>Ga0307378_10001650_pt1 | contig 35734 bp, 20 predicted proteins | sample UN1MG_FD_202238 | JGI IMG/M metagenome (GOLD analysis project Ga0307378, IMG submission 202238) | Soil microbial communities from Risofladan, Vaasa, Finland - UN-1 | ecosystem: Environmental > Terrestrial > Soil > Coastal area > Acid sulfate soil | place: Finland: Risofladan, Vaasa | collected... | reverse complement strand
TTCTATATTGGCTTCGGCGATAAGGCTAATTTGCAGGCCGGTGGTACGGGTAAAATGTACTTTGATGATATTTGTCTGAAACGCCCGGTTCCGACACCGTAGACTGAATAACAGACGATATTACTTATGATTTTACGCCATTTCGGGACCTATACCAATTGATTCGGTATAGGCCCCTTTTTTAATTGACTCGTCCAAAAAGATAAAGGATATAGGAATCATGTATTCTGGTTTCGAATTCGGTTTGGTGTAAGTGTGCTTGATTCCGGGCGGCGAAATGTTTATAGTAAAGCGGATGGAAACGAGGTCGAGATAGTTTCTAAGCCGGACTGGTCAACGAGGCACCTGCGGCTTATATTTGTTGCGACGATGCCGGCAGGATTCTTATAGAATAATTTGCGTTTCCGATGAGGGCTTAATAGGAAATGTCGGATAAAACTCCAAAATGTTCCACACCCTCCGGTGCCGGTCAATTTGCGACCACACACTGGAGCGTAATTCTGGCGGCGGGAGACAGTGCGGCTGCTCTGCACCAACCGGCCCTCGACACGCTGTGTCAGACTTACTGGTTTCCGCTTTATGCTTATTTACGGCGGCGAGGCTATGATACCCACCAAGCTGAGGATTATACCCAGGGATTCTTTGCCGGAATATTAGAGAGAAAGGGCCTGCAGCGGGCCGACCCGAAATATGGAAAATTCCGCTCATTTTTGCTCGCTTCGCTGAAGAACTTTCTGGCCGATGAGTGGGACCGTGCCCGGGCTCAGAAACGCGGCGGAGACAAAAAAGTTCTTTCTCTTGATTTTAATGCCGCTGCGAGTCGTTATGATGGGGCCCCTGCGCACTGCTTGTCGCCTGAGAAACTTTTCGAAAGATCCTGGGCTCTGGCCGTCTTGACCCGCGCGATGGATCGATTGAAAGCCGAATCCGCAGCTTCGGACAAACAGCGGCTCTTCGACTGTTTGAAAGTCTATCTGACAGCGGAAAAAGACGCCGTTTCTTACCGGGATGTCGCCGCGAAGCTGGACATGACCGAAGGAGCTGTGAAAGTTGCCGTGCACCGGCTTCGCCGGCGTTATCGCGAGTTGGTGCGGGACGAAATTGCCCAGACGGTTACTAACGAGGCCGAGGTAGATGAAGAAATCCGTGACCTGTTTGCCGCCCTGGCATGAAGCACAGTTCCTTAATTTTGCATTTTGCACTTTGATTTTTACATTTTCTTACTGATTCTCTGTAACCTTTCGGCTGATTTGCCTTAGTAATGGGCGCAAGTGACCATTATAAAGAAAGGAGCAAATATCATGGCTCAGGAAAATCATTGCCCTCAATGCGGCGCGGACTTGCCCCCGGATGCCCCGGAAGGGCTTTGTCCCAAATGTCTGATGAAGGCAGTCCTGCCGTCCTTTGGACTCCTTACGGAGAACAATGTCGATGCCACCCTGGATGATTCTCATCTTATCGAAGGTCCCGGCACGAGAATCGGTCGCTACGAACTGCTCTCTCTTATTGGTGAAGGCGGCATGGGTTTGGTTTATTTAGCCGAGCAGAAAGAGCCTGTTCGACGTAAGGTTGTGCTGAAGGTCATCAAGCCGGGCATGGATTCCAGGCAGGTCGTTGCCCGATTCGAGGCTGAACGGCAAGCCTTAGCTGTATTGGACCACCCGAACATAGCTCATGTGTTTGATGCAGGAGCAACAGCGGCCGGCATGCCATATTTCGTCATGGAATATGTTAAGGGCATGTCTATTACCCAGTATTGTGATCAGAACAAGCTCAATATAGAACAGAGATTGCGATTGTTTGAGCAGGTCTGTGAGGGTGTCCATCACGCCCACCAGAAAGGCATCATCCACAGAGACCTTAAGCCATCGAACATCCTGGTTTCCGTTCACGGCGACAGGGCCGTCCCCAAAATCATCGACTTCGGCATCGCCAAGGCCATCACGCAGCCCCTGACGGACAAGACCTTCGTTACTTTGCAGGGTCAGCTCTTAGGCACGCCCGAGTACATGAGTCCCGAGCAGGTGGATTTAGCGATCCAGGACATCGACACCCGTTCGGACATTTACTCGCTGGGCGTGGTTCTTTACGAGCTATTAGCCGGCGTGCTGCCTTTCGAGCGGGATTCGCTTGCGCATCTCGGCTTTGCGGAAGTCCAGCGTACAATTCGCGAGCAGGAACCGGATTCACCAAGCATTCGGCTGACAAATCTGGGCGAGCAGGCCAAAACAATCGCAACAAGCCGCGGCACACAGGCAATCGCATTAGCAAGGCGTCTGCATCGTGAGCTTGAATGGATTCCATTGAAGGCCATGCGTAAAGACCGTTGCAGGCGTTATCGCTCAGCGTCTGAGATGGCTGATGACATCCATAACTATCTTACCGGCCGGCCACTGATTGCTGGCCCCGAAACCGCCATCTACAGAGTCCAAAAGTTCGTCCATAAACACGCCGGATCAGTAGCAACAGCCGCTGTTATAGCACTTGTGATTATATTGGGATTGGTCGTTAGTACGGCGATGTACTTCCGGTCAGAAAGAGCTCTTGAAAGAGAAGCTATCGCACATATTCAAACACAAGAAGCCAAGGAAAAGGAGGAAATAGCTCGGATACGTGCAGAGGAAGCTGAAGAAGTGGCAGAGGAAAAGGCTGAATCCTATCGACGTGTGTCCTACAACCACGGTGTTGCACTGGCCGATGCGAGATACCGGGAAGCGGATATCGGCGGAGTGCACAGACTCTTGAACGAGTGTCCACAAAATCTGCGGAATTGGGAATGGCAGCGTCTTGATTACATCTCAGATGAAGCACTAATGACTTTGCGTGGAGATGGACGGTCGGGATTCGAGGCGGGGGCGTGCAGCCCAGATGGCAGGTTGATAGCCACAGGTGGCTGGGACGTAACCATAAGAGTATGGGACCTAGTAAAAGGTGAACAATTGAGATCTTTGCGAGGGCATGCTGAGTACATCACATCTCTGCAATTCAGTCCCGATGGCAGATATATCGCATCAGGCAGCGCAGATAGAACTGTTAGAGTGTGGGACGTCGCAGGCGGAGAGACGGTGATGATTCTCCTGGGACATGAGAGTGAAGTTTGGTCAATCGCGTTCAGCCCCGACGGCAAGTGGCTTGCATCAGGCGCTGACACAACCATCAGAGTTTGGGACCTGACCAGTGGAAAAGAATTGATGATTCTCCGTGGCCATCGCGAGGAGGTCAATTCTGTCGCATTTGGCCCCGATGGCAAACACATTGCTTCGGGAAGTTGGGAGGACAAAGGAATCAAGCTCTGGGATGTCACAACTGGCGAATTCAGGACTCTTCAAGAGGACAAATATTCGCACTGTGTGGCTTTTAGCCCAGATGGTCGATATATCGTCTCCAGTGGCAGGGGCGATGTTATCAGGGTAATTAACGTTGCCGATGGTAGCGAATTTATGGCCATGCGAGGTCACAATGACAGCATTCGCTGCGTAGCTTTCAGTCCCGATGGCCAGATGGTCGTTTCCTGTGGCGATGACAACACTGTCAGAACGTGGGACACAGAGACGGGAGCAGAATTGAGAGTCTTGAGAGGACATGAGAGGAGTGTGACTTTCGCTTTATTCACCCAGGATGGAAGTCGGATCATATCGGGCAGTGAGGATTCGACCATAAAGATATGGGACCCATACATCGACCGCAGCAAGGCAGTACTGCATGGACATAAAGACTGCGTGTCAGAATTGGTGTTTACACCAGACAATAAGCGGCTTGTCTCTGGCAGCTGGGACGGGACAATCAAAATCTGGGACGTCGCAAGTGGCGCGGAAATTCAGACTCTCCATAAACACGAGGGTGGAATCGCCTCGGTCGCGCTCGGCCCGGATGGCAAGCTCGTGGCCTCGGGGGGTTGGGACAATACTGTCAGAATCTGGGATATTGTAGAAGGTGAAGAACTAATAACTCTCCGGGGACATGAAGATGGGATTCAGTCCATCGCGTTCAGCCCTGACGGTAAACGTATTATCACAGGAAGCGATGATGGGACTGTCAAAGTTTGGGATGTTGTCAATGGCGACGAGCTTGTGAGTCTTCGCGACTATTATGGCCCGGTCTTGTCAGTAGCTGTCAGTCCAGATGGAAAACTTATAGTCTCGGGAGGTGACGGAGATATCATCGTCTGGAATAGCATTACAGGCGATGAGATTATGGAACTTTCAGCACATTCAAGATTTGTGTCTCATTTAGCCTTTAGCCACGACAGTAAGCGAATCGTCTCAAGCAGCCTGGATACGACAATGAAAGTTTGGGATGTAGCAACTGGCGACGAGTTGATACATCTGCAGGCTCACAGCGGCTTTGTTACATCTGCGTCGTTCACGTGGGACGGTACGAGGCTCATATCGAGTAGTCTGAACGGCAGTATAAAAGTGTTGGATTTGGCAACCGGCCAAGAATTGACGGTAATGGGGGGAGACATTGATATCCGATCTGGTGCATTAAGCCCAGACGAGCGAGTATATGCTGCTGGCTGTGAAGATGGCAGCATTGTACTATGGCAGCGAGCCGCACCCTCAGAGGGCTACGGGCCTCGCCAGACAACTGAGAAGGCCCGGGCAGTCGTGGAGCAACTCCATAGCGAGCAAGCCTTCTACCACAAAGTGATCGACAAACTAAACAGCGATACAGCTCTGACAACACAGGTGCGGCAGGTGGCATTGCAGATTGCAAATTCCCGCCGATGGGAAGACGTCGATAAGCTGATAGAAAAAAGCTGGGAGATTGTCAGTTCATCTGAAGAGGAAATCGAGGAGTATCAAGTTGCACTGGAACAGGCCCAAGAGGCAAACCACCTGGAACCGAACAACCGGTCTGTACTAAAAACCCTGGGCGTAGCTCAGTATCGTGTGGGCGCTTACGATAAAGCTATCGAGACACTCATGGAAACCGAGAAGATAAGAGCTGCAAAAGGCATGAGCGCTGATCCGGCCGATATAGCTTTCACTGCAATGAGCTACTACAGGCTAGAACAGACTGACAATGCGCGGGTTGCTATTGAAAAGCTACGTAATTTATTTGAAAATGGACAATATGATAATAACTATACGGCACGAGATATTCTTATCGAAGCCGAGAAGTTACTTGTCGGGGAGAATGCAGAACTCAATGGTGTATGGGATGATATTAGACTGGGAAATATTGATGGTGCGGCACGAAAGATAAACGAACTTCGCTCACTACAGGAAACTGGAATAGCGAGCAAGATAGAAGGAGCGGTCAAATATATGGGGAGGGCGTACTATCAGCGAGGCAGGAAACGTCTAAACATTATCTCCGAATACGCCTCAGAAATTGCTGACTACGAGTCGGCAGTACATTTTGACCCAAATCGTGCTGCATCGATAAATGATCTTGCCTGGTTGCGGGCCACGTGCCCAGTGAGTAATCATCGGGATGCTATTCGGGCCGTCGAGTTAGCTACCAAAGCCTGCAAGCAGACGAGCTGGGAGAATCACGAGTATGTTAGCACTTTAGCTGCAGCCTACTCGGAGATGGGTGATTTTGATGCCGCTATACAGTGGCAGGAGAAGGCCGCTTCTTTGTTACCTAAAGATTGTCCCGCTTCGCTGCGCGCTAATTATGAGGCAAGACTCGGAGTTTATCAGTCCCATAAACCATATCACAAGGGCAGCCTCTGGAGTTTCTCAGACGGTGAGCTGGTCGCCCATTGGAAGTTCGACGAAGTCAATGTAGCAGAAGTGCTTGACTCCAGTGGAAATGGCCTACATGGAAGATTTGTGGGGGATGCACATATCGTCTCTGATCCCCAGAGAGGTAACGTTCTGAGCCTTGATGGCGATCGTGACTATGTGGAGTTTGGGGAAGACTTGGCGTTCGACATCACTGGTTCCGTCACAAACGCCGCTTGGATACAAGCAAAGAAATCCAAGATTGATCACGACTCGACTCTTCTGAACCTTGGCGCATTGTGGTTACATAGGGGTTTGGGCATGAGCGGCGTTCACCTCGTTGGCGGGTTCACGGGGCCTACAAATGACGTAAGGTGGTTGGACGCTACAGGCAGCGTCGACGTCAGCGATGGTAAGTGGCATCACGTAGCTGGAGTCCACGACGGTTCCAAGTTCAGTCTGTACGTGGATGGAATTCTCGACGATTTCCAGGAGCGAGGAGGTATCATGCGAACAGATCACTCCTTTCACTCAGAGGGCTACATTGGTGGCTATCCGGGGCCTAAAAACGGTTGGAATGGGCTCATCGAAGACGTCCGCATCTACAGCTATGCCCTCAGTGACGAAGAAGTCAAGATGCTTTATGAAGGAAAGGAGCCGCCACGTGAGAGGCGATCTGAGTAAGGTAGGCAAGGTCCGAGCGAATGCTATCTGAAGCAGTATAGGAACCCGATCCCGCAAACGTAGCATTTATGGCGATGAGCCTCCATCAACTTGGACGGATTGAGGAAGCGAAAGCTCGTCTTGAGCAACTGCGCGAATTGTGTAAGCAGGAGCAAAATCCTTTCTGGGACTTTGGAGACCAGGCCCTGCTGGCCGAGGCGGAAAAACTGATTGCCGGCGAAATACAATGAAAAGCGTGTAGGAAAAAAGCCGGGAGGAAATCTGCGGTGATAAAATCCACATCATGCTAAGTGCTGAGTTCTGCGTCTTGCGTACCATGCAGCACGCTAAACGCTGAACTGCTTGCCTGAGGGCAAAGGCGTAGGGGCAACCCTGCGTGGTTGCCCAGGGCAGGCGTAGGGGCCTGCCCCTACAACGGGGGGAAGAACTTTTCTGTATTGCATTTCTTATGATTACCGCTACAATGTGCGAGTGAAGATTGGGCTGAGAGATTGCCTGGTTTGGCTCGTAACCATTAGTATTGAAGCCCTCATTTGTAAGAAGTAAGATTTTTTGGAGTTACGAAATGATAAAGATTCTGATTACAGACAAGCTTGCACAGGAAGGTATCGATTTGCTGAATGCCCAGGACGGCGTCGAAGCCGTCGTTAAGACCGGTATCAGCGAGGATGAGCTGGCCAAGATTATCGGTGAATATGACGGACTGATTATCCGAAGCGCCACGAAAGTGACCGCGAAGGTGCTGAGTAATCCCGGTAAACTCAAAGGTATCGCCCGGGCGGGCGTCGGCGTAGATAATATCGACATCCCGGAAGCCACCAGAAAGGGAATATTGGTTATGAATACTCCCGGCGGCAATACTCTCAGCGCCGCTGAGCATACGATGGCTTTGATACTGGCTATGAGCCGAAATGTTGTCCCTGCCTGCAGTAGTTTGAAAGCGGGTGCCTGGGACAGGAAAAAATATATGGGCAACCAGTTAAACAATAAAGTGCTCGGTTTGATCGGTCTGGGCAGGATCGGCATGGCCGTGGCCCAGATGGCCAAGGGTTTCAATATGAAAATCTTAGGCTATGACCCGCTTGCCGCTCCGCCCGATGCGGAAAAGATGGGCGTCCAGATATGCAAGGATTTGGAAGAAATATTTAAACAGGCCGACTATATCAGCGTTCATGTTCCAAGAAACGAGCAGACGCTGAATATGATCGGTGCCGAGCAGATCGAAATGATGAAGCCTACCGTGCGGCTGGTCAACTGCGCTCGCGGCGGGATTATCAACGAAGATGCGCTCTATGATGCCCTTGGGCGCCAACGTATCGCCGGAGCAGCACTGGATGTTTACCCGAAGGAGCCGCCGGAGAACACGCGTTTCAGCGGATTTGAGCATTGTGTTGTGACGCCTCACCTGGGCGCCAGTACTGAGGAAGCTCAGATCGAGGTTGCCGTAGAGGCGGCTCAAATCCTTGTTGATGCTATCAAGGGCGGGCCGGTCAGGAACGCCCTTAATGCGCCATCCACAGCCGGTGCCGTACCGGCGATCGTCAATCAATATGCCAGGCTTGCTCAGCGAATTGGCACCGTGCTGAGTACAATTGCACCCGGTCAGATAAAAGCTGTTGAGGTCCAGTATCGCGGCTCAATTGCAGAACTGGCCATCGAGCCGGTGACACTCAGCTTCATTATCGGCCTGCTGCAGAAGCATTTCGAGATGCCGCTGAACATGGTCAATACGCCCGTTTTGGCCAAAGAGCGGGGCATCAGCATAGACGAGACCAAAAACGCCGAAGTCAAGGACGTCGCTGCAAGTTTCAGCGCAAAAGTCGTGACCGATAAGGTGACACGCACTGTGACCGGCTCGGTCTTTGGCGGGTCACTTTTGCGGATCATTGAAATTGACGGCTTCAATATAGAGGTTACGCCCCAGGGGACTGTCCTGGTCATTTTCAACGACGACAAGCCCGGCGTGATCGGTTCGGTCGGAACCGTATGCGGCAGGCATAACATAAATATCTGCACCATGGGCGTTGGACAGAAACCGGCGGAGCAGAAGGCTATGCTTGCCGTAAGTCTCGACAAGGAACCCGGCGCCGAAGCAATCGAAGAACTCGGTGGGCTCGAGTTCGTGAACGATATTTTTGTCTGCAAGCTGGATTAATTCTCGATTCTCGAATGGGATTTGGTATGGCTGAGCGATTAATAATAAGTGTCAGCGGAATGCGAGGTATCGTCGGTGAGAATCTCACCGCTCTTGTTGCCACTGATTACGGCTGTGCCTTCGGGACGTTTCTAAAGAACAGACAAGGCAGCGAAAAGGAGAAATTGTCGGTTTGCATTGGGAGAGATTCCCGCCCCAGCGGCCGGATGCTTTTAGACGCCGTTTCAGAGGGACTATGCGCTGTTGGGATTGATGTGGTTGATTTGGGAATTGTAACCACGCCCAGCGTGGGAATAATGTTGAGGCAGCTTGGTTGTGTAGGCGGGATAGTTATAACCGCTTCTCATAATCCAATTCAATATAATGGCATAAAACTATTGCTCGAAAACGGTGTTGCTCCGCCGCCCGGAAAGGCAGAGCAAATAAAGCGATATTTTTTCGATAAAAATTTTGCCTCCGTTGATTCCGCTGATTGCGGCCAGGTGACTTCCAGCGGGCAAGGCGATGCCACTCATATCGCTAAGGTTTTGGCTATTGTTGACAGAGAGGCGATTGCATCAAAAAAATTCAAGGTCGTTCTGGACAGTGTCAATGGAGCAGGGGGGCGCATTACGAAAAAGCTGTTAACCGAGCTTGGCTGTGAAGTCACTGCCATCAACGACGAGCCAACCGGCTTGTTCGCTCACGAGCCTGAGCCCACCGCTGCGAACTTAACGGGCCTTTGTGAAGTTGTAAAGAGCGAAGGAACCGACATCGGTTTTGCTCAGGACCCCGATGCCGACAGGCTGGCGATAGTCGATGAAAACGGGAGGTACATCGGCGAAGAATACACTCTTGCTCTGGCGGCGAAATACGTGTTCAGCAAAAGAACGGGCAAAGCGGCTACAAATCTGTCGACTTCGAGAATGATTGATGATGTGGTCGAAAGGGCGGACGGTCATGTTATCCGCACCGCTGTCGGCGAGGCTAACGTTGCCGCCGCGATGCTCGAGCACGATTGTATTATCGGCGGCGAGGGCAACGGAGGTGTGATTGATTTGCGAGTAGGGCCGGTCCGCGACAGCCTTGCAGGGATTGCTCTTGTCCTGCAGCTTATGGCTGAGACGGGAAAATCGATAAGCCGCCTGGTCGGTGAAATCGGCGGCTATTATATGAGTAAAGATAAATTCCCCGCGGATCAGAACCAGGCTCAGCATATTCTGAATTCGGCCCGGAAAGTCTTTGCAGATGCAAAGCTCGACTCAACTGACGGCTGTCGGTTCGATTTCCACGATGGCTGGCTGCATCTGCGGGCCAGTAATACTGAACCTGTGATGCGGGTCATCGTGGAGGCTAAGGACCAATCCACAGCTCAGAAATATATCGACCAGGTGACAACAATAAGGACGAAAGCGGCGCAAGCCGCCTTTAGGTAGGCATTGGCGAACTGATGGGCAATAACAAACAAGCAATAATGGCCAGGCAAATAAAGTCTATCACATACCTTGGTATGGTGCTGAATATTGTTCTGTCAGCCATCAAGCTCGTGATTGGTTTGTTAGCAGGTTCTCTGGCACTGGTAGCCGACGGTATACACTCGCTTTCCGATGTAGCTACTGATATAGTTGTGCTGTTGGGCCTGCGTCTGGGTTCGAAAGAACCGGACCAGAGTCACCCCTATGGCCACGGGCGAGCGGAGACGTTCTCGGCCGGATTAATTGCTTTAATCTTGATTCTTGTGGGTGGTGCCATGATTTACTACGCTACGATGGCCATCGCCAGAGACGAAGCTACTACTCCTCGGCTCGGAGTTCTCGTAGCTGCAGTAGTTTCAATTGCCGCTAAAGAGTGGCTCTATAGGGCCACACAGAAAATCGCGATTCAATCTCATAGTCCCGCCCTTTATGCCAATGCCTGGCATCATCGCAGCGATGCTTTGAGTTCCATAGCGGTTGTTATAGGTTTTATAGCGCTGGAATTTGGCTTTGGTCATGGCGATCAGGTTGCTGCCATTGCCGTTGGCTTGATGATTGCCTGGGTGGGAGTCGGGGTAATTGGCGGTTGTCTGCATGAGCTAACAGAAAGTGCCGTTGATTCGGACACGATTGAGCACATAAAACAAATAATCAGCTCCGACTCTTCCATACGCCACTGGCATAAGCTTCGCACCCGCACAGTCGGTCGAGAAGTTTTTCTGGACCTGCACATCCTCGTAGACCCGGATTTGAACGTAACGGCCGCCCACCAAATAGCTGAAAGCCTGGAAAAGGCTCTGGATGAGCAGATAACACGTCCGATTAACATCACTGTTCACATTGAGCCGGATACCCCTGAACTGAGAAAGTAACGTTAGATTTAGAGCCTGCCGTTGGAGAGTATTTAAAAAAGAATCGCAAAGGATATCTTTGTATCAACGTTTCAGATGCCTCAAGGCGTAGAAGCACGAATTTTTGAGACTTTGTTCCGATAATACGATTCTACGGAAGCTTTAAGAAACATCTAAAACAGGACAGGTTTTTATCCGATATACAGAAGATGATGCAGCCGCGAAGCAAAATTTTAGCAGTCGATGACGATGTTATAGATATAACAATTGTCAAAAAGCTGTTGGCAAAAGACTACGACCTCAGGACGGCCTCAACAGGTGAGCAGGCTCTTGAGATAGCCGCGGATTTCCTGCCGGATATCATCCTGCTTGACGTTATGATGCCCGGTATCACCGGCTATGAGACATGTCGTCGGATACGAGCGAACACCGGGCTTGGGCATACAAAGATTATAATGGTATCCGGCCAGGATACGGTATCCGAACGACTGCAGGGCTATGAAGCTGGTGCGGACGATTATATCACCAAACCCTTTGATGAAGGTGAGCTGTTAGCCAAGATACGGGTCTATTTGCGTCTGAAATCCGTCGAAGAAATGGACCAGTTCAAAACCAATGTTTTGACGCTGCTTAGCCATGAAGCGCGGACCCCGCTAAATAGTCTTTTAGCACCGGCTGAAATGTTGATGTCTGATGAGAAGATTAGTGCCGAAGAGCAAAAGTTACTTATTGAGCTGATGTGTGGTGCCGCCAAACGCCTGCACCGCTTCTTTGAGAATGCTATGCTGCTCAGTTCCCTGAAATCCGGAAAGCGGGAATTCAACCCGGTACCAACCAATTTTTGTGATATCGTCCATGAAGCAATTTGTGAGGTGGCGATAAAAGCGGCAGAACGGAAAATCAAAATCGAGGAAGAATTCAATACCAGCCCAACTATCTGCCTTGACCAGCAGGAGATCAAAAGAGTGCTTACAGCGATACTGGATAATGCTGTCCGTTTCAGCCCAACTGGTGGAAGTGTAACTGCCTGTATTTTCGATGACGACGGTGATGTGTGCCTGAGTGTGACCGACCAGGGCGAAGGGATCGATCTCAATTACCTGCCGTACGTTTTTGATGAGCTCTCGGACCCCGACGTTGACCACCACTCGCAGGGTCAGGGACTGAACTTAGCCATAGCTCGTCAAGTCATACTACTGCACGGTGGAACTATAAGCGCAGAAAGTACAAAAGGCTCCGGTGCAACCTTTATGGTGCGATTGCCCGTGATGGTACCATCTGAATTGGCGCATTGTGCAAAGTGAACAATCAGGAGTTGCCAGTTCGATTTAAACACCCCCTTAAACAAGTTTACTAACGCTTCCCGGTGTAACTTGTTATAATGCGAAACTCAGTAGTTCTTGTCTTTCCAGTTCCACCATTTCAATAACTCGGAGTCATGTTCAGTGTTTGAGGCGTAATATATCGCGCAACGTAAAACATAAAGCATACACTTATCAACCGGGCCGGCCTTGAAATCGCAGAGCCTCTGATAAAGACTCTCTGGATTCTGGTCCCTGAGCTGGCTGATAGAGTTAATCCCGATATTTCGCATATTCTGAGCTATTGCTTTACCCACGCCGGGGATTTGTTCCAGATTTTCCGAAGATGATTGCTTTACAGGCATTCTTGTGTCCTTTCTGCCGCGGCTATTGGCTACTTAATGGCAAATCCGACTGCCGAATACTTCAATAAGTATGTTATAATCTGCCGATAATAGACTAAGAGTCTCTATCAAAAAGAACACAATATACGTTTTTAGTATTGTTAAGCTTGATTTCACGCCTTTTTGTTAGAGCCTCAAAATCATTATAACATACGGATAGTTAAACAGGAAAGGATTCTGTTATATGTCATTTGCAGAGGACGTGCTAAATCAGACAAGACCCGACAGTGTTCATGGTATCGCCTGTCGGGCTGAGCGCCAGAGCTTTTTTCCCTCGCCTGTGGACTGGAGAGACGAGGTGCTTTACTTTTTATTGGTAGACAGGTTTAGCGATGGCCGGGAAGATACGCGTCCGTTGCTCGACCGGCGAGACCTCGAAACCGCTCGCCCGATGCTGCCTGACGGCCAGCTTTGGCGCTGGGATAACTGGGCGAAGTCGGGAGCGAAACGCTGGCAGGGCGGCAATATTAAGGGCGTAAAATCGAAGCTTGGCTACTTAAAAAAGCTCGGCGCGACGGCGATATGGCTTAGTCCCGTTTTCAAGCAGCGTGGACATCTGGACACCTATCACGGCTACGGTATTCAGGATTTCCTGGATATAGACCCTCGATTTGGCAGTCGTCAAGACCTTGTTGATCTGGTGACTGCGGCCCACTCACAAGGTTTGCGGGTCATTCTTGATGTTGTTTTTAATCACTCGGGTGCCAACTGGCTCTATCGGCCGGATACTCCCGGCGGCATATATGAAGCTGTTTATAAACCCAACGGCCGTTATCCATTTGGTGCGTGGCGAGATGGCCGGGGGCAGCCTGTCCCCGACATCGACGCAGAAGAAGATGGCGTCTGGCCGACCGAATTGCAGCACCGGGACTGCTACACTCGGGCGGGGACGGGCGATATGAGCAAGGGCAGGATAGACGACCCAAACGCAGAGCACAAGCGTTCCGATTTTTGTGATTTGCGGGATTTTGACCTTGACCAGGCATCTGTGCTGAGTGACCTGTCGCGATGTTATAAATACTGGATGGCCCTGACGGACTGTGATGGATTTCGCATCGATACCCTCAAGCATGTGACAAAGGAACAAGCCCGGAATTTTTGCGGTGCTGTCAAAGAATTCGCTGCCAATCTCGGAAAGCAGAATTTCTTCCTTGTCGGCGAAATATCCGGGGGAGATTATGCTCAGGACTATTACCTCGACGCCCTCAATCGTAATCTTTCCGCAGTACTGGATATAGGGGAGATGTGCCCCATTCTCAATGGCGTTGCCAAAGGCATAAGATCTCCAAAAGATTATTTTAACGGTTTCAACCCCGGCGACGCGGGAATGGGCTCACACCGCAATGTAGGCCGGCGGCATGTTTCCATTCTCGATGACCACGATCACATTTACGGCGACAAGATTCGATTTTCAAGCGAGGCCCTCTGCGACCGCCAGGTCGTGGCGGGTGTTGCCTTGCAGCTTTTTACCCTGGGCATTCCATGCATTTATTATGGGACCGAGCAGGCCTTTGCCGGTCCTGAGCCTTCTGAAAGGAAATGGCTGCCGCAGTGGAAGTGCGCGGACTGGTACTTGCGCGAGGCAATGTTTGGTCCGGAGCATCCCAGGGCTTCCGGGGCGAACGGCCTGCATGACCTGGATATGGATCTGCCCGGGTTCGGCCCCTTCGGAACGGCGGGCCACCACTGTTTTGATGAGAATCATCCGGTATACGTGCGGATTGCTGCGGCTGCTGCACTTCGGGGGCAATATCCTGCCCTTCGATGTGGAAGACAGTATCTGCGATGCATTTCCTTTTTGGGAAAGCCGTTTGACGTTTACGGTTCGGGTGAAATCGTTGCCTGGTCGCGAATTCTGGACGATGAGGAATTACTTTGTGTGCTAAACACTAATGGTAAGGAAAAACGAGGTGCCAGCATTATCGTCGATGCAAGTTTGAATTCCGACGGCAGTGCTATGACGGTTGTTCTAAACACTGCACAAGTGGCTCAGACGCAGGGATTTGCAGGTTCACATCCGGTTGGCTCGGAAGTCAGCGTCAGCAGAACGGCGGATGGCAGGGCGTTTGTTCGGATTAAAAAAGTCCCACCGGCAGAAGTTATAGTACTTTCAAATCATCCATAACGGATTCATAGCAATAGAAGGCTTTACAAATGTGCATTGAATAGAGTAATATACTTGCTTTGTTGTATATGTTGTACGCTTGGAAAGGCCGCCGGTTGTCATGAATTTTGAAAGTTTTTTTAATCCTAAATCCGTTGCTATAGTCGGTGCCTCTCGCCATAAAGGCAAAGTCGGACACGAAATTTTGGCTAATATGATTGCTGCCGGATATGAGGGTGAAATATTTCCGGTTAATCCCCAGACCGGTACAATTGAGGGATTGAAGTGCTATCCCGACCTCAGGTCTATTGGCCAGATTCCCGAGCTGGTAGTAATTATCGTTCCGGCCAAGATTGTCCCTGCGGTTATGCGTCAGTGTGTGAAAATTAGGGTAAAATCGGTCATCATTATCACCGCCGGATTCAAAGAAGTCGGCAAAGAAGGAAGAGAGCTTGAGGAGCAGATTATTCAAATCGCAAAGCAGGCCGGCATCAGGGTCATCGGCCCAAACTGCCTGGGAGTGATAGCACCGAAAAACAAGCTAAATGCCAGTTTTGGCGGCAACCTGCCGACAGAAGGAGTGACTGGCTATATTTCCCAGTCAGGGGCTCTGCTGGCTGCCGTTCTGGATATGGCTAACGCAAAAGGTATAGGTTTTAGTAAGCTTGTCAGTGTGGGCAACAAAGCAGACGTAGATGAACTGGATGTGATAAAGGCTTTCGGAGAAGATCCGGATACCAAAGTCATTGCCGGATATCTGGAGAGTATTACCGATGGTAATGCCTTTGTAAACCAGGCGGAGAAAATTTCTCACGAAAAACCGATACTATTGATGAAGCCTGGAGGCACAGAAGCAGGTGCAAAAGCGGCGTCTTCACATACCGGTAGCCTGGCCGGCGATGATACTGCGTATGAATGTGTGTTTGAACGAGCGGGAATTATTCGCTGTGATTCCCTTAAGTCACAGGTGGATTATACTCAGGCATTTGCCAATCAACCGCTTCCTGCGGGAACAAACATCGCTATTATTAGCAATGCCGGTGGAGCCGGCATTATGGCCGCTGATGCAATTGAACGACGAGGTCTTACATTTGCAAAACTGTCTTATGACACTATTGCCAAGTTGGCAAGCAATTTACCACCCGCTGCGAGTTTGCAAAATCCCGTCGATGTTCTGTGTGATGCGCTCGCTGATCGGTACGAATTTGCACTTAGTGTCGCCCTTGACGATCCTGATGTTGACATAGCTTTGGTGCTTTTGACTCCGCAGGCAATGACAGAACCTGCCGCCACAGCCAGGGCCGTTGTAAAGATTGCAAGCCAAAAAAGTGGTAAACTGATTCTTGCATGTTTCCTCGGGGCCAGCATGATGGAGGAGGGAACAAGAATTTTACGCGAAGGAAAAATTCCCTGCTATGATTCTCCGGAAACCGCTGTAACTACGATTAAAGTTATGACCGATTATGTCAGATGGCGTTCGAGGCCAAAACGTGTCGTAGAGCTCTTCTCTGTTAACCGACGGAAGGCCGAAACAACAATCGAAAAACACATGCGGAATGGCACCTGTCAAATAGGAGAATTTGAATCGAAGGAGATCCTTGAAGCATACGGTTTTGCCATACCGAAAGCCTTCGTCGCAACCACACCTGAGCAGGCGGCCAATGCCGCCCGACAGTTGGGATTCCCCGTCGTGTTGAAAATCTGGTCGTCGGATATAGTGCATAAAACTGATGTGGGCGGAGTTAAACTCGGTCTCGAAAGCCCCGAGGAGGTCGTGGATGCTTTCGATCTGATGATGTATCGAATACCCAAAAAGCTGCCCAATACCGACATCCTTGGTGTGCTTGTCCAGGAAATGGTCAAAACAGGAAAAGAGGTTATCCTCGGAATGAAACGTGAGCCGCATCTTGGCCCCTTAATGATGTTTGGAATGGGCGGAACAATGGTCGAGGTGCTCAAAGATGTATCCTTTTACCTGGCGCCGCTGACGGCAGAAGAAGCAAGGCAAATGCTTGTTAGTACAAAGACATATCAGATGCTCAAGGGAGTACGAGGCCAGGAAGGGGTGGACATCGATAAAATCGCCGAGGGATTGCAGCGGCTTTCACAACTGGCTACCGAATTTCCTCAAATTCAGGAAGTGGACATAAATCCGTATGTAGTGGGCCCTAAAGGCACAACACCTATAGCTGTTGATGCCAGCATCAGCCTGGCAGTGTCATAGATAAAGAAAGGATTATTAATTGTAATGAGTCTTGATAACTTCTTCAATCCGCAATCTGTCGCTATTGTTGGTGCATCACGCCAAAAGAGCAAGGTTGGCTATGAAATCCTTAAGAATATGATTGATGCCGGGTATGAAGGCAAAATCTTTCCGATAAATCCCAAGACACAAACTATAGAGGGGCTGGAATGCTATCCTGACCTTGAATCTGTCGGGCAAATTCCTGACCTTGTGATTATTATCGTTCCGGCAAAGATTGTGTCTTCAATTATGAAACAATGCGCAAAAGTTGGGGTCAAATCGGTCATAATAATCACCGCGGGGTTTAAAGAGGTTGGTAAAGAGGGAAAAGGGCTTGAGGATCGCATTATTCAAATTGCAAAACAGGCCGGCATTCGAATCATTGGCCCTAACTGTCTTGGCATAGTAGTCCCTGCAAACAAGCTGAACGCCAGCTTCGGCGGGGACCTGCCGGCAGTTGGATCCATAGGGTACCTGTCTCAATCAGGAGCTTTGCTGACTGCTATTCTTGATATGGCCAATGCCAGCGGTATCGGCTTCAGTAAGCTTGTCAGTATAGGCAATAAAGCAGACATAAATGAATTGGAAATAATAGACGCCTTTGCTTCGGATCCGAGCACTAAAGTCATAGCAGGCTATCTTGAAAATATTGCCGACGGCAATGCCTTTGTAGGAGAAGCCGAGCGTATTTCACGGTACAAACCCATATTGCTTATGAAGTCTGGAGGGACTTCAGCGGGTGCAAAAGCGGCATCTTCACACACCGGCAGTCTCGCCGGTAGCGAAACAGCGTACGAGTGTGTGTTCGAACGGGCGGGAATTATTCGCTGTGATTCAATTAGATCCCAGTTTGATTGTGCCCAGGCATTCGCTTACCAGCCGCTTCCGAAGGGAACGAACGTTGCTGTTATAACCAATGCCGGCGGACCGGGGATTATGGCCACAGATGCAATTGAACAACAGGTCCTTGGCTTTGCAAAAATGACTGACGAGACGGTTGATAAATTGGCTGCTGTATTGCCGCCGGCTGCTAATTTGTATAACCCCATCGACGTATTGGGAGATGCACTGGCTGACAGGTATGAAGTCGCTCTCGATATTGTTCTTGACGACCCGAACGTCGATATAGTTTTGGTTATGCTGACTCCGCAGGCAATGACACAATCCACAGATACCGCTAAGGCGATCGTAAAGATTGCACGCCGGAAGACAACCAAGCCAATCCTTGCTTGTTTCATGGGGGCTGGCAAAGTTCAAGATGCAGCAAAAATCCTCCGCGAGGGGGGAATTCCCCAGGTAGATTGTCCGGAAAGCGCTGTTGCTACGATTAGAGTGATGACTGATCGTGTCAGATGGCTTTCCAGGCCGAAAAGAATCATAAAACTGTTCCCGGTTAACCGAAGGAAGGTCGAAGCAATAGTCCAAAGACACCTGCGGCACGGGGCTCGCGAAATCGCCGAGAATGAATCAAAGGAAATACTCGAAGCATATGGCTTCGTAACGCCGAAAGGTTCCATCGCAACCACGCCGGAGCAGGCAGTAAGCATAGCTAACCAGCTTGAATTCCCGGTTGTACTAAAGATTTGGTCACCGGATATTTTGCATAAGTCGGATGTGGGTGGAGTCCAGATTGGCCTAAATAGTATCAAAGAAGTGAAGGATGCTTTTGATCTGATGATGTATCGAATACCTAAGAAGCTCCCGGACGCCAACATCCTTGGCGTGCTTGTGCAGGAAATGTGCAGCAGCGGAAAGGAAGTTATCCTTGGAATGAAGCGTGACCCCCATTTTGGTCCCTTGATGATGTTCGGAATGGGCGGGACAATGGTCGAAGTGCTCAAGGACGTATCTTTTTATCTTGCACCGCTGACGGCCGAAGAAGCAAAACAAATGCTGATTAACACCAAGACATATAAGATGTTGGAAGGTGTGCGTGGTGAGGAGAGTGTTGATATAGCGGCCATAGCCGAGGGTCTGCAAAGGCTATCACAATTAGTTACTGAATTTCCGATGATACAGGAGATGGACATAAATCCGTATGTTGTCGGACCTGAAGGTACAACGCCAATTGCCGTTGATGCCAGAATAAGTGTAGAAAAAGTATAGAAAGAGATTTAAGTATGCAAAAATTTGATTGGAGAGAAAAGTATAAAGACAAAATTAAAACCACACAGGCTGCAATGAAGCTAATTAAGTCTGGCAACAGCATATTCATCGGAACCGGTTGTGGTCAACCACAACATCTTGTCAACGCTTTGGTCGAGCATTCCAGCGTAATATATGACGCTCACATTATTCATCTTTTAACAATGGGAACGGCGCCCTATGCTGATGAGAAATTCCACGGAAAGTTCAAGATGAACAGCTTTTTTATTGCTGACAACGTCCGCGATGCTTTGGCAAAAGGTATCGGAGACTACACGCCAATATTTTTGTCTGAGATACCCCATGAATTCGAGACCGGAAGAATTCCCGTCGATGTTGCCTTGATTAGCGTGGCAGTCCCTGATGTGAACGGTCTTTGTAGCCTTGGTGTCTCTGTGGATATCGTTAAATCTGCCGCTGCCAATGCAAAGTACGTTATTGCTCAGGTAAACAGCCGCATGCCTCGAACATTTGGTGATTGTTTCATTCACGTCAATACAATCGATATGTTGGTTCCCTATGATGAAGACATAGTCGAGATTCCTGTACCTGAATCGAACGAAACATTGCGCCGTATCGGTCAAAATATCGCCAGACTTGTCGAAGACGGCAGCACTATTGAGTGTGGGATAGGACGCATACCTCAGGCCCTGGCTGAATTTTTAAAAGACAAAAAGGACCTTGGCATCCATACGGAGATGTTCAGTGACTGGATTATTGACTTGATAGAGTGCGGTGCGATCACTTGTGCAAAAAAGTCTCTCAATCGCGGCAAAATCATTGCGAGCTTTTGTATGGGCTCAAAACGGCTCTACGATTATATCGACAACAATCCCTTCTTCGAATTTTACCCTACCGAGTATGTTAACGATATTTATATCATCAGCCAGCACGAGAAAATGGTGGGAATTAATGTCGGGCTGGAAATCGATTTGACGGGCCAGGTCTGCTCGGATTCTTTGGGTTATAAATTCTACAGCGGCATCGGCGGACAGGTCGATTTCATTCGTGGCTCTGCGCGCAGCAGAGGGGGCAAAGCTATAATTGCGATGCCATCTACTGCAAAAGGCGACCGGATTAGCAGGATTGTACCACACCTGACCGAAGGCGCAGGCGTGGTTACAACGCGAGGTGACGTCCACTATATTGTCACCGAATATGGGATTGCTTACCTGCACGGCAAAAGCATCAGAGAAAGAGTCATGAACCTGATAAACATAGCACATCCCAAATTCAGAAAAGACCTTATTCAGGCGGCAAAGGCCCAAAACTATATCTACGAAGACCAGATAGAATTGGCCTGGGAGCAGGTTACTTATCCGGAAGAGCTGGAACATTACGACACTTTGCGGGATGGTACAGAAATATTTTTCAGACCTATTAAACCTAACGACGAGCCGGCACTTGCAGAAATGATGTATTCGTTGAGTGAGAAAACTGTCCGAACCCGCTACATGACACATACAATGGCATTCCCTCATAGAGAAATTCAACAATTTACCAATATCGATTATCAGCAGGATGTTACTATAGTCGGTGTTGTTCCAAGCATTTCAGGTGAGGAAATCGTTGCTATTGCACAGTATTTTCTTGACCCAAAGACCCATGCGGCGGAAGTGGCCTTTTTAGTACAGGATGAATGGCAGCGAAAAGGAATGGGCACTTTTCTGCTGGATTATATCACCCAAATTGCCAGAAAACGTGGAGTGAAAAAGTTCTGGGCAAAAGTGTTACCGAGCAATGAACCAATGCTTGCTATTTTTCATAACTCCGGCTACAAGATAAATACCGAATTTGATGGTGACGCATACGACATTACATACGATTTAATAAAACCCGAATGATTGGGAGTAACTTTGGCGACTAAAAAAGCCGTTTTTGTATATTCATCGGAGCTTGAGAAATACCGTTACCCGCTTGAGCATCCCTTTAATACAGTCCGGGCGAAAAAAGTACGAGAGATTGTAAACTCTATGGGACTTCTTTCGGGCAGCGGTACGAGCGAGGTAGCGCCAGTGCCTGCCGAGAGAATTGTGCTGAAGAAGTTTCACTCAGCCCGCTATCTGCACGTTCTGAAAACCGCCTCACGGGGACGTTGGAATGCCGAAGCACTCGATATGGGAATTGGCACGCAGGATTGTCCGGTCTTTGAGGGATTATACGAATATACGGTTTTGGCCACCGGAGGGACTCTTGTTGCTGCTGATCTCATACTGTCCGGTTCTGACGATATTGCATTCAATCCCTCGGGTGGATTTCATCACGCATGGCCGGAAAGGGCGGCCGGCTTCTGCTACATCAATGATGTGGCACTTGCCTGTATCGTGCTGGCTGAGCAGGGCAAAAGAGTTTTGTATCTGGATGTGGACGTCCATCATGGCGACGGTGTTGCATACGCGTTCTATGACCGTTCGGATGTGATGACAATATCGTTTCATCAGAATCCAAGGACTCTATTTCCCGGAACTGGGTTCGAGGATGAAATCGGGAAAGGTAAAGGAAAAGGCTATTGTGTGAATGTACCTCTTCCCATAGGCACTTATGACCAGGCGTATATCAAGGCATTCGAAACTATAGCTTTGCCGTTGATTACCGCTTACAATCCCGATGTGGTTGTTTTTGAATTGGGTGCCGATGCTCTCGCGGGCGATCCTCTTGCACATTTACATTTGACTAATAATGTTTATGCCGAGATCATCAGCCATCTGTTGAGCTTCGACAAACCAATCCTTGCAACCGGTGGCGGGGGGTACAACGTCGATAACACAGTGAGAGCCTGGGCTTTGGCCTGGAGTATCTTCTGTGGAGCCGATAGCGGCGAGGATATAAATCACGCCATCGGTGGTGTTCTGCTTGAAAGTATGGAATGGCAGGGAGGATTGCGGGATAGAGCGCTTGCCGTAAGTGAGCAGCAGCGTGACACTGTAATGCTGGCGGTAGAAAAAACAATAAAAATGGTCAAGGCGAAAATATTTCCTATTCACGGACTTTGATTGCCGCCAGGGCAATAAAAAAGGCCCGAGACAAGAAGTGCCCAGGCCATTTACGTTTAAGCTTCTCAGATCACCGGTCTATACATCGTGTGCTTCGAGTCTATGATGCGGTGGTTTGAGGAAAAATACGGTTATTGCCGCGAGAACCAGCATTATCGAAGCTCCGTAGTAGGCGATGGCAAACGTTTTATGTATATCGTACATTTTACCCGCCAACAGCGCCAGCAGGAATCCGCCGGCTCCCCAGGCTGTAAATACCAGGCCGTAATTCATGCCGAAATTTTTCAGGCCGTAAAAGTCTTTCGTAATGGATGGGAAGAGCGACAGATTCGCTCCGTAATTTGCCCCTATTAGCGCTGAGATAATCGCCATTGCTGGAATCGTCCCCAGAGAATTTTCTCTCGTTGCCCTTGAAATCAGGAGTATCAAAACAGCCTGGGCCACAAAGCACAGAAACATCGTTGCTTTTCGGCCAATTTTGTCGCTGAGCATTCCAGCAACTATGCGCCCGCCCCCGTTGCCGACAGCGAGAACCGCTACGAGGACAAAGCCCAACTCGATACCCACCTGTAGCTTGGCTATTGCGGCAAGTTTGGAAATGATCATCAAACCCGCGCCGGCGCCACATGCATACATGAACCAGAGTATATAAAACTGAACGGTCGCAAGCATTTCTCTTGGGAGGAATTCCTCTTTCTTGTCACCTACGCCTGGTTTTTTCGCCGGCTCGGCTCCCCGGGGAACGTAGCCTTTGGGCGGGGGTTTCAATATCTGTGCGAGAGTCACAACAACAGCTAAAAATGCGATACCCAATAGCAGTACCGCCGTCTTAAAACCAACAGTGGCAATCAGTAATGTTGCAAGCGGTGCCGCATATACCGAAGCTAATCCGAAACCCGAGACTACTATTCCTGCAATCAGGCCTGTTTTTGCCGCTGCGAACCATTTTACTGCAGGAGGAGTGGCTGAAGCATAGCCAAAACCAATCCCGGCCCCGGCAAGAACACCAAATCCGACTATATAGCCGAGCGGCGTTGTTGTGAAGCTCGCGAAGACCATTCCGATACCGACCAGGATCCCGCCTATCGTTGCAACCAGACGTGGGCTAAGTTTGTCCTGCATTCTTCCTGCCGGGACCATCACTAATGAGAAAATCAGGCAGGCAATAGCATACGGCATGGATTTGTCTGACTGTGTCCAGCCCCATTCTTCCGGGATACCATTGCTGATAACGCTCCATGTATACAGTATGCCAAGGGCAAGGTTAATACCCATTCCCGCAAACGTAACACGCCACCCATATTCGCCGGCCGCCGTTTTAGGCAGTTCAACTTGCTCGGTCATTATTATCCCTTTCATTCAAAACAGACTGGACGTGTGTTCTTAACACACGCCCAGTTTATCTATAATCCGTGAAAACGTCCTTTTTTATATGCCACGTCCTTTGATTAATGCTTCAACCACGTGCGGGTCTGCGAGTGTTGTAATATCGCCAAGGTCGTCTGTGTTCTTCTCTGCAATCTTACGGAGGATTCGCCGCATAATTTTCCCGGAGCGGGTCTTTGGAAGTGCCGGTGCAAACTGAATAGCCTCAGGTGTTGCGATAGGCCCAATCTCCTTTCGTACGTGCATGACAAGTTCTTTCTTTAGCTCTTCGGTTTCCTCGACACCGCTGACAAGGGTGACGAAAGCATATAGACCCTGCCCCTTAATTTCGTGGGGTATTGGCGTAACCGCAGCTTCGGCGACTTTTTCGTGACTGACAAGAGCACTTTCAACCTCGGCAGTCCCGATGCGGTGGCCGGATACGTTGACGACATCGTCGATTCTGCCCATTAACCAGTAATCGCCGTCCTGGTCGATACGGCAACCGTCGCCGGCGAAGTAAATATTGTCAAACATTGTAAAGTATGTGTCTACGAACCTGTCGTGGTCTCCCCACATTGTTCGCATCATTCCAGGCCACGGTTTGCGTATACACAGCTTACCGCCTTCGTTAACATCGCATTGACTTCCATCATCGCGCAAGACCACAGGATCAACACCGAAGAAGGGCCGGCTTGCGCTGCCTGGTTTTAATGTATGAGCACCCGGCATGGGTGTAATCATAAATCCGCCGGTCTCCGTCTGCCACCAGGTATCGACAATGGGACAGCGATTGCGGCCGATTTTCTCATAATACCACATCCAGGCTTCCGGATTTATCGGTTCACCAACCGTGCCGAGGATTCTCATTGAATCCAGCTTATACTTTGCGGGCCATTCATCGCCAAGGCGCATCAATGCTCTAATAGCTGTCGGTGCCGTATAGAAAACAGTAACACCAAATTTGTCGCAAATATGCCAGAAGCGGCCGGCGTCCGGGTAGGTGGGGACTCCTTCAAACATCAATGATGTCCCGCCGTTTGCAAGCGGGCCATAGACGATGTAGCTGTGTCCTGTCACCCAGCCAATATCGGCCGTACACCAGTAAATATCATCATCGTGAATGTTGAAAACGATTTTGTGTGTGATAGTGATGTGCATCAGGTATCCACCTGTAGTGTGCACAACACCCTTGGGCTTTCCAGTGGAACCGGACGTATAAAGGATAAACAGAGGGTCCTCGGCATTTATATGTACGGCTTCGCATTCCTCGGCTGCATTTGCCATCGCATCGTGATACCATACGTCCCTGTCCTCTTTCATATCACAAGGCTCATTGTTAACTTTGACGACTATCACATTTTCAATTGTAGGTGTTTTTTCCAGTGCGGCGTCGGCAATATCTTTGAGTTTGATATGCTTTCCTGCACGCAGCGAAACATTGGAGGTAATAAGCATTTTGCAGTCGGAATCATTTATGCGGCCCTCGATCGCGTCTGAGCTGAATCCACCGAAGATAACCGAGTGAATCGCTCCGATTCGGGCACACCCCAGCATTACTATCGGAAGTTCCGGAACCATCGGCATATAAATCGCTACACGGTCTCCTTTTGTTATGCCTTTTGATTTCAGGACATTGGCAAATTTACAGACTTCCTTGTGAAGCTGCTCGTAGGTGAATTTTTTGACGGCGTCTTCCGCCTCACCCTGCCAAAGCAGTGCGGTCTTCTTTGCGACAGGTGTTCCGAGATGCCGGTCGAGACAGTTATACGCAACATTCAGTTCGCCGTCAGCAAACCATGTGTGCTCGATCTTCCGGCTCTTTGTGTCCCATGTGTACTCCAGAGCCTTTGTTGGCTCCTTGAACCAATGAAGGCTTTTTGCCTGTTCAAGCCAGAAGCTGTCCGGGTCATCAACAGATTCCTCCCACATCTGTTGGAACTGTTCCATGCTGTTGATGTAAGCATTGGCCTTGATTTGCTCTGGTGGTGGAAATGTCCGCTCTTCACTCATAAGGGAGTCAATAGCTTTTTTTTGTCCCATAGATTCTCCTTTGTGTATTAAATTATTGTGTGTTATTAGCTTCTATTTTAGCTTCTATTTATATTTTTCTCTAAGGAGTTAATATATTTAGTTCCTTTAATGTATTTGATATTATTAGACACATCCTGAATATGCTTATGATGTGAACATAACAAACGCATCTCTTTACCTGAATCTACGGGATATGTCAAGCTAAATATCTCATTTCAGGGAATTTTTGAATTTATCTGCTGTATTTAATCAGCAAAATCAGAAAGGAAGGGCCAAGTACCAACCGAATTCCGTGCCAAGCAAGACAAAACAACAAAAGTGTATGGTATGTTCCTAAGACAGCCCATGGATATCTCAGTTTTTTGTTGGTATTGGTGACTCAAAACTGTTATAATCAATTTTTTACAGGTCCCAATTTACATACTGTAAGGGATGGACAATGATCGGAAAAATTTATATGTATATGCTGATTCTTCTGGTAGCCGGCTGCGGAGTCCATTCCACATGCGATCGCTCCTACGTTGCTAAGGGTATTAAGGAACGTACTGATTATGAGTTAGGGCAGGTAACCAAACCAGGCGGATTTCAACTCCCGTACGGGGTATTGCTTGATGACGGCCTCACAGAGGATGAGGCGGTAGCTTTAGCCCTATGGAATAACGCCCAGTTTCAAGCTGATTTGGCGGCCCTGGGTTTTGCCCGTGCCGATTTGATCGAAGCAGATATGCTGGCTAATCCGGTATTTTCCCTTTTGTTCCCCATTGGCCCCAAAGCCCTCGAAATGGGGCTGGACGTACCTATCGATTTCATCTGGCAGCGTCCCCGCCGCCTCACCGCGGCCAAGCTTGATGCCCAAAGTCTTTCCGAAAACCTCATCGAGCATGGTCTGGCCCTTATTCGAGACGTTCATACAACCTACGCTGATTTGTGGTTGGCTCAGAAGCAGGCCCGCTTAGCTCTGGAGGCAACTAAAGTACAAATTCAAATAGCTGAGCTTGATCAGGCACGTCTCAAAGCTGGTGATATCAGCGAATTGGCCGCCTCGTCCGCTTATATTGATTCGCTTCGAGCAGCGGATACTACTAAGCGTTTAGCAAAGGAAACTACTATCTTAAAGCAAAGGCTTAGTACTTTGCTTGGACTTGTCTCAGATGATACGACTTTTGATATAGAACCATTGGATGTTACACCAGGATCGACTTTATCGATCGATGAATTGCAGGAAATGGCTCTTGCTGCCCGGCCGGACCTGCGAGCGGCTGAACTTGACATCGAAGCGGCCGGCGAACGCCTGGGTTGGGAGCAATCGAAAATCTACAACTTCATTGCCATTATCGATGCCAAGGATGAGGGCCAGGATTCCCTATCGGTCGGACCGGGTTTTGTGATTGAAATCCCCATTTTCAATCAGAATAACGGTAGAATCGCCCGGGCGAAAGCGGAATTGGAACGGGCCGTTCGGCAATATGAAGCGGTCCGTCATAACATTATTCTTCAGGTAAATCAAGCTCACACTCAATATGTCTCGGCAAACGAGGAATTCGAGTTGTGGAGCAACGATATTATTCCTTCTTTGGAGCAAACAGTCGAACGGACCCAGAAATCCTTTAAGGCCGGCGAAGTTCCTTATACTTCAGTCTTGGAAGCTCAGCAAATACTTGTTGAGGCTCGAATGCGCCAGACGGAATCAGCCGCCCATCTGCACCGCATCGCAGCGGAGCTCAATTATTGTATCGGAAAGAAAATGATATAGGCGTAATTCCCAACGGCCATAAATCAGGAGATAGTTATATTATGTGTAATTATTTGAAATACTTTTGCTTGTTGGCGGCGCTAACAATGGTATGGGGGTGCAGCAAAAAAACAAAATCGAAAGAGAAGCCGCCCCCTCCGGCAAAAGTTCAAAATGCCGTTAAAGAAACAGACCTCACAACTATCACCCTTACTAACGAAGCCGAATCCCGGTTAGGAATTCAAACAGTTATTGTCGAATACCGTTCGGTAGAAAAAGACCGGACGTTCGGCGGCGAGATTATGCCGGTTTCGGGCCATTCGGTAACCGTATCAGCTCCTCTTTCGGGTACGCTGTTCGCTGCAGATAACGGTTTGCTTCTCAATGCGGGCCAACAGGTAACTCACTCTCAGCCGCTCTATCGCCTGTTGTTGGTGCTGCCCGAGCAAAACCTCTTAAGTGTACAAGAAGAAATTTCCCTCCAGAAAGTGGAGTTTGACCTTGCCCAGGCGAAAGTCAAGCGGGCCCAACAGATGCTCGATGATAAGGCCGGCAGCGTGAGAGAATTGGAAGATGCAAAAGCTCAATTAGCCAGGGTCGGAGTGGCACTGGAGACCGCGCAAGCACGAATGGAGCTTCTCAAAAGCGGCGAACTCGATTCGGCGGCCGAGGGACTGTCTTCGTTGATAATCAAGTCTCCGATGGATGGTATCATTCAGAAGATTCATGTCGCGCCCGGCCAGACGGTCACGGCAGCGACGGCTCTCTTAGATATTGCGAGCATTGATCCGGTTTGGGTAAAAGTTCCGGTATATGTCGGTGATCTGGCGACTATAGACACAAAAAAGCCGGCCCGGGTGCACAGTTTGGCCGATTTTGCAGGGGCCGAGACACAGACTGCCGAACCTGTTGTGGCGTCCTTTAGTGCCGATCCGCAGTCCGCTACAACAGATCTATTCTATGAATTGTCAAACGCGGACCTTTCGTACAGGCCGGGCCAAAAGATTAGTGTAACCCTGAGTCTGAAAGATACCGAACAAAGCCTGGTCGTGCCCTATTCTTCCATTCTCTACGATATGTATGGTAGCGCATGGATTTATGAAAACACCGAACCGAGAGTTTATATACGTCGGCGTGTGGAGCTGCGTCGTGCGCTCGGCGAGCTTGCAATTCTATCCCGCGGCCCCGCCGTCGGGGCTAAAGTGGTCAGTGCGGGCGCTGCCGAGTTATTCGGTACTGAGTTTGGAGTGGGCAAATAATGTTAAGGTGGCTTATTTCCACATCTTTACGGCTTAGGGTTGCTGTCGTAGCTCTGATGGCTATGGTGCTGGTTGTTGGTTTTCGCGTGGTAAGCCAGACGCCGATGGACGTTTTTCCCGAATTTGCACCGCCCTACGTAGAGGTCCAGACCGAAGTGCCCGGGTTGTCGACCGCCGAGGTTGAGGCGCTCGTAACGGTCCCAATCGAGAACGCCTTGAACGGCACCGCCTGGGTCCAGACCATCCGTTCGAAATCGGTCATGGGCCTGTCGTCGGTGGTTCTGTATTTCAAGCAGGGTGTGGATATACAGGCGGCCCGGCAAATGGTACAGGAACGCCTTTCACTGGCGGCAGAATCGTTGCCCAATGTGGCCAAGCCTCCTGTGATGCTCCAGCCCCTTTCTTCTACCAGCAGGGCACTCAAAATCGGTATCTCATCAAAGACACTTACGCAAATGGAAATGAGTTCTCTGGCCAAATGGATTATCCGTCCGCGACTTGTCTCGATACCCGGCGTGGCGAACGTCGCAATCTGGGGTGAGCGAGACCGGCAGCTCCAGGTACTGGTTGACCCGGACAGGCTGCGGGCGAATAATATCACCCTTGCTCAGGTTGAGCAGGCCGCCGGTGATGCCGTGGAATTAACGGGCGGCGGTTACCTCGATATGCCTAATCAGCGATTAGCCGTTTCACACATCTCACACATCAAGACCGCCGAGGATTTGGCCCAGGTCGTTGTCGCGTTTCGCAACGGTTCCGCCCTCAGACTGGGCGATGTGGCTGACGTGGTGGAGGATTTTGGAGCTCCTATCGGGGATGCCATAATCAATGATGGGCCGGGGATACTTCTGATAGTGGAAAAACAGCCCTGGGCCAACACGCTGGTAGTGACTCGCAACGTGGAAGCTGCGCTGGATGCACTGCGTCCCGGCCTGACGGATCTCGATATTGACTCAACAATTTTCCGTCCCGCCGGCTTTATCGAAATGTCCATAGAGAATCTCAATCGCGCCCTGTTGTACGGCTGTATTCTGGTGGTGATTGTCCTGGCGTTTTTCCTGTACGACTGGCACACGGCCGTCATCAGTGCGCTGGCTATTCCATGTTCCCTGATCATTGCTGCCCTGATACTCCACTACAGGGGGGGCACCATCAATACTATGGTACTGGCCGGCCTGGTTATCGCCATCGGTGAGGTTGTCGATGACGCAATTGTCGGCGTAGAAAACGTCATGCGACGCCTTCGCCTGAATCGTGCGGCGGACAATCCTAAATCCTCGTTTGAGGTGGTCCTGAAGGCCTCCGTAGAGGTGCGAAGTGCCGTGCTGTACGGCAGTCTGATTGTGGTCCTTGTCCTGATTCCCGTATTCTTCCTGCCCGGTCTGAGCGGAACGTTCTTCAGACCGCTGGCTCTGTCATATATCCTGGCCATACTGGCCTCGCTGCTGGTAGCGCTGACCCTCACGCCGGCGCTCTGTTTGATTATGCTTCCCCGCGCGTCCCTGCATCCAAAAGATTCACCGCTGGTGAACTTGCTCAAAAGAGGATATCAGGTGGTTCTGCCCTGTTTGATAAGGCATCCGAACTGGTCCATATTGATTGTAGTACTGGTGCTCGGCGCCGCCGGCGCCACTATACCGATGCTGGGAGAAGAATTTCTGCCAAGTTTCAAGGAATACGATTTCCTGATGCATTTTGTCGAGAAGCCCGGCACATCGGTTGAGGCCATGGACCGCATCACAATTCGCGCCAGCAAGGAGTTGCGGTCTATTCCGGGAGTTAGAAATTTCGGTGCCCACATCGGCCGCGCCGAAGTCGCCGATGAGGTCGTCGGGACCAATTTCACCGAGCTTTGGATCAGCATAGATCCGCAGGTCGATTATGACGCCACAGTTGCCGAAATTAAGGAAGCGGTGGAAGGTTATCCCGGCCTCTATCGGGATGTGCTCACCTATCTGCGGGAGCGCATCAAGGAGGTGCTGACAGGCACCGCTGCAACGGTGGTCCTGCGTATATTCGGGCCGGACCTGGCCGTGCTCCAGGAAAAGGCAAAAGAGATAGCCGGAGCTATCGGCGAAATTGACGGCATTATCGACCTGCATGTGCAGCCCCTGACGATGATACCGCAGGTGGAAATAAAATTCCGCCCCGAAGCGGCGGCCCAGTTCGGCCTGGCCCCCGGCGATGTCCGCCGAGCCGCCAATACCCTGCTCAAAGGAGCCAAGGTCGGTGAGATATATGAGGAGCAGATGATTTTCGATTGTGTCGTATGGGGAACTCCGAAGGTACGCCATGACATTACAGCGCTGCAAACTTTAGTTATTGACACACCGACCGGTGGACATGTGCCGTTAGGACAAGTTGCTGATATTTATATCGCCCCCACGCCCAACCAGATTACCCGCGAGGCCAACTCCAGACATATCGATGTCTCATGCAATGTAGCAGGACGGGACCTCGGCAGTGTGGCGCGCGAGATCGAAGCGAAGGTAGGTGCCATTGATTTCGATACCGGCTATCATCCGGAAATTCTCGGCGAATATGCCGAGCGTCAGCAGTCGAGAAACCGCCTCCTGGGCGTGGCGGTACTGTCTGCATTGGGAATCTTCTTCATAGTCTATTCCGATTTTGCCTCTGTTCGGCTGGCCCTGCTGCTGATGCTGTGCCTGCCTATCGCCCTGACCGGCAGCATCTTCAGCGCCCTGTTCAGTGGCGGCGTCTTATCACTGGGTTCGATAGTTGGATTCGTAACCGTTCTGGGTATCGTCGGCCGTAACGGCATCATGCTTATCAGCCACTATCGCCACCTGGAGACCGAAGAGAACATGCCGTTCGGGGAAGAACTGATCCTGCGCGGCGCAATGGAGCGCCTGTCACCTATTTTGATGACGGCACTTACAACGGCGCTGGCTCTTCTTCCTATTGTGATTGGAGGCAATCGGCCCGGACAGGAGATAGAACACCCGATGGCTATCGTAATCATGGGCGGGCTGGTCACCTCAACCCTGCTCAACCTGCTGTTCATGCCGGCCCTGTACTGGAAATTCGCAAAGGCCAAATCGAAGTGAAGTCTCAAAAAGCAACCGGTCCGTTTGTCTTATTTTATTTGTGTTCGGCGACTATTGTGACTCAACCTCAAGTCCGGCGGATCGTTTAGCTGATTCTACTGTATTGTAAAGGAGCATCGTTATCGTCATTGGGCCTACGCCGCCGGGGACCGGAGTAATGAGTGAGGCCTTTTCCTTCACCGCTTCGAAATCCACATCGCCGACGAGGCGATAGCCTTTCTTCTTTGTTGCGTCCTCAACGCGGTTAACGCCAACGTCGATTACTACTACACCTTCTTTGACCATATCCGCTGTAACGGTATTGGGTCGACCGGCGGCGGCGATGACAATATCAGCTCGTTTCGTGTGATAGCTCAGGTCTCTGGTATGCGTATGGCAGACTGTTACAGTGGCATTTCCTGTGGGATTCTTCTGGATGAGCATGTTTGCCAAGGGCTTGCCGACGATATTGCTTCGTCCGACGATTACTACTTCAGCACCGTTAATGGTAACGCCGCTTCGTATCAACAACTGAATAATTCCGTGTGGTGTGCAGGGCAAAAAGGCCTTTTCGCCAACCATCATTTTACCTACGTTCATTGGATGAAATCCATCGACGTCTTTGGCAGGATCAATTGCCAGAAGAACTTCCGACTCATTAAGACCCTTGGGCAAAGGCAACTGAACTAAAATGCCGTTGATTTTTGAGTCGTTGTTCATTTTCTTCACCAGTGCCATCAACTCATCCTGTGAAGTATCAGCGTCCAGCCGATTATCGTCTGAATAAATCCCGATATTTTCGCAGGCACGTTCTTTGGCAGTGACATAGGATTTTGAAGCCGGGTCTTCACCCACTAAAATGACGCCCAGACCCGGTACAATACCCTGCTCTTTGAGCTTGGCTACTTCGGCTTTCAATTCTTCGCGCATATCTTCGGCGACTTGCTTTCCGTCTATAATTTGTGCTGTCATCGTTTACTCCTGAAAAACCAGCGAACGTATACTCTGGATTTTGCCAAAAACTCCGAATCTGTATCCTTTTTAGAACAGGCCCTGCACTTTTCCTGTGTTTACATCCACATCTATACGCCGAAAGGCCGGATTCGATCCCGTGCCTGGCATTAACTTAATCGCACCAGCTACAGGTACTATGAAACCAGCTCCCTTGTAAACCATGATATCGCGAATCGGCAGCTCCCAGCCTTTGGGTCTGCCCTTGATGTCCGGGTCATGTGATAAGCTCAGATGAGTCTTGACCATACAGGTTCCAAGCTCATTTGCTATTGGATCGGCTTCGAGGGCTTTTGCCTTCTCCAGTGCCTCATCAGTATAAGTCACGCCATCAGCTCCATACACTTCCTTTGCGATAAGCTCGATTCGCTTTCTTAACGGGGTATTAAGATCGTAAAGGAACTTGAAGTCATTTTTTTCGTCACAGGCCTGAATGACTGCTTCAGCCAGCTCGATTGCGCCGTCACCGCCTTTGAGCCAGTGCTCCGAAACCGCGGCCAGTGCGCCGTTTTGTTCAGCTACTTTTCGCACTAATTCAATCTCTGCCTTGGTGTCGGTGTAGAAGCTGTTTATGCAAACGACCGGCCGGACACCGCTCTTCTTGACGGTCTCGATGTGTGCGACAAGGTTTTCACAGCCTTTCTCCACTAATTCGAGATTTTCCTTGATGTATTCTTCTGCCAAGGGCAATCCCGGCTTAACGGCTGGCCCGCCGCCGTGCATTTTCAAAGCACGGATTGTAGCTACGATAACCACGGCGTTAGGTGTAAGTCCTGACCAGCGGCATTTCAAGTTCCAGAATTTCTCGAAGCCGATATCAGCCCCAAAACCGCTTTCCGTAACGTGGTAATCGCCCAGCTTAACGCCGATTCTGTCAGCAATAATCGAACTTTGCCCGATGGCTATATTGGCAAACGGTCCGGCATGCACAAATACGGGCTGGCCTTCTACAGTCTGAAGCAAATTCGGATTGATTGCATCGACCATCCAGGCGGTCATCGCACCATCAACTTCCAGGTCGGCAGTTGTGACTTCATTTCCTTTCTTGTCATACGCAACAACGATTTTGCCCATACGATCGCGCATGTCTTTAAGGTCCTTGGCGACAGCCAAAATCGCCATTACCTCACTGGAGACGGTGATGGCAAATCCCGATTCCATCTCATAGCCGTCCATCTTACCACCCTTACCGATAGTAATATTGCGAAGGGCCTGGGCGCAGAAATCAATTACCCAATTCATTTGAATCCGCTCTGGATCAATATCGAGCCGCTTTAGCCCTCTTTGGGCCAGCTTCTCGTCGTCGTAATTCCTCTCGTGCTGCATACGCGAGCTCAGCGCAACCATGGCCAGATTGTGGGCATTCGTAATGCAGTCTATATCGCCTGTAAGCCTGATTGAGAAGGGGGTCAGCGGGATACATTGTGCCAGCCCGCCCCCGGCCGCCGAGCCTTTTATGTTGAATGTTGGCCCGCCGCTGGGCTGCCGTATCGCCCCCACTACACGTTTTCCAAGTTTGCCAAGGCCTTCTACCAATCCCATACTCGAGGTAGTTTTGCCTTCGCCAAGAGGTGTTGGGGTAATAGCGGTAACGTCGATATACTTTGCGTCAGGTTTGTCTGCGAGTCGACCAAGTGCTTTGAGATAATCGACTTTGCCCAGGAGACGTCCCATGGGGAGTAATTCATCATCCTCGAGTCCGAGTTCCTCGGCTAATTGACAAAAAGGTTTCATGTTCTCTTCGGCAGCTTCTGCAATCTGCCAATCCTTCATCTTTGTTGGATCGAGCTTCATAGTTCGTTCCTCTCCTTAAACAATTATTTTTCAAAATTCATTTGTGATACGATAAGTTGGTGTGATGTTTGGAATACTGTAATTTGAATAGTCAAGAGAAGGTTCATTGTAGAGCTATTCATTAGAATCTCCTGCTAAGTAACCGATTTAGGTCAGGATTGTACATTCTTGATTGCTCCGAGACAACAATAAACTGAATCTAAAAAATAATCTTTTTTATAGATTAAATTCGGGCACATAATTCTCAGGGGTCGAATTTTTCTGCTATTGAGTGTCAGTATATACCCTCATCGTCAACTGATTGACTTCTTCTCATGTTCGGGAATTAACGTTCAGCATGCGAGGGTAACTCACCGCCCGTGCAAATTATTGCTTAATTATCAGTTGCTGCCGGGCGTGTTGCAAGGTATAATGCCTCGTTATCTGAGATTAGTTGCGCTCTTGGGAGAATTGTATTTCAGGCGGTAAGATATGCAATGCAATAAAGACGTACCACTCGATAAAACTGCGGCACTGAAAATATGCGAGTCGATGGGACGGATAACATCGGACAGTCTGATTCCTATTCTTCAGCAAATCCAGGGTGTTTATGGTTATCTGCCAGCGGAGATCCTGCAGGAGGTGAGCAAACGCACCGGCCTTCCCGTAAGTCGAATGTACGGAGTTGCCACTTTCTACGAGCAATTCCATCTCGAACCCCGGGGTCGTCATACGATTAAGTGCTGCCGAGGGACAGCGTGTCATGTAAAGGGAGGCCGTGAGATAGCAGAAGCCATAGAACGCGAACTTGGTGTGGAGGAGGGAGAGACGACAGAAGATATGCGATTTACCTTCGAGACAGTCGCATGTCTGGGAACGTGCTTTTTGGCGCCCGTAGCGATGATCAATAACGACTACTTCGGCAACGTTTCTGCAAGCAGGATAAAGGCGATTATCGATAGGTACGAATAAGGTAAATGAGCGTGCAGACGATTAACACTCCCAAAGAGCTAAAAGAGATAGCCCGACAGGTGCAGAAGGCCCGTCGAGACTATCGATGTCGCGTCCTGATCTGCATGACGGGCTGCCGGGCGCTTGGTGCAGCAGATGTGGCAGCGGCGTTCAGAGATAAACTCGCTGCCGCCAAGCTTGATAAGGAAGTCGAGGTCGTAGAGACCGGTTGCATCGGATTATGTGCGCGGGCGCCGGTAATGCTCATCGAGCCGTACGAGTATCTCTACGGCGGGGTGAAACCGGAGGATGTCGATGAAATAATCGAAAAGACAATTCGCAACGGCCGGCCCGTTGAGTCACTCTGCTCAGTTGAAGACGGCAAGACTCTGCCCGGAATCGGTGACGTAGGCTTCTACAAAGAGCAGCAGAAAGTCGTGCTGAAAAACTGCGGCAGGATCAATCCAAAGAATATTGAAGACGCCATCGTGCGTGGATGCTACGAGGCGGCGTCAAAAGCCCTGTGCACCATGACGCCGGAAGAGGTTATC
>Ga0307378_10001648_pt1 | contig 35750 bp, 35 predicted proteins | sample UN1MG_FD_202238 | JGI IMG/M metagenome (GOLD analysis project Ga0307378, IMG submission 202238) | Soil microbial communities from Risofladan, Vaasa, Finland - UN-1 | ecosystem: Environmental > Terrestrial > Soil > Coastal area > Acid sulfate soil | place: Finland: Risofladan, Vaasa | collected... | reverse complement strand
TTTTCCGTCATTCCGGCGAAAGCCGGAATCCAGTAAATTCAATGCGTTCTGGATGCCGGATCAAGTCCGGCATGACGATTTCGAGACTTTTTACGAGATTGTCATATATCAATGGCTACAAAAAAAAAGCTAAAAACTGGTTTTACAACCGGCGCTGCTGCTGCTGCTGCTGCAAAGGGGGCTCTTTTACTGATTTTAACCGGCGAAAAACCTTGTAGTGTTCAAATAGAGCTTTTAACCGGAGACAATATCATTATTCCCGTATTTACCTGTATATCCCAGGGAGAAAATAAGGCAAAATGTACGGTAATAAAAGATGCGGGGGATGATCCTGATATAACGCATAAGGCGGAAATTGGAGCGACTGTTACATTGCTGGACAATGGAAATCATGGAAGTGTATCTATAACAGGGGGAAAGGGTGTCGGCATGGTCACAAAGCCGGGTCTTGAAATCGAACCCGGAGAACCTGCAATAAATACGGGCCCCAGAAAAATGATTACGCAGGCTGTTGCGGGGCTATTAAAAAAATACAATAAAAATAAACTTGTAAAAGTCGAAATCTTTGTGCCTGAAGGGGAAAAACTGGCTGAAAAGACTTTGAATGCAAGGCTGGGCATCCTTGGCGGGATTTCTATTCTTGGAACAACAGGTGTAGAGAGGCCCATGTCTCATGATGCCTATGTTGCGACGATAAGGTTGTCCCTGTCTGTTGCAAAGGCTTTTGGCCTAAAAAGTGTGGTGCTTACAACCGGCCGTCGCAGCGAAAGATTTGCCCAGGCTTTGTTTGAGAATCTTCCTGAAGAGGCTTTTATACAGATAGGTGATTTTTTCAAGATCTCTCTTGAGGATGCATCAAAAAACGGTTTTAAAAAAATCATTCTTGCTGCTTTTTTTGGAAAGGCGGTAAAGATGGCACAAGGGGTGCCCCACACTCATGCTGCCAGATCAAGTTTGAGTATGAAGAAGCTTTCAGACTGGTCATTTGAAATCACAAAAAAACGGGAATTTGCGGAAAAGATATTATCTGCAAATACAGCAAGGCACGCGTTTGATTTTATTATCAATGAACACCCTCAAATTATTTCCTGCGTAGGAAGAAAAATGGTTAAAGCTGCCAGGATGTTTGCGGGTTCTGATATTGATATACAGGGTATTATCTTTGATTTCAGCGGGGATGTTGTATTTGATTCAGATGTCATGGGGTTAAAACAAACATGAAACAGGTATCTATAATCGGAATGGGGCTTACTCCCGAAGATCTTACCGCAAAGCACCTGAAACTGATAAAAGATGCCGATGTCCTGGTAGGAGGAAAACGGCATCTTGAGTATTTTAATGATCATGCGGCAGATAAAAAGGAGATCAACAAAGATATTAAAGAGGTTATCCGTTATATAAAAACCAGGATGCGCAAAAAAAATGTTGTAGTGCTTGCATCAGGTGATCCGCTGTTTTTTGGTATCGGTTCCTTGCTGATCAAGTCCATAGGGGCTGACAATGTTGTAATATATCCAAATATTTCTACTGTTGCTGCGGCTTTTTCCAGAATAAAGGAGCCATGGAATGATATCTCAGTCGTAAGCTTGCATGGCAGGAATAGTGAAAGAGAACTTTTCAGCAGACTTGACAAAAATGAAAGCATAGCTGTTTACACGGATTCACAAAAAAATCCCGCATGGCTTGCAAGGCGTTTGCTTGAAAAGGGGATTAAAGGCATAAAAATGTGTATTTTTGAGCAGCTTGGAACTGAATCTGAATGTTTTGACTGGTATGAACCAGGCCAGGCTGCGGATATGAATTTTTCACAGCCCAACCTGATTATATTAAAACAACATCCTTTTCAGCCTGAAGGAAATAAGGATCTTCACCTTGGCATGCCGGATAACCGGTATGAATATCAGAAAGGTCTTATTACAAAATCAGAGGTTCGCGCTATTACAATTTCCAGACTTTGTCTTTTAAATGATCATATATTGTGGGATCTGGGAGCAGGTTCCGGTTCTATTTCGATCGAAGCATCTCTTTTTATAAAAAAGGGGAAGATATTTTCGGTTGAGCAGAATTTGAGCAGGATCAACAATATAAAGGCTAATAAAAAACAATATAAAGTAAAAAACCTGGAGATTGTCCAGGCTGTTCTTCCAGACGGTCTTGAGAATTTACCTGAGCCTGACCGGATATTTATCGGTGGTGGAGGCAGGGACCTGGTGAAAATCATAGATACAGCTTCAGAGTATCTAAAGCCAGGCGGAGTTATGGTTATAAATACCATTATCCTGTCGAATGTTGAAGCTGCTCTTAAGACACTTAAAAGCAGGGGATTTAAAACAGATATTGTTTTAGTCCAGATTCATCGGGGACAGGATATGCCATGGGGAGAGCGGCTTGAAGCGTTGAATCCTGTATGGATAATTTCCGCAAGAACATATTAAAAAGATGATGTTCATCTTTTTTAAGGTATTCTGCCAATTTATAAACTGGTGGAGCGAAGCGATTTCATCATTCGATGTTCAACGTTCGATGTTCGACGTTCATCTTTTTTTTGTGTCTTTGCGCCTTTGCGTGAGATATTTCTTATAAAAGTAGAATATGAAAACTAAATCACCTATTAAAAATCAAGATGAACGTGTCCGGCATCCTGTAATATTTGCAGGGGCAGGGCCTGGTGATCCCGAATTGATAACGGTTAAGGGACAACGCGCGCTTGCTGATGCCGATCTTGTCATTTATGCGGGTTCTCTTGTGCCTGAGGCTGTATTAAAGTGGACAAAACCGGAAACAAGGGTTTTAAACAGCGCTTCCATGCATCTTGAAGAGATTATAGATGAAATTGAAAAAGCGTATAAAAAAGGAAAACATGTAGTTCGCCTTCATGCTGGAGACCCGAGTCTTTATGGCGCCATATTTGAACAGATGGCAAAGCTGGATAAAAAATCTATTCCCTGTAAGGTTATTCCCGGAGTAACTGCTGCATTTGCCGCTGCCGCAGCCATGGGAATAGAATATACTCTGCCTGAACTTTCACAGACACTTATTTTAACCCGTATGGCCGGTCGAACACCTGTGCCTGAAAATGAAGCACTGGAATTACTTGCAGAGCATAAAGCTTCCATGGCGATTTACCTTAGCATATCCATGGTTGATAAAGTGGCGAGGGTTCTTGAAAAAGCATATGGAAAACATGCTGCATGCGCGGTTGTTTATCGTGTCAGTCAGCCTGAAGAAAAGATTATTTTTACAAGCCCCGGAGAGTTGCCGGAAATAGTGAGAAAAGAGAAGATAACAAGACAGGCTCTTATTATCATCGGAAAAGCGCTGGATATCGGCAAACACAAAGAAAAATATAAATCAAAATTATATGACAAGAATTTTTCACACGGGTTTAGAAAGAAAAAAAATAACAGGATCGCCTTGTGGGCCATTACGCCCAAAGGCGTACTGATTGCCCGGAAAATCGCAGAGAATCTGCCTGATGCAAGATTGCACCTTTCTGCTGATCTGAACATAAATGATATTTCGGCTTCTTGTTTTGAAAGACTATCCGATGCTGTATCCAGTAACTTTCATGCATACACAGGACATGTTTTTATAATGTCAACCGGAATTGTAGTCAGGCTTATTGCTTCCTGTATCAGGAACAAGACAACGGATCCCGCAGTTGTGGTACTTGATGAAATCGGCAGGCATGCTATAAGTCTTGTTTCCGGTCATCTGGGCGGGGCCAATTCCCTTGCGATAAAGGTTGCCGGGTTAATAGGGGCTGAACCCGTAATAACCACGGCTACCGATGTGAACCAGGCGCCTGCTATTGATGTGCTGGCAAAACAGCACAATCTTTTTATAGAAAACCCGGAAGCCATAAAAAATATAAACATGGCCTTTATTACCGGGAAAAAGTTTTATCTCCACGATCCATACAAACTTCTTTGTGACAGTATCAGCCCTGCACATATTCTTAAGGATTTTAAGAAAGGACAAATTACGGAAAATGAAGATATCCCCGGTGTGTTTATAGATGACGTGCTGGCCGATCTTTCAAAAAAGATGCTGATATTAAGACCTGGATCACTTGTCGCAGGAATCGGATGCAACAGAAACACAAGCATGAAGGAGATTAAAGAATTTCTTAAAGAAGTACTTGAAGAATCGAAACTTGCCATAGCCAGTGTGATACGTATGGCAACGATTAGTTTAAAAGCTGATGAACCCGGGCTTATAGCCCTTGCAGAAGAACTCAAGCTTCCCATTAGTTTTTACGACAAGGAAGAGTTAAACAAGGCAGACGGCATTAAATCACCATCCGACATGGTGGAAAAACATACAGGAGTAAAAAGCGTATGCGAAGCAGCAGCAATTCTTGCGTCAAAAAACGGGAAACTGATTGTGCCAAAACATTCGACCAGAAATGTCACAGTGGCCATCGCCAGAATACCCTTTATATCGTAGGGATAGGCCCGGGAAGTTATGAGCATTTATCCAAACGGGCAACCGATGTTCTTGAATCCGTGGATACTGTTGCAGGATATACCACCTATATAGAGCTGATCCGCCCTTTTATTAAAGACAAGAATGTAATCAGCACGCAAATGACCAAAGAGGTTGAACGTGTGAGAGCCGCCATTGATGTTGCTCTTGCAGGAAGATCATGCGCAATTGTTTCAAGCGGTGATCCAGGGATTTATGCAATGGCCGGGCTTGTTTTTGAGATATGCAAAAAGGATAATATCCGGGTAATACCTCCTTTTGCAAGGGGGATGGCATTAAATGAAAAGTCCGCGTTAACAGTCGAAGTTGTTCCGGGAATACCCGCGCTCTGCGCCGGCGCCTCCCTTCTTGGAGCGCCATTAAGCCATGATTTCGCGGCCATAAGCTTAAGCGATCTTTTGACCCCCTGGGAACTCATTGAAAAACGTATTGAAGCTGCTGCAAGCGCGGATTTTGTAATTGTTTTGTATAACCCTAAAAGTAAACGAAGAAACAGGCAGCTCGAGACAGCACAGAAGATTATATTAAAATACAGGGATAAAAAGACCCCTGCCGGAATTGTTGTAAGCGCCATGAGAAAAGATGAAATGGTAACGATTGTTCCCCTTGAAGATCTTCACAAGGCAGACGTAAACATGCAGACAATAATCTTTATCGGAAACAGCACATCGTTTACTTACCTGGATTTTATGGTTACACCAAGAGGGTATAAAGATAAGATATGAAGAAGGATGAGAAATTTCTTTTTCATGAACTGAAAACAAGATTCGCTGAAGCGGTCAGCAGAAATAGGGGAGACGGGATACTTTTTTCCGGCGGGCTTGATTCCGCGCTTGTGGCTGCCTATTCAACAAACTGTAAGGCCATCTCGGTCGGGCTTGAGTCATATGGAGAAGATCGGTATTATGCCGGAGAAGTGGCAAAGTATCTCAAGCTGGACCATTACCACAAGACCGTTAAAATTGAAGAGACCCTTGCCGCCATACCAAAAGTCATAAAGACACTCAAAAGTTTTGATCCGGCTATTCCAAACGATATAACAGCCTGCCTGGGAATCAAACACGCGAAGGATACAGGCATAAAGAGCTTGATGACAGGCGATGGAAGTGATGAACTTTTTTTAGGGTATAATTTCATGCTGAATAAAAAAGATTTAAGAAAATACCTGGATCGAATGTATCGTACAATGCGATTTAGTTCCAATAAAATAGGGGAAAACCTGAAGATTAACATAAAACAGCCATTTCTGGATAAAGAGTTCATGGATTTCAGCCAAGGTATTGATGCTGACCTTAAGATCAGAAGAGAAAACGGAAAAACCTGGGGAAAGTGGATACTGAGAAAGGCATTTGAAGATGTGTTGCCGCAGGAAATATTATGGCAGAGCAAGAGACCTCTTGAGGTTGGCTCAGGTATGACAAAGCTAAGAAATATTATTGAATCAATGGTGACTGATGAGGATTTTGAGACCGGCAAAAAAAGTTTTCCAATAACATTCCGGAACAAGGAACATTTCTATTATTACCGTATCTACCGGGAGGTGGTTGGAGAAATACCTGGTCCTCAAAAAGATGAAAAAACATGTAAGAGCTGCGGCGCTGGAATGGATCAAAGCGCTTTTCACTGTAGAGTCTGCGGGGATGTTATAGAATGGAAGAAAACAAGAAACTAAACGCTTTTATTTCCTGGAGCGGAGGAAAGGACGCGGCTCTTTCTTATTACAGGGCGATGAAAGATTTTCACATAACCCATCTTTTGAATATGGTTGCTGAAGACGGTCTAATATCCCGATCCCACGGTATCAGGACGGAAATATTAAGGTTGCAGGCCGAGGCAATGGGTATTACGATAGTTCAGCCGAGAAGCTCCTGGGAAACATACGAGGCTGAATTTAAAAGGGCCCTGTCCGGCTTGAAGGATAAAGGGGTTAAAGCAGGCATCTTCGGGGATATCGATTTTGAAGGACACAGGGAATGGGTGGAAAGGGTCAGCAGAGAATCGGACATGGATGTTGCCTTGCCCCTGTGGGGAGAAAAGAACAGAAAAAAGATCATAGAGGAGCTGATAGAAAGCAGGTTTAAAGCCGTTGTTGTGGCTACCGGAAAAGATTTGCTGGGTCCGGAATGGCTGGGGCGCATGATTGATCATGATTTTGTCAAAGATATCTCGAAAATCAAGGGGGTTGATATCTCCGGTGAAAACGGGGAATATCATACTTTCGTGGTATCCGGGCCGATATTTAAGAAAAGGATCAACATCATAAAATCTGAAAAAATTACCCGGGACAAGCGCTGCTTTCTTGACATATCGGAGTGTGAATTAGTAGAAAACTTGTAATTAGTTAGCCACGGATTCACACAGATGAACACAGATAGGTTTAAATACAAAGAAATTATAGAACATCAATCGGTGATGATCAGCGTAGATCTGTGGCTGAATATTTATGAAAAGTTAACAATAGAAAAAAGAGTAATTCCATAATGACAGCGGCGGTTTTTCTTGGAGCATATATCGTTGATATAATAATCGGCGATCCTCGCTGGTTTCCTCATCCAGTGGTTATCATCGGCAAGTTTGTGAGGTTTTTAGAGGATAAGATTCGCGGCACTTCACTTATTGATAAAAGAAAGGGCGGAATAATTCTTTGGTTTGCCGTTGTTATCCCTGTTTATTTAATCACCTGGGGGGCGGTGGAAGGATGTCTCTTTATAAACCCCTTGTTCGGCACAATTATAACGGTTCTGCTTGCATCCTTTACTTTGGCGACCAGGTCTCTTTATGATGAAAGCAAAATTGTTTTAAATGCCTTGAACCGTGGAAACATGGAACAGGCAAGAAAGAACCTCTCCATGATCGTTGGGAGAGATACAAGAGACCTTGATGAAAAAGAGATCTTCCGGGCTGTTATCGAAACAATATCGGAAAACCTGTCCGACGGGATTATTGCTCCCATGTTCTACCTTGCCATAGGCGGCGTTCCCCTTGCCATGGCCTATAAGGCAATCAATACACTTGATTCAATGGTAGGATATAAAAATGCCGATTACAGGGATATTGGTTGGTTTTCCGCTAAAATGGATGATATGTGGAACTGGATACCGGCAAGACTCTCCGGGTTTTTTATTGTGATTGCCTCATTTGTTCTGATATACAACTGGAGGGATTCCTGGAAAATTATGAGAAGGGACGGCAGAAACCACTCAAGCCCAAACAGCGGCATGCCGGAGGCAGCGGCAGCCGGAGCCCTGAATATACAGTTGGGAGGAAAGATTCAGTATTTTGGAAAAATTTCTCACAAACCAACGATCGGCAACAGGATAAAAGAAATAGATAAAGATGATGTAAAAAAGGCATGGTTTATCATGCTCTCATCATCCCTCTTGATGACCGTTGTCTGTGTGACGACACTATGGATGATACAGTAATAAAAAGAGATCATGGCGGCAATGTTAGTGAGATTTCAAGAATCTGCGGAATCGATGAAGATAAAATCATCGACTTCAGCGCCAATATAAATCCGCTTGGATATCCGCCAGGGTTAAAAGAAACGATAATTAAAGAATTTGATTCCATATTAAATTATCCTGATATTGATTCATTTGATCTTGTTTCAAAGTTGTCGGAATACCATGGCATTAGTCGGGATTATATCCTTGCGGGGAACGGTTCCACCGAATTTATATACTGGATACCGATCCTGTTTAAACCTGAAAAAGCCCTTATTGTTACACCTGCCTTCAGTGAATACGAAAAGGGCCTTAAGATGGTCGGCACAAAAGTTTCATACTTCCAGACAGATGAAAAAGAAGATTTTTCCGTTGATATTGCCCGGCTTTGCAAACGTTTAAGAGATGGTTTTGATATCGTCTATTTTTGCAACCCCGCAAACCCTACCGGAGCTTTTATGTCAAAGGAAAATCTTTGCGGCATTATAGCTTGTGCGCAGGAAGCGGGAACATTATTTGTAATTGATGAGGCTTTTATAGATTTTGCAGAGCAGGGGTCTGTAAAAAAAGAGGTTTTAAGGTTTTCCAATCTGATAGTCTTAAGATCGATGACGAAATTTTTTGCTATCCCGGGCCTGCGGATAGGCTATGTGATTGCTTCCACGCCATGTATCGCAAAAATCAGGGAAACCAGACCACCGTGGGCGGTTAATTCGCCTGGACAAAAAGCTGCTGCTGTTGCCCTTTCAGACAGGGGTTATATCATGGATACGAGGCAATATATAACAGATGAAAGAGAGTTTTTAATGGCCTCGCTAAGTGAAATCCCAGGCCTTAAGATTTATAAAAGTGTGGCGAACTTTCTTCTCGTGTTCATGGATAACAGAATCAGCTTAAATTCCAGGGAGCTTAGAGACAGCCTGGCAAAAAACGGGGTGCTGATAAGGGATTGCAGTACATTTCAGGGCATGGGAGACCGTTATTTTCGTGTGGCTGTTAAAAAACATGAGCAGAATATAATTCTTGTCAAAAACTTGAAACAGGTCGCAAAATAAGGAGCTATGATTATATGAAAAAGATTGAAGCAAGAGTACAATTGATCCGTTATACCGGCGCTCCGGAGGAGCTGATAGCTTCTGCTGCCAAGCTCTGTTACGCAGAAGACACGGAAACAATTTTTGACCAGAAACCGGAGCAGGCAAAGAAGTTTGTTGGAATGTTGCGTAATATGGGACATATGAGTCCGATTGAGCATGCTGTTTTTACGTTTTATATCGAGGGAGTATCACGGGCAATGACCCACCAGCTTGTCCGGCACAGACTGGCCAGCTATTCGCAGCGGAGCCAGCGATACGTGACACACGGTGGTTTTGATTATATCATTCCGCCGCAGCTTAAAGGAAAGAAGGTTAAAGATAAAGGCGCAGATGTGGATGCTGAAAGGTATTTTGAGGAGACAATGGAATACCTGGCTGAGCGTTATGTTAAGCTCAATGAGGCCTTGGGAGATAAGGGGGAATCAAGTAATGAGGATGCCCGCTATATTCTTCCAAATGCCTGTGAGACCAAAATTCTGATGACCATGAACGCCAGAGAGCTCCTGCATTTTTTTGGAGAGAGGCTCTGCATGCGCGCTCAGTGGGAAATCCGCGGCGTTGCCGACCAGATGCTGATGCTTGTGAGAGAGGTATGTCCAAGTGTTTTTGATGGGGTGGGCCCAAAATGCATACGTCTTGGGAAATGCCCTGAAAAAAAGATGACATGCGGGGAGTTTGAAAAAATAAAACAACGCTATGCAAAATTAGAGGGATCGGGGACAATAAGGAAAAAATAATCAATAATTAATTGTTAAGTTAGTGCTTATGACCCCTGAACCCGATCTCCTATTGATTGGATGATTGGAGAAAAATAATGCTGGAAATATTCATTAAAGGAGGACCTGTGATTTATTCACTTTTGGCCTGTTCGATTCTTGTTTTTTGACATATTCAGGGAAAAGTGTAGCTTTAAAAATTGGTTTTAGGTGCCTTTAAGGCATAAAAGGAAATCCCGTGAAAATCGGGAGCGAGCCCGTCGCTGTAATCGGGGACGAAAACCGCAAAATGTCACTGTCCAGTTTAAGCTGGATGGGAAGGCGCGGTAAGTAGTGTGATCCGAGAGTCAGAAGACCTACCTGAAACATTGTTTGGCAACCTCGCGGACAAGGGGGGGGCTATTCATTAAAAATCTGAGGATAAAAAAGGGATATCCCCGGATCGATTAATTTCGATTCGGGGATTTTTTTTGTGAGGGAAGAAAGGAGGTTTCTTTGAAACGTTTTATTTTGTTTACGGCTGTTTTTTTCTGTGGTTTTTTGCTGGTTCTTTCATCGGTAAACAGAGCATCGGCCCAAAATGGAGATAAAGAGGTCTATAAGCTGGAAGAGGTTGTTGTAACCGCCACCCATAAAATGAAGATGCTGGATACACCGATGAGTATTTCCATTATAACAGCCGGGGAACTGGAAGAAATGGGCGCGAAAAATATTGCTGAAGCCCTCAGAAAACTACCCGGTGTTATAGATGTAAGTGCTAAAGACGATGCCGTAGCCATACGCGGCATTCAGTCCTCCATGGCTGGAGGACCTGTAATACTTATTGATGGAGTTTCCCAGAAGATAGGTGATTACAGGTTTGATCAGTTCAGTTTTATACCTGTCTCACAGGTCGAGCGGATTGAGGTCCTTCGTTCTGCCGGAATCACCTATGGCCCTGGTTCCGCACGGGGTGTTATCAATGTCATTACCAAAAAAAGCAAAAAAGCCAAGCCAATTAACCTTGATATTTCAGGAAGTTACGGTTCGTGGAACACTCATAATGAATATGCAGGATCATCCGGCAAGGTGAATCAATGGGATTATTTTGTAAATGCCGCAAATTACAGCACTGACGGGTATAAAGAGGAAAAGCAAAACAGAACCTCCGGCCTTTTGAAATTTGGCTGCAACCTGTCTGAACAAACCCGTCTTGGCATCAGCGGCAATATTCTAAAAAATCAACATGATACTGCATATGGTCTCTGGAAATATGATTATCAGCTGCAAAATTATCGGAGAGATATTCATTTCCCAAAAAGCGAAACAGACCAGAAGCTGATCTGGCATAATAAAACAGACCAGGATGTATCAATCTATGCCCTTGAGTTTTCCCATAAAGATTCTGAACTTTTTATGGATTCAGTACTCTCTTATACGAATTATAAGGAAACATATATAGATAATCATGACCTTTTTACCTCGCCAAGCACTTCGCGTGGCGAAATCGATGATAAAGACCAGGACACATATACCTTCACAGTGTCAGGAGGCTATAATTTTGAGTTTGGAGATGTCGGTTATACTCCGACTATTGGTTTAAACGTAGAAAATATCGAATTTTGCCAGCGCAGAACATACCCTTTGGATCCAACCATAAGTACTGCCGCATATGATTTTGATATTTATGAACAACAATACGGCCTGTTTTGGGATAATGACTTTCTTTTTGGGAAAAAATGGGGCTTGAAAATCGGGGCACGTGTGGATGAGGCAGAACTTAAATTTGAAGACAGAGTCCCGAATAAGGTTGACGTGGACGAGACTATGTATAGCTGGTCCGTGGCCCCTTCCTGCCACTTCAACGACAAGGCTAACGTATATGTTTCTGCAGGAAAAAATTACTGGTTCCCGACACCGAGGTATTATGCCTGGGCAGCGGAAAAAGGCGGTAATGAGAATCGGCCGGAAGACCTGAAGCCTGAAGAGTCCCTGACATATGAAATCGGATACAAACATATGATCCACAGGGTTTTTAATATCAATCTCACCGGATTTTTTACAGAATATAAAGATAAATTTGCCGGTTATTACGAAGGCTCAATCTGGAAAGGGATGAAAAATACAGGTGAAGCGGAAATAAAAGGGGTTGAACTGGAAGCAGGTGGACGAGTGCTCCCCTGGTTCGGTTATCGTTTTTCCGGAACCTATCTCAATGCTGAATGGACAAAGGGAGAAATGCGTGTTTATGACCATCCGTCAAATACGCTGGTTTTAAAGAATATTGAGGGATATGATATCATCCACATTCCCCAATACACGTATGTGGCCGGACTGGATTTTTATCCTCTGGAATGGCTTAAATGCAGTATGGATATCAATTATTATGGGTCATATTACGTGGATTATCTAAACCGGATTAAATACCCATCAAAGGCTACTGTTGACGCCAACATGTCTTACAGTTTGAAAAATTGGAAGTTTTGGCTGCTCGGCAAAAACATCTTTGATGAAGAGATTGAAAATGTTCATAACTCAACGGGCAAACTTACGGCGGCTAATGGTGAACCCAAGAACGCCTACTATGTCAAGGACGGAGCATATTTTGAAGCGGGCGTGAGTTATCATTTTTAGGAAAGGGGAGGTCAATTTCAATGTTAAAACAACTATGGATAACCGGTATTCTGATCGCCTTTTCTGTTTTTGGGATAAAAGTGGGCTTGGGTCTGGGGGCTCAGATATACAACAGGACCGTGCCCCCTGGTAAAAAAGTCATTTTTCTTGTTGGATGCTTTTTTATCTATCTGATCCTTTTCTTTTGCCTGTATTATGTGATTACCCGTTTTAATTTATTAAATTATCTGGATCGGTTTGTAAATATGCTTCAATACGGCATGCTGCTTCATTTAGCAGTGGCTCTGGGGCTTCTTCTCTGGGGAGGCATGCTCCTTCAAAACCCTGCCGAAAATAAGCATCTTCCCCTTCGGGCCAGCTTGCTCCTGATTTTGCCCTGCCCGGTATGCGCAACGGTGATCCTGCTCAACCTCACCTTTGCCTATTCGCTTTTTACCTTATCACCGCTTTTAACCACGTTAACCCTTTTTGCCCTTTTCAGCAGCATAATTTTTGTTACATCTGCTATTATTTTCCCGTTTCGCCATAAAATCGGTTCCGGGAATTCTTTTCTGGGCTTATCCATGGCTTTAGTTGCCCTTTACTTTCTTTTTACAGTTATCATCGCACCGATTTACCCGGAAATAAAGGCTGCGTTTACCATGGCCACTTCCAACAGCCCGGTAAGTCAGGTAGACCTTTTTTACACGGCTATTTTAGGAGTGATTGTCTTTATTCTTGGATGTGCCGGATTCATAAAGACTTACATTGCAAAAGGAGGAATTAAGTGAATATCTTTCCCGCGTTTCAAACTATCCTGTACACAATTTCAACCGCCCTGCTCTATCCGGTGGTGATCATGCTCATTTTTCTGTGTCTTTGGCTGATTGTGTATGCTGGAGGATTTCTGGCTGAACTGGTAAAACGGAAACGTTTTCGTTCCGATAAGCACCTGGCGAATTTTTTGGAGGATATTAAAAAAGCAGAACGTTTACCTCCTGAACTATCCGAAAATCTACCTCTTCACGTTACAAGCTATGCAAATGAACTAAACAATATTGTCCATGGTGGTATTCTGTTCCGTGATGAAAAAGTTGAAGATCTGAATCAACGGAAGGAACATTCACTTACAAGGGAGGTTGATAAGATACGTCTTATCGTACGCATAGGGCCGAGTCTGGGTCTTATGGGAACATTGATTCCTATGGGCACCGGCCTGGCCGGATTAACTCAGGGGAATATGGCCCAGCTTTCATCCAGCCTTATTCTGGCCTTTACTACAACTGTTGTGGGCTTGGCTCTTGGAATTACGGCCCATTTATTTTCAGTTGTCAAAGAACGCTGGGTTATCGAAGATATGCGCTACATAAACCTGATAACAGAAGCTATGACTAAAAATATTAAGGACTATCCGGATAATGAAATACCTGAAAAATAGCCGCCTGGGACGTTTGGGAAAAGCAAAACAGGAAGATCCTTTGCTCGGTGTAGCGAATCTTTTTGACGTGGCGCTTGTCTTTATTGTGGCGCTCCTTCTTTCCCTCATGGCAACTTACCAGATTTTGGATTTCTTCTCTGAAACGAGCGAAATAACTATTATAAAGAAGAATGAAGACGGACAAATGGAAATTATTACCAAAAAAGGCAAAGAGATTAAGGTGGAAAAAGTAACCGACAGGAAAATCGGCGGAGAAGAAGGAACCAAACTAGGGACGGCTTATCAACTAAAGAATGGGAGGATGATTTATGTGCCGGAAGAGTGAGCTTATAAATCAGAGGTTGGAAGTCAGAGGCCTGAAGCGAAAAAACAGGCTGCTATGGACATGTATAATTGTCCTCTGTCTATGTATTTCGCTATCTTTTCAGGCGATTGCGCAGGACAAAGAGAAAATTACCCTGCTTGTAGGCGCATCCAATTCCTGCAAGGTAAGCGATGCTATTTCCGATGTAGTTAAAATCCCTGAAGCAGCCGGTAGTTATGACTTTTATTTTTATACCAATAAGGATTTAGAAGAGGGAAAGATCGACCCAAAGATTATTGCCCAATCCAGGATTCTCGTTGTTGATGATATGCATCGAAAATTGGCGGATTATTCCCTGAAAAATGCGGATTTCGAAAAAACAAAGGTTTACGGCCTCTGCGGCGCAGCAAAAGAACCGGGAAAAATCATCTCTGACCCCAAAGTAAAACAATATTATAATCCTGCAACAAGCAAAAATATCAGGAATCTCCTCCTTTTTCTTCTTAATCGTGATTGCGGTCTTGATATTAACTACGAAGAACCAAAGACTTTGCCTGAAACAGGTATCTTTCATCCGGAAAGTGATAGAATCTTTACGAGATTTGAAGAATATCTTTCCTGGTATAAAGAAAAAGGGTTCTATAAAAAAGATGGTTTCTGGGTAGGAATACCTGATTTATCTTCTTATGCTTTTCCTGGGGAAACAGGAGAAATCGTAAGTTCCCTTATTCGCGATCTGGAAAAATATAATATTAATGTCCTTCCTGTTTATTCCCGTCCATCACATCTTGCCCTAAAAAAATTCTTTTTTGATGAAAATGGAAACAGCCGGGTTGATATCATCTGCGCCTTTTCCTTTAAGTTCTCATCCGTTGATAATGAGAATACAATAAACAATTTAATGAAATTGGGAGTTCCCCTTTTAAACGTCATTAGAATACCATATCAAACTATTCCCGAATGGAAAGAATCCACCCAGGGTCTGGGACCGATGGTAATTTCGTATGCAATATGCTTCCCTGAATTTAATGGACTGATAGAACCTTCTGTTTTAGGTGGAAAACTGGATCTGAAAGATGAACGCACCGGCAAAGAGGCTTACGTGCATAAGCCTATCGCAGAAAACATTGAATTTTTCGTTAAACGAATAAAAGCCTGGAGGAACCTTCAGACAAAAGCAAACAAAGACAAGAAGATTGCTATTATTTATTACAACCATACCCCAGGCAAGCAGAATGTAGGGGCAACTTATCTTAATGTCTTTAGAAGTTTAGAGGTTCTTTTAAAAAGAATGAAAGAAGATGGTTATGCCATTAATGGAGAGCTTCCTTCAGAAGAAGACATTAAAAATCTTGTTTTAAAAAGCGGTCGTAATATCGGCTCCTGGGCTCCAGGGGAACTCGATGAATTGGTCGGGACCAAAAGGGTTGTCCGGCTACCTGTCTCTGAATATTTGCAATGGTGTAAAGAGATAAATGGGGACTACAGGAAGAAATTAGAAGCCGAATGGAACAATGTAGAAGATTCAAAAATTATGATTAAGAATAAAGAGATTATTATTCCTTGCATAGACTTAGGCAATGTCATCCTTCTTCCCCAGCCATCAAGGGGTTGGTGTGACGACCCGATAAAACTATATCATTCCACCCAGCTCTGGCCTCATCATCAATACACTGCCTTTTATCTCTGGCTGAAAAAGAAGTTTGGAGCAGATGCCATTATTCATCTCGGCACACACGGCACCCATGAATGGCTTCCCGGTAAACAGGCCGGCTTAAGCCAATCCTGCCCTCCCGAAGTTCTTATCCAGGACATGCCTAATCTTTATCCCTATATCATGGATGACACAGGAGAAGGAATACAGGCTAAACGCCGAGGAAGAGGAGTAATTATTGATTATCTTATTCCGGCAATGAAAAAGGCAGGGGCTTACGAAGAATATGGTGATTTAGCCGGCCTTATTGGTGAATATAACGATGCTCTTACTAAAGACAAGACCTTAGCCGGGGAAAAATTGAAGAGGATTGAAGTACTGGTGACAAAATTAGGCATTGATAAAGACCTTCTTCTCAAGGAGATAGACGAAGAGGCGGTTGAGGAAATTGAACACTATCTTATTGAACTGCAGGAAAATAATATTCCCTACGGACTTCACACGTTTGGAATTTCGCCTGAAGGCGAGGCAATGGCGGAGTTTGGCCGGATAATTAAAGAAAGAAATAAAGACCTTGCTTTGAACGAAATTAAGAAAAAACTGGGTCTCTGCTCTTTAGAGATAGAGAGACTCATTGCCGGTCTTGAGGGGAAATATATTCCTCCAGGTGAAGGCAACGATCCTTTGAGAAATCCCGAGGCTATCCCTACAGGGAAAAACTTTTACGGTTTTGACCCGAAAAAGGTCCCTTCAAGGGACGCTTACAGCTTAGGGAAAAAGATGGCCGAGGGTATGATAGAAAAATATCTTAAGGAGAAAGGAGAGTATCCGGACAAAATCGGACTCATCCTCTGGAGCATAGAGTTGCAGCGGAATGAAGGGACGCAGGTAGGGACAGCTCTTTACCTTTTAGGGATGAAGCCTGTCTGGGATAAAAATGATAAAGTAATCGGGGTTGAGCCTATCCCTGGAGCTATACTTAAGCGGCCCAGGATAGATATTCATATTCAGGCTTCCGGACTTTTTAGAGACTGCTTTCCCAATGTTATTTTGCTTCTGGATGAGGCTGTGCGTCAGGCTTCCCAGCTCAAGGATGTGGAGAATTTTATCGCCGGACATAGCTTGAAGATAAAAGACTATCTTCTGAACAAAGGATATAACGAAGAAGAGGCGGAAAACTTAAGCAAAATAAGAGTTTTTGCTCCCAAACCAGGCAGCTATGGAACAACGGTGGAGGACCTTATTTCAAGCAGTGGATTATGGGAAAGCGATGATGAAGTTGCCGATGTCTTTATCAATTTTGTTTCTTTTGGATATGGCAAAGGTGTTTGGGGAAAACCCCTTAAATCTGCGTATAATAAAAATCTGGGGGATATTAAGATTACAATGCACACCAGGTCCAGTAACCTTTTCAGGAATATGGACACCGATGATGTGTTTGCATGTTTAGGAGGCCTTTCCCTGGCTGTAAAAAAGATAAGCGGCGAATATCCTGATGTTCTCATTTCCAGGCAGGAAGACAGAAAAAATCCCCATATAGAGGATATTGAAAAAGCCCTGGGAGAAGAGCTGCGCGCCCGTTATTTAAATCCTGAATGGATCGAAGGGATGAAAAAAGAAGGGTATGCAGGAGCCCGGGAGATGGATAAATTTGTGGAACATCTGTGGGGTTTTCAGGTCACAACTCCTTTTGCTGTTGATAAGACCAAGTGGGAACAGGTCTATGAGGTCTACATAAAAGATAAATACGGCCTTGACTTAAAAGAGTTTTTTGACAAAAACAACCCATGGGCCCTGCAATCCATATCGGCCCGGATGCTGGAAGCCGATCGTAAAAAATACTGGAAGGCCCCTGAAGAGATGAAGAAAAAACTGGCCCGAACCTATGCCATGAACGTAATCGAAAAAGGCGTTGCCTGCTGCGAGCATACATGCAACAATCCGATGCTCCAGCAGTTCGTTGCCAATATCATTTCATTATATGGCCTGCTTACCCCCCAGCAGTTAGACCAGTTCAAAACGGTAATTGCAAAAGCAACCGGCATGACCCAGGAAGAAAATGAAGCTAAGAGCAAAAAGACCAGGGAGAGTTTGAAAAAGACTATCGAGGAAATTCAAAAGGAAGAGAGCGTAAAAGCCAAAACAAAAGGGAAAAAGATTGAAGGTTTTGAGATGGTTGAAGAAAAACCGGAAGATACAAAAATAACCGCCTCCGGTTCGTCATGGGTAGTTATGGCCATTGTCATTGGCCTCCTGAGCCTTTTGGTCATCGGGTGGAGAAGAAAAATATAAAATGGATACATCGAAAACACCCATTGTTTTAACCGCCTTCGGCACCACCACAAGGGCGATGGATACCTATAATTATATGGACAAGATTATCAGAGAAAGATTTTCTAATCATAAAATAGAATGGGCCTATTCATCAAGGATGGTCAGGGATTTCAGCAAAAAAAGAGAAAAAATCTATTTAAAGAGCCCTCAGCAGGTTTTGTCCGATCTTGTCGCTGAAGGTTATCCCTGGGCCGTTGTCCAGTCGATTCATCTTGTCTGCGGAAATGAGTTTGATCGTCTTGTTGAAGAAATTCAGCATGTACCGATTCGTACGTCAGTAGGACTTCCCCTTCTGCACAGTCCCAAAGATTATGATAGAGTAGCTGCCGGCATCGTTGATTTGCTGCCGGAATTGAAAGAAGAATGTGTCATCATTGTAGGTCATGGAACCGATCATCCTATGTGGGCGGCCTATATTGCTTTTGAACACAAGCTTCAGGTGCGGTATGGTCCTGACATCCATGTCGGGATGATCGAAAATGAAGACTCCTGCGAGCGGATTGTTCAGGCGGTTAGGGAAAGCGGGAAAAGGAAAGCTCTTTTAATACCTTTTATGCTTGTGGCCGGCGTCCATTTCAAGGAGGATCTTGTTGGAAACGGCGAAGATTCATGGAAAAACAGGATTGAAAGGGAGGGGATTGAGGTGCGAGCCATTGATAAGGGACTTGGTTTTCATCGGCCGATTGTCGAGATTTTTATGGATCATATCAAGGATGCCCTCGATGCCATTCCAAACACAGCCTCCTCAAGTTTCGCATCCTGAATTTACTGTAAATTACTTTCTATAAATCCCTGAACCATGGACACTATTGATTGGAGGAATAATGCTGGAGATATTCATTAAGGGCGGGCCGGTAATGTATCCGCTTTTAGCCTGTTCGATTCTTGTTCTTACTGTAATAATAGAAAGGTCTTTATTCTGGATAAGTGTAAATATGCATCGCGATTATTCTATTATAGATGAGGTCCTTGAACTATGCAGAGCAGGAGATTGGGAGTCGGTGAGAATAAAGACAAAAGGATCAAAGGATTTTATTATCAAAATACTTGTAACAGGCATTGTTCACAGAGAATTTTCAATGACCAAGGCCATGGAGTCGGCGGCAGCAGAAGAGATCAGGAGGTTGCGTCGATATATGGGCGTGCTGGATACCATGATTACCGTTGCGCCTCTGCTCGGTATTTTCGGAACAGTTATCGGTATTATAATGTCATTCGAGGCGCTGGGCTCAGCCGGAATAGAACATCCTCAGGCTGTTACCGCAGGAATAGCGCAGGCTCTTATAACCACAGCAACCGGACTTGGGATAGCTATTCTGTCTGTATTTCCATATAATTTTTTCAATTCCCGTATTGAGAAGGCTGCCCTTAACATAGAAAAATACGCTACAAGCCTTGAAATAGTCTATGAGAAATTAATCCAGCCTTCCACAACACAAAAGGAGAATAATGCATGAAGCTCAACCTGAACGCACACAAAAGTGTACGTATTGAAATGCTTCCTTTGATTGACGTTGTTTTCCTTCTTCTAGTGTTTTTTATATATGCGATGCTTTCAATGGCTGTGCATCGCGGATTGCCGATTTTGCTGCCTGATTCTTCCACGGCAGAAATCGAAAAAAAGTCGGCATTATCCGTAACGGTGAAAACAGATGCAACGATTTATGTTGATGAAAAACTGATTTCCATTGAGAACCTGGCTGCTTTTTTAAAGAAAAAGGCTGAAATTGATAAGGATACCGGTATTCTCCTTTTTGTTGAAAAGACCCTTTCATATCAGAAATTATTCCGAGTTTTAGACCAGATAAGAATAGCGGGCCTGAACCGGATTTCTCTTCAAGCGGAGGCTGAACAGCAGCCGTGAAACGAATTCTGATTGCTGTAATAATGGCTGTTGGAATACATGGGCTTCTTCTGGGGGTAGAGTTTAACCGTATAAGAGGTGTATCCCTGGAAAGACCGAAATCCAGTATTGTGACTATGACACTGGTTTCCAGGCAGCCGGGAAAGGCGGAATCTAAACCGGTTATTAACGAGCGAGCGTCTGTCGATAGAAATAAAAACAAGGCAGAAAAAAAAAGGCTTTTAGCTAAACCGGAAAAGAAAAAACATGTTATACGATCATCAAACGCAGCAAATATTTATGATAAAAAGAAGAAAACAGAACCCGGAATAATTTCAAAAAAAGATAATTTTACCCGTGAACCAGCGAGGGGCATTTTAAAGGATAGAAGTTCTACTGAGGCAAAGCAGAGTTTCTCAGGCAGTCAGGGATTTAACTCTGTGAAAAAAGCCATTCCAATATATGATAAAAATCCTTTGCCGGAATATCCATTAATTGCCAGGAGAAGAGGCTTTCAGGGCACAGCAGTTCTTGAGGTTATGGTCGACCGAAACGGAAGGGTAGGGGATTTAAGGATTTTTAAGTCCAGTGGTTATAAAGTGTTAGACAGTGCTGCGGAGGAATCTGTCAGGGAGTGGATATTTAAGCCCGCGATAAAAGGGGATGAAAAAGTTGAAATGTGGGTCAGAGTCCCTGTATGCTTTCAGTTGAAATGAGAAATGCCGGCCAGAATTATCCTTAAATCCATAACATTTGTGTTTGTCGGGCCGGTTATCAGCAGGTCCCCAAGTTTTTGAAAAAAATGATAAGAGTCGTTGTCTGCCAGAAAATAGCCGGGATTAAGCCCCATGGCCATGGCTCTTGATAAGGTATTTGTATCAGCTATTGCTCCTGCGGCATCTGTGGGTCCGTCTGTGCCGTCTGTGCCTCCGCTCAGAATGACAATATTTTTTGTGGCGGCAATATCAATAGCCGCGGCCAGCGCGAATTCCTGATTTCTTCCCCCAAGCCCTTTCCCCTTGACAGTTACTGTGGTTTCTCCGCCTGAAATAATGCACGCGGGCGACTTTATTGGATTGCCTGTTTTAATAATTTCTCTAACTATGGTGCTGTGAACATGCGCTACATGGGTTGTGTCACCTTCGATCATCGAGGAAAGAATGATGGTGTTATAGCCAAGGGTTTCAGATTTTTTCTTTGCCGCTGATATGGCTTCAATATTGCTGCCTATAATTATATTCTGTGCTTTTTCAAAGACCGGATCGCCCGGCTTCGGTGTTTCCGGGACCCTGCCCGAAATTCCGTTCTTTATATGTCTTACAACAGATATGGGTAATTTTTTCTGAATTTTATATTTTTCAATAATTTTCATGCAATCGTCGAAACCGCTTGAATCCGGGACGGTGGGCCCTGATGCGATAACATCCAGATTATCACCGACAACATCTGAAAGTATCAGCGATACGAGCGAAGCAGGGTAGGCAGCTTGAGCCAGCCTTCCCCCTTTTATCATGGAGATATGCTTTCTTAACGCATTAATTTCGTGTATAGACGCTCCGCAGGAAAGAAGTATTTTTATTGTATCCTGTTTGTCTTTTAATGTGATGCCCGGCAAGGGAAGGGGAAGCAGGGCGGAACCGCCGCCTGAAATAAGACATAAAACCAGGTCATCCCTGCCTGCATTGTTTGCAAGATCAATAATAGCTTCTGCGCCCTGTTGCCCGTTTTTATCCGGAACAGGGTGTCCTGCCTCTATCAGTTTGATTCGGCCAAGTTTGCCTGTGTGCCCATATTTGACATTGACGATCCCTTTTGTAAACCTGTCTCCAAGAATGTTTTCTATCTCTGCAGCCATGGGGGCTGTTGCTTTTCCAGCCCCGATTACAAAGATATTTTTATATTTGGAAAGATCGTAACGCAAATCAGCGATAAAAAGATGGTTGTTTTCAAGCCTGCAATATCTCTTTACAGCAGCGCCCGGCTCGACAGCCTGCAGGCCCGAATAAAAGATTTCTTCAGCATCTTTTCTCATCTGAGTAATATTTTTTATTTTAGAGTTCATAATATATGAAAAAGATTAACGTCCAACATCGAACATTGAACATCGAACGTCGAATAATGATGTCGCTCCGCTCTTCAAATTATTCTAAAATCGAATAAAAAACCAATACAAATATTTAAACGACTATTTCTGTTTCTTTTCAGCCGTTTTGATACTCGTAACGAAAATCTTAATTAATTCCTCTGTTTCTTCATCTTTTTTCATTCGACGTTCGATGTTGGACGTTCGATGTTCGATGTTCATTTTCTAAATTTTTAAAATAGTTTTTATCCGCTTTAAAACAGGCGGATGAGAATAGTTTAGAAACACATAAAAAGGGTGCGGCATTAGATTAGAGAGATTGCTGACCGAGAGCTTTTTAAGAGCATCGGCCATAGAGACAGGGTTTCCGGTTGTTTTGGCGGCAAACCTGTCGGCTTCATACTCGTTTTTGCGTGAATGCATATGTTTAAAGATCCCGATAAAAAAGTCGATTGGTGAATACAGCATACCAAAGAAAATCAGCCCCGTATATACAGATATCTTATCCATGTAAAAAGCGTCAAAAAGCTCCTGAAAGGAAACAAACAAAGACAGGAGAAAAAGCATCAGCCCTGCCTGCAATATCCCGATAATAATGGCCTGGAAAATATGCTTTTTCTTGTAATGTCCCATTTCATGGGCAAGCACCGCCACCAGTTCATTTACAGTTAAACTGTCTATTATCGTGTCAAAGAGAGCAATCCGTTTATTTTTGCCAAAACCTGTAAAAAAAGCATTTGATTTGCTTGAACGTCGCGAACCATCCATGACAAAGATGTTTTTGAGCGGAAAATCTATAGAATGCGCGTAAGCCATTATACTGTTCTTGAGCTCCCCATCTTTCAGCGGATTGAACTTATTAAACAGAGGCATAATCCATGAAGGCGCTATAAACTGCAGTATCAGCATAAAAAGGGTGACACCTATCCAGCAATACCACCATGCATTGGCTCCGGCATATTCAAAAAAGATCAGTATCCCGGCCAGAAGCGGCCCCCCAAGCAGTATCGAAAGTATCAATCCCTTGATTATATCCAGGAAAAACGTGAGCCAGGTGGTTTTATTGAAACCAAAACGCTCCTCAATTACAAAGGTTGAGTAAATACTTAAAGGCAGAGACAAAATAGCTTTGATAAACAGCAGGATACCTATGTATATCAGGCCGGTGGTAATAGATCCATAGTCCAACGATCGCGCCCATTGATCCAGAAAGGGAAACCCCTTTCCGAACCAGAATATGAGAAGCACGGTGATATCAAACACGGATGCAATCCATCCGAAATGGGTGTTTGCCCGCAGATATTTTTGGGATTTTTTATAACGATCTTTATCATACAGGCCATGAAATGCTTCAGGAACTTCAGCCCGCAATTCTTTAAGGTTTAAACAATCAGCCCAGAAGTGCAGTATGAATTCGCTAACAATGGCAACAAGAATGATTACAGCGATAAAGTTCATATTAACGGTAATAGGAAAAAACAATTGGCTGGGTCAACAGAAAAATCAAAATCGTTTTGTGAAAAGCCCTTGGCTATGCAATTCCAATTATTAACAATCAATAATTGAACCGCATATTACACACCGACAGCCACGGAGCTGTTACAATATCAACCGATGGGCAGTCTCTTGAAGTTTTGCCCTGAAATAATTCTTGACAACCGATCTTTATTTAGTATCATATTCGGACTGGAGGTGAAAAATGCATATTACAACTGATATAAAACCGGTTACATACCTAAAATCAAAAGCAGCCGATTTGTTAAATCAAATAAACGATACCCATCGCCCTGTTATTATAACCCAAAACGGTGAACCGCGCGCTGTTCTTCAAGACCCTGAAAGTTATGAGAATATGCGCAATGCAATCGGAATATTAAAGGCTCTTTCCCAGGGCGAATCAGATATTAAAAATGGAAAAATTAAATCTCAAGAGGAAGTATTCAAAGGAATAGAAAGCTCACTGAAAGATAAGCTTAAATGAATCGAAGTTATGAAATTGCATGGGCGCGTGTCGCAGAAAACGATTTAAAAGAGATAATTGATTATATCGCAATCGATAGCCCGGCCAATGCATTAAAAATTTTCCAAAGAATCAAAAAAAAAGCATCAGGTCTATATACTATGCCTGAAAGATGCCGAATAGTTCCTGAGCTTAAGGACCAGGGTATTTTGCAGTATCGAGAATTAATTGTACCACCCTGGAGAATTATTTTTAGAATAGCAGAAATAAAAATTTACGTTTTATCTGTTCTGGATTCAAGACGAAACATCGAGGATGTTCTGTTTAAAAGACTAATTAATATTAAATAACATAGCTGCGAACAAAGCCTTTCACACGAGTATGCCTGCTTCTGTTGCTGCCCGGAAAAGAATGCGAGACATCTTATATTATAACATTCGTTGCTAATATGATAGGAAACTTATATTATTAAAGGTTAGGCTACTTATGGCAAAAAAGACAAAGGATAGAGTGGTAACTCATCGAAAAGATAACAAATTGAATTGACTTGGATGTTTACATAATATACACTGCTTCAGATTAATTCCGGTCTGTTTTTTGAACCTCAAACAGGAGGATCACGTGGCCAGCCATAGTATTACAAAAAAAAATAAAGCCCCATTTCTTCAGCTACATGAAGGATGGGGCTTTTTGTTTCACAAATAGCAAACTTCCTTACGGTCGAAGCTCCCCGCTGCTTGGCGGGGAAGCTTCAAACTATGATTAAGGTTATGAATAGATCAAGATTGCAGTTTTATCTGAACTGACCGGGCTTAACTCAGAATTCACACAAGAGAAACAAATCAGGAAATTTATTGCAGACAATAGTGGGTTTTTATTTTTTTTAAAGCTAATTTTAGATTTGACTTACTTATTTTTGTTTAGGAAATGACTATGACAAAACAAAAAAAGGCTGAGAACACAAAAAAAATCTGGGCTATCGGCGGAGGAAAAGGTGGTATCGGGAAATCACTTTTTACAGTCAACATGGGAGTTGGCCTTGCAAACATGGGGAAGAAAGTGATTGTACTCGATTCCGATCTTGGGGGGGCCAACCTGCATACCCTGCTCGGAATAAAATTTGTTAAATATAATCTCAATGACTACATAAATAAAACCTGTGAATTAGAACAAACGATTCTTCCCACTTCGATTAATAACCTTTGGTTGATTAGTGGGGCAAATGGTATTCTGGGATCAGCAAATCCCAGTTATTTTCAAAAAATGAAAACGATCCAATGCTTTAATCAGCTTGAAGCTGACTACATCCTGGTTGATCTCGGAGCTGGCTCATCCTACAATGTTCTGGATTTTTTAAACTCGGCAGATGAGAAAATTGTAATTTTCAGTCCGGAACCCACAAGCATTCAAAATGTATATGGGTTTTTAAAGAGTGCTATCTATAGAAAACTGATCAGAACGTTTAAAGAGAATAAGCCTGTAATGGATACAATTAAAAAGGCAATTGATCCTAAAAATGAAAGAAAAGTGTCCACCATGAATGAGCTTTCCAAAAGAGTTTATGAGATTGATCAAGACGGGCACAATATTTTTATACAAACCGTAAAGAATTATCGTCCCAATACGATAATCAATATGCTGAAGAATAAGGGAGAACAAAATATAGCTCTTGGTTTGAATCTGACGGCCAAAAAATTTCTTAACCTGGATATGAATTATCTGGGATGTTTAGAATCTGATGACATTGTTTCAGAATCGGTAAAAGCCATGACACCATTTATGAAAATGAACCCGGATGCTAGTGTGAGCAATTCCATAAATAAAATTATCCAGAAGCTTGTTTAAAGTCAGTGTAATGCTGGAATAGTGTATGAAAGAAGCAGTACAGGAGAAATCATGAAAGTATATTGCATGGAATGCAAGCAACCCATTGAAGTCAATACTTCTCAAATAATCGATTCCTATATCCCTCCGGATCTTTGTAAATGTGATAATTGCAATCAGGAAAATGAGACTGACTTAGGTGAAAAAAAAGGTAAGGTCTATTATGATAGGCCAAAGATTTCCTATAGAGAACTCCGGGAAAAAGAACAGGAAGAAATAAGTAGACATAGATGGTTTATGAACGAAAAAAAGGGATATGATGTTGGAAAGGACGATTCCGAAGCTGACTGGAGAAAAAATTATGAAAATGATTTTTTAACACAATGGAATTATAGATAAAAAAACAAATGGGGTCAGGTCTACTATTGACCCATGAAAGACAATACGAGACGCAAACCTTAATAACAGAAGAGTTTTGAAGCTTAAAAAATACGACAGAAAAATTAAAAGACAGATGGGAAAAATACCCGACAGCACCAATAAGGGTCAAGGGCAGACTTTACCCCATTTCGTGTTCAAACAGGAGGATCACGTGACCCATCATAATATTACAAAAAAATAAAGCCCCATTTATTCAGTAATATGAAGGATGGTGCTTTTTGTTTATGCAGGCCAGGACCTGAAATCATGAACTAAAAAAAAAGATTTAGCTGTTCTATTATTGACGATACAAACTTATAAGCTGAGGAGCATCACATAAACCGCGCTTTTTTTATTGCGTAACACCCCCTGATACTATAAATTAAATTAGCTATTCAAGGTGTCAACAAATTTAGGCCCCATCCAAACTAACAAAAAGGAGTAATCGCTATGAAAAAGAGAAATATCGTTATTCACTGTTTAGTGCTTCTTATGCTTATCGCCACCTTTTCGGCCTGTGCATCGACACGCACACAGTCAAGCGCAGGGGAATACATCGACGATTCAGTCATCACGACCAAGGTGAAATCTCTGATTGCAGCGGATGATTTTCTGAAATCATTTCAGATCAGTATCGAAACCTACAAGGGCACCGTTCAACTGAGCGGCTTCGTTGGTTCTCAAAAGGCCGTCGATAAAGCGGATGAAATCGTAAAGAGCGTCAAAGGGGTTACATCCGTAAAGAATAATCTGATCGTGAAATAGGCGAAGTCGGAATCTTCGCGTTCGCGTATCAGGGTATTCCCTTCATGACCAGAGAAAAGGTCGTAGATATCGGGCCCATCCACATGACGGCTGAGAAGACGAGGACACTTCCGCTTCCGCCGATCGTGGGTGGCATTTCCCTCGTGGGCGGCATCGTGTTGCTGGTCGTAGGAAAAAGATGCTTTAGGATGTGATCTTAAATCATTCAGAGAATCTTTAAGGATACCGGAAAAAGATAAGGTGTCCAGAGATTTGATGATATATTTTTTGTGGCAAACAGGACGTTTTACAAACCAGAAGATATCAGGACTGTTCGGTCTGTCGTACGCATCCGTTAGCAGACGAGTTGCTATTTTCAGAGAAAAACTTCGTGTCGATAAAACCTTTAAAAAGGAATATGATAGAATAAGTGCGTTAATCAAGATGTGACCCCAAAGTTATATCCTGGATCGTGCGTTTGACCAGGGACTTATATCCTTTGAGGATACAGGTGCCATCCTTGTCTCACCTGAGCTCGAGTCTCCTGAAAAACTTGGCATAAAAAATACTATGAAAATTAACCTGAATCCTGAGCATCTAAAATACATGGAGTTTCATCGTAAAAACGTGTTCGGAAACACATAACAAGGCAAATTAACTCGGATGCAAATTTCGCTGCGCTCCATTTGCACCGGTTATTTGCAACGTTCGACTGAGGTAATAAAATGATGGATGAGACTTTTATTGTTGATTGCCCTAGATGCAAGGCAAAAGTCGCAGCAATTGTGTCGGGTGTGGCAGAAAAAAGCGGAAGGTGGCATGGGACAGATGAACCCTTTGCGGATAAGGTTTATGTTGGTAAATGCCCTCGGTGTGAAACTCTTTTGTGTGGGAAATCCCATCAAATTTCTTTTGAGGGTTGGGATTCAGAATTTGATGAATGGTCTGATGTTGTCCGTGTTTACCCTGAACCAATAAGAACTTTTAGTAGTGATAGAATTCCAAAAGTTGTCAAAGCTTCTCTTGCAGAAGCCGATCTATGCCTTCAATCTGGCGCACCAACAGCAGCATGTGTTATGTTCGGGCGGGCTCTTGAAGCAGTTTGTAGAGATATACTCCAGGCAGATAATAGGGACATATTTCCGAAAATAGGAAAAAAATCTGAATTAAAGCCCCAAAAAACTGAAAAAATGATCATGCTTGGTGAAGGTATAAACGAGCTAAAAAACAGGAATGTAATTGATCAACGGCTTTATGATTGGAGTCAACAGCTCCAAGCTTTCCGAAATATTGCCGCTCACCCTGATGGAATAGATATATCTCGCGAAGATGCCGGTGATCTTCAATCCTTTGTGTACGCAATTGTTGAATATATATATGATCTTACTGAGCGTTATGAAGAGTTCAAAAGTCGAATTGCTCGACGAAAAACAAATAATTAACGTCGAACAATGCTTTTGCAGCGGAGCGCAAAAAGCCGCGCCCGCTGAAAAGCGGCGTTACATTTCAGTCAAATTACATATAAACTGCAGGATATATTTTAGCGAAACAAGTTAAAGGATTAGCTTTTATGGCAGAACCACAATCTGATTGGCAACAAATTATCCAGGTACTGATTTATTTTAAAGACAACTGGGTTGCCTTTACTGCCTTGATAACATCAGTGATCACCTTGTGTATAACCTGGTTTAAAAACAGAAAAGATCGACAATTTTCCGATGACAAAAAGCTGTTTGAACATTTAAAACAATTCATCGAATTAGCTTATAAATCATTATCTTCTAATGATGACGAAGGAAGACCTACAAATTTTAGAGAGAGGTGGCTTTCTGCAGCAAGACATATTGAGAGATACCGTGAGTTGAAAATTAACTTAAAAACGAATCTTTATAAAACCATTTGTGAAGGTACGGAAGAGTATTGGAGTGATCGGTTTTATTGGCTTTTAGATCATATTGAGAATAAGAATTTTTTTAAGTCAGTTCACCCTGAAAAGATGATAGATGAAAAAATAGATGTGAGATCTGCTGCCATTGTCTATTCATTTTCTGTTTGGAAAAAAGGTAGAATAGACCCTGTTGACAACCTTGATTTAGAAGAGATTATTCTCCAGTACAAATTATATTCTCCCAGACATCGTGTGTTTTGGGATTACGTTCAAAATACAAAATCTGAAATCGCAAAAAAAGTTAAACAAAAAATAAAAAATGACACACAATGAGCGAAAGTATTGAAATGTAACCAGGCGCTGCACCGGACCGCAAGGGGCGGCTCCGCCTTTCCCCTTGTTCCCTCCCTGCGGTCGGCGGCCCGTGAGCTTCAACGTTAGCAATAAAGATTGAATATGAATATATCCAAAGGGAGGTATAAAACATATGGCTGACGTTGATAAAAAACCTGGGGAGTTGCGGGACGCCCCTAAAATTATAAGTTTCCTGTCATATTAGCAACGAATGTTATAATATTAGGGGCGTCCCGGAAGTCCCCCCCCCCAAACTTATAAACTGAAGAGGGCCCCATAAATAGCCCAAGCGAAATATTTACTGTAATTTAAATTAATATACGAATATATGGAAACTTTTTCCAGATATATAGTCCGATATCATGGAAAAGAAATTTCCGCTTATTAACACTGTTATGCTACTTAACAGCAACCAAAAATTAATAATATAAAATGGAGAATAAATATGAATCGAATATCGGCAGTAATTTGTATAATACTATCATTAAGCATTGGGGGGTGTGCTACTACTGGTGGTAAAACTTCAGCGGAAAAGCGCCAGTCAGTTCTCGCCATGAAAAATGAAGTGCTGTCAGACCTCTATAAACTAAAGCCAGACGTTAAATCTCAAATTTCCAGTGCCCCAGGTTATGCTGTATTCAGCAACGTTAATATCAATATTATTTTTGCCAGTTTCGGTGGCGGATATGGTGTAGTCAAAAACAATAAGACTGGTAAACACACGTTTATGAAAATGGGTGAGGTTGGCATCGGTTTAGGTCTTGGCGCTAAAGACTTCCGCGCAGTGTTCGTATTCCATAGCTCTGATACCATGAAACGTTTTTTAGAGCATGGCTGGGCTTTTGGGGCTCAAGCTGATGCAGCAGCTAAGGCTAGTGACAAAGGAGCGGCTGTTGGTGGTGAGGCTACTGTCGATAATATCACTATATATCAGTTAACAGAGACTGGTTTAGCTCTTCAGGCAACGGTTAAAGGTACGAAATACTGGAAGGATGATTCGTTAAATTAACTTATTATTAAAGCATAACAAGTCATTCAACCAGACCGCTAATAGCTCGCTTCGCTCGCTATAGCGGCCGGTTAATTCAATCGTGAAAAGGAATGGGGTCAAGTCTACGTTTGACCCTTGTTGTTAATTAGTCAAGATTCAAGGGGGCATAGAAGTTTAAGAATAAAGATAAAAAATCAGAAGAAATATTGAAATAAGAGAAAATAGATTGCTCATGGGTCAAACGTAGACTTGACCCCTTATTCTTTGACCCCTTATTCTTGCTTATGATTGCCATCAAAGCCTCAAAAAAAGGTAACTATTCAGCCGCAGATTCACACAGATGAACGCAGACAGGTTTAAATACAAAGAAATCCCAGATAATATTGTTCCTGGAAGTTTTTACGGTATTAGTTCACAGCAGAGATTAACTTATTTTTAAAAGGATCTTTCTCATTGTGTTTATCCGCCTCTGGAGGGTTTATCCGTAGACGTCTATCTTCATTTATTTAGTGTTAAGCGGGATAAAAACATAAGTAATAGTTTTCTTGTTATTTTTTTTTATTTTTGGTATTTAAGCAGTCAACCGTATACATCGTTCGGTTAAGAAATATATAGGAATATAATACGTTGAAAAATAAATGTTACATCATAGCTGGACCTAATGGTGCAGGAAAAACAACATTTGCTAATGAGTTCCTTCCGATTGAGGCCGAATGTCTGAACTTCATAAATGCAGATTTGATCGCTCAAGGCTTATCTCCTTTCCAACCAAAGAAAATGGCCATCGAAGCAGGAAGATTAATGATTCAGAATATTAATGAATGTGTTAAAAAGAGTGAATCCTTTGCTTTTGAAACAACACTTAGCGGCAAGGGATATATAAATAAAATAAGTAATTGGAAGACGAAACAATATGAAATCATAATTTATTATCTAAAAGTTCCGACAGTGGAATTCGCAATTGAACGTGTGAAGCTGAGAGTTTCCCAAGGTGGCCATAATGTTCCAGAGCAGGACATCATACGTCGATTTGAAAGAAGTTGGATCAATTTCCAACAAATATACAAACCTCTGGCTGATTCATGGATTGTGTTTGATACTTCTGGAAACCAGCCTGTTATTCTTGATAAATTGGAGAGATAAGAATGAAAGAACACAATAAATATGCATTGTTAGGGCTAAAAGCCTTAAAGCGAGCCGCTGCAAAGGTCGCGGAAAATGCAAGAAAAAATAAATATAAAATTCCAGTATGGAAAAATGGGCGTATTGAATATGAAATTCCAGAAATAATCACCGAACAAGGCAATGACCGCCAACAGAGCGGCGGTTTTTCAAAGTAAGCGCCCCGCATAAAGTTCTGGGAGCTATACGGCAAAACAGCCGCATATTAAAAATAGAATGCATTTTAGCCGTATTTCACATTTCAATATAACAAATGAAAAGGGGTCGAAAAGGGGTTCTAACTGAATCGCAGTGATAACCCATCGAAAAGATAACAAATTGAATTGACTTGTATATTCATTTAATCTATATTTCCGAAGATTAATTTCAATCTGTTTTTTGAACCTCAAACAGGAGGATCAGGTGACCAGTCATTGGATTACAAAAAAATAAAGCCCCGTTTCTTCAGCTACATGAAGGATGGGGCTTTTTTGATTTACATGCCTGGACCTGAAGCTATTAAATAAAAAAAAGATTTGGCTGTTCTATTCTTGACGATACAAACTTATAAACTGAGGAATGTCCCGTAAGCTACTCTGCCATATGGCTTTCTGTTTGGCGCTCTATTCCAGCGAATCAAGCGGGCTTTTGACTCCCTGTCCTCCCTGGCGCAGCACATGGGTATAAATCATGGTAGTAGAGAGGTCATTATGCCCCAAAAGGCTTTGAATTGTCCGGATATCTGTGCCTGTCTGCAAAAGGTGTGTCGCAAAAGAATGCCTGAATGTATGGGATGTAACGCATTTAGTAATACCTGCCAGTTTAACCGCCCGCTTAATGGCTCTATCCAAGGTGGAGGGGTCCATGTGATGACGGCGTATTACCTTTTTACGCGGATCCTGTGAGAGTTTGCTGGAAGGAAAAACATATTGCCAACCCCATTCTTTGCCGGCCATGGGGTATTTCCTGCCTAAGGCGTTGGGCAGATATACTTCACCGCAACCTTTAGACAGGTCATTTTCATGCATCAGCTTAACGCGTTCAAGGTGTATTTTTAACGCCGGCTTGATGCTTTCCGGGAGCGGGACCAGCCGGTCTTTATCGCCTTTGCCGCTGTGAACCCTGATCTCATTTATTTCAAAATCAATATCCTTAATCCTCAGTCGGATACATTCCATCAGCCTGAGGCCACCTCCATAAAGCAATTTAGCCATAAGCTGGGTGGTGCCGCTCATACCGCTCAAAACCCGCTGAGTCTCCTCCTTGCTCATAACTATTGGCAAACGCTGCTTTTTAGAAGATCTCACGGCATCTATACGGCCTTCAAGAGGTTTCTTGAGGACTTCCCTGTAAAGAAAAATCAATGCATTGAATGCCTGGTTCTGTGTAGATTTTGAGACGTGTTTTTCAACAGCCAGCCAGGTTAAAAACGCCTCAACTTCAGGCTCACCCATCTCCCTGGGATGTTTTTTATCGTGAAAAAAAATAAACCGTTTGATCCAGCTTACATATGTCTGCTCGGTGCGAAAAGCATAGTGTTTCAGGCGCATGACATCGCTTACCTGATCCATGAGTTTTCGTGGTTTTTTATGATCATAAAATTCTTGCTTTTTCATAAATAAACGCGATATATTATCTTCCGAAATAAATCAAGATTTAATACAATAATAGTTAATATCATTGATTTATTTCCTTATAATTAAATGGTTGGCTTGAATAATAAAACGATATGATCGAAGAGCATACAAGAGAAAGTCTTATTCAGAATATTAAGAGTGTATCTTCAACACTCGGCAAGAAAACTGTTTCCAGGGCAGAATTTGTGCGCGAGACTGGTATCTCAGAATGGCAGGTTCACAAGTTCTTTGATTCATGGAACGACTTAGTTCGATCTGCTGGGCTACAACCTACAGATGTTAGCCGTATACCCGATGAAGATTTATTTGAGGCAATGTACCAAGCGTTTTTGAATGAAAAGGGCATTACAACAAGAATAAAATTTAGAAAAGCCTGTAAATATAGCGATTACGTGTACTCCAAACGTTGGGGCACCTGGGAAAATGTTCTTCTTGAGTTTCGGAAATGGGCTGTAATTATCCATCCAGACTTCCCACATCTTGATGATTTGCCATCTTCACTACCCCCCAACCTCTTACAATCAGTTTCTTCGTCTCAGCGACCCCAAGATATTGCAATAGGTAATAAATCGTGGCCTAAGTCAGACGGCCGTCTTTACGGTTCCGTTATTAATTTCAGGGGGCTTCAGCATGCCCCCATTAATGAACAAGGTGTCGTTTTACTATTTGGGATGGTTGCGCTCGAATTAGGTTTTAGTGTCGAAAGCGTTGCTACCGGTTTTCCTGATTGCGAAGCTAAAAGGTGTGTAAATCGGAAACAAGACTTGTGGCAGAGAGTGAAAATCGAATTTGAGTATCAAAGCAGGAATTTTCGAGATCATGGTCATGACCCAAACAAATGCGATTTAATCGTATGCTGGGAAGATAATTGGCCTGAATGCCCCATTGAAGTTTTAGAACTTCGTTCGGCAATTGAGGCTTTGGAAAATTAACAGTTGAACAGCCAACCATCGGCTCCACGTGACCGCTTGCAGCGGCGCGTGAGCCGGGTCGTTATATTACAGCGTTAAGCCGAAGAAGGGCGGGGAACGATACGCTCAAGAATACAGCCGGAAGTATCTTTTGAGTTTGGTGGTAGCCAATAAAATAGAACTGCAATTCTAATGGATAGCCCAGACATTATTCTTCGGTTTAATGGTGTAATATAACACATAGATTCAGCGGACACAAAACGCCGTGCCGCTGATCTAAGACGTTAGCCGTATGGATATTGGAGGTGAATTGCTATGGGGTTTTTGAAAAAACTACTTGGCCTTGAGCCAAAATTAATCAAGCTACTTAGCGCCCATATTGTGACCGACGAGGACCATAGATATTTTATCTCATTCTCTAAGTACAATCAACAGTTGCAACTCCCAGAGTTTGTCCGGCTTATTTTGCACTACTATGCAAAAATACTGTTCAATTTTGATCCATCAGATCCAGAAATGTCTCAATCTGCTCTTATACTCAAGAATATGGTACAATCGATACTTGATGAAGGAATTCGGAAAGATTCAAATATCCTTCAGAATGCCGATATCGATGATGCCGCAACGATGGTTTCCTCACCACCCGGAAATAAGCCGAGGGAGATTGTGGTAACATTATTGTTCGTAGATACAACGCGCCGCCACATAATGACTGACATTCCAAGAAATGCTTACGCCCAACATATGGTGTTTTCTGTTATGGCATTAATTCAGGCGGCACTGAATGAATTGGATCAGGATAGCATAGACGTTCTCAACCATTCTCTATCGGGTATGAATGAGGCCTACGATTCCGGCCAGAGTTATTCCGACATGCAGAATTTAGCAGCCATACCCACAAATGCTTATATGTCAGCCATAATGGGCGAATGACTATAACGGCTAACAAAAAAATGGAGCTGACCACAAAAGCCGAGCCGATTTTCAGTTAATTCAAATATTTCAGCGGCTTTTGTGTCAGCTCATTTTCGACGTTAGGTTTGTAGAAATTAATGATCAATATTTATTTAGATGAGCGAATTGAGGAAGACCTGGATGAGGTGACATATTTTATTTCTTCCTTCGTGTTAAGTGTAGTCAATATAGCAGCTCTTCGCCAATCTTTTAGAGAAGTTATGGAGGTTCGAAAAAGCCGAAGGCTCGAAAAACTTGTTGCCTTTATTGAGAGATGGCAAAGTACAGCTATTATTACTTATGCAAAACTACCACAAGACATTGCAAAGCCAGGTGAGGTTGATGCTACTCTGGATATACCAAAGATGAAACGACGAGATAATATCTGGGCACAATGTGTCCTTTATAATCTGGCGAAGATGTGTGCAAGATTGAGCGGAAGTAATTTACCAATGCATAATGTAAGTATCTATTTTGACCCAAAAGATCTTCCAAGCCTTTTAAATAATGCCGTGCAAAACTATATTCTGGATAGAATTCCTCAAATTGACAAGGAAGTTTCTTCCAAATATGGCAAAAAATCAAACCTTAATATTATTCAATCGAGTTTTATCAAAAAAACCAAGGATATCTCAAACGCAACCCAAGAGCAGATTGGCATAAGCATATCTCATTATTTGATGGCTTCATTTTCTCAATTAACAAATTTTGCTAATTTGCACAGAATCGGTATAGAAGACCAGACATTAGATGTAATTGATGGGTTAAGACCATATATCAAAACCTAACGAACAAGGATAGATTGTGAGAGCGAAGCGAACCACGATCTTATCCGGAGGTTGAACAAGCCCGACCATGGTGACTCTTTATAAGAAAATATCTTTTTTGGAACAGGGGGTATAAAGTGGGTT
>Ga0307378_10001647_pt1 | contig 35765 bp, 15 predicted proteins | sample UN1MG_FD_202238 | JGI IMG/M metagenome (GOLD analysis project Ga0307378, IMG submission 202238) | Soil microbial communities from Risofladan, Vaasa, Finland - UN-1 | ecosystem: Environmental > Terrestrial > Soil > Coastal area > Acid sulfate soil | place: Finland: Risofladan, Vaasa | collected... | reverse complement strand
TTAATGTTATTCTGCGAAAGCAGAAATCCAAGACCTTTATCCTTTAGATTGGCAATTACAATATCGGTTCTTTCTTACTGAAATCATTATGATAGGGAGTTCCAGCTTAGTTAAAAACTTCATAGTAGATTATGATATGTAGTCTTAAGACTACACAGCTTATAATAATTCCATTTAGTTTGAGCCGATATGGCAGATGAAAGCTAAAGCTCTTGCACTGTCCGTGGTGCTTACGGACGGGTGGCAGCCTCTGAGCGAATGCAGTGAGTGAAGTGGAGGATATTTCACTTAAAATAATGGCCGGGTTTCCTTGTCAATTCTGATTGGTTTATCTATACCATTGAACCAGCAATAAAAGTGCCGTATAAAGGACAATTGTGCCTATAAATGGAGATTTTGCTTGAGTTTTGGCCGGTTTTATGCTATAATAGTATCGTATGTAGTATGTCGAGTACACGGAAACATATCAAAAATCAAAATGCAAATCGCCGGGCCTTGCCCGGAAACTCGAAGCACGAAATTCTAAATCCGAAACAATAACAAATGTTCGAAATACTGAATTTTCAAAACAAAAAAGTGGAGCACAAAAATACACCAAATTGGACAAAAAGCGCACAAAATGAGGCAAAATAGTGAGAAAAATTGGGACTAATTTGAAAAAACAAAGCCAATCGCCGGCCCTTGGCCGGAAATCCGAAGCACCCCTGCTTACGCAAGGATAAACTCGTCCCCGTGAAAACGGGGATCCTGAATCCTCCACAGGACTCCTAACGGGGCAAACAATATCGAATGTTCAAAATCCTGAATTTTCAAGACAAAACCACAACCAAAACGTGCGAAAATACGCCGAATAGCGCAGAAAGCACGGCAAAAAGAGGCAAAATAGTGAGTAAAATACAGATTAATTTGAAAAAACAAAGCCAATTCGCCGGCCGTTGGCCGGAAACTCGAAGCACGAAGTTCGAAATCCGAAACAAAGACATTTTACAGAATACGATTTGAAAAAACAAAGCCAATTCGCCGGGCTTTGGCCGGAAATCCGAAGAACTCCACAGGACGCCTTACGGTGGAAGCTCGAAATCCTAAACAAAGACAATTATCAGGAATGCGATTTGAAAAAACAAAGCCAATTCGCCAGCCTTTGGCTGGAAATCCGAAGCACGAATGATTTACAGAATACGATTTGAAAAAACAAAGCCAATTTGCCGGATGGCAAATTGGCGCATAGTCAGTAATGACAATGGTTTATAGATATTTTAACGTAAAAAGACGGCGAAAAAACAAAGCCAATTTAAAGCCAATGGCCGGCCTTATTTGAAGCAGCTAACGCTACCATCCTCATGTACAACTATGATCTTGCCGTTACGGTCGACAAGAGTACCTCCGGGAAGTGCTGCGGATGGCAGCTGCTTCTTCCACATGACCTTGCCGGTCTCAGGATTAAGACCTGCTAAAGTCCAGTTTGAAGACAGAGAACGCGGCCGCTGCATTTCCAGAACTGTGATGACGGCGTTCTTCGCGAGGACAAATGCAACAGGATCGCTGTCTTTGAGTTCCTCTGCGGTCCAGCTTTTCCTGAGCTTGTTTGCATACGCGAATTGCTGGCGCAGGTCCGTCGGGGCGGCTTTCTCCAGATGGTCTATGAGTGCTGCGCTATCTACGCATATCGGCAAACTGCGCGGACCATTGGCCATGACAAGTCTGTCCTGCGACCAGGCCGGTGGAATCTTCCCGGATCCGAGTTGCATGGCCCTGGCGATTCCATCGGTGCCGACCTTTGCAATGGTGAACGAGCCGGGATTCACATAGTTACGGATCCCTGAATATTGGAGACGCCCGCCAAAAATCAGGTAGTCTCCGTTTAGAACTCCAATCTCCTGGCCACGATTGGCACGCGGCGAACCGTCACCCACGGATCGGGACAAACATTGGCCGTCCTGGAGGGCGTAGCAGGCGGGGGAGATGACATTTCCTCCCGGCATCCAGAGGCGATTACCGGCGAGCGTAAGAACTCCCTGGGCGGATACACCCTTTCTAAGCAGCTTGTCCAGGTGTCCTGATGTGGTGTTTGCCCATATCGGTTTTCCGCTCTCTGCGTCCAGTGCGTAAACATAAGTGCCATCATAGTCGATAATTCCTGCTGCGGCATATGCGACGCCGTCTTGAACCAATACGCCGCTTGCAATGGGCCACGTTGAGCAAAGCCTGTCGTAAGCCATTATCCGTCTTTCCACGGGTGCTACTCTGAAGCGCCAGAGCAGCCGCCCGGTTGCCGCTTCAAGACAGTAAACTACACCGTCGCCTGAACCCACGTAGGCCCGACCTTTCCAGACGGTTGGCGGGTGTGTAACCGGCCCTGCTGTTGTAAAAGACCACTTTAGACTGCCTGAATTGCCGTCCAGGGCACGAACCTTTCCGTCGTCGCCGCACAGGAAAACCAGCTCTCCTGCCGCGGTGGGAGCACTCGGCGTAAAAGTGGCGGGTGCATGATATGTCCAAAGTGATTTCGGATCGGCAGACACGATCGATTCGGAACAGGAATTTCGACTATTGTCGCCGCGGTAGGTGGGCCAATCTTCCTCGATAATCTCAGGAAAGGCAGCCACTGAACTATTTCCTTCAAATACCTCGAGCCTTTGAGATACAGAATCTTCGTCTTCTATCCTGAAATCGCCTGCAGAACAGAGTCCAAAGCTACCCATCAGCGAGAGATTGCAGTCGCAAAGCCACGGCCCGATATAGAGTAATCCGTTTGCCGCAATGACTCCATCATTGCAGGCGGGTCGCATTGCGCCGTTGAATAATATCTTCTTTGAATTCCTGTCGTAACGTGTTAAGCCCTCGGGCCAGCCCCGGCAAAAGAAGGAATCAGGAGTTGCGGTCAGGCGTACACAAGATCGTTTTCTAAAGCCAAGGTCTGTCACTGTCTCGCCGGTCAAAGGCTCCAGCGTGAGCGTGCTGCCGCCTGGTCCTATTCCAACCAGAAGTTTACCATCTGCATACAGCATATTAGGATTATTTGTCGTTTTCTTTCGCGTCCACAGGAGTTTTCCGTCCCTGGATGAGATGGCGACTACATTCATTCGAGTCTGCGCCTGAAAGAAAATAACATCAGGGGTATATAAGCAATAGCAGGTTGTTCGGAATCCCGGAGTTGATTGCAGGCCCTTACCGGCTTCTTCGATCAGGCGGACCACTTCGGGATCCTGGTTTTGCCAGATTACTTGTCCGGAGAGAGCATCGAGGCAGCCGGTATTAGCACCTGGACAGTAGAAAAAGATCCTGCCCCCGCCTATCACCAGGGCCCTGGAATCAATCTGGTTGTTTTGTGAGTGCTGCCAGAGGACCTTCTTGCGCATTATGTCATAGGCAACAACTGTTGTGCCGAAGCCCCACGGCACTTTCTCCTGATAGTAGCCCGGGCTAAGCTCACCCCAGCTCCAGTGGGTGCGCTCGCTGCGTACTATGGTCGTTTCCGAAGAATCCCTGGCAGTGCCGGCAAGAATATAAAGTATCCCATCTTGCAAGGCGATATATTTCCACTCGCCTTCGATTTCCGGGATATTGATTCTGTCAATCTGCCTGCCGGTTTCGGGATCCAGCTTCAGGCACCCGTCGCCTTCAATCATGTAGAAGTAATCTTCGGTTGCAATGAACGCAGACCGGTGCACCAGGTAACCGTCTGGAAGCTTGCGTGACCACAGGAGAGTTCCGTTATAACCGTTTCTGGCAAGCAAAGTATTGATCCATGGTTCCTCGCGTTTGTGATGCGCTATGTGACCTAAGGCCGTGAAAATACGCCCGCCGGCTGCTGTAGTAATGGCTGGCATCCCGGAATAGAGAGGCCCTCCTATCCACTGGGTTCTATAGGGAGCCTTAATGACGGTGTCGGTCGAGACAGGATTGTTGTCCGGCCCATGCTCCCAATGACTCCACGAGTCTGTTCCATTTGGCCTGGGCTTTGTGATCTCCACCCAGGATCCAAAGGCATCCTGCACAAATTTGAAACTTGTCTGCTCAGCGCTGTGCGATAGTATCCACTCGGATATCTCTTCCTGAGTCAACTGCTGCTCTGCACCTTTAACAGTACCGATAACAGCTTTTCCGCCGGGACGAAGGATACGCAATATCTGCTTGATAGATAAGTCTTTCAATTTGTGGGGGACACCAGCTCCCTGTGTCGCAGGCCCGGCGCCGAGTGGGGCAAGCACCGCATCAACGGTATTGTCCGCAAAGGGAAGGGAATCCAAAGGCTTTTGCTCAATAATAACTCGAGTGCCATAGATTCCGTTAATATCAAGTGTTTTCTGAGCATCGGTGACCGAGGCTTGGTGCGGGTCCTGTACATAGACAAAGAACTGGCTGCATTGGACAAGTTCGAGTGCCAACGTACTGTCCTGACACCCGAGCAACGAGCAGAGCCCACGCGACATACCGACCTTATTGATCAAGTGATGAGCAAGATCACGGTTACTTGCTCCGGTGCCGGCGCTAACTGTTCCTGCAATACCGGCAAGAAGGATGGCACCACATGTCAATAGGAAAAAACGTTGCTTTTCCATAATTACCTCCTTTAACTTAGAGAAGAATCTCATTTATCTTTGCTTAGCTACGCTGATAAGCCTCGTTCCGGTATAATACCAAGACTAATTTGTAAATTCAACCTTTCGGTATATAACTTTTCCAACGGGAATTTTAGCATTACGAATAGCAAGAATTCCTATCAAAAGATATAGTCAATTCTAAGGTCTCTTTGGGCTTTTTAGGACACAGGTGTTTGTATATAAGCAGGAGAAGGGGGATTTGGTCTCTATTTGAAATGAGGGCCTCAGGGAGGTAATATACCAGTAAAAGTTTTTATATTTTTTTAGTGAAAAGCACCCTGGTGAGTTACAACTAAACTTGTTCGCAATTGTTCGTATTTGGCCGGAACCGATAAAGCCAGGAAAATTTAATTTTTAAGGCAGTCTTGGTATGGTATTATATTGAAAATGAGCTTCAGCGGCGTAGCTGAGTATAGATATCAGAAATCCCAGATTATGACCGATTCATATGAACATGGAGGACAATAAAATGGAGCGAACACACACTTCACGGCGGGATTTGTTAGAGTATGGAGTCGCAGCCATAGTGGCATCGGCCTGTGGCGGCTGCTCGCTGTCCGGCTCTCGCCAGCCGGATGCGGTCGCACAGCAGACCGAAGGCGCGCTTCGACTGAGCGAACAGGATTCCGAGACGCTGCTCAAATCTGAGGGAAGTCTTTTGACAAAAGGTGCTAATGACAAGATCCTTGTGGTCCACCGTAGTGACGGAGGGCTATTTGCCGTCAGCGCCGGCTGCACGCACATGGGCTGTGACGTCAATTTCGATAAGGATCTCGGCCGTCTCGTTTGCCCGTGTCACGGTTCCGAATTTGACCTTGAGGGTCAAAACCTCAAAGGGCCCGCGAAGCGCCCCCTGAAGCGGTACACCGTGCGAACGGAAAACTCGCAGGTCGTCATCGAACTCTAAACAGAGCAGGCGTTATTACATGGCCTTGCGCGTCTTGGGCCAGAACAGTTGGCTATTGTCAGTTAGTAAGCTGCCGAAAGTCGGATTATGAGCACAGGAATTGTTTTGTCCTGTAGTCTAATGTCCTCGCTTCGGAGTTTTTGTCATATTGTCCCAGGCAGACAAAGGTCCTTACTTTTTAGCCAGACATAATACCTGGCCGTTATTCATTGAAATGTAGAGCCGGCCGTTGGCCACCGCCATCCCGTCCCACACAGGCAGGGCATCCAGTTTGTATTCTGCCAGTTTCCTGCCCTCATCCGCAGATACTGCCCAAAGCAAAGCGCCCTGTTTGCCCAGCCATGCTTCTTCCTGTCTGCGCATCTGGCGATTGATTTCGTCTTCACCTCCGAAGACAAAACCGTAAGTCTTTTCTTCATCAGCTACATCCGGAGGCCCGGCCATGAACAAGTTCCTGCCTGCCAGGACCATGGCATTGGCCAGAAGGTCTGGTTTTGCCAGTTCCCAGATGTGTTGGATTTTGCCTTCCGGTACTTTTGCTCGTGTTTTCTTTTTACCCCTCCTATCGAGCTTTTGTTCAACGGTTTTTTCCCCCGGAGGTATATCCTTGTTGGTTGCGTAAAGGCTATAGTAAGTTCGTGGATTTATGTTATTGCCAACGTTCTGGGCGAAGAATGAGTAGACTTTGGATTCGTCGAAAACTATCATCCGTCCCGTTTGTGTCCTTGTCCTTGGTACTGAATATTCACCGTGCCCTTCACCTGCATTTTTTCCAAATATCCAGAATGAACGATGAAACCAGTAGTCATCCAAAAATCCCGTCGGACAGAACAAATGCCTGCCTTCTCCCGCTTGATCCAAGTGCTTGCCGAGCGCGACGTCAATGTCAACACGTTTACCCTTGAGATCAAACTTCTGAGCTCTCATGTAGATATATTGCCCATCACAGGAAAATATATCCGGGTTTGTTACAGGCACGGCTTTTCCAGCCATCAGCGTCTGCAGGTTCTTTCCCGTGCGCGGGTCTTTGTCGTCCAGCACTGTTTCGCCAAAGCAGTTGCCTGTCGCCGGATCCAGACGAACCAGGCGCATTCCTCCATCAACGAACATATTGCGTCCAGCCAGACAGTACGCTACTCCGTCATACACCAGAACGCTGCCATGAAGCGGCCACACGGATTCAATCTGTTGATAAGAAACAAGCTTGTCGGCTCTCGGTGCCGCCATGTAGCGCCAGACCAATGCACCATCAGATGCGCGTAAGCAGTAAACCCAGCCATCGGCACTACCAAATATTGCCAGGCCATTGTAGATTGTTGGAGGGCTGTCCACTCTGCCGCCCGTGGTGTAAGACCATATTTTCTTACCGGAATCAGAAGCGAGCGCCAGGACAGTATGCTGGTCTATTGCCGATATAAACAGCTTTCCGTCAGCGGCAGTCATCGTGCTCAGCTTACCGCCTATATCGGCCCGCCAAATTTCCTTCAGCTCCGCCGGTATCTCGGTCTTTGTCGCGCCGCTGCGTTCGGCATCATGTCTATACATCGGCCAGGAATCTGATTGCGAATCTCCAGTCTCGCGTTTCAAATGCCCGATATCTCCGTAGGCCGGACCTTTTTCAAGGCGATGTTCATTTGAAGGCTTATCCTCAAACTCGTCGTTAGCCGGAGCGAGCGCACAGAAGTGGGGTAATTTCGATTGATAGAAGCACGCACAGGATTCCGGCGGCTTGTATATCAGTCCATTGCAGGGCATTATCCCATAAATGCAACTTCCTCGTAACCAGTGATGTAGATCGCAATGTTCTGTTCCTAATTCAAGAAACTCTGTTCCTGTTCCGGATGTCATAATGTAACGTTCCGTAGCCCGGCCCGGGTAGCAGCGCTGGTGCATAAAGAAGGCCTCCATTTGCTCGGCCACAAAGTCGTGTTTTATCTGGCCGCTCTTTGCATCTACGGCTTGAAAGTGAGTTCCGCTTTGTTGGCTTCCGCCTGTTTGAGCGGTCCATATCAGGCCATTAATCAAGTATAAATCCTCTGGTGAAAAGTGACCCGAATTGAGCTGCTCTGATCTCCACAGAATTTCTCCGGTTGCCTCGGAAACTCCGACGAGACGGCCGCCCCTGCTTTTCTTTGTGGAGAGGATTACTACACCATCACCTACTATCAGTCTTGACGCGTATCCGGTTGCAGGTATGCTCCAATCGCCTGCATTTTCTGAAACCCACTGTTCCTTGCCGCTGTTGCGGTTTAGTGCAACCACATGCTCTCCGTCGTGGAAGAAGACTTTCTGTCCATTGACCGCAAGTGTCAAGGGGGCTACTCTGTTTCTATGCTGCCACAGCACCTTGCCGGTATCGGCTGAGAGGGCCATCACAAGTCGTGTCGGGCTGTCCTTTGACCAGCCAAAATCCTTATTGGCGCGGGCCTGTTCTTTTCCACGACTGTCTGTCTCATGCTGATAAAGGAACGGTTTTTTGGCAGGATCTACGACCAGAAACAAAATTCCATCGGCCAGAATAATCTCTTCAGTACCCTTAGTTTGGTCATACGTCCGGATGGTCTTTCCGGTAGCTGCGTCCAGAACGCTAAGTGGCGAAGTGATACCCAGAGTCACATAGACCCGATTGCCGACTGCGACAATCCGCCGCGGCAGGTAACCTGGCCCGCTTTTAAAGGGCCATGTATGTGGAAACCATTGCTCTATACTCCGCTTCCAGAGGACCGTTCCATTAAAGGCGTCCCGTGCTATTACTGTCCATCGTGCGGGCAGGTAGATATGATTTCTAAGTCCTTCGTCAATAATGTAGAAGATCCTGCTTTTTGATGAAACCATGCCGTTGAGGCTCGACATAAAGTCATGGTTTCTGAGCCATTTTGGATCGCCTACCCATTGAAGCCTCCGCGGTAGCCCCACAACCCTGTCCTTACCTACCATGGTTCCCTGCGGATCATGCAGGTAATGCGTCCACTGGTCGATATCATCAGGCCGTGGCTTTGTTATTTTTTTCCACTTACCTTTTTCTTTGATGCAAACAGTTCCGTTCGGACACAGCACCCGCATCATCTCATCGCGAGGGACAGAATAGGCCTTGTCTACCACCAGCAGGTTCACCATGTTGTCTATATAAGGAAGCTTCTTGCCGTCAAACTCCATAGCGGTTACCTTGCCGTAGGTTCCCCTTGAGGTTATATACTCGCGAGCTGCATCCACACTGGCGCCGGATGTATCCAATCCCTGGACAATGCAGTTATCACCAGCGTTTAAAGCAACGGTCCGTTTGCCGTCTCCACAGCCAAGGTGCACAATTACCCCACCTTCGAATCCGGATAAATTGATTGTTTCCTGTACATCCTGACCGAAAGCAGGCTGAACAGCACAACAACAGAATAACAGTATCCATTTTGCCAATTTCATTATTTGTTCCTTTCTTTATTTAGCAGCAAAGCAAACTATCTTGCCATCGAGAGTAGATAAGTAGAGCCGCCCGTTGGCGGCGGCCATCCCGTCGAAGACCGGCGGCGAATCAAGCTGATATTGGGCCAGTTTGCTGCCGTCTTTTTTGGAAAAGACCAAAAGTTCGCTGCCTACGCGTCCCTCGAATGATGCCATCGGGTCTTTTGGGTCCACGACATCCGGAGGGCCTGCAACGAACAGGTGTCCTCCTGCAAGGACCATAGCTCGCATGCGAACAGGCACCCAATGGTGCCATACAGGAGGTTCCTTGCGAGTGAAGCCGATTCCTTTTGGAACACCACGAGTATAGTCGGGAATAACCGGTTCGTTGTCGTTCTCGTCGGCGAATAGCAGGTAGCCCTTGGCGCCCGGCGTGAACAACGGGCTTTGCAGATTCCTCGATGGATATGCCTGTACGGCGTATGTTTTCTCAGGACCGACGACCAGCAATTGCCCCGTTTTCGAAGCGCGATGGGCAATGTAGAAACCAGGCCAGGTAGAAGAGTACATCCAGAACGTGCGGTTAAACCACGAGTCGTCGAGGAATCCGCCGGTGGACAAAAGGTGCCGCCCCATTTTTCTGTCCCCAAGATTGCTTCCTCCGTATTTCTCCTCGAATTGTTTCGCCATCTGCGGCCACACCCTTAATTGCCAGTCCCTCTGAACTATCTCGTCCTTCTTCTGTGTTTCCATGTTCTCCACAAAAGGCTTGTCCATGAGTTCCGCCAAACCCATCGCATCTGTCTTGTTCTCAGGATCAGCCAGGACGTAAGGAGTTTCCTGCTTTGCAAGAGACCTATCGAGTTTATATTGCCCTATGTAGATGAAATCGCCCTCGCTCACAAGGATGTCAGAGCGTGCGCCTTCCATGTGATATCCCGGAATGAATGGCTTGTTTTCGGCGTCTTCCCGTGTCCTTGACCACGTGTCCAGGCAAATTTCATGCAATACTTTGCCCGTCTTTGGATCGAGCCCGAATACGCGGATGCCGCCATCAAGGTACGTCGAACGACCCGCAGTACAATAGGCGATGCCGTCTTTCATCAAGATGCTTCCATGTACCCGCCATGGAGATTCCAATTGTCCAAAGGCCATGATTTTTTGATCAGATGGTGCCGCCGTGAATCGCCAGAGAAGTTTTCCATCCGATGCTCTCAGACAGTAAACACGCCCATCGGCACAGCCGAATAGAACCAACCCACCATAGACGGTTGGTGGAGAATCGATTCGGCCCGCAGCCGTGAATCGCCAGAGCTTGCGGCCATTTTCAATATGAAACGCATAAAGGGTGTGTTCATCCTTAGCTGCCACATAAACTCTGTCCCCGGAGATTACCGGCGGTGACAGTTTACCCTGCAGCGGCACTTGCCATTGCTTTGTAACCAGGGATGGGACCTCGAAAGCGGTAGAACCCGTACGGCGAGAGTCATGACGGTAGGTTGGCCAATCACCTGTGCTGCTTTGAGCGGAGGGCACCAGTTCTTTTGCCTGTTGATATTCACTCCCACGCCAGAGACGCTGAGCCGATGACAGCATGTGACCGGGGCTGTCCCTGTCAGCCGCTGGGGCCAGCGCATTGAAGCCGGTCAGCTTTACCCCGGGATAGCAGAAACACGGGTGTGGGGGGGCGTAGAGCAAACCATTACACGGCACGATGCCATATCTACAGGGTCCGCGAACCCAATCGTTTTGAGTATGAACTCCGCCTCTGACACTGAGGAACTCTATTCCCCGATTGGGAGTAATGATGAACTTTTCTGTGGCCTTGCTTTGATAACATCGAAGGTGATGGCCCGGAGTGAACACATCATCGGTGTTGAGTCTGGTTACTATCGCTCCTGTACGCAGGTCACGCCCAACTACAAGATTGCCCGCCCAATGCCAAAGCTGATTGTTTGCGACGAAAAACTCGTTGCGCCTTACGCCTGCATCGGCAGTCCATATGGTCTTGCCCGTATCTGCGGACAATGCTTGAAACGTTTGCTTGCTCAACAGCAGTACGAGATCATCGTGAACTACCAGAAGTGATACCGGCGATTCGCAGGGCGTCTGCCAAAGCTGTTTGCCGTCTTTCAACCGGAGGCATAATAGCTTCTTTCCGTCTTGGTAGAAGACTTTGTCACCTTGGGCAGCCAATGATAATTGCTGGATATTCCCGGTTGCCTCCCATAGTTTCTTCCCTGTTTTGCTGTCGAGTGCCACCGCTGCGCTACTGCCCCTGCGAAGTATGAGAACTCCTTTAATACAGCGGATCTCTTCTGTCCCTTCCGTTCCTTTGTATGTCATCGATACCTCGCCTGTAGCCGCATCGAGAGCCGAAACAGGAGCGTCATAACCGAGCGTAATGAACACGTTATCGTCTTCTGCAACAAGACGTCGAGGAATCGTCGCGGGGACGCTTCGAAGCCCTTTGTTCTTCCATACGCCGGACTCCCACTGAGCCAGTGGACGTTTCCACAGCAGCAGCCCGTTGAAGGCATCTCGTGCGATAAGTGTCCATCTTTCCGGAAGCGACTCAGTCGTGACTCCGGTCAGTCCCTCATCAAAGACATAGAAGATACGTCCCTTTGTGGACACCATTGCGCACAAGCTCGAATTGAACTCGTGGCTGCGGGACCACAGGGGGCCGCAGACCCATTTCAGCTGACGGGGCGGCCCAACTTGCATATCTTTGGCGACCGCATTGTTTGAGGCGTCGTGCAAGAAGTGCGTCCAATCGTCGATGTCATCGGGCCGGGGCTTAACAGTCTTCGTCCAGTTGTTGTTTGTCTTAACGTATACTACGCCGTCAGGAACGAGAACGCGGAGAACTTCGTCCATCGTTATCTCGCCGGTGTCTTCAGCGACAATGAGGTTGACAAGATTATCGGTGTATGGCAGACGTGCACCCGTCAATTGATCGACGGACACCTTACCATATATTCCCAGCGAAAGAATGTGTTCCTGGGCATTCTGGAGGTTCTTCGCGTCCTTGTCCAGACCATGAACGAGGTATCTGTCGTTCGGGCATAACGCGGCAGTTAAACGTCCATCGCCGCACCCGATATGGACGACCAGTCCTCCCTTAACGCCCGTTTCATACAGAATCTCACGAGCCGATTGAGCATTTGCCCCAAGCGTGTAAAACGCCAATGTTGCCATCAAACATACGATGACGGTTTTTCTCATAGCAAGTCTCCTTTCATCAATCGTTTCCACTATAGCAAACCAACGCTCCGTTCTTCATTGCGATATACAGCCGCTCGTTAGCTGCGATTAAACCGTCGAAAACCGGCGGCGCATCAAGTTTATACTGTTCCAGCTTTGACCCATCGATGGCCGACATTGCTAACAGCACGCCGCCATTATTGCCTGAGGTGACACCGTCATGTTCGGTCTCAGAAGGATCTTTTGGATCAGTAATATTTGGTGTGCCCGCTAAAAACAGTATGTTACCTGCTTTGACCATTCCCGTGGCTTTGGTTTGTATATATTTTAGCCACCTGTTGTTGTATTCATATGAGCTGTCTGCTCTTTTTTTCCTGGCTTTTTTCCCGGTCTTTTTAACCGCTTCGGCAGTTGTGATCTTTGGACCTATTCGCCCGGAAAAGAGAACGTAGCCGGATTTGCGTGGATCAAACACGGAATGCCGTCCCAAAGGATAGGCTTTCAATCCAAAAACATCTTTTCCGTCCAACGTCAAAATCTCACCTACAGGTTTGTCGTTTTTTCCGTCAAAAGGATATAACTGGGGCGTACCGCCATACCGCAGCACTGTATCAACCATCCAGCCTGTCCGATGGTTCCACGAATCATCCAGAAACCCGGCCGACGCAAACAAGTGAGGCTGGATACCTTCTTTAACCGGCTTACACGTAAGGTCAAAGGCATTGTTACGCAAATATAGCAGCTTGCCATCACTGGACAGTATGTCGGATAGACCGCCTTCCACATCCTTGCTGCCCTCTGTGCGGACTACCTGGTGACGTCCCTCCTTATCCCATGGCCCACTGAACAGGTATTCATATCGCTTTTCACCACTCACCGGATCCAGCCCGTACAGATATATTCCACCGTCAAGAAACGTTGATCTGCCTGCGGTAAAGTACACTGTATCGTTAACAACAAGCACACTGCCATGCACCGGCCAGGCCGATTCAAGCTGCTCCCACGCTCCGATTAGACGCTCCTGAGGTGCTGCCCGGAACCGCCAGACAACCTCCCCATCCCGAGCACGCAAACAACTCACCCAGCCATCGGCCGATCCGAATAGCGCCAGTCCTTTGTATATGGCCGGAGGAGAGTCAACTCTGCCGCCCGTGGTGTAACTCCAAACGATTTTGCCGTCCTTTTCGTCTAACGCGTAAACCGTATGTGAATCAATCGCAGAAATGAAAACCTTCCCCTCGGCCACAACAGGCTGACAAAGCCGGTCTTTTAACTCAATTTGCCATACCTGCTTCAGATCCCTGGAAACCTCGCGGCTGATTGCACTACCTCGCATCGCATCATGCCGGAACATAGGCCACTCGTCTTGTTGCGTGCTTTGTCCTGCACTTTTCGCACTCGTAGCTTTATTATATGCAGGTCCTTTTTGAAGGACGGTCCGACCTTTGACTTCTGATCGTTGACTTGCCGGCGCCAGCGCTAGGTAGTTGTTAAGTTTCACCGACCTGTTGCATTCGCAATTGTCCGGCGTCGCATATAAAAGACCATTACACGGCACAACACCATACTGACACGTACCTCGCACAAAGTTATGCGAAATGTCATCCGTAGTTCCTAAGGGCAAGAATTCCACGCCGTTTGCACCAGCGACAAGGTAGTTAACCGTTGCCTTGTCGCGATAGCACCGATGATGACTCATGGTGTCTTTATGTGGGGTGCCGAGACTCGCCTCCTGCTTTCCGGTAAGCCGGTTGAGTCCTACATTTCCAAGTCCGGGCCAAACCAGACCTCTTGCAAGGAATATGTTCGGTGCCGAGACGGGGTGGGCTTCCCGCGAGCTGGTGTTCCATAGTTTACTACCGTCTTTCAGCGAGAATGCTTCGAGTGACTTTCCATCCGCGCAGTAAACCGCCGCCTCTCCGATTACAACGACACCGGGAGTGCCGGGGCTCTTTATTGTTGTCGTACGCGGTACCCGCCACATTTCTTTACCGCTTGTCTTTTCAAGACATTTCAAATGGGTCTCATTCAAAAAGACCACATGCCTGCCGCGAACGGCAAGTGACATGGCCTTGTATCCTTTTGTGTCTGCGTCTGATTTTTCCCACAGCTTTCTGCCTGAGTATGCATCTACTGCCGCGACCGAGCAAATGGGATTTTTCACGATCCAGGGATCATTTTCCAGGTCATGTTTGTATTTCGCGGATCTCTCAATCAGATAATTAAAGCCGGTCGGATAGGTCGGATCGCCGACAATAAGATACAACACACCATTTTCAAACAATATCTCCTGAGTCCTCTCCGTCCCTTTGTAAGTCTTTATGGTTTCACCGGTAGCCGCATTGAGCGCCGAGACAGGGGCATCCAGCCCAAGGGTGACAAACACACGCTCTGCCGTTGCTACCAATCGTCTTGGCTGCTGCACCGGTCCCGTCCTATGAGGTCGGGAAACAGGCTCCCATTCAGGGATAGCCGCTTTCCACAGCAGAAGCCCGTTGAATGCATCGCGTGCCTTGACATACCATTGGCCCGGCCAGTAGGGCAGCTCGATCGGCCCCTCATCTTCGATCGAGAAAATCCGTCCTCCCGCGGATACGACTGCACGTACTCCTCCAATCGTATCATGATGACGGTCCGATTTCGGTTCCTGTGTCCACTGCATATGCCTCGGGGGGCCAACAACCGTATCATTGGCCACGGCGTTGTTGTCCGGACCGTGAAGGTAGTGAGACCACTGATCTATGTCCTTCGGCCACTGCTTAACTGTCTTTGTCCACTTCCGGCCATTTTTGATATATGCAACACCGTTTGGGCACAAAACTCTTATTACCTCAGCCATCGGGATGGTACCAAGATCTTCAGATACCAGAAGATTTACCAGGTTGTCCGTGTATGGCAGGTGTTCGCCTGTTAATAGATTAACCGAGACCTTGCCGTATATTCCAAGGGAATGAATATATTTGCGGGCCTCCTGGATATTGCTCGTATTGACGTCCAGCCCATGGATCAGATATCTGTCACTGGTATACAGTGCGGCTGTAAGTTTTCCTCCCCCGCAGCCGATATGGGATACGAGCCCCCCCTTAACCGCTGTTTCGTCCAGGATTTGATGGGCCTGTTGCTGTAACGTTAACTGACCTTTTACATCCGTCAAGAATGATGCGATTGTGAAAATAAAAATGCAGGTCATTAATTGTCGGCTCTCTTGTTTCATGAGCACTCATCCTTCCTATCCGAAGATGTGTCAAAGGCCTGTCATAACCTTAACTTTGCGTATTTTGCATCGCGTGTACAAAATCAGAAACAAAATGACTACACGCTTTAAAACAAACAAATTATACTTTGTTGCGACACTGGGAGCAATAGCTTCTTGTAGATGGTAGTGCTTAATCACAGACCAAATGTGTGATTTGGGCAGAAGGTACCAATAAGTGGAGTAAGCCATTTATTGGGTTGCTCAAGGATACTAACCGGTTACGAGTAGACAGGCAAAAGAGCCGTGTTATTTCAGTGCATCGGTTTCTTCCTTTTTTTCATCGGGCCTGATTCCCGATAAGTCAAGTTTGTATGGAGGCGGTTTGCCACCTGGGCCCTTAAGATAATGGTTCATCCACCGCATCAGCCGTAGTGAGAAATCCAGGCGGGAGCCTGTGCGGCGGTTGCCGTGTGGCTCGCCGGGATAACGTACCAGACGCACGGGAGTTTTACCATACGTTTTGATAACTCGATAAAGGGCGAGTGATTGGGCAGGGTGAACGCGGGTGTCGCTCATGCCGTTCAGGATCAGCAACGGAGTTTGACATTTCTGGAAGTGATTGATGGGGCTGCGCTGCCGTATAAGTTCAATGTCCTCCCAGGGATATTTCATATGATGGACCAGTCGGTGCTCCTCGGGAATATCACCCAGGGCAAAACTGAGAAACTGATCACTGATACCGACGAACATTACAGAAGCGGCATACCGATGGCTGTAATAAGTTGCTCCCCAGGCTGATGCATACCCACCATATGATCCTCCTGTAATGCCGACCTTGTCCTTATCAACCAGACCTATGGTCACCAGGTGATCAACAGCGTCCACAAGGTCATCAAATTCTTTGCCGGCCGGATCGGCCTGGCTGAGTTTAGAGAAGACCAACCCCTGTCCGGTGCTGCCGCGATAGTTGGTATAAAAACAGGCAAAATCCTGGGCGGCGGCCACCTGACCCGGCGATGAATATTGCGTGAGCCAGCCATTGAGATGGTGCGATTCAGGCCCGCCGTGCACCATCATAATCAGGGGATAACGTACGCCTTTTTTCTCATCGAGAGGATGAATTAAAATACCTTCCAACTCTAATCCGTCACGAGCCTTGAAGGCAATCACCTCTTGTTTAGCCAGACGAATCTTTTCGAGAAATGGATTACTATCTGTCAGCCGATGGGTTTTTTCCTCCCCATGTTTAATGATAAAAACTTCTCGAGGATGTTGGGGGCAATCCCCAATAAAGGCACAACTTAGTCCGTCCCTGCAAAGCGACATTCCATATAATGTATATTTACCTACAGGGAGGATTGTTTTTTTCCCGCTGCCGTCAATATTAATTCTGGCAAGGGTGGTCCACACTCCCTGATAGCCCAGATACATAATAGTGTCATTATCCTGCCATCCGATAGACCAGATGTGCCCCGGATAATCCGCCAACAAATCAGTGGTTTTAGGATTGTCAATAGAAGCAACCATGAGATGTCCTTCCCGGGGATCGTGTTTATCGACACCCGCAATCAGGGCAAGGTGTCTTCCGTCCGGACTCCATGTAATCTGACCCAGTTTTCCCTCGGTGTCCAATTTAAGGAGCGATTTACCACTCTGAACATCCACGATATGGATTCGCCGCATCATATAACTATCATCCACCAGCGGTGTGGGCGCCAAAGCAACCGCCAGGTGCTTACCATCCGGACTCCATTTCAATGTGGAAGCCGAGTCATCCAATCCCAGCATGCGTGGTTTGTTCTGCTCTTTAAGGTCGGGGCCGGGCTTTTCGTAATCGACGGTTGCAATCCAGACTTTTGTCGATAAATAATCCTCCTCATAAATTTCAGCATTGAAGCCGTGGTCCTTATCCTGCTCGATTTCTTTGTCCGGCTTTGGCTTGGCGGTAAAAGCAATTTCCTGACCGTCAGGACTCCAGGAATAACCGCTGATGTCCGTTTCAAATTCCAACGCTTTACGGGCCTCGCCTCCATCGGCTGGAATAATGTATAGGGCCTTGTGTTCATCTTCGCCGCGTTTGGACAGAAAGGATATTCCCTTGCCGTCTTGTGTCCATTCTATGGACGAGATATCAACCTCACCGGTCACAAACGGGCGAGACCGGCCGTCTTTATCGACAACATGCAGTTCGTTCCAGGCCGGTCCGTCATCGTCCGTATAGATCGGGCGTGGAACGGAGACAGTATAGGCAATCAGTTTGCCATCCGGAGAAATCATGGCACTGCTGACCTGGCGGATTTTGGCCATAGTCACTTCTGTCAGGAGATCCCCCGCCGATTCCTCGGCCTGAACGAACGATAAGGGCGTTGTCAATATCAACAAACAAACCAAAAACCATTCCGATTTCGTGGAATTAAACAGTTGATTCATAACGATCGCTCTCCTTTCTCAGTCGTTACTTCGCTCATCCATTGGTTTATGCCATTGTTCAATGGGAAAACTTCAGCAAATTACCTTCTATGATACCTATACTATCAAATCGTATTTCTTTTTCAATTTTTTATCCGGGGAAACCGAGTTCTTACAATTAGCCTGATATGGAACAATTGTTGTTAAGCTATCGCATATAGTTATTTTGTTGTCAATAACGCCTTCCTGTCTCGATTAGTCGACTGCGTTTTACTCTATTTTGGCGGCGTTGATATTAGAAAAAGTCCAAGGGCAGGTTAAACTCACTTTTTTACCATATACTGTTTATGAGTTTCTTCTTTGTACTCAAGCATTTTTTAACTTTTCGACACTGGTAATTTCGAAGCGGATTTGGTACTTTAGTGAAATAACAATGCTTAGCAATGTGGCTGAGGGTTATAAATGTTAAATCTCAATTCATTCATTTCAAATAATTTGGAGGCAAAAACTATGAAAGCTAAATGGGCAATACTTATAATATTTATGGTGGTGTTTGTTGCCATTTTGCCGAATACCTCAAACGCAGCGCAATCTCGGGCCAAACGCGCCGAGAATTCCGATGATATTATCGCTAACATTCCTCCGGGCGTAAAGGTCGTTCCCGATATTGCATACCGGCAGGGTTCGAGCAAGGCATGGCGTCTTGATCTGGCCATGCCTGAGGAGTCGAGTGATGAGCGACGGCCTGCGATTGTTTTTGTTCACGGTGGCGGCTGGCGGAGCGGCGATAAACGAAAGGGTAATTTTCTTGGCCCTGCGCTGGAGTTTGCGGCGAAGGGATATGTCTGTATTACGGTCAATTATCGGCTTTCCGACGAGGCACCGATGCCGGCGTGCATCGAAGATGTAAAATGTGCCGTGCGCTGGCTGCGGGCTCATGCGAAGCAATACAATGTAGATCCCGAGCGCATCGGTGCATACGGCAATTCAGCGGGAGCACATCTTGTGGCGATGTTGGGCATCTGCCCTCGTTCAGCCGGCCTGGAAGGCGATGGGCCGTGGCAAGAGTATTCGAGCATGGTTCAAGCTGTCGTCTGCAGCGCCACGCCGACCAACTTCCCATTTAAACGTCCGGCGGCAAACGAAAAAGCCGACTCGGCAAGTAAAGGCGGCTTTTTGAATAGTTTGTTTGCCGGACCGGAAGAAACGCTGGAACAGCGCCTCAGGCAGGCGTCGCCAATGACTTATGTCGGGGCTGACGCTCCATCTTTCCTCATAATCCACGGAAACGCTGACAGAACGGTGTCGGTAAGCCAATCCGACGAATTCGCCAAGGCCCTGTGGCAGGCCGGCGCCAAGGACGTCACCTACTTGCGCATCGACGGAGCAGGTCACGGTGCTTTTGAGCAGCACATTGAGAAGACCGGCCCAGCCAGAGAGGCGTTCTTCAATCGCACGATCGGTAGCAAAGCAACCGTGGTTCTTGACGATGCTCCTAAAATCAAGACGCGAATTGACAGGACCTCGCTTGAGCGGTCGAATGGACAGGCCTCAGACAATTCCGGAGGACGGAACACAGGCAGTGGAATCGCCGAACGAATTATGGATAGCTGGTTGTCGATGGATAAGAATAGTGATGGAAAGATTACTAAAGATGAAGCCGAAGGTCGTCTTAAGGCCAATTTCGAACGAAATGACGCGAATAAAGATGGATTTCTCGATCGTGATGAACTTGATGCCCTGTCGCAGCGTCTGTTTGCCGGTCGTTCTGTACAATCGCAGCCGAATCAAAGAACCGTTCCGCAGGAACCTGGTCGCTCACAACAGGCGAAGCTCCCGGCTGATACAAAGACCGAACGGGACATCGTTTACGCCCGACTCGGGGACAGGAAACTGCTTCTTGACCTCTACCTGCCCCCAAGAGGCTCAGGCCTGTTGCCTGTGATAGTCTGGGTGCATGGTGGAGGTTGGCGCAGCGGCAGTAAAGGCTCTGGCGGCAGGGCCCTTCCTATGCTCGATAAAGGTTATGCACTGGTGGATGTCGGCTACCGGCTTAGTGGGGAGGCCATTTTCCCTGCTCAGGTCCAAGACTGTAAAGCAGCAGTACGCTGGGTGCGGGCAAACGCAGCCAAATACGGTCTCGACCCCGACCGCATAGGAGCATGGGGCAGTTCGGCTGGCGGGCACCTTGTTGCATTCCTGGGTACGGCAGGAGATGTACGAGATTACGACACCGAGGCAAATCGTGAATATTCGAGCCGTGTACAGGCTGTATGTGACTGGTTCGGCCCGACGGATTTTCTACAGATGGATGAATACTCGCTCAAGGCAAGTCGCTTGATTCACGATGCCCCCAATTCACCGGAGTCGTTATTGGTTGGAGGGCCGATTCAGGAAGAACCATACAAATCAATAGTAAGAAAAGCCAACCCGATAACGTATGTGACAAAAGACGACCCGCCTTTTCTGATCATGCACGGTGACAAGGATACGTCTGTGCCTCTTCATCAAAGTGAACTTCTATACGAGGCTCTGAAGAAAGCGAACGTCGATGCAACACTCTATGTCGTCAAAGATGCAGGGCACGGATTGCGTGACGGCCAGGACAGTTCAGAGACACTCATTCAAATGGTAGCCGACTTTTTCGACAGGCATTTGAAGACGCGAAGGCCAAAGGCCGACTCCGGAAGTCGGAGCCAGGCGAGAAGCAGACCGCAATTGAGGCGGCCAACCAATGCGGATGTCAAATACGGACCTCACGAAAGAAATGTATTGGATTTCTACGAGGCGAAATCCGACAAACATGCGCCGTTAGTGGTGTATATTCACGGCGGCGGATTTCGAGGTGGGAGCAAGCAGAGTTTGAATGCTGCAACGCTGCAAGAATTGCTGGATGCGGGGATCTCTGTGGCGGCAATCGAATACCGGCTGGTCTCGCATAAGCCCTTGCCAGCAGCTCACCATGATTCGCTGCGGGCGATTCAGTTTATTCGCTCCAAAGCAAATGAATGGAACATAGACAAGGAGCGGGTCGGCGCATTTGGTGGTTCGGCCGGTGCTCAGCTCTGTATGTGGCTGGCCTTTCACGACGAAATGGCAGATCCGTCGAGTAGTGACCCGGTCAGGCGTGAATCTTCACGGCTGATGTGTGTAGCGACCAGCGGTGGGCAGACCACCCGGGATTTTGACTGGTGGGTACAGTGGATTCCGGGCTACGATAAGCCGCACCGAGATCGAACTGAAATGTTCGGTAATATTACGGACGAAGAACTTCGCAAGCTCATAAAGGATATTTCAGCACTGTCACTTATTACCTCTGATGATCCGCCAATCTTCATGAGTTACAGTATGAAACCGGACGATACGGTTCCGAAAGATGAGGATAGAGCCTTAGGTTGGAAAGTACATCACGTGATATTCGGTATTAAGCTTAAGGAGGTAATGGACAAATTGGACATTGAAGCAGACTTGAAATATCCTGGAGCCAAAACGACCTACATTTCCAACGCGGACTTTTTCATAAAGAAACTAAAGCCGAAAAACGAATGAAGGAAGTCCGTTTAATAAGAGGCAGGCTCGCTAACCCTGATTCATATTCCAGGATAACTTCTTTAGTGTGAATTTCAAGGAACTGCTCTAATTTTTTTCCTTTTCGGTGCGTCTGCAGCCAGGAAGGAGAAGAGATAGAACAGACAATGTTACTATAATTGTATTTTTTAGCATGGTAAGCCTCCATGTGTCCCAAGAGAATACCTTAAGTTCATTCTGTCTGTTACACCATATCACAAATTTCTCATAAACTTACATGCCCCGTAGAAATCTATAAGAGCAAAGTCTTTGTTGTGCTAAAAGGATTGCTGCTCGGTTCGTGCGATGATTTCGTTTTGCAGGTCTCGACCCACATCTACAAAGTAATCGCTGTAGCCGGCCACTCTTACGATAAGGTCACGATGTCGTTCGGGTTCCTGCTGGGCTCTTCTTAGTGTTTCTGCATTAATAACATTGAACTGTATATGATGGCCGTCAAGCTTGAAGTACGACCTTATTAGATGAAGAAGCTTATCAACACCTTCGCCAGCGAGTACTTGCGGATTGAATTTCATATTTAACAGGGTTCCTCCGGTACGGACGTGGTCGATTCTGGCCGCTGACTTGATTACAGCAGTCGGCCCTTTGGTATCAGAACCCTGGGTGGGTGAAATACCCTCGGAAACCGGTTCACCGGCGTTTCTGCCGTTGGGCAAAGAGCCGACTACAGAGCCGAAATAAATATGTACAGTTGTGGGAAGCAGGTTCACACGATACTTGCCGCCTTTGGTGTTTGGACGACCGTTGAGCAGTTCATAGTAAATGTTGAATACTTCTTCGGCAATGCTATCAGCATAGTCATCATCATTACCGTATTTTGGTGTGTGATACAGAAGCGTGTGCTGCAGGCGCTCGAATCCATCAAAATCAGCCCGCAGCGCTGTCAGTAATTCGTTCATAGAAATGTTTTGATTATCGAATACGTGATATTTGGCTGCTGCCAGCGCGTCGGTTACTGTGCCGATACCAACGCCCTGGATATAGGTTGGGTTATACCTTGCTCCACCATTGTGATAGTCGAGTCCCTGAGCGATGCAGTCGTCCATAAGAATCGACATGAAAGGGGCCGGCATATAATTAGCATAGAGCCGTTCGATAATATTATTCGACCTGACTTTTAGGTCGATGAAATATCGAAGCTGTTCTTTGTAGGCATCCATTAGTTGCTGATAAGAAGTGAATTTATCGGCATCGCCGATTTGAGGACCAATCTGCTCGCCTGAGTTCGGGTCAACGCCATTGTTGCAGGCCAGCTCAAAAATCTTAGGCCAATTTATATAGCCGGTCAGGGTGCAGCTTTCCTTGCCGAATGAACTGACTGTCACGCATCCGCTTGGACCACCGGAGCGGGCATCCGTCATGTTCTTGCCGTCCTGAAGCATTTCCTTGATGATGACATCGGTGTTGAACACAGAAGGTTGGCCGAATCCTGTCCTAATGACCTCGCAGGCACGTTTTAGGAACCGGTCCGGATTCCTCTTGCTGATTTGAATGCAGGAGCTGGGCTGGGTCAGACGCATCTCTTCGACGACGTCCAGCATCATATATGAAACATCATTTACCGCATCGCCCCCATCAGTTGACCTTACACCGCCAATGTTAATCAATGCAAAGTCGGTGTAAGTTCCGCTTTGTTCTTCGGTAATTCCAACTTTCGGCGGAGCGGGCTGATTGTTGAACTTTATCCAGAAACACTGCAGCAGTTCTTTGGCCTGTTCGAGCGTTAAGGTTCCTTCCTGTCGGCCCTTTTCGTAGAAGGGCAATAAATGCTGGTCAAGGCGACCGGGGTTGAAGGAATCCCATGTATTCAGTTCCGTAATCACGGACAAATGGATAAACCAATACGATTGCAAAGCTTCCCAGAAATTACGCGGCGCATTTGCCGGTACGTGCGAGCAGACTTCGGCTATCTGTTCCAATTCACTACGGCGAACAGTATCGCTTTCCTGTTGAGCTAAATCCTTTGCCTTGTGTGCATGCCGTTGGGCGAAGATAATAACGGCATCGGCGCAAATGCTCATGGCCTGATATTGCTGGTCCTTTTCGTAGGCGTGTGGGTCATTGAAATAGTCGAGCTTCTTTCTGTTTTCAGCAATGTCATGCTTAAAGTCCAGCATCCCCTTAAAGTAAATCTTGTTGTCGAGTATGGCGTGGCCCGGTGCACGCTGCTCCATAAATTCCGTGAATACTCCTGCGTTAAATGCCTGATGCCACTTTTCGTCCATGGCACCGAAGAGTTTTTCTCTCATGGTCTTACCGGTCCAGAAGGGAATGATTCTTTCGCTGAAGACTTTTCTGACCTCTTCTGTGACCACAAAGGGCGTTCTTTCCCGAGTGTTAAGTATACGCAGGTCCTCCATTGTATGGCAGCACAGCTCGGGGTAAGTGGGCGTGGCCTTCGGGGCCGGACCACGCTCGCCAACGATCAATTCACCATCGTTAATGCATATGGTTTTGTTTTCCATAAGGTACTTGAATGACAAAGCACGGCAGACAGGAACTGATTCGCATCGGGGGACATCGCTCTTGTAAAACTCAGTCATAAGTTCCGCCCGCTCAGTGGAAATGTAAGGTCTGATTTCAACACTTTGTCTGCGTAGTTTTGCTACTCTTTCGTTCATATGATTAACCACCAATCTTAACCTTGAGTCCGTATTTGCTAAGATGATTTAAAATCGAATTCATTTGAACAGCATTGGGAGTTTCGACCTGCAAGGATTTGATATCCGCCGTGAGTCGAGCCGATTTCTCTTTTCCACCACGGTTAAAAGGCAGGATATCGATTCTGTCAACATTTTGCAGTGACGCGGTAAATTTGCCTGTTGCATCGATGTTTGCCTGGTCGTCATTGAAGCCGGGAATAACCGGCACCCTGATAACGATTTTTTTGTCGGCATCCGAAAGGCACATGATATTATCCAGTATTAAATTATTGCCTATACCCGTAAAACGCTCGTGCATTTCGTTGTCCATATGTTTGAGGTCACAAAGAAACAGGTCTGTTCTTTCGCTAACCATTTTTAAGGTTTCCGTCTGTGCATAACAGCTCGTATCCACCGTTGTGTGTATCTCATGTGCTTTGCATCGATCGAGCAGTGCAAGGAGGAACTCCGGCTGCATCAGCGGCTCACCGCCGGAAAATGTAGCACCACCGCCTGACTGGTCGTAGAAAATTACGTCTTGTTCAACCTCAACCATGACCTCACTGATGGTCATCTCCCGCCCGATGATCTCTCTCGCACCGGCTATACAGGTATCCACGCATCGGCCGCAGAGGCTGCATTTGTCCGTGTCTGTTACAGGCAGGTTTTCGACAAGTGAAATTGCTTGCTGTGGGCATGTCTGGGCACATTGACCGCATGCGATACATCGGCCCTTGAGCAGTCCCTGTTCGGCGTTACTGCTCCAGCTTTCCGGATTGTGGCACCACTTACACTGCAATGGACAACCTTTGAAAAACACTGTTGTGCGTATACCCGGGCCGTCATGTATGGCGTATTTCTTGATGTCAAATACGAGTCCTTTTATCTCTGATTCTGCTGGCTTATTTTGAGGCGTAGCAGAACTCGGTTCTGGATTGGGGATGTTCAGCGTATCCACTGCAATCTATCCCCTCCTCTGTCCCTGTCGTTTGCGGCTCGGATGACTAACGAATATTTCCTTTGAATTCGAGCCGTATCTAAGCAGCTAAAAATCATAAACATTTGTGGAACCGCCTAACACTGTTTACATTTCCTGTTCAAGATTAAATTAGATTTGCCTCTTAATCTTTATTTGTGCCAAGATAACAAATCCGGTTGAAAATAGCAACTATCTTGGAGGTTGCTTTGCTTCTTTTTCTCGGCATTGGCGCTATGGAATTATCACCTATGATAACTGTTCCCACACCTGGAGGACAGACGAAAAATATGCCGGAATGACAGCGATAATGAGCGTGATTCTCTCAGGGAGGCAGCTTCATAAAACGAAAGCAGGTCACTGTTAGCGCTGCCATTCAACAGTTTTAGCATGAGGGGAATACCAGGCTTTCGCCGTAACGAGACCCTGACGGTGTTCCCCTATGATTCGTACGATTTTTTCTTCACCGGGCATAAGGTTAAAATAGTTATCTTCGAAGAGCCAGCCGAAGGCATCGCCGTTTGCATTACCTTCCAGGGTGACACTATGGGCATATTTGTCACTTCTGATTACCAGAGCCCCGTTTTTAACTTTCACATCAAGCTTGGCATCGGGAAAAGTGATACGCCGTTCGATGTCTCCGAGGCAATTGGTTCTTGCAATGACTTGGCCTGATTTGTCGGTGAAAGTGGCATAAAGGATATGTTCCTTACGGAAAGAACCGATCCCTGCCTCATCCAGACGCACGACTACTGTGGACTGGCCTGGAGGCACCGTCACTTCCTTGACGATTTCCTTTCGCACTTTGTTACGATCAAGGTGAAATAACTGGATTTTCACTGTGCCGGAGACCGTCCGGCGTGTGTCGTTGACGGCCCAAAGATAAATATACGCCCCTTTATCGAATGACAACATAACAGGCGCATAAGCTCGGCGCAATGTATAATAGACGTGGTAAGGTTCGAGGAAGTAATCTACTTTCGCGCTGTAAATTTGGGGCCAGGAGTCGTTGAATTTCCATACCAAGTAGCCTCCACATCGTCGACGTTTGGAAGTATCATCTGCATCGCGGCCTCGACGTTGACGTTCTATAATGTCCTGGTAATAAAGCGCCTCAGCCATGCCCAGCCGGTAAACGAGCGAAGCAGGATCGGTTGCGTCGTAAAATAGCTCCACCGGGCCCGTTTTTTTCCAGCTGCTGCCGGTAGTGTAGCGCAGCCACGTCTTAGGAAATGGATAGTTGTTGCCATGTTTATAAACCGGTGAATAATCGGCAGGCCAGATATCTTCGGGAGCCATGAAGCGCTGCAGGCTGTGTAGCGGCGGTGCGGCAATGCGGGTATCTTCACTGGCAAAGTTGAGGAAATCATAACCGGGCACAAACCACATGTTGGTATAACCATGGGTGTTTCCTTCTTGTGGATCATTGGGATTTTCGCCGTAATACGGAGAGCTGGGTTGGTAGTAACGGTCAGGGTCAAGCCGGTGGCAGATGGCACCCACTTCTTCCGCGGCAACCAGACCAGGCCACGGACCGCGATCTTCCAGCGTTGAGTTGTACTCCTCATGGTGCCACATGGCGCTTTCATTGCCACCGCACCAGACAATGATTGACGGATGGTGTTTGAGCCGCTTGACGAGCAGGGGGGCTTCCTCACGGCAAACGGAGCGGCTTTCTGCATCTGCGGCCAAAGGCAGGTTCGTAAAATCCTGCCAAAGCAGGAATCCTTTGGTATCGGCCAGCTCATAAAAGTCATCACGTGGTGACTCCACAACTCCCCAGACACGGAAGGCATTGAAATTGGCATGTTCTGCCATGGTGAAAAGTTTTTCTACACGTGGCTGGTCCCATACAGCCGTTTGCCAATGTGGGGTCACCCAATCTCCACCCCAGAGGCGCACGGGTACGTTGTTGACAACAAAGTGCAGCCGTTCCGGCATCTTAACCTGACGGAAGCCAACAGTGCGTAATATTGTCTGGTGGGGATGACCATCTGCGATCAGGGTTGTCTCCACTTGATACAGGGGCTGGTCTCCATACCCTCGAGGCCACCAAAGCCTTGGCCGGTCGATTTTTATTGTCATGCGGCATGCAAAGACACCTTCTCTTGAATTGAGACTATTCACTAATGAGGCCACTGCCTTTCCGTCCGGATCAAGCAGGCGTGCCCGCACATCCACCGCTGGAAGTCCGCTCGTACCTTGCACGTCCAAAGTCACCGTACCCATTGTCAGCGATTCGCTAAGGGAGGCATCGGGCACGGCTTCAGTGATCCGGCTGGCATGGGTGACCTCCAGAAACACCTTGTCATAGATCCCGACGCGGGAAAATGAAGGATGCGGGCCCAGGTATTTGCCATAATTTTGATTTGGACGCCGCACTTGCCGTTCCGGATCCCCATTTACATTACGAATAGGAACACGTTTTCCGTCACGCTGGTCATAAATTGAGTGAAAATGCAGAATCAGAGTGTTTTCCTCGCGGAGTTTGTTGCTAATGTTCACGCTTAATGGCACATACATGTTCCAGTGTGAAGCAATCAGTCCCCCATTGAGATAGACATCCACAATGGTATCCAGCCCCTTGAATTGCAGCCAGGATTCTGCTTTCGGGTAGGCTGCTGAAAAATGGACGGCATATACCCAGTCCTGTTCGGCAATCCATTGGTACTTTTCAGCACGACCCGGCAACCAGGGAGATTCGATCCTGCCATGTTGAAGAAGGATGTCATGAACCATGGCAGGCATAGTTAATGCTTTCAGCCAGCCGTTTTCCTCATCGGCCCCTTCCGCTTCGGCCAAAAAAGCTGCATCTAATGATGCGCGGGGTGTGATGGATTTGATCTTCCATCCTTCTGCAATATCCTCCTGCTGCCAGACTGAAGACTTCGGTGCATTTGTTTGGGTTGCTAAAAGAGCAAATTCCCTGGTCGTAAGTGATTTTGCATATATACTTCCAACAGAAACAAATAGCAATAAACTAAGAACAAATCTTCTCATAATTCTGTGCCTTTCATCTATTTATTCACAAACCAAATGTGCCCTTGATGATATATCAGGTTAGCAGTATTCCTTTTAATTGCAAGAGTTAAGGCTTCTTTCCGGTGGGCTGGTTTGTTGAAGACCGAGGCTACAAGGATAATTGCCAGGGCTCAAATTTGCCTGCCCTGTAATAAAGAATCCTTGACCGATACGTGCGGGAAGAAGCCTGAACTCATGCCTTATAATAGAAACCTCTTCAAAAATAGATTTTTTAAGAGACATTTGGACTTGCGGTGTTGCTCACACCAAAGTAAAATTGTGGCTGGAACGGAAGAAAAATGACATAAGGAAAGGATAATGAGAAGTCTTTGGGGTGCATTTTTGGTTTTACTGATTGTGGGTCAGGGCGTCTATGCGGATAGTAAGGACCCGAACGATCCAAAAGAGCTGTTGCGGACCAAGTGGGATGCCGTTACTTCGATACTAAAGAAGAAAGACATCGATCAGAAAGCGAAAGAGGAGGAAATCGACAGAATTGTGAGCCCGATCTTCGATTTCCCACTTATGGCCAAACTCGCTCTGGGGAGAAAAAACTGGCCAAAATTGGATCCGCCACAACGCGAGAAATTCACCCAGCTTTTTGTCGAAAGGCTTAAGACCTCGTATCGGGAGAAAATCGCTCTTTACACGAATGAGAAAGCTTTGTTCAAGCCCCCGGTACAAAAGAAGAATACTATTTACATCTCAATGGAGTTGATATTCAAAGACAAAAAGGTGGCGATGCTATATAAGCTTCGTGAGGTGGAAGAAAGCCGGAAAATAAAGGTGGGCGAACAATGGAAGATCAAGGTGGACAAACGCTGGAAGATCTATGATGTGGAAATACAGGGTGTCAGCATCCTCTTGACCTACCGGTCGCAATTCGATGATATCCTTCGCAACGGCACGGTTAAGGACCTTCTTTCTCGGCTTGAGAAACCACCAGCTAATTGATCCACATTTTACTTAGTCGGACGTGTATCATGACAAAACGCCACTCAGTGGCACAATTTTTTTTCGACCAAGTAGTCCTGCGACATCCCAGGACGGTTATTCTCTGCGTGCTGGCAGTGGTTTGTTTTCTCGCTTTCCAGGCCAGGCATTTCAGGTTGGATGCCTCCGCGGAAACACTGGTTCTGGAGAACGATGAAGACCTGCGATACGCGCGTCTGGTCAGTTCCCGCTACGGACAAAATGACTTTCTGGTCCTGACTTACACTACCAGAGGAGATATGTTTTCGCCGGAGACGCTGGCTACCTTAATCCGGCTACGAGATGAGTTGATGTCCATAGAGCGTGTCTTGTCGGTGTTTTCCATTCTGGATGTCCCTTTACTGGGAAGTTCGCCTGTCTCACTCAAGGAGCCTGCTGCTGAGTTGCTTACCCTCGAGTCGCCTATAATTGACAGGGATCTGGCCAGGATCGAACTTAGTGAGAGTCCCCTTTGTCGAAACATGCTGTTAAGCTCGGATTTGAAGACTACGGCTCTGCTGATCAATTTTATGGATGATGATATTTATAGTGATTTGGTGGAACACCGCAATGAGTTGCGACAGAAGAAAGCCTCCGGTTCAGCGACTGTGGCAGAGCGTTCCGAACTGAATCGAACGGTTGAGCAATTGCGAGAACACAGGGACAAATTAAGGCGATGGCGCCATCAGGATATCCTGGCGATACGGACGATCATGGACAAATATCGACGCGATGCCGACCTGTTTCTCGGTGGGGTCAGTATGATCGCGGACGACATGATTACCTTTATTAAGAACGATTTGAAGGTGTTCGGTTTCGGAGTTCTGTTGTTTCTGGTTCTTATGCTGGGCATTATATTCAGGAGAATGCGCTGGATATTCCTGCCGATGTTCTGCTGTGTAGTCTCTTCGATCTGCATGACAGGTCTGTTGGGATGGTTTGGCTGGGAGGTGACGGTAATATCCTCCAATTTCATTTCTTTGCAACTGATTATCACCATGGCCATTGCGATTCACCTGATCGTGCGATATCGGGAACTGCTCGTCCAGAAGCCGGAAGAGTCTAATCGGCAACTAATCCTCGATACTGTCTTGTTGAAGCTAAGACCCTGTGTGTATGCAGTACTAACTACGATTGCTGGTTTTGGATCTTTGTTGCTTTGTGACATTTTACCAGTAATCAATTTCGGTTGGATGATGATAGTCGGTTTGATTGTATCCCTGCTCGTGACCTTTCTGCTTTTTCCCGCCGTGCTGATGCTGGTGCCCAAAGAAAAGGCGCCAGCCAGACGAGGTTGGCGTTTTTCCCTGACATCCGTCCTGGCGAGATTTACCGAAGCCTTTGGCGTTCTGATCGTGGTCATCAGCGGCCTCGTCCTCGTTGCCAGCCTCGTTGGCGTATCGAGACTTGAGGTGGAAAATTGCTTCATCGATTACTTCAAGGAAAACACCGAGATTTACCAGGGCATGAAAGTAATCGATCAGCACCTGGGCGGTACCACTCCGCTGGATGTAATTGTGGAATTTAATGGACCTCAAGCTCCTCCGGCTTACACTGAGCCTGCCGCAGCAGAAGCTGACAGCATATTCGATGAATTTGATGAATTTGACGAGGTGGCAACGGACGAGAAATACTGGTTTACCTCCGAAAAGATGGCCCGGGTCAAGGCCGTGCATCTTTATCTTGATAACCTGCCGGAAACCGGCAAGGTGTTGTCATTGGCCACCATGTTAGGCATAGCGGAGAAATTATACGGTGGCGAACCTCTGGATAGTCTTGAACTTGCCCTGCTTTTCAGTGAAGCCCCAAACAAATTAAAGACCATGCTAATCAAGCCCTTTGTATCAGTGGAGCATAATCAAGTCCGCTTTTGGGTTAGAGTCAGGGATTCAGATAAGACTCTGAGGCGCAACGAACTTCTGAAGAAGATAAAGGCAGATCTAACCGGTAAACTGGAGCTTGACGAGGAACATGTTCATCTGGCCGGCCTGCTTGTCCTGTACAACAACATGCTGCAAAGTCTGTTCGGGTCCCAGATAGTGACATTAGGTATTACCGTATTGGTGCTGACAGGGATGTTTCTGGTGTTATTCAGGTCGTTGAAAATAGCTTTAATCGCCATGCTTCCGAATGTCCTTCCCGTTGTAGTAGTGCTCGGTGTGATGGGCTGGCTGAATATCCCCCTCGACATGATGACTATAACAATCGCTGCCATCAGTTTGGGAATTTCCGTCGACGACACGATTCACTATATCCACAGATTCGAGCATGAATTTCAGAAAGACAGGAAGTATCTTCATACAATGCATCGATGCCATGGAAGCATTGGCCACGCCATGTATTATACGTCGGTGACTATTATAATCGGTTTTTCCATCCTGGCTTTGTCCAATTTCATGCCCAGTGTATATTTTGGCCTGCTGACGGGATTGGCCATGTTAATTGCGATTATTGCTGCCCTTACCCTGTTGCCGCAGTTGCTGATCCTGGGCAGAGCATTCGGCAAGGAGGCTTGAGAGTTTGAGGAAAGTACGATCATATGGCATTAAGAGGATCTAACACAGCCGTCAAAAAGAATGATTTGAGACGAGAGGCTTGGGCTATTGTAATCCTGGCAGTCACGATTGCGGGTTATGCGGTCTCCGGAAAGACACCTTCTTCTAACTACGTTGCGGAGGCTTCAGCAAGCCAACAGAATGTTCAAACTGTTGCCAACGGCGAGGAGCCGGTTTTAGATAATTCCGATAGCTCATCTGCCGTTGACGATTTTGAATTGCTGGAGGATGAGCTTGTCGAACAGATGGTTACAGTGGCGGATCCGCTGGAGCCCTGGAATCGGATGATGTATCAGATGAATGACAAACTTTACTTCTGGCTCATTAAGCCCGTCACACAGGCATACAAAGATGTGACACCAGAGCCTGCTCGGGTCGGAATCCGCAATTTCTTCCAAAATCTCCAAACACCTGTGCGTTTAGTCAATTGCCTGCTCCAGGGAAAAGGTGATGCCGCCGGTACGGAATTGCGCCGGTTTGCGATTAATACAACGGCAGGTGTTCTGGGGTTTGGTGATCCGGCTCTGGATGAATTGGGCCTGCTACCTGCAAGGGAAGATATGGGCCAGACCCTGGCAATATATGGTTTAGACAACTGTTTCTATATCGTCTGGCCATTCATGGGCCCATCGACCGTACGGGATTCGGTAGGCATGGTGGGCGACTATTTTCTAAATCCGACGCGCTACATGGAACGTACGGACGCGTATATCGGCGTATCTGTTTTGGGGGGCATTAACGCGAGTTCATTTCGTATCGGAAGTTACGAAGCCCTCAAGTCCGAGGCCCTGGAGCCTTACGTGGTGATGCGCGAATCCTATATTCAATACCGAAACAAACAAATCCAGGATTAGCCGGGTGCAAAGCCACAGCATCCAGACGGCCGGCAGGGTCTAAGACATTGTGCCTACAGTTGCTTGCGGCAGTGCACTATGCGCCATTGACAATCCGAGTATCTTCGATATCACCGTCAGATTATTCCGGCATATAATCCTCAGGTGCAAGTATCTCGCATTTGCCCTGGCCTGCCTTAAAGTTCGCTTGAGCTCCCAAAACCTGCTCACGGCGGGGCTGGGCGTAGGCCTCTGCACCTTGTGGATCCGGCGTTACCGGCTTAAGTTTTTCAAGCCACTTCTTAACGTCCTTAAGCTGCCCTCGCTCCTCGTAATCCGCTTTCGTTATCGGATCCAGGGCAATCCTGGCTTTCCATACGCCCATGAACGGATTAGCCTTAATGACATAATGTCTGTTAGCCGCAAGATCGGCCTTGACGCAGGACCAGTTTTCAGCCCTGGCAAGGAAGTAATGCTCGCCGGGGACAGTCTCGTAATGAATACACTTTCCTGCTTGAAGCACTCCAATGAGGTTATCGCTGTCCCACATGCCAAACGCAATCGCACCGCCAACAAAGCTGGGGCGTATTAATGTCACCAGGGCCTTTCCTTGTTGGGGCCCCGAAGTTGGCTCCGCTTCAATCATAAAGTTGCCGGCCGAACTACACCCAGACATGAATAGTGGTGTTAGAACAAGCAATACCAGTATGCCGATAGCACTCAGGTTCATTCTTTTTCCAGCCTTAGCAAATCTCATGTTCTTTTCTCCTTAAGTTGAAATTCTCAATTTAAGTGCTCAGCTACGGCGCTGAACCTCATTTCAATTGTTCGGTTTTTTGCTCCCTACCCGAAACCATAATAATTAATAATCCTCGATTGATACAGATAATTATCACTTATGGCAAGCACTATTCTTCTATCTGACGCAGTTATTTTATGTTCCAATTTCCTCTGCAGAACATCATATTAGCATGAGCAAACTACTCCTTCTTCCCGACGAAATCCCTGCTGATAGAAGAATATTGACCAATTATCTTCAATTGCTTTTAAGTAAGGCTTCCTAAATACCTGACATTGCACGTTTTTCGCAACAAATCACAGTTTTTTCAAACTTTTATCGCGCTAAAACTAATTCGCCTCCTTTCTGTTCCACAACCATCCGAGGTCTTTCAAACCACATCTTTTCCTGCTCATCAACAGTCTGTTAGAACTTCCAAATAACGTGGACACCTAACTCAGTGGTATCATTAGCCGGCTCGACTCCATAAACACCTGAGCCGGCATAAGAGACATCTGATTCGTCGATATCCCAGTACCGGAAGAAAGGTTCGATGATGAAAGCGCCTCTCCTGCTCTTCTTTTGAATCTTGATGGAGGCTCGATAACCGAAACCCGAGTCCTGGTCATTATCAACATCATTCAGGCCGACATCACTAAGATGGCTTCTTTGGACTCCCCAGATAAAGATATCGTACTCGATGTTGAATCCGATAGACCATCCGGCTTTGTAAGTACTGTCAAACTCATATCCAACCGGGATGTAAAAATAATTTGATTCTCTTAAATAGCCACCTGCGTATTCGGATAAGTCGTCGCTCAGATATCGATATGCTGGTCCGCCATATATTGTATTTAGCGTATTCCCAGCGAGGAAATCCCCGCCAAACAGCAGCCTGCCCTCAAGGGCAAAGTCATCTATGTCTTCGATGATAAGTGGTGTTCCGCCCCACGTCGCACCTTCATAATCCACCTGCCCGTAAGCTAACCTTGCTTCTCCCCGGAACATAAATCCCCCCTTCTTGTATGGCAAAGATGCTGCCAAGGTATGGGTTGTAAAGCCAAGGGTCACTCCAAAAAACTCACCTTCCTCCTTCATAACACCGGGTTCTTCATACTCGAAAGAGTAAAACTCCGGACCTATTTCGAAAGACGCTGCTTTCAATCCTAATTCATCGCGCGCAGGTCTCACAGGAGGCGGAATCTCGATTTTCTCGGCTTCGGTCGGCTCGGGCTCAATTGGTTCGGGCTTGGTCGGTTCGGGCTTTATCGCCTCGGGTTCGGTCGGCTCGGGCTCAAATGGCTTGGGCTTCTCCGGCTCAGGCTCAACTGGTTTGGGTGCAATTGGCTTGGGCTCGACCTTGGCAGGTATAATTTCAACGGGGGGCTTTTCGTCCTTTGGAATGTAGGACTCATCGGTTGTCAGAATTATCTTGTCAAGTCGAAATCCGTCCTCGCGCATCCACACGTTGACCGTGTGCACGTCGGCGCTGGTGACTTCAAGCTTAGCTCGCCCGAGATCGCCCCTCCTCTCGTTGCTCCAGCTCCATACGTTGTCGGAACCGGGCGCCGAAATATTCTCTGCGTCCGAACCTTCTTGCCCGTCTAAGCCGATATGACAGGAGTCGTCTCCGCCGCTGGTCTTGAGATAGCGGACCCAGACATAGTGTATGCCGGTCTTTACGAAGTTGACCTCAAAGTCCAATCGCGGACTAAAAGTGACATAATCCACCTGAACGTTGGCGCCGCTATCGGGCATCGCCCGCATGAAACCTGTGCCGGAGAAGCCCTCAGTATCTGTCGCCAGTTGCCACTCGTGGTCGCCCTGGGAAATGTTGTTATGAAAGTTCTCGGCCTCTATCAAGACAAGGTCGGGACCAACGACCTGTTTGATCGGACCGGCATTCGCCAAACCTAAGGTCAGGCTCAGCACCAAAACAAAAGGAACCAGGTAAATCAGTCTTTTACACATAATGATCCTGCTCCACAAAAAGATTAACATAACCACTACTTAGCTACACACTAAAAAAATCGTTGTTTTAGATAAAAAAACCAAAAATTATCTACATTAATTTCAAGCTGCGGTGCAAAAGGGACCAGAGGAATTCACATGAATGCTAACAATGCAAACCTCCTTACCAAAATGGTGGTTTAACGCCCGCTGTCACTATTATTCTCCTTTTTAAACTTGGAGTGATTAGTGCGTATTCACAGCTGATTGTCAAGTGATAAATACCTCAAAGTTAGTGGGTTTTTTAAGAACTTTTTTCAGGTGGATTTATTTCAAGACGCATCCTTTATTAATGGCGATGTAATGGGTAGCGGGTAAATATATGTAGGTCTTTGTTAGGTAACTTTCGCACATAACCGGTTCGAATTGGCTTTGTTTTTTTCGCTCCAATAACGCGGTAATCCATCATAATCCCTTGTTATAATTGAGTTTGCGCTCATTTTAACCTTTCCGAAATTGGCTTTGTTTTTTCAAATCGCATTCTTTAAATTACGCTTTTGGTCTGTCATTTGGCATCTATTCAACTCGTTTCGGATTTAGGATCCCCGTTTTCACGGGGACGAGTTTATCCCTGCGTAAGCAGGGGTGCTTCGAATTTCCGGCCAAAGCCCGGCTAATTGGCTTTGTTTTTTTTCAAGCCAAAAACGCGGTTTTTCTTCATATTCCCTTGT
>Ga0307378_10001645_pt1 | contig 35826 bp, 31 predicted proteins | sample UN1MG_FD_202238 | JGI IMG/M metagenome (GOLD analysis project Ga0307378, IMG submission 202238) | Soil microbial communities from Risofladan, Vaasa, Finland - UN-1 | ecosystem: Environmental > Terrestrial > Soil > Coastal area > Acid sulfate soil | place: Finland: Risofladan, Vaasa | collected... | reverse complement strand
GGCCTCGACATCAACCTGCATGGCGAGGTGGTCCAATAGACCTTCGCGCAAAAAACAGAGGGACAAGAACAGTGGAGAATTTGAGCTAGGTCTCCTCCTCCCTTGACTTCTAGCTCCACCTCGGGCCCCGGCGCGCAAGCGCCGGGGCCTTTTACGTTCGGCGAACGGCAGTGCCGCGCGCGCCGCCAGGGGTGCTTGAGGGCCTTCGGCCGCTTCCGTCGCTGCCGATTCGGTCCTCGAAGGCCCCTACGGCTATCGCCGCCCCGCTGGAAGCTTCATTTATGGCTGAATATGGCCGATTTCGGGGGTGGAAAGGCCGCTGCGACAACCCTTTGGAAAGGGTGTGGTGTCACAGTGCTCCCTGGGGCCTATCTCACGAAGCCGCAAGCCGCCCAGGCCGATCCCGGCCGGGATTTCATGAGGCTTGCGCTCGTGCACGACGCGGAGACAACGCGGGAAGGCTTAGCGCGCATCGTCGCCACATTGGGTTTGAGGGATGGCACCAAGAGGTAGAGCAAAAGCACAGCGGCGGCTTCTTCCGAGCGCCGTGGAGACCGGCCTGCGCCGGCTGATATTCGGCACCTATGGCTTTGTGCTAATCGCTGGCGCCTGCGCCGTGTGGGCGAGCCTGGCCACCTGGTCGGTACACGACCCCAGCCTCAACAATGCGACACGCGTGGTGGCGCGCAACCTGCTCGGAAGCTGGGGCGCGGTAACCGCGGATCTCGGCATACAGTCCCTGGGACTTGCCGCGATCTTCCTATTCTTGCCTCTGGCGGCCTGGGGCTGGCATCTTGTGGCCCACACCGTCCCCAACCGCCGCAGACTGCGCCTGTTGGCTTGGCCCGTCTCCGCGCTGCTGCTCGCCGCGGCGCTGGCCGCCCTGCCCCAGCCCAAGAGCTGGCCGCTCCCCAATGGTCTTGGCGGCATTCTCGGCGATTTCATCATGGCGGGCGCCCATATCATCGGCCCCTTCTTGCCGGAGGCCGCCGTCGCCTTCGTCGCCGGGCTCGCGTTCTTCATCATCGGCTTCTGGCTCCTGCTCTTCGCGTGCGGCACCAGTACGTCGCGGCTGATTGCCTTGTGGGCACCGCGATCCACGGCCGCGGGCGAATGGGCCAATGCGTGGCTCGGCGCCTGCATGCATTTCGTCATGCATGGGATGGCGGCCACCCGCCGCCTGTTCCGGCGCAAGCCGCGCGAAGCCTTCGATGAGGACTACGAGGAGGACGAGGACTGGGAGGAACCCGAGCCTGTCGTCGATTCCGATGGCCGCATTGAACCCTCCTTCGGGCCAACGCCTCTCGTCGGCTACGACGAGGACGATGAAGACTACGACGACGTCACCGGACCGGATTACCGGATCACGCGGCTCGAGCAGAAAGACAAAAAGAAGAAGAAGCACACGAGCATCCATGCGCCCCATTCGGATGAACCCTACGATTCGCCGGCACTGAAGCTTCTTCAGCAACGGCCGCGCTCGGCCCGCAGCAAAGGCGTGAGCGACGAGGTCTTGCAGGAGAACGCACGGGAACTCGAAGGTGTGCTTCAGGACTTCGGCGTGAAGGGCGAGATCACCAATGTGCGTCCCGGCCCCGTGGTCACGCTTTATGAGCTTGAGCCCGCGCCCGGCACCAAGTCCTCGAGGGTCATTGGCTTGGCGGACGACATCGCCCGCTCCATGAGCGCGATCGCCGCTCGTGTCGCCGTGGTTCCGGGCCGCAACGCTATCGGCATCGAGCTGCCGAACGACCGGCGCGAAATCGTGATGCTGCGCGAGATGTTCGAATCGTCCGACTTCCAGGATACCGATGCGCGGCTGGCGCTGGCGCTCGGCAAGACCATCGGCGGCGAGCCGATGATCGCCGACCTCTCCCGCATGCCTCATCTTCTAATCGCCGGCACCACGGGCTCCGGCAAGTCGGTCGGGATCAACACCATGATCCTGTCGCTGCTCTATCGGCTGTCGCCGGAGCAGTGCAAGTTCATCATGATCGATCCCAAGATGCTGGAACTCTCGGTCTATGACGGCATTCCGCATCTGCTCGCGCCGGTGGTGACCGATCCGAAAAAGGCGGTGGTCGCGCTGAAATGGACCGTGCGCGAGATGGAAGAGCGCTACAAGCGCATGTCGAAGCTCGGGGTGCGCGATATCAAGGGCTACAACGCACGCGTCCTCCAGGCCGAAGCCAAGGGCGAGGCTCTGACCCGCACCGTGCAGACCGGTTTCGACCGCGAGACCGGCCGCGCCATCTACGAGCAAGAGGAAATGGACTACGAGACCATGCCGTACATCGTCGTGATCGTCGATGAGATGGCGGATCTCATGATGGTGGCGGGCAAGGACATCGAGGCCACGGTGCAGCGGCTGGCGCAGATGGCGCGCGCGGCCGGCATCCACCTCATCACCGCGACGCAGCGGCCGAGCGTGGACGTGATCACCGGCACCATCAAGGCGAACTTTCCCACGCGTGTCAGCTTCCAAGTCACCTCGAAGATCGACAGCCGCACGATTCTCGGTGAGCAAGGCGCGGAACAGTTGCTCGGCCAAGGCGACATGCTCTACATGGCCGGAGGCGGCCGCATCATCCGCGTGCACGGGCCGTTCGTTGCCGACGACGAGGTCGAGAAGGTGGTCCGCCACCTCAAGAAGCAGGGCGTCCCGGCCTATCTCGACGCAGTTACAGACGAGTCGGAGAATGACGATGAGGACGGCGGTGGCGCGTCCGAATACGGCGACAGTGGCGACGACCTCTACGACCAGGCTGTGGCAATTGTGCTACGAGACCGGAAGGTCTCCACGAGCTACATTCAGCGGCGCCTAGGGATCGGCTACAATCGCGCGGCCACCCTGATCGAGCGCATGGAGAACGAGGAACTCATCGGCCCCGCCAACCATGCCGGCAAGCGGGAGATTCTAGTAGGTGACGACGACGCCTCGGCACCTTATTAGGGGGCTTATGTTCCCACCGCCAAGAAGTTGACCAGATTTGGCGGAATCATCTATCGAATGTCTCTTAATTCTTGGTCCTCGCCCCATCGACGAGGGGGGTTTATGACACGCCGCAGCGCCGCCAGGGCCCTCGCTGGTCTTCCGATCGCTTTGAGCCTCACCATTGGCCTGGCCTTCGCCCAGGGCAGCTCGACCACCGTGCCGAAATCGCCGATCTCCACGGACCTTGGCGAACAGGAGGGTGGACCGCCGGAGGATGCGCTTCGTCCATCCATCGGCCAGGACGTCGTGCCGGCCGACAACGCGGCGCCGGTCGGTGAGATGACGCCATCCGCAATTGACGAGGGGGCGAGCTGGGAAGCCGCCGTCGAGGCCGTCGACGCGCCCACGCCGCTCATCGGTGATGCGCAGAGCGAGGCGGTCCAGCGTATCAACGCCTATTTCAACGGCATCACCAATCTGCAAGGCCATTTCGAGCAGATCGACCCCAGCAACAAGCGGTCCCGGGGCCGCTTCTACGTTCAGCGTCCTGGCAAGATCCGCTTCGACTACGCGCCACCGAGCGCGTTGCGCATCATCGCCGACGGGAGTTCGCTGGCCATCGAGGACAGCGACCTGAAGACGGTGGAGAAGTACCCCATCGAGTCCACACCGTTCCGCCTGCTCCTCGCTGATACTGTCGACCTTGGCCGGGATGCGCGTATCGTCGGCGTCGAACGTCAGCCGGGGGGGCTCGCGATTTCGCTGGAAGACAGCAGCGGCGAGGCGGCCGGCCGTATCAAGCTGTCTTTCGACGCCGGCTCAGAACTCGAATTGAAGGAATGGATGATCACCGACGCCCAGGGGCTGACCACAAAGGTGACAGTCGACAATATCGTCTCGGGCCGTAAGGTTGCCATCGATTTCTTCCAATCAAAAGATTCCTTTTCGCCTTTCCGTTAAGGTTTGGGGCTACGAAAATACCCTCTGAATCAATTGCTTAGGGCGAAATGCTTGACGCGTTTACGTCTTGTTAAATTTTCCGGGCGAGGGACGTTGAAATCGACCGGCGATCTACATATCTGTTGCTCTAGAAGCGGATCACATCGCATTTATCGGTAGTGCCCCCCCGTCTAGCCGAAGATGTGGTTCGCTCGTGCCGGCTTCCCTCCCGGCACGCGCGCGAAAAAACGCGCTTCTGGCGTCCAACCCTGCGCAGCGGTTGGACGCCTTTTTTCTTTTCTGGCTCTGTTGAATGCTTGCATAACCGGCGCCTGCCGGCGCCCCGCGCTTGCCCCTACGCGCCGAACCCCATACGAGCTGTGACCCATGCGCTTTCGGCTCGCCACCTGGAATATCAACTCGGTCCGGCTCCGGCTCGACCTCGTGGAGCGCTTCGTGCGGGCCCACAGGCCGGATGTGCTCTGCCTGCAAGAGATCAAGTGCCAGGAGGATCAGTTTCCCCGCGCCGCCCTGGAGGCGTTGGGCTTTCCTCATATCGCGGTCTGCGGGCAGAAGGGCTATCACGGCGTGGCCACGCTTTCGAAGCTCCCGTTCCACCGTGCCGACCGCCATAACATTTGCGGGCGCGGCCACGCCCGGCACCTATCGGTCGCTTTCGACGGGGCCGCTCCCGGCCAAAAGCCGGTCGTGCTGCACAACCTCTATGTCCCGGCCGGCGGCGATGTCCCGGACCCCGCGGTCAACGACAAGTTCCAGCACAAGCTCGATTTCCTCGACGCCATGACCGCTTGGTTCGGCGCCGCGCGCGCCAAGGCCAAGAACCGCATGATTCTCACTGGCGATCTCAACGTGGCCCCTCTCCCCACCGATGTCTGGTCCCACAAGCAGCTCCTGAAAGTGGTGAGCCACACGCCGCCGGAAACGGACCGGCTGGAGCGAGTGCGCGCCGCGCATGGCTGGATCGACGTGATGCGACGACATGTCCCGCCCGAGGAGAAGCTGTTCACCTGGTGGAGTTATCGCAACCGCGACTGGCGCGCCTCGAACCGCGGCCGCCGGCTCGATCATATCTGGGCGACGCCCGCACTCGACGGCGCGGCGGTCTCCATGGCCGTACTGGATGAGACGCGCGACTGGCCGCGCCCCTCCGACCATGTGCCGGTCATCGCCGATTTCGAGATCGATTGACGAAAGACGCGGGTCCCTGGATGCCGGCCTGCGCGGGCATGACAATCGCTTCGGCTAGGGAACGAGCTTGTAGCCGCCGGTCTCGGTGATCAGCAGCTCGGCTTGCGAGGGATCTTTCTCGATCTTCTGGCGCAAGCGATAAATGTGAGTCTCGAGCGTATGGGTGGTGACACCGGCGTTATAGCCCCAGACCTCGTGCAGCAGCACATCGCGCGTCACCACGCGTTCGCCGGCGCGATAGAGATATTTGAGGATCGAGGTCTCTTTCTCCGTGAGCCGGACCTTGCCGCCGTTTGCATCCAGCAGGAGCTTCGCCGCCGGCTTGAAGGTGTAGGGCCCGATGGTGAAGACCGCGTCCTCGCTTTGCTCATGCTGCCGAAGCTGGGCGCGGATGCGGGCGAGCAGAACGCCGAGACGGAACGGCTTGGTCACGTAGTCATTGGCGCCGGACTCCAAACCGAGGATGGTGTCGGCATCGGAACTCTGCGCGGTGAGCATGATGACCGGGCCTTTGTACCCGCCACGCCGGAGCAGCTTGCAGGCCTCTCGACCGTCGAGGTCGGGCAGGCCGACATCGAGCAAAACGAGATCCACATGACCGTTGCGGGCGAGCTTCAGCCCCTCTTGGGCGGTCGGCGCCAGCTCCGTGTCGAATTCCTCGTGAAGCGAGAGCTGCTCGCTCAAAGACTCGCGAAGCTCATCGTCGTCATCGATGATGAGGATCCTGCGCGCGTTGCTCATCCAGCCGGTCCTTCCGGAAGTTCCTTGTTGGGCGGTCCCGAGGATGGTCCCTCCCGGAGGGTTGTAAGGGGGGCGCGGCTCGGCGACAAGCATGTCGGAACTGTGACTTGGAGCATAAAGGCCTTAAGGCATGAGGCTTAAGCGGCCAAAGCCCATCGTCGTGCGCCGAGCGCCTGGGCACCCCTACCGGGCGCGGGTGCAACTCGGCCACAGCGTACGGGTCGCTGCCATCGGCCGCGGGAGCGTTCGGCCGTTGAAGCGCGAGGGGGACGGCGGCACGCCGCTCGGCCGTCTTCCGGTTCGCCTGGTCCTCTATCGCGCCGACCGCATCTCCCGACCACGCACGCCGCTGCCCGTCCGCGCCATTCGCGCTACCGACGGCTGGTGCGATGACCCGGCTGATCGGAACTACAACAGGCTCATCACCGTGCCCTCGACGCAAAGCGCCGAAAGCCTCAAGCGGGCCGACGATCTCTACGACCTCGTGCTGGTGCTCGGATACAACGACCGGCCACGCATCAAGGGAAAGGGCAGCGCGATCTTCGTGCACCTGGCGCGGGAAGGGCACACACCGACGGAAGGCTGCATTGCGTTTTCGCGGGCCGACCTCTTGGCGGTGCTCGCCGAGCTGCGGCGCGGCTCGACTTTCCTCGTAATGCGTTAGTCGAGCAGCACGCGCTCGCCGAAGATCGCGGTGCCGACACGCACATAGGTTGCGCCGCAGGCAATGGCCTTGGCGAAATCGCCGCTCATGCCCATGCTCAGCTCATCGAGCCCGAGCTCTCTGGCGAGCTTGGCGAGAAGGGCGAAATGCATCGTCGGCTCTTCGTCGAAGGGCGGGATGCACATAAGCCCGTCGATGGTGAGATCGAACGTATCGCGGCAGAGCGCGATGAAGCCTTCCGTCTCGTCCGGTGCGAGGCCGGCCTTTTGCGGCTCCTCGCCCGTATTGACCTGCACGAAGAGACGCGGGCGTTTTCCCTGCCGCTCTATTTCCTCGGCGAGCGCGCGGGCGAGCTTCGGCCGATCGAGGGTCTCGATGACGTCGAACAGGGCAACCGCCTCCTTCGCCTTGTTCGATTGAAGCGGGCCGATCAAGTGAAGCTCGATGTCGGGGTGGAGGTCTTTCAGCGCCGGCCATTTGCCCTGGGCTTCCTGCACCCGGTTCTCGCCGAAGCGGCGCTGGCCTGCCTCAAGGGCTTCCTCGATGACCGCGGCGGGCACGGTCTTGCTCACGGCAATGAGCTTCACCGCGCTCGGCTTGCGGCCGGCGGCCTCGGCGGCGAGGGCGATCTCCTCGTGAACCAGGCGCAGGCGCGCCGGGATCTCGGTGGCGGAGTGGTGTTCAGCGCTCATGCAAGGTACCTAGCAGGCATTCTCGGCTCGGTGCGCAGCTTGCCGCAACGGGTGATTTCCGCGCAACTTGACCGCTTCGGGCATTTGGGTTCGATTGCCGCGCCGAATCGATGCGAAGGAATGGATAAGACAGATGGCCGCGGACCGCTACGACGCGCCTTCTCGCGAAAAACACTGGCAGGAGGCTTGGGAGGCGAAAGGCCTCTTCGAGGCCCGCGAGGACGATCTGCGGCCGAAATACTACGTTCTTGAGATGTTCCCATACCCGTCGGGCCGCATCCATATGGGCCATGTGCGGAACTACACGATGGGCGACGTGGTGGCGCGCTATATGCGGGCACGCGGCCACAACGTGCTCCACCCCATGGGCTGGGACGCCTTCGGGCTGCCGGCGGAGAACGCGGCCATCGAGCGCGGCGTGCATCCGGCCAAATGGACCTACGACAACATCGCCACCATGCGCGGCCAGCTCAAGAACATGGGGCTGTCGCTCGACTGGTCGCGCGAGTTCGCCACCTGCGACCTCGAATATTACCACCAGCAGCAGAAGCTGTTCCTCGACATGCTGGAGACAGGCCTGGTCGACCGCAAGACGCGCAAGGTGAATTGGGACCCGGTGGACAATACGGTGCTGGCCAACGAGCAGGTGATCGACGGGCGCGGCTAGCGTTCAGGCGCTCTGGTCGAGCAGCGCGAGCAGCCCGAATGGGTCTTCAAGATCACCGACTACGCGCAAGACCTACTCGATGCGCTTCAGGACCTCGACCGTTGGCCGGAGAAGGTGCGCCTGATGCAGGCGAACTGGATCGGGCGTTCGGAAGGCTTACTGGTCTGCTTCGAGACGATCGCTGGCTCCGCACCTGAAGGCTTCGAGGTGATCGAGGTTTTCACCACGCGGCCCGATACGCTGTTCGGCGCGGGCTTCATGGCGATCGCGCCCGACCATAGACTGGCGCACGCCATCGCCGAGACGAACGCCGACGCGAAGGCCTTCATCGAGGAGTGTCACCATCACGGCACGAGCGCCGCCGAACTCGAGACGCTGGAGAAGAAGGGCTTCGATACGGGCGTGCGTGTGGCCCATCCCGTGATCGATGGCGCGGAGCTTCCGGTCTACATCGCGAACTTTATTTTGATGGAGTACGGGACCGGGGCCGTCTTCGGCTGTCCGGCGCACGACCAGCGCGATCTCGAATTCGCGCGTGCCTACGATCGGCCCGTCACCCCTGTGGTGTTGCCGGCGGGCGAGGACCCGAAGACCTTCGAGATCGGCGAAGAGGCGTATACGGGCGACGGCGTGTTGTTCAATTCGAGCTTTCTCGATGGGCTCGCCGTGGCCGACGCAAAGATCGCCATGGCCGAGCGGCTGGCCGCGCGAACCGTGGCCGACCAGCCGCAAGGCGTGCGGAAAACCGAGTTTCGCTTGCGGGATTGGGGCATTTCCCGGCAGCGCTATTGGGGCTGCCCGATCCCCATGATCCATTGCGAGGCGTGCGGCATCGTGCCGGTGCCCACAGAAGACCTGCCGGTGAAGCTCCCCGACGATGTGAGCTTCGACGTACCGGGCAATCCGCTCGACCGCCACCCGACCTGGAAGAATGTCACATGCCCGAAATGCGGCGGCGCGGCGACGCGCGAGACAGACACGATGGATACGTTCGTCGATTCGTCCTGGTACTTCGCGCGCTTCTGCTCGCCGCGCGCAGGCGTGCCGACCGATACAAACGCCGTCGGCTACTGGTTGCCGGTGGATCAATATATCGGCGGCGTCGAGCACGCGATTCTGCATCTTCTCTATTCGCGCTTCTTCACGCGCGCGATGCACAAGACGGGGCACGTCGCGGTGGACGAGCCGTTCCGTGGGTTGTTCACCCAAGGCATGGTCACTCACGAGACCTACAAGGACGCCGACGGCAAGTGGCTCTTCCCTGAAGAGGTCAAGCTCAGCGCCGGCGAAGCGGTGCATGCGAAGACCGGTGCGCCGATTGCGATTGGCCCGGTCGAGTCCATGTCGAAGTCGAAGAAGAACGTGGTCGATCCCGATAGCATCATAGGGACCTACGGCGCGGACACCGCACGCTGGTTCATGCTGTCGGACACGCCGCCCGAGCGCGACATCGAATGGACCGCAGGCGGCGTCGACGGGGCCCATCGCTTCTTGCAGCGCATTTGGCGCCTCGTTGGCGAGATCGGCGCAAAGACGCGGCCCGGTGCCGAGATCCCCTCCGAGATGGGCCCCGAGGCGGAGGCGCTGCGGCGGGCCACCCACAAGGCGGTGGCAGGGGTGACCACGGCCATCGAGAAGCTCCGCTTCAATACGGCGGTGGCACAGATCTATGAGCTGGCCAACGCTCTCTCGTCCGGATTGCAGGCTTCTGTTGAGCAACCCAAGGAGGATCTGCGATTCGCCCTGCGCGAGGCCGGCGAAATTGTCGCCCGAATCATTGCGCCCATGGCCCCGCATTTGGCCGAGGAATGCTGGGCACTCCTTGGAAATACGGGGTTCGTGGCTGAAAAACCCTGGCCAGAGGCCGATTCTGCTCTCCTGACCCAGGATACGGTCACCATCGCTGTCCAGGTCAACGGCAAGAGGCGGGACGAATTGACGATTGCGCGAGACGCCTCGAAGGAAGATATTGAGGCAGCGGCGCTGGGGCTCGAAAATGTGGCCCGCGCCATAGGGGGACGCAAGATCAAGAAGGTCGTGGTCGTGCCGCAGAGGATCGTCAATGTGGTGGCGTAGTCATGCCATTCCGCTGGTCGCGCTTGCCGTGGGGGCTCTTGCTCTTGCGGGATGCGGATTCCAGCCGCTCTATGGCTCCAACACGACGACGGCCAATGGCACCCGGCTGTCCGAGGCGATGGCCTCGGTCGACGTCACGCCGATTCCCGGCCGCGTCGGACAGAAGGTCCGCAACGAGCTCATCTTCGCCAACACCGGCGGCGACTACGCCGCCCCGCAGAAATACAAGCTCAACATCGCCATCCGGGAACGGGTGATCGATCAGCTCGTGCAGATCAGCGGCGATGCGAGAGGGCAAGTGTACCAGCTCGAGGCAAGCTTCAGACTCATGGACAGCGCTACCGGCAAGCTCATCCATCAGGGCTCGGCGGTTTCACGTGCGCCTTACAGCCGCTACCAAGAAGTCTTTGCCAATGTGCGCGCTCGCTACAACGCGGAAGACCGCGCGGCGCGCACGGTGTCGGAAAGCATCAAGACGCAAGTCGCAGCGTTCCTCGCGACTTCGGCCTGAACAGGACTTCGGCCTAAGCAGGGACTTCGGCCTAAGCAAAGGGCTTCATCCAACTCAACGCGCGTCGGTTTCGCCGCCATGGTTGCCTACAAAGCCTCAGGCGTTGCGCGTTTTCTGAAATCGCCCGACCCACAATGCCGCGCGGTCCTGGTTTACGGTCCCGACGCAGGCCTCGTGTCCGAGCGTGCGGCTTCGCTGGCGAAGACCTTCGCGCGCCAGCAAGGGGCCGATGCCGAAATCATTCGTCTCGATGATCGCGACTTTGCGGACGAGCCCGGACGGCTCGATATCGAGCTGCGCACGAGGCCGATGTTCGCGAGCACCAAGGTGGTGCGGGTCACGGCCGGGAGCCGCCTCGACGTACCGCCTCTCAAAGCCTTGCTGGCCGAGCCCTCGGACAACGCGTTGATCGTCGAAGCCGGCAATCTCCGGCCGGATTCCGGACTGCGCAAACTCTTCGAGAAGCTCCCCGGCGGCGCGGCGTTGCCTTGCTACGCCGACGAGCGCGATCTTGCCGGTCTCATCGATGCGGAACTGGCAGACGCAGGTCTGCGCATCGACCGTGAGACCAAGGCCTATCTAATGAGTAGGCTGGGCGCGGACCAGGCCATGTCGCGCACGGAGGTGGTCAAGCTTGCGCTCTATGCGCGCGGCGCCGACAGCATCACCCACGACGACATCGCAGCGGTCGTCGGTGACGCGGCGGAGATCGCGCTTGAGAATTTCGTCTATGCGGCAAGTGCCGGCGAACCGAGAGAGGCATTGCGCGAACTGCAGCGCCTGTCGGCGGCCGGAACGGATCGGGCCGCCGCGCTCAATGCACTCGCGCGCCATTTCACGCAGCTCCATCGCGCCGCGGCGACTCAAGCCGGCGGCGGCAATCTCGACGACGCGGTGAAGGGTCTACGGCCCCGGCCGCATTTCAAGCGGGAGCCGATGTTCGTGGCCCATTGCCGCCGGTGGGGGGCGCACCGCTTGGCGCAGGCTCTGCCGCTGATCCAAGAGACCATCAGACGCACGCGGCGCTCGCCCGATCTGCAAGGCCCATTCGCCGAGCGGCTCCTGCTGACGCTGTCGTCGAAGGTTTGACGCGGGCCACAGGCGTTCTTATGCATGACGGCCGTTGAGATCGAGGAGCCACGATGGACCAGGACGCCGCCACCTTCGAACGCCGCAACAAGCTGTTCATGCTGCTGCGGGAGCGCGCGTTCCGGCGCGGCCGTGTCGTGCTCGCCTCGGGAAAAGAGAGCGACTATTATTTCGATATGAAGCCGGCGATGCTCGATCCGGACGGCGCCGAGCTCATGGCAGAGATAATTCTGTATGAAATTCAAGGGGTTACGGCTGATGCGATCGGCGGGCTGGAGATGGGCGCGGTGCCGCTCATCGCGCCGGTCGCCATGAAAAGTCCGGCCCATGGCCGCTACCTGCCCGGCTTCTTCGTGCGCAAGGCGGTGAAGGATCACGGCACCCAGAAGCGCGTCGATGGCAATGACATCGAAGGCAAGTCCGTGGTGATCCTCGAGGACGTCACGACTACGGGGGGATCGGCGATGGATGCCGTCAAGGTTGTCGAGGACGCCGGCGCGAAAGTCGCTTTGGTGATCTCGATCCTCGACCGGGGCGAGGGCGCCGCCGAGCTCTACGCGAAGGCCGGCGTGCCGTTCAAATCTCTGTTCAAGGCTGAGGAGTTCCTGGACGCCGGCTAAGGCCTAGCGGGACCCACGCCGCACCAGGCGTCTGCGAATGTCCTCGAACTGATCGAAGTTCGTGTAGCGGATCCTGAGCTCGCCCTTTTCGCCGCGGCCCGGCTTGATCTCGACCTTTAGGCCGAGTGCATCGTGAAGTTCGGATTCGGCCGCGCGCGTGTCGGCGTCCTTGGAAGGCTTCTTGCGCTTCGGCTTCGCGCTCTCCTCCTGGGCCAGCGCTTCGACCTGGCGCACCGTTAACCCCTCCTTAACGATACGGGCCGCGAGCTCAGCGGCGTCCGGGCGGCCGATGAGGGCGCGGGCGTGGCCGGCACTCAGCGCGCCCTGCCGCACGAGGTCCTGCACGGACTTCGGCAGCTTGAGCAGGCGGAGCGTGTTGGCGAGATGGCTGCGGCTCTTGCCGATGACCTTGGCGAGGTCCTCTTGGGTGTAGGCATGGCCGTGCATCAGGGCGTGATAGCCCTCGCCCTCCTCGATGGCGTTCAAGTCCTCGCGCTGAACGTTCTCGATGATGGCGATCTCGATCGCTTCTTGATCGGAGAGCGTGCGGATGACGACCGGCACTTCGTGCAGGTTGGCGCGCTGGGCCGCGCGCCAACGGCGTTCGCCGGCGACGATCTCGTAGCGATCACCGCCGCCGAGCGGACGCACCACGAGCGGTTGAACGAGCCCACGCTCGCGGATGGACGCGGCAAGCTCATCCAGTTGGGCGTCGGAGAAGTCGCGGCGCGGATTGAACCGGCTTGCCTTCAGCGAAGACAACGGAACGCTGCGTTGGTCGTCAATTCCAGCGCCCGCCGCATCGGCGTCCTCGCCGATGAGCGATGCCAGGCTCCGTCCAAGACGCTTCTTCTGTGCGCTGACCGCCATCTGTTATCTCCAAGTTTGGGCCGCCAAGGGCCGAAACGTCCGCATCATGCCGCCCGTATCCGCCGCTCGCGCTCGATCACCTCCGAGGCCAGTTGGATATAGGCTTGGCTGCCACTGCACTTGTAGTCGTAGAGCAGCACCGGCTTGCCGTGAGAGGGTGATTCCGCGACGCGCACGTTGCGCGGAATGACCGTGGTGTAGACCTTTTCGCCCAGGACCGCGCGCACGTCTTCGACGACTTGATCGGACAGGCTGGTGCGCTGGTCGTACATGGTGAGCACGACGCCGTGGATCTTGAGCTTCGGGTTCAGCCGGACCCGGATCTCCTCGACCGTGCTCAGGAGCTGGGCCAAACCTTCCAAGGCGAAGAACTCGCATTGCAGCGGCACGAGCACGGCATCCGCGGCGGCGAGCGCATTCAACGTCAGGATATTGAGCGACGGCGGGCAGTCGATGAGAACATAGGTGGTCGGCTGTTCCGGGTCCTCGGCGGCGGTCAGCGCGGCAAAACAGTCGCGAAGCCGGTAGTGCTTGCCGGATGCGGTGCCGGCTTCCCGCTCGAAGGACATGAGGTCGATGGTGGCCGGCACGATGGACAGCCGCGGCACGTGGGTCGCCACCTTGGCCTCCGCGATGGTCGCATCTCCGGTCAGGACATCGAAGGTCGAGCGATCGCGACTGTCGATGCCGAGCCCGGTCGAGGCATTGCCCTGCGGGTCGAGGTCGATGATCAGGACGCGCTCTCCCACAGCGGCCAACGCAGTGCCGAGATTGATGGCCGTCGTGGTCTTGCCGACACCGCCTTTTTGGTTGGCGAGCGCGAGGACGCGGGTGCGGCTCATGATGCCCTCCGGCGCAAATGGCTCACTTCGACGATGGAAGCATCTTTCGCAGTCGAGCTTGGAGAGCGGCGGAAGGCGAAGTCCCACCCGGCCTGCGCGGCCTCAATCTCGGTCTGTGTCTCGCGACCTTTTAGGAACAGCCCCCTGGTTCCTTCCCCGAAAAACGGCTCTGCGAGCTCTAGGAGACGCGGCAGCGGCGCCAATGCGCGGGCGCTGACCACGTCCGGTCTTAGGCTTTGGGCTTTTTCAGCCAGCTCTTCAATACGCATGGCATGGATGTCCACAGGGGCCTCCGTGGCGCGGACGACCTCGGCAAGGAATGCGCATTTCTTGCGGTTTGATTCGACGAGGTGCATGCGGAAACCCGGAGCTCCTGTTTGCAGGATAGCGACGACGAGGCCAGGGAAGCCGGCGCCCGATCCGAGATCGAGCCAGAGTCGGGCGTCGGGCGCAAGGCTACGCAATTGGGCCGAGTCGGCAAAGTGGCGCGACCACAGTTCGGGAAGCGTCGAAGGGGCGACCAGATTGATCGCCTTCTGCCAATGGGTGAGAAGATCCGCGTAGCGCGTCAGCTTCAGAATTGTTTCATGTGGAACATTAAGAGCTTCGGCGAACGACTCAGGACCGTCGATGAGGACGAGTCCGTTACGCGGCGCAGTCATGCGCTTTTCGCCGTCGCGCCCTTCTTCAAATGCGCAAGGAGCAGCATCAGCGCCGCGGGCGTCATGCCGTCGAGACGCGCCGCCTGGCCGAGACTCGCCGGCTTGTGCCGCTCGAGCTTCTGGCGGATCTCGTTGGACAGGCCCGGAAGCGCATCGAAGGCAAAGCCGTCCGGGATGGTGATGGCCTCCTCTTTGCGGAAGGCGGCGACGTCCATCTCCTGGCGGGCGATGTAGACGGCGTAGCGTGCGTCCGTTGCCAGTTGGCCAGCGATAGGCGCTTCAAGGCCGGCGATCTCCGGCCAAATTTGCGCGAGCCGTGGAAGATCGATTTCGGGATAGCTGAGCAGATCGAAGGCGCTGCGCCGGCGGCCGTCGCGGTTGATTGTGAGGCCGGCTTTCGCCGCCTCGTCGGGCGTCATCGTGAGACCGCGCAGGAGCGCGGCGCCGGTTTCGAGCTTGGCGGACTTGGCGTCGAACGCGGTCCGGCGCGCCTCACCGACACAGCCGACAGCGAGACCGAGCGGCGTGAGCCGCTGATCGGCGTTGTCGGCGCGGAGCATCAGCCGGTACTCGGCGCGGCTCGTGAACATGCGATAGGGCTCGGTGACGCCGCGAGTGACGAGGTCGTCGATCATTACGCCGAGATAGCCGTCGGCGCGGGTAACCCCAAAGCGACCTTGCGCGCCCGAGGCGACGAGCGCGGCGTTGACGCCGGCCACGAGCCCCTGCCCCGCCGCTTCCTCATAACCCGTGGTGCCGTTGATCTGGCCGGCCAGGAACAGGCGCGCGACCGCCTTGGTCTCCAGGCTCGGGTGGAGTTCGCGTGGGTCCACATAGTCGTATTCGATGGCGTAGCCCGGGCGGATCACACGCGCCGTCTCCAGCCCTGGGATGGTCTTCAGGAAGGCGTTCTGCACGTCTTCCGGCAGCGAGGTCGAAATGCCGTTCGGATAGACGGTGTCGTCGTCGAGACCTTCCGGCTCGAGGAAGATCTGATGACTCCCGCGCTCCTTGAAGCGGACCACCTTGTCTTCGATCGACGGACAATAGCGGGGGCCGACGCTGTCGATGGCGCCGGAATACATTGGCGCGCGGGCGAGGTTCGCCTCGATGACGGCGTGGGTCGCCTCGGTCGTGTGGGTGATGTGGCAGGGCACCTGGGGCGTGGTGATGGTGTCCGTCAGGAAGGAGAAGGGCACCGGTGGCGCATCGCCTTGCTGCTCTTGAAGGCGGTCCCACTGAATTGTCGTGCCGTCGAGGCGCGGCGGCGTGCCGGTCTTGAGGCGCCCCATGCGAAGCCCAAGCCCGTAAAGACGCTCCGAGAGGCCGAGCGCCGGCGCCTCGCCCATGCGGCCCGCCGGGATCTTGGTCTCGCCGATATGGATGAGGCCGCGCAGGAAGGTGCCCGTGGTCAGCACCACGGCCCCTGCGGTGAAGCGGCGCCCGTCCGTGGTCACAATGCCGGTGACGGTCTCGCCGTCGACGATCAGGTCCTCGACCGCGGCCTCGATCACGTCGAGGTTAGCGGTCTCAGAAATCGCCCGCTGCATGGCCTGGCGGTAGAGCTTGCGGTCAGCCTGGGCCCGGGGACCTTGCACGGCCGGGCCCTTGGACTTGTTGAGCACGCGGAACTGGATGCCCGCGGAATCGGTGACGCGGCCCATGAGGCCGTCGAGCGCATCGATCTCGCGCACCAAATGACCCTTGCCGAGCCCGCCAATGGCAGGGTTGCAGGACATCTCTCCAATCGTGTCGAAGCGGTGGGTGATGAGCGCGGTCGCGGCGCCCAGGCGCGCGGATGCGGCGGCGGCCTCGCAGCCGGCATGACCACCCCCGATGACGATGACGTCAAAACGCTTCATGGCCGTTGAGTTCATGGCCGGTAAGTAGTCGGTCGCGGGCGCTCCGTCAAAGCACTGAGGCGCAACTGTTTCACGTGAATCAAATTTTGGGGCGAGACGCTACTTGCCGATGCAGAACTCGGCGAAGATGGCGCCCAAGACCTCCTCCACGTCGATCAGCCCGGTGAGGCGGCCAAGATGCCGGGCGGCGATGCGCAGCTCCTCGGCTTTCAGCTCCGCGGAGAGATCATGGTTAACAAACCGTTTCAGAGCGTCCCGGGATGAGACGAGTTCGGCGCGGTGGCGGGTCCGGGTGAGCGGGGCTGCGCCGGCACCCCCAATTTCGCGCGCGGCGAGCTCCGCCAGGCGCGCGATCAGGGCGTCGAGCCCTTCGCCGGTTTTGGCAGACAAATGGAGTGGGCTTTTTATGGCCGGGTTATGGGCCAGCGGCATGTCTAGATCGCACTTATTGAGGGCGTATTGGATGCGTTTCGATGCGAACGATGCCGGCGGCGCCCAGACCGGGTTCGTGGCGTCGATCACCCAGAGCACGAGATCGGCTTCCTCGGCACGGGCCAGCGCCCGGCGGATGCCTTCAGACTCCACCTCCCCTACCCTCTCCCGTATCCCCGCCCGGATCCCCGCGGTATCCGCCAGGATCACCGGCAGCCCGCCGAGATCCAGATGCACCTCGATCACGTCGCGCGTGGTGCCGGCTTCCGCCGAGACGATGGCGACGTCGCGCTTGGCCAGCGCATTCAGCAGCGACGACTTGCCGGCATTGGGCGGACCGGCGATGACGACGCGCAACCCATCGCGCAGGCGCTCGCCGCTGCGGTCGGCGAGATGCGTTTCGATGGAAGCGAGCAGCGGGGCGACCACAGCATTCGCTTTCGCATCGACATCGGCGGCGACATCGGCCTCGTCGGCGAAGTCGAGGCCCGCCTCCATCAAGGCTTGGGCCTTGATGAGATAACCGCGCCAACCCTCATAGAGACGGCGCAAGGCGCCTTGCGATTGCGCCAGCGCCTGGCGGCGTTGGCCTTCGGTTTCGGCAGTGATGAGATCAGCGAGGCCTTCGACTTCGGTCAGATCGAGCTTGCCGTTCTCAAAAGCGCGGCGGGCAAAGGCGCCGGGTTCCGCCAGCGCGGTTCCCGCGACGGCGAGCACCGCCTCAACCACGGCCGCGATCACCGCGCGGCTGCCATGGACCTGCAGCTCCGCCATGTCCTCACCGGTGAAGCTTTTCGGGCCTTCAAACCACAGCACGAGCCCGCGATCGATCACCGGCTTGCCGATATCGCGCAAGCTCGCATGACGTGGCGAAGGCACCACGCCGACCAACGCCTCGAGCACGGCGGCCGTGCGCGGCCCCGAGACGCGGATCACCGCGACGGCAGAGGGTCCGGCGCCTGACGCCGGCGCGACGATGGTGTCGGTCTGTGTCACCATGCGGAAAATTTCCTCCCTCCCCACGTTGGGGGAGGGACCGAGGATGCAGCGAAGTCCTGGCTCATTGGGTTATCCTAGGGGCGAGGCGCGCCGGATCGGAAGGCCATCAAGTCGGAAGGGCCATGCAAGACAGACCAGAGAACCAGCTCGGGGCCGAGACCAGCCCCTATCTTCTGCAGCACAAGGACAACCCCGTCCATTGGCGGCCCTGGGGCCAGGCCGCGCTCGAAGAGGCCAAGGCCGCGAACAAGCCGATCCTGCTGTCGGTCGGCTACGCCGCCTGCCATTGGTGCCACGTCATGGCGCATGAAAGCTTCGAGGACGCGGGCACGGCCAAGGTCATGAACGACCTGTTCGTCAACATCAAGGTGGACCGCGAGGAACGCCCCGACGTGGACGCGATCTATATGAACGCGCTGCATCAGCTCGGCGAGCAGGGCGGCTGGCCGCTGACCATGTTCCTCACGCCCGACGGCGAGCCCTTCTGGGGCGGCACTTATTTCCCGCCCGAGAACCGCTACGGCCGGCCCGCTTTCGTCAGTGTCCTGAATACTATCGCGCGGGTCTATCGCGACGAACCCGACAAGGTCCGCAACAACGCGGATGCGATCACCGCGCGGCTCAAGCCGCAGCATATTGAAGGCGACACCGCCGAGCTCAACGACGTGACGCTGTCGACTTTGGCGCGGCGTTTCCTGCAAGCGGTCGATCCCACGCAAGGCGGTTTACGCGGCGCGCCAAAATTTCCGCAAACGCAGTTCTTCGAGTTCTTGTGGCGCGCGGGGCTGCGCTACGGATTGCCGAATCCGCTCGAGGCGGTGACGCTGACGCTCACGCACATTGCCCAAGGCGGCATCTACGATCATCTCGGCGGCGGCTACTCTCGATACAGCGTGGATGAGCGTTGGTTGGTGCCGCATTTCGAGAAGATGCTCTACGACAACGCGCTGCTCATCGACATGATGACGGAAGCCTGGCGCGAAGATAAGTCGCCGCTCTTCGCGCAGCGCATCGAGGAAACCATCGGCTGGCTGTTGCGCGAGATGGTGACGGAGGGCGGCGCGTTTGCCGCGTCGCTCGATGCGGACTCCGAAGGCGAGGAAGGCAAGTTCTATGTGTGGTCGCTCGCCGAGATTCGCGATGTTCTTGGTACTGACGATGCGACACTCTTCGCCGAGCTCTACGACGTCACCGAGGACGGCAATTTTGAAGGCCACACCATTCTCAATCGCTTGAATGCGATCGAACTGCGTGACGACGAAACGGAGGCGCGTCTCGGCGCGATGCGCGCGAAACTCTTAGAGCGCCGTGCGGGGCGCGTGCGGCCCGGCTTCGACGACAAGGTGCTCGCCGATTGGAACGGCTTGATGATCGCGGCGCTGGCTAATGCCGCCTCCGCGTTCGGCAAACCTGACTGGCTCGCCGCCGCAGAGCGCGCGTTTGATTTCGTCTTTATACGGATGACTGCTAACGGGCGCTTGCTTCATGCCTCTCGCGCCGGGGAAGCGAAGGCGCCGGCCACCGCGAACGACTATGCCAACATGATCAAGGCGGCGCTTGCACTCGCCAACGCCGAGGCCAACCCCGAATATGTGGAGCAGGCATGTGTGTGGGCACACGTGCTCGAGGAGCATTATTGGGCGGACGATCTCGGAGGCTACTATCTCGCCGCGGACGACACTAAGGATCTCATCGTGCGCCCGCTGAGCGGTCTCGACGACGCCACGCCGAACGCGAACGCGGTGATGGCCTCGAACCTGGTGCAGCTTTCGCTGTGGACCGGCGAGCATCGCTACGCCAAACGCGCCGAGCAGATCTTCAAAGCCTTCGGTCCCGCCATTGCCGCAAACCCGGTGGCACATTCCGGCTTGCTCACCGCCGCGCTCGATGGGCTGGCGCCGTCCCTGATCGTGCTCATCGTGCCTGGAGACACGCAGGCCGACGCGCTCCGCAACGCGCTCCGCGACGTCTCGCTGCCGAACGCGGTGGTGCTGGAGGTTTCTCAGGGGGAGACGCTACCGGCCTCCTCGGTCGCCTTTGGCCGCACGGCGGTGGACGGCAAGCCGACCGCCTATGTGTGTTTGGGGCCGCAATGCTCGCTGCCGGTGACCGAGCCCGACAAGCTGGTGGAGACCATCAAGACCGCGCGGCAGGTGGTGGTGACTTAGGGGCGTTTTGCACGCCGCAGTCATTATCCTGGATTCCGGCTTTCGCCCGAATGACGAAAATGGCGTCACGCGTCCATGCAACAACAGACTCCGTCATACCGGCGCACGCCGGTATCCAGACGGCCCCGACGAGCCCGTTAGCGTAGAAGGTCTTCGTAAAGGTCACGCCATTCTGGGTTGGCGCTCTCAATCAATTGGAGCTTCCAGGTCCTCTTCCATTCTTTGATTTGTTTCTCGCGCTCGATGGCCGCACGCATCGTTTCATGCCGTTCGACATAGACGAGGCGGTGTACGCCGTATCTCTTGGTGAAGCCCCGAACGATTCCCGCCCTGTGTTGCCAAATGCGCCGGTTTAGATATCCCGTGACGCCAGTGTACAGGGTCCCGTTTCGCCGGCTCGCGAGGATGTACACGCAAGGCCGAGCGTCCATACATCATCATAGCTGGATTCCGGCTTTCGCCGGAATGACGCAAATGGCTGACCCGTCCACGCGACAACAGACTCCGTCATACCGGCGCAAGCCGGTATCCAGACGCAACGGGACACCGTGGGGCGAGTCTGGCAAACGCGCCACTCAACTCGCGTAGGCGAGGCGGGTGCGCGTGTCCGGGGAATCGCCGTGGCGCCGTCCGGAGCGCGCCGAGGCAGTCTCCTTTTCGGATTGCGCAAACCACGGGCTCCAGGGCTCGGGCGCGATCAGCCCCGCGCTCTTCCACACCGGCACGATCCGCCCGTCGGAGGTCATCTCGCCGATGATCGCCGGCTTGTGCAGATGGTGGTTCACGGGATCCATGGCGACCTCGTAGCCGCTCGGCGCCTTGATGCGTAAGCCCGCCAGGGCGCGGCGTACCTCATCGACCCCGACCGAGCCCGCTTGGCGCACGGCCTCCATCCACAGATTGAAGCCGATCCAGGTGGCCTCCATGGGATCGTCGGTCACCACGTTCGGGCGGCCGCAGAACTTCCGCCATGACCTCACGAAGGCGCGGTTCGCCGAATTGTCGATCTCATGCAGATAGCTCCAGCAGGCGAGGTGGCCCACGACCTCAGGACCCGAGATGGCCGAAAGCTCGCTCTCGCCGATCGACAGCGTCATCACTGGGATCGTCTCGGCGGTGATGCCGTGATCGGCGAGCGCGCGATAGAGATAGACATTGGCGTCGCCGCTCACGGATGTGACCACGCGCCGAAGCGCTTGATCGTCGCTACGATGTCGTCCCAATCCTTATGGCCGAGCGGGGCATAGACCTCGCGGACGGTGTCGCCGGCAATGCCCTTCGCCTCGAGATATGATTTCAGGATGGCGTTGGTCGTGCGCGAATAGACCGACTCCGAGCCAACCAGGAAGAATCGCGTCTTGTCCCGGCGGCGCAGATAATCGACCGCCGGGATCGCCTGCTGCTGCGGCGTGGCGCCGGTATAGAAAATATTGGAGGACTCCTCCTCGCCTTCATACTGGCTCGGGTAGAACAGAAGTCCGTTCAAGCCCTCGACCACGGGCAGTACCTCCTTGCGCGAGGCCGAGGTCCAGCAGCCGAAGATCGCCGAGGCGTGATGCTCGGTGAGAAGGCTGCTCGCAGCGCCCGCATAAGCGCGCGGGTCCGAGCGCGGATCCATGATCGCCGCTTCGAGCGGCCTCCCTAAGAGCCCGCCCGCTTCGTTCGCCTGCTCGATCATCATGACCAGGAGATCCTGAAGCGGACGCTCGCTCGCGGTCATGGTGCCCGACAGCGAATGCAGAATGCCCACCTTGATGGCGCCGGTATCGAGATCGACGAAGTAACGGTCGACACGGCCAACGAGACCCTTGGCCTTGCCGACCAGCTCTTCGGCGGTGCCGAGCATGGAGGCGCCGGCCTGATCGACATGACCGACGGCGTTGCGCAAATCCGGCAGGGCGGCGGAGACCTGCGTGGCGACGTGGGTGGCGCGGTAGGCGATCGAGTCGAGTTCTTGCGTCTGCTGCTCGAACACCTCGCGCAGCCGCGCGTCCGCCGCGTTGATCTCGCCCACGCTGGCATGCACGTGCTGGAGCGCGGCGGCCGAGCGCTCCACGGCGAGTTGAATACGGTCGACTTGGCCGGCGATGTCTTGGGTCGCTTGCGCGGTTTGAGTGGCCAGCGTCTTTACCTCATCCGCCACCACGGCGAAGCCCTGGCCGGCGGCGCCGGCACGCGCAGCCTCGATGCTGGCGTTCAGCGCCAACATCGATGTCTGCCGCGCGATCTTCTGGATGAGGCCCACAACCTCGTCGATACGCGAGGCGTCCGAGGCAAGCCCCCGCATGGTCTCGTCGGCGGAAGCGAGATCGCCCGTGGCCCGCGTGCTGGCCGCGCGCGAGGCGCCAATATCGTCGGCCGACTGCTCGATCGAGCGAAGGATGCCGCGGGCGGAGACGCCGATGGCCGCGATATCGTCCGCGGCGCTGCGCGCGGTGTCGGAGGCACCCGCCACCTTGCCATGCATGGCGCGATTGCGTTCCTCCAGATCGGCGGCGGTCTGGCCGATCCAGGCGCCGCCGTCGCTGAACATCTTGGTGACCTCGTCGACGGCACCGCGGAAGCTCCGCGTGAAGAAGCTGCGGCTGGCCATATGAAGACGCACCTCGGCCTCGCGGCGGCGCTGATCGACGGCAAGGGCGTCGGCTTCGAGGACTGTGGCACGCAGGTGTTCCACGGCTCTGGCAATATCCGAAAGCGGGCCCGGTGTTTGGCGCGGCAGAATCGCGTAACGGTCGCCGGCGGCGATCTTGTCGGTGATGGACGCAAGGTGTTTGAGCGGCTTCTCGACGAGAAGCGCACTGGCCAGCGCCGCGATGACACCCACAGCAAGGCCGGCGATGGCGCCCGCCGCGACAACGGCAATCAGCGTCACCGCGCAGGCAAGCAGTAGCGGAAGAACAATAAAAGCGCTCGGCAGCGCATCGCGACTCACGCCCATGATTTTCGAATCCCTCAGTGCCCTGAGGAACGCTAGCCGCCAAACCTTGCGATTATCTTTCTGATTCTATTGGGTTTTTTGCCCATTCTAAGAGCAGGTGCGCCCAAATTTTGGGCGTTACACCAAAGATCGATCCTGCCGCAACGCTTACGTGTTCATCGAGTCGAAGAATTCCGCGTTGTTCTTGGTCTGCTTCAGCTTGTCGTTGAGGAACTCGATGGCGTCCATGGTCCCCATCGGATTGAGGATACGGCGCAGCACGTACATCTTCTTGAGCTGATCGCCAGGAACCAGAAGCTCCTCTTTGCGGGTGCCGGAGCGGGCAATGTCGATGGCCGGGAACACGCGCTTGTCGGCGACCTTACGGTCGAGCACGAGCTCGGAGTTGCCGGTGCCCTTGAACTCTTCGAAGATCACCTCGTCCATGCGGCTGCCGGTATCGATCAACGCCGTGGCGATGATGGTGAGCGAGCCGCCTTCCTCGATATTGCGGGCGGCGCCAAAGAAACGCTTCGGGCGCTGCAGCGCATTGGCGTCCACACCACCGGTCAACACCTTGCCGGAGGACGGCACCACGGTGTTGTAGGCGCGGCCGAGGCGCGTGATGGAGTCGAGCAGAATGACCACGTCGCGGCCATGCTCGACCAGGCGCTTGGCTTTCTCGATGACCATCTCGGCGACCTGCACATGGCGCGAGGCCGGCTCGTCGAAGGTCGAGGACACGACCTCGCCCTTCACCGAACGCTGCATGTCGGTCACCTCTTCGGGCCGCTCGTCGATCAGGAGCACGATCAGATAGCACTCCGGATGATTGGCGGTGATCGCGTGGGCGATGTTCTGCAGGATCACGGTCTTGCCGGTGCGCGGCTGCGCCACGATCAGGCCACGCTGGCCCATGCCGATGGGGGCCACGATGTCGATGACCCGTCCCGTCTGATCTTTTCGCGTGGGATCTTCCGTCTCCATCTCGAGCCACTGATCGGGATAGAGCGGCGTCAGATTGTCGAAATGGATCTTGTGACGCTGCTTGTCCGGGTCCTCGAAATTGATCGTATTGACCTTGAGAAGCGCGAAATACCGCTCGCCGGCTTGCGGGCTGCGGATCTGTCCTTCGACGGTGTCGCCGGTGCGGAGACCGAATCGGCGAATTTGCGACGGCGAGACGTAGATGTCGTCAGGGCCGGCGAGATAGTTCGAATCGGGCGACCGCAAGAAGCCGAAGCCGTCTTGCAGCACCTCGACCACGCCGGTGCCGGTGATGTCTACCTCGCGCGCGGCGAGTTGTTTCAGGATCGCGAACATGAGCTCCTGCTTGCGCATGGCGCTCGCGTTCTCGACCTCGACCTCCTCGGCGAAGCTCAAGAGCTCCGTCGGCGATTTGGCCTTTAAATCTTGCAGCTTCATTTCTTCCATGCGCTGCTCACTCCAAACGGAAAGCGTTGAATGTTGATGTTTCGACTCTCGCGCTTAGCGGCGCGGTGTCATCGGAAGGGGGGATATGCCTCGGCGGGAAGGCGATGTGCGAACGCCAGCACCAGTCCCGGTAACCCGATCATTTTTTAAAGGAAGGCCGGACCGCGACAGCGCCCCGGAAAGGATGCGACTCGTCTTATAGCAGACCCTTGCGCCGCGCGGAATAGGTTTGACCTCTCGATTAGAAGGGTTTCACGACCGCCAGAATGACGATGACAATCATCAGCAGCGTGGGAACCTCGTTGGCAATCCGGTAGAAACGCTGAGACCGGGTGTTTCGATCCGCGGCGAAATCCTTCAACCATTTGCCCAAAAAGCCCGTAAATCCGGACAGGATGACCACCAGCACGAGCTTGGCGTGGAACCAGCCGGCCGCCGACCAATCGACCACGTAGAACGCCAAAATCAGCCCAAAAATCCAGGCCGCGACCATGGCAGGCGTGGTGATATAGCGCAGGAGCCGCCGCTCCATGACCTTGAAGGTCTCGGACTGCGCGGAGCCCGGCTTGGTCGCTGTGTGATAGACAAACAGCCGCGGCAGATAGAGCACGCCGGCCATCCAGGCGATCACGGCGATGATGTGGAAGGCCTTGATATAGGCAAGAAACATGAAGATGCCAGGGAATTGCCGGGTGGGGGCTAGCCGGATGCGCCTTTGACCAGCGCGACCAGCCGTTCGACGTTTTCGATGGGGGTCTCCGGCAGGATGCCATGACCCAGATTGAAGATGAAGGGCCCTTGGCCCAATGTTTCCAGGATCCATTTGACGCGGGTGTCGAGCGCAGGCCCGCCCGCGGCCAAGAGAATCGGATCGAGATTGCCTTGAACGGGCAGCCGGGTTTGCAGCGCCGAGCGAATCCAGCCCGCCGGAAGGCTCGTATCGCAGCCAACCGCATCGATCGCCGTCTTGGCCGCATAACGTTCGGCCAGCGGCCCCGACCCCCTCGGAAACCCGATGATGGGAATGTCGGGGGCGTGCGCCTTCACCCGGTCCACGATCGCCCGTGTCGGCACAATACACCAACGCTCGAACTCGTCCTCGGGCAGGCTTCCCGCCCAGCTATCGAAAATCTGCAGCACACGGCAGCCGGCCTTGGCCTGGCCAAGCAGATAACGGGCCGAACTCTCCACCAGCAGATCGATGAGCCGCTGGAAGGTTTCCGGTTGCCGGTAAGCCAGACGTCGGGCTGAAGCCTGATCCTTGCTGCCGCTTCCCTCCACCATGTAGGTCGCCACGGTCCAGGGCGCACCGCAGAACCCTATCAGAGGGACGGAGGGTGGGAGCTCAGCCACCACACGCTCCACCGTCTCATAGACCGGCGCTAGCCGCTCCCCCGCAGTCTCCAAGTCCAGTTTGGCGATCGCCGCATCGTCACGAAGGGGCTCGAGCTTCGGACCCTCGCCTTCCACGAACGCCACGCTCTGCCCGAGTGCGAAGGGCACGATGAGAATATCGGAGAAGACAATCCCTGCATCGAACGGGAAGCGCCGTAACGGCTGGAGCGTCACCTCGGCCGCAAGCTTCGGCGTCAGACAAAGATCGAGAAAGGACGGGACCCCATGCCTCACCTCCCGGTACTCCGGAAGATAGCGCCCCGCCTGGCGCATCAGCCAAAGGGGTGGTGGGCTGACACACTCGCCCTTGAGGACCTCAAGCAGCGGGCTCGGTGAGAATATAGGCTCAGACATGGTCCTCTCTAATACAAATAAAGAGAATCCCTCTTATTAGGTTTCTTCTTTTATTATTAGGGCGTGAATAGCGGACATTCAGTTTCATCACCAGTCTGTCGACAGGTTCGCTATGGCCAGTCTGACGGTTTGATGATGAGGCGGTCATGCTGTGGTTTCCTTCCCCTGAAAGACCCGGCAAGCCATCGTTCTAAATGTCTTTTTGGGCGCCTTAATATGTTGGATGAAGCTAGGACGGCTTGTGGGAATCTGCCTCTCGGAGCTGGGGATTAAAAAGGCTATTGTGGGGGCATTGGAAACCTCGTCACGTTTTCGACACAAGCGAATCTGTGAAGAACTGGGACTCATAACTTTGGGTCAGCGGGGAGAGATCGGGGGGACCCGATGTTGCTCCGTTAACGCCCGCCGGTTATCCAAGGGTCATACATGGATATCCAACAGCGCACCTTCCACCTGCATATGGTCTCCGATGCGACCGGCGAGACGCTCACCACGATCGCCAAGGCGGTGCGCGTGCAATACGCAAAAGTGCGCGCCATCGAGCATTTGCATCCTCTGGTGCGCAGTCGCCGCGACCTCGACCGTGTGTTGAAGGAGGTCGAGGCGGATCCTGGGATCGTTCTCTATACGCTGTTCAACAAGGAGCTGACCGAAGCGCTGGAACAGGCCTGCAAGCGGTTAAATGTGCCGTGCGTCGCGCCGCTGAAGCACGTCTTGCAGGTCTTCGAATCTTATCTCGGCATTTCATCGACACCGACCGTGGGCGGGCAGCATCAGCTCGATGCGGACTATTTCCGCCGCATCGAGGCGTTGAACTTCTCCATGGTCCACGATGACGGGCATCTGCCCGAAAATCTCGACGATGCCGATATCATTCTCCTCGGGATCAGCCGCACGTCGAAGACGCCGACCAGCATCTATCTCGCCAATCGCGGCTTCAAAACCGCCAATATCCCGCTGGTCCCCGGCATGGCGCCGCCGCCGCCGATCGAACATCCAACCACGGCTTTCGTGGTGGCCCTGGTGGCAAGCCCGGAACGCATCGCGCAGGTGCGCCAGAACCGCGTGATCGAGCAGGCCCATGGGCACCTGGAAGAATATGTGGACCGGGACGCCATCGCCGCGGAGATCGCGCAGACACGCCAGCTCTGCGCGCGGCATGGCTGGCCGATTATCGACGTTACCCGCCGCTCCATCGAGGAGACGGCCGCCGCCATCATCCGTCTTTATCACGACCGCGAAGCCGCGGCGCTCGAAGCATGATCGGTATTCTTCAAGACGGGCGCCCGCCGCTCATTCTGGCCTCGACCAGCAAGACACGGGCGCGCGTGCTCGAGTCCGCGGGTCTCGACTTTATCTGCGAGGCGCCAGGGCTTGACGAGGCGACCATGCGCCAAGCGATCGCCGGCGAAAAGACGCTCGACCCCCATGACGTGGCCGAGATCCTGGCGCGCGCCAAGGCGGAAGCGGTGAGCGATCTCGCGCAAGGCGCGTTCGTGATCGGCGCCGACCAGGTGCTCGCCTTCGAGGACCAAATCATTTCCAAGCCGGAGACCATGGAGGCTGCCCGTCGGCAGCTCCTCGACCTCAGCGGCACGACCCATCAGCTTCACACTGCGGTTGCCGTTGCCACCAATGGCGAAGCGGTGTGGGCGGAGACCAGTGTGGCGACGCTGACCATGCGCAAGCTCTCGCCGGAGTTCATCGGCCATTATCTGGCCGCCGCGGGCGAGGCGGTGCTGGCCTCGGTCGGCGCCTATCAGATCGAATCCATCGGCATCCAGCTCTTCGAAAAAATCGAGGGCGATTTCTACTCCATCCTTGGCCTGCCACTTCTGCCGCTCCTCGATACGCTTCGGCGCGAGGGCGTGATCGAGAGTTGACCGTGACCCCCCGCGCTTGCGTCATTGGCTGGCCTGTCGAGCATTCGCGCTCGCCGGTGATTCACCGCTATTGGCTGGCGCAATACGGCATCGACGGCGCCTACGAAAAAGAGGCCGTGAAGCCGGAGGATCTGCCGGGCTTTCTCCAGCAGCTTTGGACGCATGGCTATGTCGGCGCCAATGTGACCTTGCCCCATAAGGAGGCCGCGTTGGCGGCGGCGCGCTCGGCGGACGAAGCGGCGATGACTATCGGCGCGGCCAACACGTTGTGGCTCGATCCCGATGGGGCGCTTCATGCGTGCAATACCGACGCCTACGGCTTCATGACCAATCTCCGCGCCGAAGCCCCGCAATGGAACGCGGCGGCTGGGACGGTGATGGTGCTTGGCGCCGGCGGTGCGGCGCGGGCCATCCTCTACGGGCTTCTTGCGGCCGGGGTGCCGCGCATCCTTCTTGCCAATCGCACCAAGGCCAGGGCGGAAAGCCTGGTGGAGATTTTCGGGCCGCGGATCGAAATTATCGGCTGGGAGGCGCGAAACGCGGCGCTCGCGGGGTGCGGACTTTTGGTCAACACCACGAGCCTCGGCATGCGCGGTCAAGCCCCGCTCGATATGGACCTGTCCGCCATGCCGCGCGACGGTGTGGTCGCCGACATCGTTTATGTCCCGTTGGAAACGGCGCTGCTTGCGGCAGCGCGGGCAAGAGGTCTCGTTTGCGTGGACGGGCTGGGCATGCTGCTGCATCAGGCGGTGCCGGGGTTCGAGCGCTGGTTCGGTGTGCGGCCCGAGGTGACGCCAGAATTGAAGGCCCATGTCATGGCCGATGTCATGGCCACGCTGGGGAAAGAATGATGCTGGTCATCGGGCTCACCGGCGGCATGGGCATGGGCAAAAGCTCGGCGGCCGCGCATTTCCGGAGTCGCGGCATTCCGGTGTTCGACGCCGATACATATGTGCATACGCTCTACGAGGGCACAGCCGTGCCGGCGATCGAAGCGGCTTTTCCCGGCACGACGCGCGGGGGCCGGGTCGACCGCGCGCTTCTCGCCAAGGAGGTCGCCGGGCGACCCGAGCGTTTGCGCCAGCTCGAGGCCATCGTGCATCCGCTGGTGGTTCAGGCCGAGATCGACTTCTTGTGCGACGAGGAGGCCAAGGGCACCAGGATCGCGGTGCTCGATATTCCGCTGCTGTTCGAGACGGGCGCCGAGGCGCGCGTGGACACGACGATTGCGCTTTCCACCTCCGAGGCGGTGCAGCGAGAGCGTGTGTTGGCGCGGCCGGGCATGAGCGTCGAGACGTTCGAGGCGTTGCGGGCCCGCCAGTTATCGGATGCGGCGCGGCGTTCGCGTGCCGACCATGTCGTGGACGGCGGTTCGGCGCTGGAGAACTTGCACGCGCAGCTCGATCGATTGATCGAATCGCTGCAAACTCGCGAAGGCGCGGTCATGGAGCGATTGCGCCCGTAGCGCTGACTCTGCTGAGGCGGAACGGCGTGGATGCCCGGATCAAGTCCGGGCATGACGAGTCAGAGGAATATCTATTTTGCGCGAGATCATTCTCGATACGGAGACCACGGGGCTCGACCCTCACGACGGCCATCGCATCGTCGAGATCGGCTGTGTCGAGCTGGTCAACAGCATCCCCACCGGGCGCACCTGGCACTGCCATTTGAACCCCGAGCGGGACGTGCCCGAGCAGGCTTACGCGGTGCACGGCCTGTCCACCGACTTCCTGCGCGATAAGCCGCGCTTTGGCGACCGCGCCGACGAACTTCTGGAGTTCATCGAGGGCGCCATGCTGGTGATGCACAACGCCACGTTCGATTTCGGCTTTCTCAATGCCGAGCTCGAACGGCTGCCGCGTCCCGTGCTGCGCTGGGATAACGTGGTCGACACGCTGGCGCTGGCCAGGCGCCGGCATCCGGGGGCGCCCGCGAGTCTCGATGCGCTGTGCCGCCGCTATGGCGTCGATCTCAGCGAACGCTCCTTGCACGGCGCGCTGCTCGATTGCCGGCTGTTGGCCGCGGTCTATGTGGAGCTGGTGGGCGGCCATCAGGCCCGGCTCGAGCTTGCGCCCAACGGTGCGCAAGGCGTGATTCTGCATGCCAGCGAGGTCGCGGTCCGGCCACGGCCGGCGCCACTCACACCGCGGATCAGCGCGGTCGAGCAGGATGCGCACCGCGCCTTCGTGGCAAGCCTTGGCAAAGACGCCGTGTGGCTGCGCTACGCTTAAGCCGCCGGAACCGCCTAATTCACCTGAGACGGATCGCCCTGTTGGCCGCGCCCCACGTTCTGCGCGTAGAGCCTGCCGAAATCGATGGGGTCGAGCAGAAGCGGCGGGAAGCCGCCGTCACGCACCACGTCGGCCAGAACGCGCCGGACGAAGGGGAAGAGCAGCGTCGGGCAATCCACGAACATCACCGGCTGCAGCAGCTGCTCGGGGATGTTCTTGATGCGGAACAGGCCGGCATAGTCGAGCTCCACATTGTAGATGACGCCGGCATCGCTCTTGGCATGGGCCTCGATATGCACGGCCACCTCGTAGGCATCGTCGCCCCGGGGACCGGCATTGACGTTGACGCCGACCTTGAGCTGCGGATTGTCACCAGGCCCTTGGAGCGATTGCGGCGCGCCGGGGCTCTCGAACGACAGATCCTTGACGTATTGGGCCAGTACGGCGAGCTGCGCATCGGCGGGGATACGGCCCTGCGCGCCGGCTGCTGGTCCCGGACCGGCCGCAGCCGGGGCCTCCTTGGGCGAAGGGCCATCGCCGTTCGTCTTTTTGGTCTCGTCGTCCTTTGGCTTCTTGGCCATGAAAATCTCCCTCACCAGGCGCGCGCCTGGTGGCTAGCATGGGATGGATGCCGCCGCAATTCGACTGCGGCGATCTGCTTTGAGCATAAATTAAGTGCAAGGCCCTTTAGGGTTGGCTTCGTATCGGGGAATGCCCTAAGTTGGGCCCGAAATGCTACAGTTGGACGTGAAATTCTCCGGCTGTGGCTTGAGGCTCCCGCTAGAAAATCTCTAGGCGCGAAACGATATTGACCCTAGAGCGTTCCGCACGATTGCGGGTTTCAGTCCTCACGCGGGTGGCGACAAGGCATGAGTGAAGCTTTCGATATCTACACATTGTTGTTCCTGGTGCTCGCCGTCGTGATTTTTATCCGGCTGCGCAGCGTGCTGGGACGCCGCACGGGCAGTGAACGCCCGCCATACGATCCCTATACGCGCACCGATGCCAAACAGGCCGGCACGCCCGAGGGGGCCGTGGTGGCGCTGCCGCGCGGCCGTACCGCTCAGGCACCGGTGGGCGAGGCGGCGGGGCCGTCGGCCGAGGATATCGAAGAGCGGCTCGAGCGCTTCGCCGCCAAGGACAGCCCGCTCGGCAAGGCGTTGACCGCGCTGATCAAGGCGGAGCCCGATTTCGATCCGGGCGAGTTCCTCGAGGGCGCCAAGGTGGCCTACGAGATGATCGTGAGTGCGTTTGCCGTCGGCGACGAGAAGGCGCTGAAGGATCTGCTCGGCGATGATGTGTTCGAAGGGTTCGCACGCGCCATCGACGAGCGCGAAGAGCGTGGTGAGACCGTGCAGTCGACGCTGGTCGGGATCGACAAGGCCGACATCATCGAGTCCGAGATCAAGGGCAAGCAGGCCTATGTCACGGTGAAGTTCGTGAGCGAGCTCATCTCGGTGACGCGCGACACCGACGGCGAGGTGGTCGAAGGCGATCCCAAGAAGGTCCGCGAAGTCACCGACATTTGGACCTTCTGCCGCGACCTCACCTCGCGCAATCCGAACTGGAAGCTCGTCGCCACCGAAGCGGCGAACTAGCTTTTTCCCTCAGTTTCGAGTGTCATCACCGGGGTGCCGGGCAATGACAGGGCTTGAGGTGACCGAACAAGTAATCCTTAGGCCGGTGGACTTCTCCCAACTCGACGGGTGGGCCGACGACGACCACGCGGCAGCTTTCCGTGCATTTCTAAACTCATGCCGTGTTGCGCCGCATAGTGAGGCCGTTGCCGCGGCTGCGCTTGCGGCAGATGCCCTGGCACTTGACGAGACGCTGGACGATGCCGCGGCGCGAGCCTTCTTCGAAGTGCACTTCGTGCCGCATGCCGTCGAGGCGAAGGAGCCGGGCCTCGTCACCGGGTATTACGAGCCGGAAGTGCACGGCGCGCACGCGCCCGGCGATCGCTTCGGTGTGCCGGTCTATGGGCGCCCCGACGATCTCATCACGCGGGCGGACGAGACGGAGCGCGCGCGCTTCAATGACCGGGTCACCGGCTTCCGCGCCATACCCGACGGCGAGGTGCCCTATCACTCGCGCGCTGAGATCGACGACGGTGCTCTCGAGGGCCGCGGTCTCGCGCTGCTCTATCTCGATGACGCGGTCGATCTGTTCTACATGCAGGTCCAAGGCTCGGGGCTGGTGCATCTCGATGACGGCACAGCAAAGCGTCTCACCTATGCCGGCAAGAACGGGCATCCCTACACCTCGATCGGCAAGGTCCTCATCGCGCGCGGCGAACTCAGCGCGGACGAGATCGACATGGACAGGGTCAAGGCGTGGCTGCGTGCCGATGAGGTAAGGGGCCGCGCACTCATGCAGGAGAATGTGTCCTATGTGTTCTTTCGCGCGCTGAGCGAAGAAGAGGGGCGTGACGGGCCACGTGGCGCGGCGGGGGTTTCGCTGACGCCGGGCCGGAGCCTGGCCATCGACACGGCCCACCATGGCCTCGGCACACCGGTTTTCGTCACCGCGGCGGGTCTCAAGACAGACGGTGGACAGCCCTTCCGCCGGCTGATGATCGGCCAGGACGTGGGCTCGGCGATTTCCGGCTCCCAGCGCGGCGACATTTTCTGGGGCACGGGCGAGGGCGCCGGCGCCATCGCCGGCAGCACCCGCCACAACGCGCGGTTTCACGTCCTGCTCCCGAAGCGTTAAGCCGCCTTAGGGTAAGTCCCATTAGGCTAAGGTGCCTCGGGATATGCTGACGCCCAAAGGAAGGGCCGGATGGGCAAGCGCGACATCGATAAGGAGATGGAGGACGACGCGGCGCTGTGGGCGCGCGTGGCCCAGACCGCGATGCCGCTCGCCAAGAGGAACCGCGTGACGCGGGCCTCCGCGCCGCCGAAGCCCGTCCAGCCGCCGAAGTTAGGCGCGAAGGCCGCCGCCAAGGCCGCCACGAAGTCAGGCGCGAAGGCCGATGCCAAGCCGGTGGCTCCGCCACGGCCAAGCCACGCGCCTCATAGCGGCATCGACCGGCAGACGGCCCGAAAGCTCGACAAGGGGCATCTTGCCGTCGAGGCCCGGCTCGACCTGCATGGCATGCGCCAGCGCGACGCCCACGGCGCTTTGCGCAAATTCCTCAAATGGGCGCAAAGCCATGACTACCGCCACGTGCTCGTCATCACCGGCAAGGGGTCGCCTCGCGACGAGAGCCGCAGCTTCTATGAAGACGAAGCGCGCGGGATCTTACGCCAGGCGGTGCCGCGCTGGCTCGCGCTCCCAGACCTCGCGCCGCTGATCGTCAGCTTCTCGGAGGCGCCGCAACGGCTCGGCGGCGGCGGCGCGCTCTATGTGCGGCTGCGCAAGTTCCAGCTAAATCAGAAATGATCACCCCTCAGCGGCCGAGTCCGTGGATTTATACGGCTCGCTCATCGCCTGCCACTCAGCATCTGTTAGTGGTGCATGCCGGTAACCGCCCATTTCCCACACGTTCATTAGGTCGCCATCTTTTGGATTCGAAAAAAGTGTCAACCTAACGGGTCTCCCTGTGTTGTCGGGATCAATCGGCAATATGAGAATATCCCAAGGGTCATGAGGGGCCGCCTTAACACGAAAGACCCTGTCTGCTTTGTCGGAATGCCAGGTCGTGATAAAGAAGGCTTCTCCATTTGGGAGCTTTTTGTAGGCAATTAGCCTGTGCCCGAGACTGGATGGTTCAGATTCGAGAGCTGTCCTCAGGGTGGCCTCGGCATCATTCGTAAAGCCCAGATCGATCACAGTGGAACCGCCGCGCAAAGCCGGTCTTATCCAATGGGTCTTGGCAGGCGGGACATCTTCGAGTTTGGTTGAAAGATGATCAGTCGCGACCCCTATGCGCAAAGCGCGCACGACCTTATTCTTACTCGGCGGTGGGGTGCTGTCCCGCTTCCAGACCTGGATTGCGCGGCTGTCTCGCCCCGGCGGAAGGCCATACTCTTTCGTGAGGGCATGGCGGCATAACGTTGGAGTATGAAAACTGAACTTTTCGATGCCGCCCATGCGCCTGTGGGCGGCGTAAACTTCAGAGTTTCGCGACCAGAAAGCCCACACGCTGGAGCGTGCGCCGTGCGGCGAACCAACTGCTAGACGAATGTCGAAACGGTTTTTTGCCACGCGCTAATGCTCAATTTAGCTCCGGCTTTTGGTGTCGTGCTTTTCCGGTTCTAGCCCTCAATGCACGACACAAGTCGCGCATAAAGTTTATAATTACGAGCTATAAAATAAACTTCGACAGGTCGGTGTTCTTGGCGAGGTCGCCGATGTGCTCCTGCACATAATCCGCGTCGATGACGATGGTCTCGCCATCCTTGTCGCCCGCCTCAAACGAAATCTCGTCGAGGATGCGCTCCATCACGGTCATGAGGCGCCGCGCGCCGATATTCTCAACCGACGTGTTCACTTCCACCGCGATGTCGGCGATGGCCTCGATGGAGTCCTCGGTGAAGTCGAGCGTCAGACCTTCGGTCTTCATCAGCGCCACATATTGATTGATGAGGCAGGCCTTGGGCTCGGTGAGAATGCGGCGGAAGTCGTCGCGGGTCAGCCCGCGCAGCTCCACGCGAATGGGCAAGCGGCCTTGCAGCTCGGGCAGTAGATCCGAAGGCTTGGCGATGTGGAACGCGCCCGAGGCGATAAACAGAATGTGGTCGGTCTTCACCGGCCCGTATTTGGTGCCGACCGTGGTGCCCTCGATCAGCGGCAGCAGATCGCGCTGCACGCCTTCGCGTGACACATCGGCGCCGACGCGTTCGGAGCGCGCGCAGATCTTGTCGATCTCATCCAAGAACACGATGCCGTTATTCTCGACATTCGAGATCGCCTCTTGAATCATCATGTCGTCGTCGATGAGCTTGTCGGATTCCTCGGCCATGAGGATGTCGAAACTATCCTTCACGGTGACGGTGCGCGGCTTGGTGCGCTGGCCGAGCGCCTTTCCCAACATGTCCGAGAGATTGATCATGCCCACCTGGCTGCCGGGCATGCCGGGAATGTCGAAGGACGGCATGGAGGGCTGATCTGCGACCTGGATCTCGATCTCCTTGTCGTCAAGTTCCGCCGCGCGCAGCCGCCGGCGAAACGTGTCGCGCGTCGATTGGCTTGCACCCGCGCCGACCAGGGCATCGACGACACGCTCCTCGGCGTTGAGTTGGGCCTTAGCCTCGACTTCCTTGCGCTTGGCGTCGCGTACCAGCCCGATGCCCGCCTCGACAAGATCGCGGACAATCTGTTCGACGTCGCGGCCGACATAGCCGACCTCGGTGAACTTGGTCGCTTCGATCTTGATGAACGGCGCACCGGCAAGCTTGGCGAGGCGGCGGGAAATCTCCGTCTTGCCGACGCCGGTGGGCCCGATCATCAGGATGTTTTTCGGCAACACCTCTTCGCGCATGTCGCCTTCAAGCTGCTGACGCCGCCAGCGGTTGCGCAGAGCGATGGCCACGGCACGCTTGGCGTCACGCTGACCGATGATGTGGCGGTCGAGTTCGGAAACGATCTCGCGGGGGGAAAATGACGTCATGAAGCTACCTAACAAAGGGCACGGCCAGCCCCCTTTCCCCTTTGGGGAGAGGGCTGGGGTGAGGGGGTCCGCCAAGA
>Ga0307378_10001643_pt1 | contig 35846 bp, 19 predicted proteins | sample UN1MG_FD_202238 | JGI IMG/M metagenome (GOLD analysis project Ga0307378, IMG submission 202238) | Soil microbial communities from Risofladan, Vaasa, Finland - UN-1 | ecosystem: Environmental > Terrestrial > Soil > Coastal area > Acid sulfate soil | place: Finland: Risofladan, Vaasa | collected... | reverse complement strand
TTGCTGTATGGGGGTAAGGGGCTGTTGTGCGCCGAATGTGTCAAAACAAGCCTGCTGAACCAACTTTCAGCCAAAATTACCCGTCGCCGCTGATTTTGATTCCCCTGTGAAATATGCGGGTTAGTGGCGCAGGTTCAGGGACCGAACAAGACCCTTACATAATTGCAGATGTTTACCAACTTCAGGAAATGAATAACGATTTAGATGCTTGGTATGAGTTGGGCAATGATATTGATGCTAATGGATATAACTTTACCCCAGTTGGAAACGCCGATAATAATTTTTCGGGGCATTTCAATGGTAAAGATTTCATGATAATAAACCTAGTTGTTAACGGCACGATTCAAAAACATACGGGGCTGCTCGGTTATACTACTGCAGAAAGCGAAATCAAGAATGTAGGCTTAATAAACACCACAACCCCCAATAGTTGGTGGAATTATGGCATAGCAGGCAGTTTAATTGGATGTAATAGAGGCGCAATTACTAATTGTTATACTCGTGAAGCAATAGTAAATAACACTAGAGGATTTGGCGTCATTGGCGGTTTAGTCGGCTCCAACTATGGAAGCATAATCAACTCACATTCCACAGGAACAGTAGAAGGAGTCCATAGCCAGACTCACGAAGTTGGTGGTCTCGTCGGAATAAATTCAGGTACCATAACCAATTCGTATTCAGCAGCTACTGTAATAAATGGCTTTTATGGCTATCACTATGCAGGCGGTCTAGTCGGCTCCAATTCAGGCACCATAACCAGTTCTTATGCTAGTGGATCTGTAAGTGAAGGTAAACACAACGGTGGCTTAGTGGGTGAAAACAGCGGAAATATATTCAATTCTTACTCAACGGGAAACGTAAGCTCACAATATTATGCAGGTGGCTTTGTTTATAAGAATAGCGGAGATATAAACAACTCTTACTCACAAGGGAATGTGCACATTGGATTCTATTATGCAGGTGGCTTTGCTTATACAAATTATGGGAATATAACAAACTCCTACTCCACAGGAAATGTAAGTACAGGTCATGGAGCTATTTTTGGTTTCGTTGGCGTCCAAGGAGGCAGCGCTACCTGCAACAACTGCTTTTGGGACGTTAACACTTCTGGGCTAGGAACAAGTGCCTGCGGAACAGGGAAAACAACAGCAGAGATGAAACAACAAGCCACATTTACCAATTGGGACTTTCTTAATGTTTGGGGTATTTTAGAGGACTCAACCTATCCTTTTCTAAGAGGAACACCTGAAGAACCAGTCGTAACCGGCTTCTCGCAGGTTGAACCTCTCAGTTGGACTTCTGCGATCAGGGACGACGTATCCGCCAATTTAAATCAACCAACAATAGAAACTGAGTCGTATGTTCTAGCAACTTCTGCTCCTGGTGAGCAGGTTAGTTATACAAAACATAACTTCCATGAAGATGGTGATTCGGTTAGTTGGGATCCTGGAACAACCTACGTGGGCGACCAGGTAGCAAATGATTCTTTAAGGGCAACAGCTAATCCTCTGACAGGCTTGGCTCCCTTGCACAATATTGCAACTGTGGGTCATGCTGAGGGAAGTCTACGTGTAGACGCCAATGGCCCATTAACGAGCACCACTGTAGCTTTTGATATTTCGATTCCTGTCACAGTTGCAGGTTATGGCAGCACCGTTGTTGACCGTCCGGATGCTCTTCTGCGAGCTACGTACCAGACTGCTTTAGTTTTACTTGGGAGATATGACCTTGCGGCGTTTGACTTGGCTAAAGATGCAATGGCTGAACGTATTAAGAACGAAACCGGCGTTACTGTGATTGTAGAGCCATACATACCGGGACAAGAACTGGATCTAGTCAACGCCCTCTTTACGGCCTTTATTTGTCATTCCCTAGATAACGCATATCAATCAAAATTTGAAGCATTTACACGTATATACTTTGACTGCCCGTTGGCCCAAGAACCTGAAACAGGGTATCCGCTCACAACGACATGCCGAGAGTATGGTTATTTGCAACCTACACAAGGCCCATTTGGTAATTTTGTAAAGTCTGGAATACTAGAGTTGCAGAAAGTTGTCAAAGTTCCCACTAATACCGACATCCCCTACACGATCGACCTTGGAGCTGAAGCAACCTGTTGGGGCTTTGCCGGTGCCATGAGTCACACGAAAGGGTATACGGTTCAGTTCACAGAACTCAGCACGGGACAGTCAATCACCGAGAACACAGTAATTACTAACGCACCGGAACCAAAGATGATGTGGGCTGAACCTGAATCTGAGTTTCACCTTGATATAGTAGGTGATGTTCATGCAACGCACAGCCTGGAAGACTATCTGGGTCAGCCTGTGATTATACCCACAGATGGTAATGAATTTGTTGTGATGGTCGAGCAGTCTCCCTGTTTGTATTCGCTCGCCATGCCACTTGGCTTTGATGCTAATGAATTGAGCGTAGACTTGGATATAATTTTGACAGGCCCACTGAGCGATCTGGGGCAGAAAAAGCTTGTTGTTAGTCTAGTTGACAGCGAAAATAATTCGATCGGACTTTTAGACAAGGACCTCGCAGAATATACATATGACGCATTCGGACCGTCAGGAGAATTCAGCTTACAAACGGGGTTTTTCACAGTTACTTCAGATGTATCAGAAATGGCAGGTAAAGACGCAACGTTGATGTTTCTTTTGATGGGTAAGGGTGATGATCCCAACCGAGCTGGGTTGATTATCGACAACATACGTGGATTCGCCGCTCCAGTCCCAAAGGCATCAAATGGTGATTTGGATGATAATGGCAAAGTCGACTTTGGTGATTATGCTGTTTTCGCCAGGCACTGGCTTGATACTGATTGCAACGAACCTAACTATTGCGAATGGGCTGACCTTGATTTTAATACATCAGTTGATCTTGCCGATTTAGAAATCTTCTCAGGTTATTGGCTTTGGAAAAAAAGTGAACCAATACAAGGCGATTTTAATCAAAGTAACTTTGTAGATTTTGCAGATTTTGTAATTTTAGCGAATCGTTGGATGAATTCTTGCGTAGACCCTCATTAGTGTGACGGATGTGACTTTGATGAAAGTGGGAAGGTTAACGTCAATGATCTTGGCGAGTTTGTCGAGTATTGGCTTGCAGGTGTTGAATAGCTTCACAACCTCTCTTCGATAAAACAATGACCAAAGGACATTTTACTTTTTAGTCACTATTTCAAGTGGTTGTTCCGTTTTCGCTTCGGGTTTTCTCCAGAATTTCTCAAGCTCAGAATGAGCGCAGATCCCGCCACCTCTGTGCTCTCTGCGGCTACAAATCACCAACCACGCTTGCCCGCCGTCCTTCTGGCGGGAACCACCAACCACGAACCACGATCCACGAAAAGAATTCCCTTTACATCCAACCCCAAATCGTGTATAATACCCACCAAAATAAACGAAACACTCAATGCTCATTACTAAATACCAAATAGTAAATCGTAAATCCTTCGTGGCCCCCAACCCAACACCCCCCTCTCACGAAACCCCGGAAGCTCGGCAAGACTGCCCTCCGTCAACCAAACCGCCCATTCCGCCAAAAACGGGTCACGAGCTTGCCCGCCACGTCGTTTGGCGGGTCACGGGCCACGAGCCACCACAGTCTTCTACATCTGTCGAGAATCCTCTACAAATCAGCCCTTTTTATGCAAAACGAACCCAATTCCCAAAACACCCAAAATCAACGCAAACCCAGTCCCCACAAAGGATTACGAAAATACAACGCCTCCGGCAGGACCCAAAAACGAACCCAAACGAACCCAAACGAACCCAAAACGAACCCAATTTTTCGCTCGTCAGGGGCTCCCAAAGCCAAAACGAACCCAAACAAAGCCAAAACGAACCCAAACAAACCCAATCTCCCAAAAACCCAAAAATCAACGCAACTTCCCTTTCCACAAAGGCTTATGAAAATAAAGACCCCTTCAGGCTTGGAAAAGCAAACCCAAACAAACCCAATTTCAAACTTTTTGCTGGCGATGTCGTACGGAGAAAACTATGTTCTGTAACCATCTAAATGGAAAATGTCAGTTTAAGATGGCAAAGACTTAAAATGTTGTTGCAGGATTGTTATGGCATGGCCGGTTTTAGAGAAGGACAGGATGAATAGAAGGCAATTCCTTGCGGCGATGGGCGTGGCGGGGTCAGCAGTGACTCTGCCGGGCTGCCTGTCCCGACTTGCACATCAGGACAAATCATCGCCCAACATTATCTTCATAATGGCCGATGATCTCGGCTACCACGATCTGGGCTGCTACGGCTCTCGAGAAATACCGACGCCCAATTGCGATCGTCTGGCTGATGTGGGCGTGAAGTTCACAGATGCTCACAGTCCTTCGGCGGTTTGCACGCCCACGCGTTACGGCGTTTTGACGGGACGGTACTGCTGGCGAACCTGGCTGAAGGATTGGGTCATAAATGACCGGATGCCGCTGGTGATCGAAGAAGGGCGGCTCACCGTGCCGGCAATGTTGAAACAATACGGCTATACGACCGGCTGTTTTGGCAAATGGCACCTGGGATGGGGCAGATGTAATGACGCTTACCAGAAAGGAATCCTGGCGCCCGGTCCACTGGAAGTCGGCTTCGATTCCTTTTTCGTGGTTCCGTTCAGCCATAACTCGCCTCCGGCCTCCGAGGTCTTTGTAAAAGACGGCGGTATCGTTGGAATGAAGGACGGCGAAAGCATAATGGATGAGGCGGTGCTGGCGCGGTGTCGCCGCAGGCTTGCGGACACTGCGACGGAACTCTCCGCAGAGGCCGTTCGATTTATTGAGAATAACAGGGACAAGCCTTTCTTTCTGTACTACCCGGCGACAAATGTTCACTTACCCATCACGCCCAACGAGAGATTTCGCGGCAGGAGCGGCCTGGGAGAGTACGGCGATTTTGTGGTCGAGTTCGATTGGGCTGTCGGCGAGGTGCTGGATGCGCTTGATCGCCTGAATCTTGCGGGCAATACACTCGTTATCGTGACCAGCGACAACGGGTCCAGGCACAAGGGTTCCAATCTGCCCTGGCGGGGGCAAAAGGCCCAGATTTATGAAGGGGGGCATCGTGTGCCTTTTATCGCCCGCTGGCCGGGCAGAATCAACCGGGCCTCCACGTGCGATGAAACCATTTGCCTGACCGACCTGATGGCAACATGTGCGGAACTGATGGGGTTCTCGCTGCCTCACAATGCCGGAGAAGACAGCGAGAGTTTCCTGCCTGCTTTGTATGGGAAGAAGCTGTCGCGCGGGCGCAAGGCGATAGTCCATCACTCCGTGTGCGGGATGTTCGCAATCCGGCAGGGAAAATGGAAACTCATGGAGGGACTTGGCCACGGCGGCGATTTTAATTTCGGCATCAAGCTTTACGAATGTCCGGGGCTGCCCAAGATTGATGAAAAGACCGGCAGGATTCATGACTTGAGCTTCGAACCGAAACCGTTCCCGCAACCCGGCCCGGGGGAGCCGCCCGGACAGCTCTATGATCTTGATGCGGACCCGGGTGAGACGGAGAACGTGTGGCAGGAGCATCCGGAGGTGGTCAGGCGGCTGCAGAAGTTGTTGGATCGGTATCGCAGTTCCGGACGCAGTCGCGCATAGACTGTATCGGCGGGGGTATAGCAGAGATGATCACAGAATTCTTCTCGCAGAGGGTTTGAAGTCTGACGGCAAGTTAAATATTCCATTTAGAAAAGAGATCCAGCAGCATAGCAGGGCAGGCAAATCCGACGTTACAGTAAAGTGATAAAAAAAGCCCCGCGGGTTTTGGCGGGGCTTGTTCTGCTGTCTGTAATGCTTCAAGGTATTTATCCGGTGTAAGCAAGTGTGTAAGGCCTGCGGTACTCCTTTGTCAGCATGGCGTTGGCTTTATCAATATCCTTGCTGCATTTTGTAATTCTCTGGCTGTCGGGGTCATAGGTCAGCGCGGCATTGCCCAGCCTTGTGCCGATGTTGCCGAGATTGCAGAGATTCGAGAGCACGGCGCCGGTCTCAATCGGAGAATTGAGCATCGACGGATCATCGTTGCGTACAGCGGTAATGAAATTCTCAAAGATATCCTCCGTGGGCTCGATACCATAATCTTCACGTTTGATATCGACCTTTTTGTCGCGACCCAAGTGTGCCGTACGGCCGCAAATCCATCCTTCGGTGCCGTATAGTATGGCGTCGTTGCCGAAATCGGGCATACCATAATCAGTCCACAAGCGCATCTCGTACACTATCTGGATTTTACCATAGTCATAGATAATCGTCTGGGTGTCCGGTGTTTCGTGGTCGTCGTCGTACCACAACTGTCCGCCGGATGTTACTATCTCTTTTGGGTACTGCTTATCCATACCCGTTTGCCAGACGGCCAAATCGAGGTGGTGGATGCCGTCGTTTACGAGATCTCCTCCGCCATAATTCCAGAACCAATGCCATTTGTACTTCCAGCGGTTTTTGGTGAACTGCGCGACGGGGGCCGGTCCGAGCCAAAGGTCATAGTTTACGCCCTCGGGTGGATCCTCAATTTGTGCATGACCAATCTTTTTGCGCAGTTGGCAATTAATGGCTTTGGCCATATAGCATTCGCCGATTATGCCTTTTTTAATTGCTTCCCTGACGGCCATATGACCGGCGTCGCTGCGGCGCTGTGTGCCGTGCTGCACGCACTTATTGAACTGCTTAGCGGCCTTGATTAGGAGATTGGCCTCGTGCACGGTATGGCTGGATGGTTTTTCAACATAGACATGCTTTCCCGCCACAATGGCCGCCAGCGCCACGGGGGTATGCCAATGATCGCATGTAGCGATACTGACCGCGTCGATACTCTTATCTTCGAGCATCTTGCGAAAATCGCTGTAAGCCTTGACGGGGCCTTTCTCCTTCGACTTTTCCTGGGCGACCTTTTCGGCCTTTTTGGAATCGACATCGCAGACAGCAACAAGCCTGCTGTTCTTCATGCCTGCGAAGGCGCCCGCATGGCCGGAACCCCGGCTGCCCACACCGACGACAGCAACGTTAACCGTCTCACTGGGAGCCGCCTGGCCGTTCCTGCTAATGATGAGAGGCGCCGCCGAGGCCAATAAACCTGCTCCGGTGGCCTTGATGAACTTACGTCGCGTTAATTCTGACATGATCGGTTCCTTTCGATATAATTGAAATCACTCATTTTTACATAAGTGCGGCAAATCCGCACCCAAGACCTGAATTAGGACGCCCAAGACCCTTGATTTTATGCAATATTTGCCCGCAGGCCATCCATATTCTCAGAAAAGGGGCCCGAACGCGGGTTCGGCGGGGCATTCAGTATTCCGGACAGAAACCAGGCAGCGCGTCTGTGGTCATCTCTGCCACCCCCGCAAACACAGTCTATGTCCGACTGCGTCCGGAACTGCGATATTGATCCAACAACTTCTGCAGCCGCCTGACCACCTCCGGATGCTCCTGCCACACGTTCTCCGTCTCACCCGGGTCCGCATCGAGATCATAGAGCTGTCCGGGCGGCTCGCCAGAGCCGGGTTGCGGGAACGGTTGGGGTTCAAAGCTTAAGTCATGAATCTTGCCGGTCTCCTCATCAATCCTGGGCAGCCCGGGACATTCGTAAAGCTTGATACCGAAATTGAAGTCGCCCCCGTGGCCAAGCCCTTCGATGAGTTTCCATTTCCCCTGCCGGATTGCGAACATCCCGCACACGGAATGATGGACTATCGCCTCCCGCCCGCGCGACAACTTCTTCCCGTACAAAGCAGGTAGGAAACTCTCACTGTCTTCTCCCGCGTTGTCAGGCAGCGCCATGCCCATCAGGTCCGCACACGTTGCCATCATGTCGGTCAGACAAATCGTCTCATCGCACGTCGAACCGCCCCTGATTCTGCCCGGCCAGCGAGCGATAAAAGGCACTCGATGTCCCCCCTCATAAATCTGGGCCTTCTGCCCGCGCCAGGGCAGATTGGAACCCTTGTGCCTGGACCCGTTGTCGCTGGTCACGATAACGAGCGTGTTTTTCGCAAGATTCAGGCGATCCAGCGCATCGAGAACGACCCGCTGCCGTTCTTATCCTTTCCGTCTATCACCAGTTTATCATCGATCTTCAGAATCAGGCCATTGTCAGCTTCCCCGGCAAAGTTGACCTCGCCCGTAAACGGCCCCACGATATAGCCATACCAGCGACAGGAATAATCTTTCGAGCCGTGAGTCCAGTCCTTATCAAGGCTCGTGATTATTATCCTCGGCTCCCTATCGAGCCCCTCAAAATCCGACCCGCCGTACCTGGCCCCCAACAGCCCGGGCTTTTTCACGTGTTCGGCTCTTGCCTGGCACGGAAGAAAAGCGGATATCCCAACCAGTGTCACAACGGCGAGAACTGAAAGTGTTTTGCTGCTCATAAACTCTCCTTTTTTTGTTAGACGTTTACGGTATTGAATACTCTGCTGCCGAGCCAAGCCTTACAATCCCGAGATAATATCCAGCTCTTCGAATTGCAGATAATACATGGCATTTTCTGTTTAGACGGTTACAAAGCACAGTTTTATGCGTGCGACATCAATAATTTCGTGAACCACAATGGCCCACACTAAGCTCGTGCACCGCACGTCATTTTGCCCCCCTGCGTTCGGCTGTGTCTTTGCGACATACAGAGGCACTCCACTTCCTCGCGACGGCGTCCGCGATTGGGGCAAGGATACCATTTTGTCCTCCCGTTTTTATGAAATTCGCCTGGCAGCGGAACCCGTGTATGAAAGACCGTCATCGTACCGGCTCTGCGGGCGGAGGGGTTTGCAGCCATTTGAAGTTGAACCGGTAGTGCTCTCTGCTGGTTATCAGGTGTATCACACCGTTGTCGGCCTGGCAGATGGAGTTGTATCCGGCCTGCTCTGCGGTGCTGAAACCGAGGGGGAACTTTCGGCCGTCCATCATCTCTGCCTTCGTATCCGGCCCATCGTGGCTGACCAGCCGGTGATTGGTCCAGGTCTTTCCATCGTCATGCGACAACGCCGTGAACATTCCTGTAACCATACGCTCGGACCCAGACGCATCTTCTATGGGCATGTAGACCCAGCTTTTCCTGCCGCATGTAAAAGAGACAAACAGCAGTGGGCCTTCGGCGAGCCTGATAAGCAGCGGCCTTTGACCGCCCTCGCTGGGCGGGAAATCGCTCTTGCTGTACCGCCATGTCCTGCCCATGTCACTTGAAATACTCATCGGCATTTTGCCTTCAATGTTGTCGCCTCGCCCGAATGCCAATAGCCTGCCGTCCTTTAGCTGTGCCACGCACGCGTGTATCCCGGCTATTGTCCCCAACCTGTCACGCCATGTCAGGCCATCATCGCGGCTCAGGTAAACAGCGGTCCCGCCGTTACCGGTTGTCACCGCATCACAGGGTAGCAGTATCTGTCCGTCGTGCGTCCTGAATATCGACTCGACCGGCATCTGGCGTATATTGTGTTCGGGCATTATTACTTTTGCCTTGCTCCACGTCCTGCCGTGGTCGGTTGACTGTCGCAAAATGACCGCCAAAGAACCGAATGTCGCAGCAGTCGAGTAACCGTTGAAATGAAACAGCGTCCCGTCGCCGTCCCGGAACATCGAACAGGTATGATTGTTGCGGTCGGGCTGGTTCCAGAAAATATCGGCCTGCTCCCATTGTTCGCTGCCGTATCGAAGTCGGCTTGCAACAATAGCAAGCTCGCGACCGTCCTCGTTAACGCACGTGTACCAGGTCGCGAGCATATCCCCGTTGGCACAGGCGACTATCTTGGGGACGTGATTATGACTGGAAAAAATTGGCCCTGTTGAACCTTCGGGCACATTCACGAAACGCAGCGGCCCCTTGAAATAAGGCTTCTCCGGGTCGGGTCCCTGCTTTACATCGGCTGGTATGCGCTGACTCACATTGCGCTGATGCAGAGGCGGTTGCGCAACATCAAGCGCCTGCGTATCCGGCATTTCTGCGAGCACCACCCTGAAACCTATCAACCAGCTTCGATCCTCCGGTATGACGCCGAGGCGGTTGGCCGAACGAAGATAATACAATTGCGTCGAATGACTGCCGCCTCGCGTCACCTTGAAGTCACCATCAGCCCTGCCGACAGGATCCACCTGTGGTGGCGACTCATACGGACCGTACCAATCCTCGCACCACTCCTCGACATTACCGTGCATATCGTAAAGTCCCCATGCGTTCGGCTGCGTCTTTCCGACATGCAGCGGCACCACTTCCTCGCGGCCGCGCCCGTTAGCAGGGCAGGGATACCAGCTTGTCCCCACATTTTTATGGAATTCACCCGGCAGCGAATCCCCCGTATGAAAAACCGTCGTCGTACCGGCTCGGCAGGCATATTCCCATTCCGCCTCGGTCGGCAGCCGGTACGGCAAACCTTCCCTTTTGCTGAGCCACTCGCAAAAAGCCTTTGCGTCATGCCAGCTCACGAAGACAACGGCCTCACCGTTCTCGATGGAAAAGCCAAGCTTTCCGCGTACAAAGCGGTGAGACGGATCGAATTGCTCGAACCGGGCATTGGTGACTTCGTACACGCCCATATAGAAAGGGTTGCTGATAGTCACTTTGTGCGCGGGCCGTTCATCAGTATCGCCATCTCTCATGAAACCATCATTTGCCAGTCCGGCGGGGAGTTCGTCGTGCAGGCCGCCCATGGTAAATTCACCGGCCTTAATGAGAACGAACTTCATCCCCAGCGAGTTGGTGAACGATTGGCCGGTCGGCATCGGCGCTGCGTCGGATACCGACGCCTCCACGCACATAACCGCAGCAATTAGGTTGAGCCTTGCGATCTTCCTAAAATCCACTTGTATTCCTTCGTTCTATTTTGGGCCTCGTTCTTCTGCTGTTCTCTTTCGCGCATGGTTCTATTTTATCCAGGCGCCCCATTGCGGATCGACAAGGCCCTGGCGTACGAGCACCGCCTTTACCACCAGGTAGTTGTCAACCAGCAGGCCCTCATAACCCCATGGAGTTCCATCCCAGGCGCGCCAGTCGTTGGTTTCGTTGTCATTGTCACCGGCGCCCTGGAAGCGGCATTCGTTGAAGGATTTGAGAATCGCAAACAGAATCCGGTCGGCTTCCTTTTTCCTGCCGAGTTTGTACAGAGCGGCTATGGTGTAATATACGTGGTTTGCGGAGGCGCCGCCGTTTTCATAAACCTCAAATGCATTCTTGCCTCCCCATCGAGACGTACCTTGATCAAAGTAATCCTCTTCCGGCACATTAACGAGGTTGCCGGGCAGACCGAGATCGAACCTAACGAATCCCACCTCCTGCATCTTCTTGAACATTGCATCGAGCAGTCCGTTGGCCTTGTTCTTATCATCAACCACGCCGTAAGTAATCGCTATTCCCTGGATAAAGGTAAAGGCATAATCGTGGAGATTGCCGTCGCGGCTTTTCCACCCGGCCAGCATTCCGGTTTCGGGATTATAAAAGGTCTTGTAGTAGGCGCCTTTAAGCTTCTGCGCCGCCTGCTCGAATTCCCCGGCCTCGTTTTCTCTGCCGGCGACGGCGGCAAGCCGGGCGAGGCCCCTAAAGCCGCGGTATGCGATGGCATTCGAGTAGGCATCCTCATGCCCGAAGTTGATGCAATCCCACCAGTTTGCCGGACGCACTTTGCACTGGCCCAGGTTGCCGCTCTGGTGATATTCAATCAGCCCGTTGCCATCGGAATCCGTTTTGAGTGACTCTCGCCCCCATTCAATCAGCTTGTCGATGTTGGCCTTGACCCACTTGTCATCTTTGCTTGCCTGGTAATAGTTGTGCGCAGCGGTCAGCAGAGACGGCCACGTATCGAGCGACGCCTGGGGATATTCGCCTTGTCCGTAGCCCGGCATGGCGTAGGTCTTCTTGCCCGCCAGAATACGATTGAGCGAATCGCGCAGGAGCTGGGGGCCGGATACGCCATCGGCCAGTGGGCCGGTCAGCATTGCGATCTCACTGTACTCGTGGTAACAAAGACCGCACACGTCCGAGCTGGCATGGTTGGCCAGCATACGATGTTTGCTTGAGAGCTGCAGGGTGTTCAGCCAGCATCGACGGTAGCCGTCAAAACGCACGTCTGATTCAATTTCCGCCTGCTCAGGGTACAGGTTGACCACTTCAAGCCTGAACTGAATCCACGGGTTTCCCTTTGATCCGGCCGGGAAGGTGATGGTTGCATTCTCACGCGTGCCTTGATAGCCAAGGCGCAGCGGCGTTTGACCGGCAGAACTGCCCGTAATGCGCAGCGTACCCTGACCGGGGATGTGCAGCACAGCAGGCAGTCTGACTGATCCGTCATCTTCCATCACACCCAGCAGCGTTGCATGGGCCGGATGTCTGCCGCGAAACCTGAACTTCAATACGAACGGTTCTGCAGCATTCTCCCCGCCCGCAACGGACTTGATAATGATGTAATTATCTTCGAACTTAAAAAGAGTGGACGCATCGGTTTGCTCGCTTGCATAACGGACCCATCCGTTCTCGCTCGATGTGTGATAGGTTTGCTTCGAACCGCCTCGCAGCATTCCATTGGTCCACTTGCGCCCTTTGCCCAGCGAATCCACCCAGAAACTTTTGAACTCCGGCTTATCGGCAGCCAACTGGACGCCATAGGTATTCGTCTCGCAGGACAATGGCAATTCGCCTTGTGCCTGAGACAAAGCCGTGCAATAAGAAAGTAGCAATAATGCTAAGAACTTTACCCCTCGATGTTTCATTTTGCTTTTTCGCTTAACTCTTTACAGACCGCTATCCGACTACTATTCGAAGCAGTCGGCGGATTCCTGCCTTTTGCAGTTGCTGCGTAACGAAGGACCTCTCTGTTACAAGTGCCAGCCGTCACGATAGTGGATGTGAAGAAGTTCATTGGCGGCGTCATTATTGGTGAACTTCAGGTTTTCGGCGTCCCATTGCAGTTTCTGGTCTTTCACTCGAATCGCAATCATTCCGAGAAGGACCATCTCGGTCAATGCCCCGCCGTAGTCGAAACTAGAGCTTGCGGGTCTTCCGTCCTTGCACGCGCGAATCCAGTCGCCTTCATGACCTTCCTGAATCCTCGGGATCGTCTGCGGGGGCCTTTTGTATTCTTTCATCTTGGTTTCGGGTATGATCCTGGCACCGCTGGCGCCGTGCGAACCGTGCATGATGCAGCCTTTATCGCCGATAATGAAGGCGCCGCTATTCGGTACTTTCCGGCCCTTTTCAAGCTCATCGGGTATAGGGGGCAGAAGCCTTCCGTCGAACCAGGTCAGCTTGACGGGCGGCTTCTTTCCGCGTGCAGGGAATTCGTATCTGACAATTGAGGCCCTTGGGAAAGTCTGTGAGCTGACTTCGGGCTGCCAGTGAGTCGTGGTTGCCTCGATGCTCTCCGGGGCGCCAAGGTCTAATGCCCAGAATGCCGGGTCGATTATGTGGCAGCCCATGTCTCCCAATGCTCCGGTTCCGAAATCGAGCCACGCTCTCCACTTGAGGGGATGATATTCGGGATGGTAGGGCCTGTAGGGAGCGGGTCCGAGCCAGAGGTCCCAGTCAAGCGTATCGGGGACGGGTGGCGTGTCTTCGGGTTTGGCCATTACGGCGAAATTGGACCAGGGGTCTCCACCGACAGGCCGATCAGTCCAGGCATACACTTGCCGGACATCTCCAATCGCGCCGTCATCGATCCATTCTTTAAACATGCGGATCGAATCCTGCGAATGCCCCTGGTTTCCCATCTGGGTCTGCACCTTATATTTGCGTGCGGCCTCTGTAATCTTGCGGGCTTCGTAAACTGTGTGAGTCAGAGGTTTCTGACAGTAAACATGCTTACCCCTGGCCATAGCGGCCATTGTGATTACGGCGTGAGTGTGATCGGGTGTGGCTATGACAACCGCGTCGATGTCTTTCTGTTTATCGAACATGACCCGATAGTCTTTATACACCCTTGCATTGGGGTATTTCCTGATGGTCTTACCGGCGTAATCACTGTCCACATCACACAAGGCCACTATATTCTCGCTCTCGCATGCTCCCAGATTGCCGCGGCCCATTCCACCGACGCCGATGCCGGCAATATTCAGTTTATTGCTGGGTGCATCTGCGCCCAACAATCGGCTTGAAACGAAATGAAAGGCAAGGCCAGCCTTGGCCGAATTTGCCAGAAATTTCCTGCGGGACATCGATTTCTTTTCACATCTTTTCATGAACTTGCCTCCAAAGAGATAATAGCTTCATCCGGGACTCTGTTTAACCTTGAATCATAGTGTATCGTAGTTTTTCACCGATTCAAGGCAAAAGTCACGACAAGGTTTACAGTTGATAAGTACAGGCTGATTCGGTTTTGAGTAATTCTGCGAGTTCCCTACTTCACAGTGCGCAGGATATACTTCCATGTCGCCATCCCCATACCTTTGCCGCTCTTATTGGCCTCAAAGACTTTTTTGATGTCAGGGATGTAAGGTTTCACTTTATCGCCGAGGGCATAAAGCGCCGTAACTGCAAGTGCGCTGTCGCAGTCTTCGCCCGGGATTCCCGCTATTTTGATAAGCGCGGGCATTCCTTCTTCTTCAAGCCCGATATTGCACAGGGCCTCTGCCGCCGGCACACGCACCGACTGACTTTCGTCCTGTAATGCTTTGAGCAATTCAGCCTTTGCAGGTGCAGCGGCCTCGGCCATAGCAGCAAGGCTCACAGCAGCCCAGTATCTCACGCTGGCATTTTTGTCATCGAGCGCTCCCATAACATCTTGAGCCCTGCAAGTACCGGTCATAAACATCAGTTCAAGAATTCGTTCACGGTCCTGTCGGGACACGCTGCGCACCATGGCATAAGGCGTTATCGCGTGCTTTCTGCATTGTCGCACAACTTCCATCTCTGCATGCATGCTTGCGTCATAGAGTTCGCTCATGCGTTGGCGAAGAATTGTACGCATACCTTTGATCCGTTCTGCATACTTGGGATCAAGAGCGAGATTGTTGAATTGATACGGGTCATTCTTCGTATCATAAAACTCTTCGGGCGGCGTCCGGCGCTGCATGAGCCAAGCCTGGTTCCCTTTAAGCTTACCTTCGGCATCAAGGCGCCGCAGTTCCTGGCGAATCTGCGTTCTCTCAGAATACTCGCAATAAGACATTCTTGGACGATGCGGTTTGAAGTTACGTATATACTGGTAACGACCGTCATGTATGGTGCGACTGCAGAAGACAACCTCATCCACGCGGTCACGTATGCCCAATACCCACTTACGTCTGGGCGCATCTTTCTCTCCGAGAAATGCTCTACCTTCCATGTATTTCGGGATCTCGATACCCAACAGGCTCAGCATTGTTGGAGCATAATCCACGAAACTTACAAGGCGATCTTCCGTATTACCCGGTTTGCCGGGAGCCAGATGTTCATACTTCTTAGGAAAACGCACAATAAGCGGGACCCTCAAGCCGCCATCATGCAGCCAGCGCTTACCACGAGGCAGTCCCATACCATGATCGGAAAAGAAAAAGACGATCGTGTCTTCAGCAAACCCGTCGGCATCCAGCTGATCAAGCAAACCTCTTACCAGCTCATCCATAATAGTTATTTGCGTATGATATGCAGCAATGTTTACGCGCACCTTGTGTGTATCAGGATAGAAAGGCCAGACGGCAACCTTCTGTGGGTCATGACGCTTATTCTCAGGCAGCTCCGCGTTAATTCGTTCAAGGTCATCTTCGTTATAGCGGGTCTTTGACTGGTGTGTACATTCAAAATTAAAGACCGAGAAAAACGGCTTGCCCTTAGGGCCCTTACGCCAATGCGCGTTTTTGCTGGATTCATCCCATGCTTGCGGCCCAGCATTGAAATTATAGTCCTGCTTGGAATTATTGGTACAGTAATAGCCGGCTTTCCTCAGGTATTCGGTGAAACAGAGAATATGCCCGGGCATGGCTATCGAATGCCTGAGATGCTGTGCACCAAGTGATGAGGCATACATCCCGGTGATGATACTACATCGCGACGGCGTGCATACGGGAGCAACTGCAAAAGAGTTCGTGTAACGTGTTCCACCTCTTGCCATTTGATCGAGAGTCGGAGTAATCGCATCGGAGTCACCATAACAACCCAGATTCAAACTCGTGTCTTCAACTGAGATCCACAAAATATTCGGGCGATGTTTTTCCTTGTCTTCTTGCGCCAATGCCACAAAGGGAAATGACAAGCACGCTGTTTGTGCCATAGTCGTTTTAAGAAGAACCCTCCTATCTATTTTCATTTTGCCTTCTCTTTCTTGCGTACTTCACACAATACTCTTATTTAACTTGTGAAGTTTCTCTTACTCAACACGGTTGGCCACCGATTTCCGCGGATTCTCCGCTCCCAGCAGCTTGACCTCATGCAGACACAATCCATACCGTCCGCCTGGCGGGTTGAATTCAAGCTTGATGCCATTCCAGCCGGGGCTAAAGTTTGCGGAATAGCACAACCATAGCGTCCTGCCGTCACTGCTGATGAACTTACTTGGAAAATTCAGAAAGTAAGCCTGCTCGCCGAAGTCTTTCATATAGGTCACCATACGCCATGGACCGGTCAGCGTGTCGGCCTCCAGAATATAAGAGTTCATCTTCGCCACGGTCGGCCAGCCATCGGTAACACACATCAAGTACTTCTTCAGGCCCGGAACATAAGTTGCGGTGACACATCCCATGTTATTGTTCCACTCGATCAGCGGTTTAATCTTCTCAAAATCGCTCGTCCATACAGGATTCGCGTTCTTGTCATGACCGGCAAAAAACTCCCAGGCCTTGATGTCGTTAATCGTTTCCGGCGACGGTGTCACACGGGCAAGATAAATCTGGTCGGCACTAATCCAACTCAGGTTGGCATGAGCGAAATCCTCCGTACATGGCTGCGTTTCAAAAGGCTCTCCGGGCTTTCCAACTCGCAGGCATGGCCGCGGCATGGGGTCGTCCTTAACGGCCCCCATCCCTAACATATACGCCTTCCCGTCTGGCGAATGCTGCATATTCCTGCCAAAATCAACAAAGTGAGGCGCTCCCATCTTCACCGGGCCGAGGTGCTTGGCCGGTTCGGGAAACAACGGCTTACTCGGCGACAGCGGCGACGGTGTCCACGTTTTTCCAAGATCTCGTGAAATCTGGAATCCAGGCAAGGGCCCCAGATTTGGCCAGTTCCATTTGAATCCCCTGTGGTTGTAACCACCGTCAGGTCCAAGGCAGTAGGTAGCGTAGTACCAGATACCATTGTGGACCAGAGAACCCGCGGGGTAGCGCCCAAGGTAAGGCATAGCAGCGGCAACTTTTACCGCAGAAGTGTTCTTGATGGTCAAATTCACAGGGTCGTCGCCTATCATCACGGCGTGAGCTGTGCGAGCATCGTCGCTGCCGGCGGAACTGCAGCCCATTCCATCGGTTTTTCCGTCGGTCCACGGTGAATAGAGATTGCCGTCAGATGCCCACGACGGATACCAGGTGTCCCCACAGGTATAATCGCTGTGACGGCCGGTGAAGAAGAGCCCCGTCAGCGTTTTCGATTGCTCGAACGGACAGTCGTCGGGAATCTCTGATTTCCAGACGAATCCCTCATCAGTGTTGGCCGGTGCATTCTTATTGTCGGCCATCACACTATTAACAAGCAAAAAGCCAAACAGTAAAGGCACGAGCATTCTCATATTATTCAAAACAGTTCCTTTCATAGTGTCTCCGATAGAAGGAGATAGGATTTCGCATTTGACATTTGTATATCGTTACTCAGTTAAGACATTGTGCCCAGTTTCCAATAGAATATCAGACTTGTCGTTAAAGCTCAAGCCTTTTGCCTGCTCAAGAAAATCTGACGATCATCTCTCCAGGGTACGTCAGTTCTTTGCATAACCAGGCGACGGCTGTTCGACTGTCAGATGTACACTGAACGTACATTTGTTAGTTTGCGACTCTAATTTGCAATAGATGATGCGGATCAATTCGACGGTTCGATATATTCAGTACCGGCGAGAAGTCTGACCGGTCCGATGAGGCCGGCCGGGCGCGGCTGCCCCGTCGGATAAACGGTGGACCAGGTCCGACGTTCTTCGGGCTTCAGTGGGGCGTCTGCCAGCAGGCGGTTGTGCCAGGCGTTGGTCACTTTGACGGTCAGTAAGTTGTCACCGGCCCGAAGCGCGTCTTTGACATTGACGCGAAACGGAGGGGCCCAGAGGCCATAGGCCGGCTGATTTCCATTTATGATGACATCAGCAATATTGTAAACATTACCCAGATCAAGGATGACATCATCGGCATCTCTCAGCCAGTCGGCATCACATTTGAAGGCCAGCACATAGGTCGCTGTGCCGGAATGATATTTCACGCGGTCATCCTCGCTTTGTGCAAGGTTCTGCAGTTGTGACATCTCGAAGGTATGCGGTTTCTCATCTTCAAAGGGGCTCTGCAATGTCACTTTCCACGGTCCTTTTAGAGAAATAGTTGCATCTGCCCATTTTACGCAGCGGCCGTCGGCGCGGCGTGTCCATTCCAGCGGTATCGCCATCGGTGTGTGAATCGATACCTTCGTATTGTTTGCACCAGGCTCGAGCAATTTGTTCAGCTGAGGTTGAACTGAAGCAGGCACCTTGAAGTCAGGTGTTCCGAAGTTGAATACAATGAACAATGACCCTGCAGCGGCGAAGTCGAGGGCCAATTGGGTTCGCCCATCCGAGAGTTTTTGGCAGGCCACTGGTCGGCTTACAGAACCATTTAGGGCCTGGAAAATCATGGGGTCGGACTGGCGGCTGCGCAGATTCACTACCAGCCGTCGGGCATAGGGGACCGTGTTCGCCAGATAAAAGAGATCGCGTCCATCAACCAGCCGTTGGTGCGAGGCCAGCGGGACATCCGTACCCACCGTTTCAACTGCCGGCAACACCTTATTCTCGGCAAGCGCTTCTTCCAGTGACATCCCCCAGAGCACTTTTCCCGCCCCCAGCAGGCACCGGCCTTTCTCTCTGTATCCGGGTCCGCCGGTTTTTGCTCCCCAGATTTTTTTGATAAGCGCGGCCGCGTCATGTTGAGCATTTTCCTTAGGATTGAGCGTTGCAGGTTGAGTCGGAGGGCAGCCAACCAGGGTCATCCCCCGCTCTATCAAGTTCGAAATCAACTCAAGTGTTGAGGGAAGTAAACTGTGGCCCGGCTCTAAATAGAGCATTTGGTAACGCGCTCCTGTGGGAATAATCAACGAACCATTTTTGACTTTAACTTGTTCAAGTAGTTCACGGTTGATCCAATCAAAATCGTAACTCTGTCCCAGTCCGTCAAGCCGCTCGAGGTCGTCGATACGGATCAGATCATCGCCGACATAAGCCAGAATATCCGCCACCGCCACCCCCTGACGTAACATAAACTGGCTGCGGGCATGGTAGTCATTCCAGACGGACATATACGGCCACCATGTTTGGTAACGATTTAGCGGAAGGCCAATTGATACATTCATCGGATGTCCGGGCTTGTCAGACAGCGGATTATGGGCATAGGTATGGAAAACGACTCCGTTTATGCCTTTTGCAAAGAGGTCATCGGTGCGGGTCTTGACCATGAAGGGATGTTCGTCCCACTGGACGCCGAACTGGGTGTGAGATTCGGCGGCAACCTGCTCTTTGCCATAAAGTCGGTAGGCCGAAACAGCGTTCTTGATCGGCTTAAAGAAGTCATCACAGCCGCGTATCGTCAAGTTGCCAAAATCATCATAGCCCCGGAACCAATACTCCGTCATGGGAATATCGACGTACCTGTAATGGCGCAAGGGATCGCCGCAAATAACGTCACCGGAGGACTGTTCTGAGTAGGTGTTGATCCCATCCCGATGGCCCAGGCGAGCCATTTCACCGTAGAACTGCTCGCATATCAGACGGTCAATAGTCTCACGAAAGTCACAAAGGAAGGCCCATGACTCATTTGGATCGTTGACAACATATCCTGCCAGGGCCGGTAACCATTTGCGAATCTCATAGCCGTGGTGTTGCTTGAAATGTGAGGGGAATTTCTCGGTCCAGTTCTGATGCCGGCATTCCCAACTCTCGAGCAGCTGTCCTTTCACCGAGCCATCGAGGATGCCACCCTTGCCGGCCATCCTGCCGACATAGGCTTGATAGTGGTGCCGGGACGCTTCGGCATCCATCTTGTCGATTTCCGGACCGCTGCCGCCTTCTACTACGGGTTGATTCTTCCTGCCGTTATAGCGGTGACCGATTCGCAGCAGCGTCCACTTGCCGGCCGGCGCCTGCCATTGCAGGGTCCCATCCGGCTGCATCTTATCGGTTATATCAATGATCTTCGCCGAATCGACCCAATTGCCCGGCCCCCCGCCGGTGATGGGGTGCATAGGGGTATTTCGGTAGCCGTATGCAGCGAGAGCGGGCCAGCCCTGCAGTTGGGCCCGTGAAGAGAATCTAATCTCGCCGAGTTTCGGCTTCTCCAACAAAGCATGCCCATAAGCAATATCCCATTTGATAACGATCCTGATATGGGCGGTGCGAGTTTCGGCGATGCTGAATACAAAGGGACACTGCTTGGTCTGCCAGCAACTGTGCGGAAGTTCCAGAACGGTCAGCGGATCCCAATGCCTGCCATCGTCAGAAATGTACAAGTTCATTCGAAGATAAGCTTTCGGATTGAGCAGACGCGAAAACCAACGTGCCGTGAGGAAGACCGAATGTATAATTTGCGGCGACTCTGCCCGCAGTTGCAGTTCGAGTGTTTCCGGAAACGTTATGCTGTCGAACTGGTTGCCGTTGAAAAGCTTCTGATAGGGGGAGTATGCTTGCTCACCAACGAGTTCAAAGGGCTGCTTGTCCTGCGCGGCTCCGAGGTCTATACCGGCAACTTCGGCCCCTTTCGGCGTGGGAAAAGCCAGCACGGCAATCTCGCGGTAGTCGGCGTCCTCACCACGCGACGCCGCCTGCGCCGAAGGGAAAGAACGATCATCGAGCGGCGGACTCGGCAGTTGAAGTTCAAGCAGCTTCGGGCCTTCGGCAATGGTCTCGCTCCAAGTGATGGTGCGCATGGAGTTTCTGATGTTGGTCCAGGGCCCGCCGGCCATGGCCCAGCCGGGACAACTGTGCAGGACCAGGTCGGTTTTGCCCTTTTTGATTCCTTTGGCCAGTGCCGTCAGATTTTCTTCCCACTCTTTGCCAAGGATAGGAATCTGCGGGGTGGTCATTCGGTCCCGAATCTGGCTGCAACTGTCAATCGTGAAGAAATGCAGGGCGGAAAAGCCGGCCTTGTTGATCGCCTCAACATCCTGGTCAATCCCTTCTCTGGTTACTGCCCCTCCGAGGAAGTGATACCAGGTTTCCGGGCGATATTCGCGCGGCGGGTTCCGGAACTTATGCAGGAGGGCGTTGTCCGTTTTACTCTGCCCGCAGGAGATGGAAGGTACCAAGCAGATAATCACGCTCAGATACAGCGACCTTAATATTGTTGATATTCTCATCATGGCTTTCACCAACCATTACTTATCACCGCGGATTTCCGTCAGACAATCGATTATCCCTGCTCAGCTAAGCTGCTGTGCCAATTTCCAATAGAATATCAGACTTGTTGTTAAGGCTCAAATCTTCTACCTCCTCGAGAAGATCTGATGCCCGGACCCCTTGGGCACGCCAAAGTGCGCCGGTTTTTCGCATAAGCCGCGAGCAGCTGCCATCCCTGCCGTGTCCACCAAATAGATTCAACCTGATTTACTGTCATTGTATACCTTTATCGCGGATGTGAGTGATTTCTATTTTGATTGAATGGCGTACGGGTACCACGCCGGCCGAGGAAGCGGCAGCCATTTCTTTGTCTATTTGGCACAGCTTTTCAATAACATTGTCGAGATCTTCTTTCGCATCAGGAACATATCTCAAATAGTCCGGTATGTTATGCAATAATCTTCTTGTCAGCGTAGTTTCAAATACCTGTTGTTTCAATATGACCTCTTCGCACCGCCTAAATGGTTCTGAAAACGGATTATCAAGAAAATCGGCGGCCAGATTAATCCCTTTTGCAAGGTCTGCGCCCGTATATAGCCTGGCGGCGTCGCCCCAGGTCACTTTACATTCAGCGTCCGCATCGATATTCTTCGCAGCCAAAATGAAGCGATTAAGCTCCTCATTAAACGGGAGGAACTCAATCACTCCCCGCGTGGATTTTGGTTTTGAAGGGTCCCCAAAAAAGCAGAACGGGTATCGTGAACTCTCGACCTCAATAACACCGTTGGCGGCAGAAAGAATCTTGTGGCCGGCTGTGGCCTGGGCGTGACCGGAAGCCATATCAACCGTAATAGTACCGATGTCCCCGTCGCAGCCCAGTGCCTTTAAGAAGGCATACGCCATAACGAGGTGACCATTTAGATCGGGGTGGACGCCGTGTACGCCGGCAAGGTGATACGACCTGTCGTACCGGGCCTTGGTCTTTGCCATTACATCCATCATCGGATCGTACACATTGGCGAAAACAACACCTTCCTCTTTGGCCACATCGCGAGCAATGTCTCGCATTTCAGCAAGGGTCTTATTATACATCACCGCATCTGCGGGATTATTGTTGAATGTGTCGCTATCTACGCAACCGGGGGAACCAACAACAATAAAACGAACGCCGTTCTCTTTGAATGTTTTCACTATAGCCCGCTGGGAGTCACGGTAACGCTCTCCCTTCTCGGCTGTCATGGGAGAGTAGCCGCCATCGTTCATACCGTAACACGTTGTTGCCACATCAGGACCAAGCGTGAGCACATCATATTCCATCCGCCGCTGGAAACCCGGCGCCTGCTCCCCATCCCATCCGGCCTGCAGGGTCCTGAGGTTTGCGGCCGGCCGGCACATGAGCAGATAATCCTGTATATAAACAGAATATATCCTCTCTTCAGTAATGGAATCACCGCAAATCGCAACGAAATCGCCGTCTTGGAGTCTGGGTGTATCCTGGGCAGGCGCCGCGATCGCAGCACTTGCCATTGTCAACATCATCATAACCAAGAGAACGATTGAGGGCTTCGAATTACAAGTCTTCATAAGATATGCCTTAACCGGGGGTAAATTATGAACCCGGGGTCTCCGGTAACAGGTGATTCGTGTCTGACACTTGTAGATAATCTGATTATGCACAGTTACCACACTTTCAGCTTGAGCTTACCATCTCCGGTATTCTCAAAAGGACCCGCAGATGGATTAGCTTCGTTTCTTTTCCTGCCGAAGTAGTCTGTATCAATTGTCAAAAGCGAGCCGTCGGGATTCTCATACGCCTGACCTGGAATGATAGCCTTGCCCAAAAGTTTCGTTGTTACGAGCTTGTTATTCAAAGACATAACAGACTTGTCGAGCGTGATATAAAGATACACATTTTCGCCTTGTTCGACTATTTCTATGTTTGGATCAAAATCCGGCTTCTCAACATAATCTGTTCCCCTGATATATGGCTTCGCCCCCTTCAAATACACATTACGATCGGATATGACAGGAAACACCGCATGGTTATATGCTTGAAGCCCGTAACTTTCATTTCCATACCCTGATCGTTTTTTGTATTCAGGATCGCGCTGCCCGGCATTGCCTTCATAACCTGCCACAAAAACATTATTAAAGAACCGGTCATCGCCACCCGAAATTTCACGCAAACCAGCCACGGCGGTTGAATGCGGCAGATGGTAAGGAGTCCTGCGGCTGTTGGGACTTAAGTTGACTTTTCCTGCCATCAGATTATGAACATAAGCTCCTCCCTGAGACATATCCCATACCGAGCACTTCGATAAAAATATATTATTATCAACGATGTATGGCCCGTGGTTTACCTCAGAATAAAAGTCCTGCAGGATGTTGTTATAGCATAAGTTGGCGGTTATTCGCGTTCCCTGGGACATCCAGTCCATCCATATCCCCTTGCCGGTGTTTACAATTCGGTTGCTCTTGATCAGCATATCAATGGAAGCATGAATCTTTATGCCTGCTATTTCATCCCCTTCGAACTGGCGCTTTGTCCAGATGTCGTGAATATAATTATCCGTTATCCGGCTGAAGACGGCTCCCAGGCTTCCGCATATTCCGGCCTGTTCGCAGTTGAATATAGTGTTGTTTCTTACGATGTGCGAGCCTATTGTTTCTTTGGACCAGCTGTTCTCCAAGGCCCTGATTATGACCTCATTGTAGAGTTGGGCGCCGTCTTTGCCTGGATTTTTGGCACAAACATTGTGGCCGCTTTTCCTGTCTTTGCCGAGGGTGACGCCGGTGCATTTCGAATCGCTGATAACGTTGTCCTCGATGATCCACCCTTTGCTCCAATGGGTTCCAATCAGGCCGATCTGCTCGGCCGTAGGCGCCGCCCATTGAGTAGCTGCCTGGCTCATGTGAAAACCGCGGACGGTGATGTAGTTTCTGCCCGGCGTATCCGGATAAAAACAGGCGTCCCTCACGTTGATCTCAACCAGTTCTTCGTTGGGATTATGGTCGTGAAAATTGGCCCAGATGTGCGTGTCCCTGTCGTCGCTGCGGCAGTACCAGGTGTAAAGCGATGCTTCCTTATCAACCGCCTCCGGATATGGTCTGGGATTCATCACCTCATCGAGAGAGGCCTTCTCAAACAACGATCTGCCGTTGAGATAGACTTCCCCCGTATGGTGATCCATGCCCCTTCTATCGAACCAGTCGCCGGCAATAATGTCTTTATAGGGGTTGTAGTCGGCGAAGAGTGTATTCGCAATGGTCACCTTCCATACCCCGTCGCGGACGTGCTCCCAGCCGGTGACAACCTCAGAGCCCTTGACGACGACTTTTTCACCCTTGGCGGCTTGATAAATGATCCTCTTCGAGTCGGACACACCGCCGCGAGGCGGAGTCACCCGTTCACGATAAGTTCCCTCATGCACGGTTATCACGTCGCCCGGCTGCGCAGCCTGAGCAGCGGCCGAGATCGTCCTGAAAGGCTTCGACGCAGAGCCGTCATTGTTATCGATTCCACTCACGGAAACATGGTATTCTCTGGCAGCGAGTGACTGGGCAAGCAATCCGGCAAGTACGATTAGGGCCAACCTCTTCATTTCTTAAATTCCTTTCTGAAGTTATTTTCTTAAACGTAACATGCTTATCTGCTCCAGGGCAAAGGGTCAATTTCCGTTTCGCATGGACTGCCTTACCGCGATGCGCGTTTTACGGCGCCCTTTTGTCAACAAACTTCGCCGCTGCCATATCCCATGCATCGACGCGCCTGACCGTGGCCGGACCGCCTTTGGCGAAGACCTTTATCAGCAGGCTGTCCTTGCGCTTGGGGAATACTTGCTGTGTGAGGCACTGGCGGTCGTTGGCAAAGACCTCCAGCATCGGCTTATCCAGGAAGACACGAAAGCGGAGCGGCTCGCCCTGTTTCAGTTCGAACGGGGCCACAACTAGTTCGATTACTCCTTTGACGGCTTGGAAGTTCTTGCTGCCGGGGGTCTGCGGCCCTTCGGGGTAGGCCACATCATCGCGCATGGTAGATCGCGACATATCCATCTTGAGCTTTTCGGCAACACGGTCGTAAAAGAACACGGTTTCTTCTTTACCGTCCGGCGAGCAGCGTACTTTGAGGCCGACCTGGCGGGCACTGCCCGGCTCGATTTGGACCGCCAGCTCAAGACAGTCGCCGCGGATGTCTGGCAGCATCATCTCCGAATCGGCGGCCAGCTTGATGTCCGACAGCGTGCGGTGATTCTGCCTGAGCATCTCCAGTTCCTTGACTGGCTTGATAAGTAGCGTCCCCTCTTTGTCGAGCGACATGACGCGGGGCAGGCTCTGGACGCCGGAGCCGGCTGCAAGTTGAGTTGTCCGGAGCCTCGGGTCGGTCACCCAGGCCCAGAAAATCCGTCGGCCTTTGCCGTCGATCAGGCTTTCCGGCGCGAAGAAGTTGGCCCCGGGCCAGTTCATCCGCACGTGCTTTTCGGGAAAGAACTTCTCCTTTTTCTTGTCGAAGCGGCCGATGTAGCAGCGACCGCCTATCTTGTGGCTGATGCCCAAAAGTACGTGCTTGTTGCCCAGCTTGAAGAAGTCCGGGCAAGCAAAGTCCTCGCCGGGAACGGTCCAGGACGGCTCGGCCCGGTAGAACGGATGCACAGGCGTCCAGTTGACCAGGTCCGACGATCGGCACAGGTAAAGGGTGTCTTTGTTGTTTTCCAGCTTATTTCCGCCCAACAGGCAATAGTAGGTGTCGCCTTCGAGCCATAGATATGGATCCCCGACGCGATAGACACCGTGGCCGGGCTCGCCCTTTTTCGGGGATGGGATGATCGGGTTTTGGGGGTGCTTTTTCCACCTGATCAACTCGTCGTCCCTGGCCGTTGCGACACAGACACCCGCACCGATTCCGTTGTAGCAAAGCATGGGCACACCATCTTTGTTCACGAAGGCGTTGCCGCTGTAGATGCCCTTGTCCGGATCGCCCGGCTCCGGGCCGAGCGCCGTGGGGTGACAGGTCCAGTTGACCAGGTCGGTGCTGGAAACGTGCCCCCAGCAATGTCCGCCCCGCCGCGCCGGATCCTGGAAGATGTACATAAGGTGGTACCTGCCCCTCCAATATATGCAGCCGTTGGTGTCGTACGGCCGGGCACGACCCTCGTCAGGAAGGACTCTGATATGATAGGCGGGCCACGCTTCGGGATTGTAATTACGGGGCCGGTCGAAGGTCGCGGCTATGTAGCGGCTGCTGGCGACGCTGGCCCCGCCCACCTTCTCGTGACCGATGATTACAGGTTCTTTCTTCTCGGCCGCCGCGCCGGTGGAAAAAGAGACCATCGTCATAATCAAAAACGCCAGTGCCCGAAAAGTGGCTGTTTGGCCAACCGCTGGTGTGTTTCTAACTTTGATGCAGCTCCGGGGACATCGCGCGGTTCGATGAATGGTGTTCATCTTCTTCGTCCTTTCGCTCCAGCAAGTTGTCCAGGATCATGTCGACATCGAATCATGACCTCGATCTTTTCACCGGCTGTAATGACGGCGTCGGCAGCCAGGGTAATCTTCACGCGACCTTTGTCAAACACATGCGCAGCGGCCACAGGGCTGGCGTTGAGCATCACGCTGACGTTGTGTGGTTTCTCTGCAACAGCAAGTGCCAGAGTCCTAACGCGCAGCTTACCCCACTTCAGAACAATACGAGCCCTGAAATCTGACGGATGAGATTGCTGGGTGTAAGTTCCCCAGCCTTGTGCCGCCGTGAACGGGGCACGGAAACTCTCCGGAGTCACACGCGGCGCAAAGGCCAGAAATCCCTTCGGACCGTGATACTCGTATCCACAGGCAGCTACGAAAGCTCCGTGACTGGCCATAGACCGGCTGTAATGGCTTCCGCATTCGACTTCGTTCCACGGATTGCGCTTTGCGCCGAGATACCGCTCGTGCATCAACCTTACCTGCATCAGTCCCTTGTCCACGAGACCGTGCCAGATCATCAACGAGCCCACGGCGTATTCATAACCCGGCTGGCACTCGTTGAGGTACCCTGCATAAAACTCGTCGCCTTTTTTCAGTACATCCGAACCGCCGCGAGGGAAGGTACAACCGATAATGCCTCCCTCTCCCGGCATCGCAAACCAACGCCCCCGCTTGAAAACCTCGCGATAGGGTCCGACATCCGTCGTGAAATTATACTTCCACAGTGAATTAAGCGCCGTCGCGGCCTTTTGAGCATCTATGATTCGGCCCAGCCCGACCTGGTATGCCCAACTCTGTCCCAATAACTGATTATATTCACAACCGTCATAAGAGCCCGGTGACTCCGGGTGATTCGGGTCCGGCTTATGGATGAAATATTCTCCGTTGAACAGATTGTCTTCAATGTATTTCCTGCCGCGGTCGGCAATGGCACGAAGCTGCTCCGCGTAGCCGGTGTCTTTCATTTCATCCGCCATCTCCGCCATAGCCCGCAGAGCCGCCTGGTAGTAGAGACTGAGCCACGTGATTCTGCCGTACCATGCCGCATCCAGCGTATTATGCTGGCCGCCCTCCATGATGCCATCGGCATCTGCATCATAGGTGTTCACAAGATACTGCGTCGCCTTCTTAACCGACGCATAGTTCCTCTTGAGGAAGGCATCATCGGCCGACATCTGGTGCTCACGATAGGTTCGCAGGATGATACCCGCCTGACCATCCACGGCAGGCGTCCTGCCGTACTCGCCGCGCATGCCGCAACCGCCGGTTTTCTCATCGAATCCAATCTCCGGGTTGAAATCGACTCTCTCCCTCAGCCGTTTTTCCAGTTCCGGAAACAGTCGGCCGACCGCCTGGGTATACCCCCAGACGTGTGTACAGGTGCCAGGACAACTGCGCACACCTTCGAATCCGTAAAATCGACCATCTTCCAGCAAATAGCAGGTGCTGGTCGCCAGAGTCGAGATATTCAGGAAAGTCCTGTCGAGAAACCAGTACGGCAGCGTCGAATCGTACCACGTATCCCGCCACAACCTCGTTTCGCGCGACAGCCTGTCAATGTTCTTCACCAGGTCCCCGACGACGTCCTCAACGGATTCGAACTTTGCGGCGTACCACCGCCTTGAAGCAGTCTTCAATCCCAGTGGCAGAGGATTGGGGAAGTACCATGCCAGTACAAACGAAACGGTTGTCTTTTCCCCGGGCGCCAATGTGAATTTCCGTCCCACCGCACCGACAAGCTTTTTGCCAAAACCGTTCTCGGCAGACTCACCCGATGGCGTGAACACTGCATCCGGGACATCCGAGGGCGAGACTTTAGCAGCAGCAATTACTTCCTTGTAAACTGATAATGTCGCCAGTGCCATCGAGCCAAAGTCAACCTGCTCAGCGAGCTTGACATCTGGTTTCCTGGGCTGGCTGCGAAACTCTATCTGATCGACCAGTATGTATCTATACTTATCCGGAGCCCGATCATACGCGATTTCTATTCTGGCGGTCTTTCCCTTGAACTCCCCCACCTCCCAATTGTCCCAGTCCACATCGTTGTCATGGCGTCCAGTGGAACTGCGAACCGTTTTCCCATCGATGACAAGGTTGATGCGAGCATGTCGCGGATAGTTACCCCCCGCGATCATGAACGATATATACGGCTGTTCAATCACGAACGATTTACTTATAAGTCTGCCCGGCTTCTTTGCTGATCCGCAGGTCCGCGAGTCGGCCACATACTGGCCTACGATTCGAGGACGCTCTTTCGTGACCTTCTTCGGCTTGTCTGTGAACGCTATGCCTTCTACGGTCCAGCCTTCAAAGCTGCCACTTTCAAAATCCTCAAAGACTATCTCGGCTGCCTTCTGGCCACCGGTGATCGATGCGCAGGTATCTTCAACCAGCATCACCATACCTGTTTTTCGAATGATGCGGTTGCGATGAATGCCCGCGCCCACCTTTCCGGTAGACACGCACACCTTGTTTTCCAGCCAGCCGGCCAGCGCCCCTTCAACAGGCGCATCGCCGTTATTCGAAATCGTGTAGTTCAGGACTGTTGCCGGATACGAAGAATCCTCCACCTTCAAAGGTATAAAAGGTGAGAAGGCCTCGAGTTCGACTGTTACCGGAACCGCCGCATCCCTGTACGTAACCTGACCAATGGGATATTGTCCTTTGAATTCGATATCCGAGAAACCATGCCGATCCAGCGTTCGAACCTGCGACTTGCCTGCGGCCGAAACCCTAAGTGCAAATCCCTGATCCAAAACATACTGGCCCAAATCGTTCGGGTCGTTCTGCTTAGGCGCATTCTTGTAAGCCGCCCCCTGCTCGACCGTGAATCTTGGACGCATCCGCGTATTGAAGATATCCCAATGCCAGAGCTTGCCGTCACCGCCAAGATAGAGCTGGCCGGCCCCGATGCCGCCAACCGGCATTCCGATATAGTCAAAATCTGAACTGTTCGCCCTCGTGTAGACTATCGGCTCTCCACGTTCAACCAATGCCCGAACATCGCCGGGATTGAACTCCTTGACGGTGGGTGTCTTGCCGCCGGAATCGACCAGCAGCCGCTTCAATGATGCCTGGGGACCACCCTGTCCGTTCGGGACCTCCATTACGCCCGTAATCGGATTGTCCGCCATAGTTCGACCGCAAAAGAGAGATGTCAAGGAAAATATCAAAAGAAGGTATCGCGCTTTCATCAAGGATTCCTGTTCAGAGGCTCTTTCAGTATTACATGTCCGCTTTTTCATAAACCGGAATTTGCCAGTCATCAAATCGGCTCCGTTATTTTATTTGCGGGGCTTGCCGTTTATCCTTTTTGCTCGGTCCTGTCCGTTCTTCTATCTTGCGCATCCGGTCTTGCCAGCCGCAAACCAAAGAACCGGGCGCTATGCGCAATGCGGCTGCAATCTCCGATGTCATATACATCACAAAGTGCTGCGATGTTCCCCGTGCTCAGGCTGCCAACATTTCCGATGCCCGTGTTTGCGACGCCAATTCCCGAAAGGTTGACTTCTAACTCCGAGCGGCGTGTTCCTTTGCTCAACGACAAATACCGGACCGGTCTCAGAACAGGCGCCTGTTATTCCGACATTTTCAAAATGCGGAAATCATCGAACCGAATCCAGTGCTCGGCATCGGCGGGACCATTGTAGCATTGTATGCTGACCTGGTCATTTCCCGGGGGCGGGAGCGTGCCGGTGGCAGCCGTTTCAAATTTGCCCTTGCCGTCCGGACGAAACTGCGCAATGAAATCATTGCCGTTTACGATAAGCCGCAACTGCACCTTCTCACCTGGCATGGGCTTTTTGCCCGGGATGATAAATAGTTCTCCATTAATCAATTCCTTAACCAGCTTAAATACCGGCTTACCCTCATGATACCAGGTTATTCCGGCCTGCTCATATTGTTGAGTAGGCTTGGTTGTATTTGTCACAGTCACATCGACCGCAAATTTACCTTCTTTGCGGTCCGGCGCCTTACGAACCAAAGCATTCTTAACAGTATTTGCCACTCCCGGCTCAACACGAATCTCCAGGGCGCCCTGCCTGATTCGCCACGCCTGAGGATTCTCGCGCAGCCATGTCCAGCCCTCATCCAGGCTGCCTTCGAACAGCTCCTCAAAAACGACCGCCCGCTGATCAACGTCGGATTTGATGATGGGCGTCAGAACGATATTTCGATAATCCACAGCTTTGTGGTCGCCTTGCAGATATATGGGCCCGGGCCTGGATTCATCGGACCACAGTGCTCCGCCGGTGCAGCCGAGAAGCGGCTCGTTATCAATAATAACCTTTCCGTTCAGTTCCACTGTGACGTGCCGGTCCAGCAGTGTGATACTCATGGTCTGCCACTGACCGGCAGGCTTTTCTGCGCTCGCGTTCGGCTTAATGCGGCTGTAGATCGCCCCCATATTATGTGAATCGAGATCTTTTCCATACGAATCGCTGACCTGAACCTCGTAGATGCCTCGCAGATAGACACCGCTGTTGCCTTGCTCGGGAACGTTTACTTCCAGTTTCAGGTTAAAATCCTCGAACTCGTCAACGGTGCGAAGGTTGCCATAAGAAATATGAGGTTTGCCCTCGTGCTGAACCGGCCTGTTGACAAGGACCCCATCTTCCACTGACCAGCCGTTAGCCTGCCCCGGATTAGTTAGTTTCCACCCGTCCAGATTCTTTCCATTGAACAGCACTATCGGTTTGCCGTATCTGGCCGCGGATAAATCCGGCTTCGGGGGCAGTGGAGGAATCCGCTTGCCGGTGAATTCTCTGCGTTCAACACCTTTGCCATCCGAGTGAGGCCGGATTTGTTCCAACTTCAGCGTATCGCCCGAAATGTTTGCGATAATCGTTTCAGTGAGCGTGTGCGTCCTAATCGTTTCGCCCTTGTCGTCTTTGCGTTCAACTTTACGAACACGTGTGACGACCAGAGTATCGTTATCCACATAGACACTGGCTACGGGGACCACACTTCCTCCACCCCAGAGAATGCTTGCATCCAAATACCCGTCTTCCTGCGTCACACCAAGCCAGCCGGCGCCCCCGCCGGGAATTGTCAACGCCCACCTTCCGATGTAAGGATTGGCGGTCTCCGCTGCAGGAACCGATACACAGATTATTGATAAGACCAATGAAACCAACACATAACGAATGCTCTTATTCATAACAGGCGCCCTTAACAGTATCTTCATACTTATTAACCGAGATGTACGATCTAAAGGCTCAAAAAGACATAACTTTCTGCATAGCATATCAATAATTATGGGTCATTGTCCATACTTTCGCCTTCATCAATCACCTCCGCCGCCTTGAATGAAGAAGTTTGAAATGATCAAAGTGACATTTTCCAGGCTCGAACATCCCTGAAGACGACGTTTGCGTTATGAGCCAGGAGGCCCACTTTGCCGGAGCCCGGCTCATAAGCGAGAAAACGGTTGAGTTTCTCAGACGCTCCAGATCGCGTCAGAAAACGTGTCTCAAATAGGGCGTTGTTCGCGAAGTCTGCCCGCAGGATTGGCGCTGGACCGGATCCGTTACGGCCCCAGATACCGGAAAACGACGAATTTGGCGTCATCTTTATTGCCACTGTTCTTGTCGGTAAGCCATGTCTTGAGAAATGCATCTCCAGCCACAAGGTGGGTCCTGAAGACCGCGGCCGTCGCGCCAGGCTCGACTTTCTTCCGGAGATCGACATTGCCTATCTCCACCCGCGCGTCCACGCAGCCATGCGGCGCTTTTTCCGGCGGACGCATTTGCACGAGTGAAATCTCGTACTCACCGGAGCGGACCACGTTAACGGCGATCCTACGGCTATACTCCAGACGACTGTGCGAGCAAAGAATCGTCGGATTCGCCTCCGGCGCTCCGATCACGAGCCGAGAGTATTCGCCAAAGCGCTTCGAGACGTCCTTCCAGTGCTCGTCGTAGAACTGACGAAGCCCCGCGACAACGTTCGGGTGGTCGGCAGCGATGTCGCGGCGCTGCTCCGGGTCCACTTGAATGTCGTAGAGCTCTTGCCCATTAATGAGCCGCCAGCGTTCGGTGAGAATCGCCGTGCGTCGCCAACGCGGCGGGTCTTCCTCCCTGTTGACGGCGACGACCAGCTTCCGCTCGGGCCATTTGACAGGCCTTCTTCGCAGAAGTGGAACGAGGCTCGTGCCGTCGAAACGGATGTTCTCGGCGCCCCTGAGATTGCACAGATCGATGAGTGTGGGAAAGAGATCAAAGTGCGCGGTGAGCTGTTCCACGTCGCGTCCCGGCGGCCCGCCGATCCCGCCGCCGGGCCACAGTATGAAGCATGGAACCCGGTGCCCACCTTCGTACATGGACTGCTTGCCGCCTCGCATCCCCGCGTTGTAGCCCGACGTCACGAAACCGTGATACTTCTTGCTGAGGTCAAAGCCGCCGGTGCCTCCGTTGTCGGTCAAAAAAACGAAAATAGTGCTCTTCTCAAGCCCAAGGTCGCGAATTTGCTCGCGAAGCAAGCCGATGTTTTCGTCGATGTTCGTACACATCCCGAAGTACCGGGCGCGGGCTTCCGGCACACCTTTTTCCAAATACGGCTTCGAGTACTTTTCGTCGACCCTGTACGGGCCGTGCGGTGCGTTGGTCGGGATGTACAGGAAAAACGGCCGGTTCCTGTTCCTGACAATGAACTGCATACCCTCACGGAACCAGACGTCCGTGCAATAACCGTGAACTTTCTCCGGTTTACCGTTTCGAAAATACGTGTCGTCAAAGTAGTCGTTTCCCGGATAATCGGGGAGCCGTCCGACGCCTCCCGCGTAGTGAACAAGCGCTTCGTCAAAACCACGGTTCTCCGGAAGGTAGGGATAGTTGTGGCCGAGGTGCCATTTCCCGAAGATGGCTGTGCGGTAGCCATTCCTGCGAAAAACGTCGGCCATGGTCACTTCATCGCGCCGCAGGATCTGGCGGCCACAAGACGTATCCCACACACCTGCACGTGCCGCGTAACGCCCTGTCAGCAGTGCTGCTCTCGTCGGCGAGCAGCTTGGATCGACGTGAAAATCAATTAGACGGACGCTCTGGTCATGAAGAGCATCGATGTTCGGCGTCTTCAAGATTGGATGCCCGTGACACGAGAAGTCCCCATAACCCTGGTCGTCGGTCATAACAAGAATTACATTCGGCCTGTCTCTTGACTCTCCGCACGAGGCTAAATTCTTCTCAAAACCTAAAGAGGCCGCAACACTTCCCATTGCACCCAAACCGATACGCCGCAGAAACACACGTCTATTAATCATAAACTAACATTTCTCATTTGAACGGTTAAAGAACACAACTCTCTCCGTACGATATCAATGATCCTCTGACATTATCCATATTTTTCGCCTTCATCAGTTCCCTCCACAACTTCAAATTAAGAGCTTTAAAGAATCAAAGAGACATTTTCCAGGCTCGGACATCCCTGAAGATGACGTTTGTGTTATGAGCCAGGAAGCCAACTTTGCCGGAGCCCGGCTCATATACGTAGGTCTGCATCAGCATGTCGTCGATGTACAGCTCGAACATGCCCCGGCGCACCAGCAGTCGGAAGCGGTGCTCTTTGCCGTTCTCGATGCCGGTGACCGTGGCACAGCGTTTGCCGGTAACATCCTCGGACTGAAACTGCATATTCCCCTGGGCGGTCGTTTGGAGCCTGCCGATGTGTGTTTCGCGGCCCTCAGGTTGCCCGATGCCCAATTGTATGGCCACCGACTGCCCGGGGCCTTTTTCGAAGACAAACCCTGCTGCAGGTTTCGCTTGGGAGGCCGTATCATTAGAGTCCCATTGCGGCGCCGCTGGACCAGCCTTGATTCGCCCTTCGAGCACAACACCTTTATGCGAGTCGAATGCTTCGCTCAGATATACGATCTGGTAAGGACCATTCTTGCCCCGCGTGCTCAGCTCGGCCGTGTTCTTTTCCAGCGTCAAGGGCTTGCCTTTCAGCGTTTCGTTGCCTTTCCACCAACCCAGCCGCAAGTGACCATCCTTGTCCACAACAGGCCTGCGCAACGGCAGCATCCATGGCCTGCCGATGTCGGACGAAAGAGAAGCGTAGTTGCTGATCAAGAGTTCCTCCTTTGCCCTCGCCCAGGCGGCCAACCACGTGACGTTCTTGCTCGTCGTGCCGCACAGGCGATAGGCCTCGGCATCGGGGCTGAAGGGCCCGCACGGACCATCGCTGACCATCGTGTACATCGAATACCCCTTGCTGACGTAGTCGCCTGCACCTCCGATCAGGTAGTACTTGCCCCCGATTCGCTCGCAGCCGCCATATTCAAGGTCTTTCTCTGGTGTATCACCCCATTTCATTTCGGCCGGCGGCAGGATCTCCCAATCCGTACCGTTAGGCGACTGCATCATCCCTGGAGCACGGGACAAACCCGGTTTCGGCGTGGCGACCGCATACCCCCAATAACCTGCATCGGGCGTGCCTTGCTCTTTGGGAATGATGTACATGTGGTCCCATCGGCCCCGGCGACCGTACCACTGAGGGTCCGGATGGCTGCTGAAAAGATAATTCCAGTGTTTCAAGTCGCGCGATTCGTAGAAGCGCAAAGTGTCTTGGCCCTCCGGCCGCGCCACGCCATGATCCATGATGAACTTGTCGCCGCATCGCCCGACAAAACACTTGAAGAATCTGCATTCCCTGGCGGACTCGCGTTCTTCGTTGATGATGCCTTCGTCCTTCCAGTGCACTCCGTCCGTTGAGGATGCCAGAAGGCAGTGTTTTGCTTTCAGACCCTCTCGACCCCCTTTATTATACATCATAAATGCGTAGTACTTCCCGCCGTGCCATATCACCGACGGATCCCACATCGCGCCCTTTTCCGGCCGATAGATCATCGCTTGTGTCGGTATGAGCATCCCCGTGTGCGACTAATTTTTCTGGCGCATTTTCTGCGGGTGTGTTACTCTTTGTTTTATAAGGAATTATGAAACAAGGAGAACGTTATGAATGACAAGATTAGTGTAGATGAACTGAAAGATGCGTTA
>Ga0307378_10001642_pt1 | contig 35865 bp, 46 predicted proteins | sample UN1MG_FD_202238 | JGI IMG/M metagenome (GOLD analysis project Ga0307378, IMG submission 202238) | Soil microbial communities from Risofladan, Vaasa, Finland - UN-1 | ecosystem: Environmental > Terrestrial > Soil > Coastal area > Acid sulfate soil | place: Finland: Risofladan, Vaasa | collected... | reverse complement strand
CTTGCATTTCTACCTCCTTTTTAGGGATGAAGAATAAAACATTCCCTTTACGTTGTCAATAGTCTCAACCTGAATTAGGGACAACAAACGCCTGCATTGTGTCCTTGAGTTAAAAAAAGAGTCCGACCTGGGTTCGTTTAGCAAGGTGGCAGACTAGAAGCTAAAAAAGGGGTTGAAGGATTTGAATCTTCAACCCCTTAGTCATATACCCCCTGGTAGTATACTACAAGTCAAACAATGACTGCTGCATAGCTTCCCTTTCTGTCTCGGCTGCCTCTCTCTTCTGCCTTCTCTCAGCCCGGTCTTTGTCAAGCCTGGCCTGGACACGCTGGCGGTATATCCAGGCTTTGAGCCGGTTGAGGTCTGCCATCTGGTCATCGCTAATGGACTCCACCGCGATATCGCCGGGGACTTCATTCTTACCCCATTGACTATAGGTCCTGGTGGCGATGTACAGGTAGATTTGAGTCCAGTCGTGGTCCATCGGCTGAGTCAGGCAGGTGGTATAGAGATAGGCGCAAGCCTCAGCATCCGTCCCGGTTGGCTCTTCGCCCTTAAGCTCTTTCATGTTCATGGCCAGCCTTTCCAGGGTGATGGCGTTTTTAAGCCATTCAGGGAGCGTGTCTCCCCAGCCACCAGGAAAGACGATAATAGGATCCGCGAGAGCACCTACTATCTCAGAGATGTAATGCTCGCTTGACTTCTGTTTTGCCTTGACCTTTGGCCTGGCTGTTTTGGTTTCCTCTGTAAAGAGACCAATAATGGTAACTACCTCCTTTTTTGGGCACATTTACCCTATCGACCTTAGGGTTTAGAGCTGTAGGCTCTGCTGGCTGCCCTGGTTTCGGCGTTCCTGGTCTGCTTCTACTGCCCCATCAGGGATAGCAGCGCGAACCGACTTAATGGCATGTCTTATATTGTCCATTCTGTCGATTTCGTAGACGACGCGGCGAACGCGCTGCTCCATGTAGAGAGGCAGTTGACTTATGTTCTCGGCTCTAAGAGCCTTCGCCTTGGCTTCGTCAAGAAATGCCTCTGCCAGGCTGAGCTGATGCTCTACCTCATCCATAGCCTTGCTGACCTCAAGTGCGCTCCACTTGATAGCCATGGTTTCGCCTCCTTTCTTCCGTTTTTTAGGCATAGCTATCCTACCGGCACATCGACCTTGATGCCGTTAACTAACCGCTTCTATGTGGAGGGACTGGTAGCCAGGCTTCCTGTACTGGTCAAGAGGATACCCTGTAAAGCCGTTCCAAAAGTCTATCAAGTAATGTGGCTTGCCCCCGTAGCACTGCGTCCTCACATCAACCAGGCGGTCAAGGAATATCCTGACGTTTGCGTCTTTGTTTCCCCAGAGGACTATCACACCTGGTATCTTCTCATCAAACATTCCCCACTCTACCTTGAGACGCTTCAGCCTCAAGCCACTAAACCACCAGAAGTCGTTATACTCGCCGATGAGGATATCCCTGCCTTCTAGCTCGGTAAGGACGGCTTTCAGCTTCTCAGCGGCCTCCCTTTGCTTTCGTCTCATAGACACCTGGGCGGACCGATGCCCGAGCCGCACCGTAGTTTTGGGTTCTACCTGGCATTGCCTCAGCTCCTCCGTCTCAAAAAGACCAAGCTGGCTCATTTTTTGGCTCCTCCCTTCTTGAATTTGGGCATAGTTACCCTATACAACTCGACCTTTTATCCTGTCTTCTTCTTTTTCGCCCACCACTGCTCAAGGCTCAGGATATCGGTGAGGATATGGACTTCACCGCAGTCAACGGCTACCGCAGGGAAGCCACTGCGGTGCTCTTTGACTGAGACGGGAATATCCAGGTCAACAAGCCCGTCAATGAGCTTGTAGGCTTCCTCTTTCTCCTCAGTCGATGCCAGCCTGATATCTCTTCGATTTACCCTGGCAGGAGTCATGGTTCGCCTCCTTTCTGTTTTTTTGGGCATAGTTAGCCTGTCGACCTTAAAGGCTTTTGCCTTCAGGTTACATATAGAATTGGGCTTCCCTCTTTTCTCTAATCATTCTTTGAGCTTGTGCCACTGATAGGTAATCCGGACACTTTGTAGAGCACTGGTGCTGATGGTCTTTCAGGCAGCCTTTACACAGCCAGTAGCACTTCCGTCTATTCGATTGCCGGTAAGTGGTAGACATAGTTGCCCCTTTCCAAGTTGATTTTGGGCATAGTTGCCCTGTGGATTCTGCCCTGTTCTGAGACTCAGGACTTGAGGGCAAAAGCGATGCAGGCTTTTACCACATCAGGCCAGTACTCAAGCCCAAAGCCTATGCCGGCCTTGACGCTTTCAAGGACTTCATCGGTTATCGCCTCTGCAGGCAAGCCCATCTCCCTGGCGGCTGCGATAACGTCTTCCCTGGTCAGGACAAAGACAATATCCGGCGATGCCATCTTGTTCACCTCCTTTCTAGGTTGAGTCTGTTTTTGGCAAAAAGAGAGGGTAGGTAACTTTAGGTTTCCCTACCCTCTACCCTCTCCTTTAGCTGGGCTTATTCAGTTATCTTTCATCTTTCTTGGCTATGCTATCGGCTGTCTATCTAATCGCTGCCCAGGTCGCACCTTTAGCACTGAAAACGGCCTTCACTTTGCCTTTGTAGATGAGGTTGAGGAAGTGCTCATCCTCAGCGAGGCTGAAGCCTTGCTGTTTTTGCTCGGGTGTCAGGGCACGCTCCATGATGTCGCTTCTAAGCAAATTGCCCCCTCTCCTGAAAAAAAGAAAAAAAGGGGTTTCCAAAAAGGAAGCCCCTTTTCTCCTTTGTTTTTTGTTGGCTTGCGCTCTTATTGGCTTTGTTAGGCTACTGCTACTGCCTCTTGAGGCTCTTCAACCTCTGCCTCTGTCTTGGCTTTTGCCTTTCCTTTGCCTTTCCGCTTCGGCTTGGCTTCAGCTTCGGGCTTATCCTCGGCTTCGGCTTCGGGCTTGTCCTCTGGCAAAGACATCGGCATAACGAGACATTGGCAACCGTCAACGGTGAAGGTTAATGGCGATGTGGGACTTGCTAGCTTCACTTCAGCTATACCATCACAAGCCCTTAAGGCTTTAATCAGGTAGTTTCCAGCTACAGCTATCTCTGCCTCTCCGCTGGTTTCGGCTGCTATCGCCATCGAGGCTCTATCCTCTTTAGCCTCTATGGTAACCTTGCCATCGGCTATGGTTAGAATTAGAGGTCGGAAAAGCCCCTTTGTGCCATCATCGAACCAGACAGCCAGAAGGCTCTGACAAGCCTTGATTGCCTCTCTGGTGTCAAAGCTAGCAGTGGCGATAAAATCGCTAGGGAATACCTTGTCATAATCGGGATAGCTACCCTCTTGGCTAGGCACTTTATACTTGATTAGCTCGGTATCAATAACCAGCGACTTGGCTAGCAAGCCCCCGTTACCATTATCGGGCTTCTCTTCAAAGCTAACCTTGACTCTCTTGGCTTTCCTTAAAGCTGGCATTAAGCCTTTCAGGTCATCGTGATTGATTAAGGCTTCAGCTTCGCCAGCCTCGAAGTCAAGGCTAAATTCGCCAAGTGTAAAGCCATCGGCAGCTATCAGCACCAGCTTATCATTCTTCTGAGCTACCTTGACGCAAGCTAAAGCAGGTCTATCATCGCCAGTAGCAGCAAAAGGAATTACCTTTGACAAGGTTTCGGCTAGCTCATTAGCACCGAGGTTAGGCATAACAGCGTAGCTAGGACTTACCTTGACTTGGCAAAGGGTAACGGGTGTTTTTTCCTTTAGCCAAGCCATATTTGGTATATAGCTTTGATGATTGCCGCATACTACCTTTAAGGCTTTACCGATAACCTGCGAACCGCTAGCGTTACCATTGGCAGGTATAACCTTCACGATGTTACTACCTGCCAGAGCCTTAATGTAGCTCAACAAGCCTTTCCTGCCAATTATGGTATCACCATCGAACAGTGAAACCCTTTCGGCAGTCGCCCTTGACAGAGCATTGACTAGCCTTTCCTTGTGGCAAACAAAGCCATCGCCAGAACGCTTGCCTTCGATATTTAGTTGTTCCGTCTTTAATCACCTCTTTTTTTCGGCTTTCACGACTACTTGACGAGAGTAGTCAGCCTCTATTTAGGTCATTGGCTAATCTGCTATCCGCTAGCATTAACCACGCCTATACTATACAATTCCAAAACGGGCTTAAAAACTCACACTAATTCAAGGCTAATTGGTACTTTTTAAGCTGTTTTTGCCTTTGGCGATAGTAGTAAACTTCGTCTTTGTGGTTTAGGCGTTTGCCAGAGTACCGCTTGACTGCTATATGGACTAACCGCCTAGGACAACCTAGAAGCCAAGTCCTAGCGTCTAGCCAAGCCTCTAGGTCTATTGCCTTATCATCGGCTAGAGTCTGCCATAGCTCGACGCTGTTCCCGTCCTCATCCTCTAGCTCATAGTTAAGGCTTAACAGAGTCGGCTTTCTCATCAAGTCCCGCCAGTAGCTCTGGACAACATAGCTGGCTACTCTTAACATAGCTGGCTTTGTTAGTTGGTTTCCATTTTGGCCGGCGATTTGGGCAAGTCTAACAATGATGTCGTGTCTTAAGTCCTCTCTGTCCTCTGCCTTTGCCTTGTGTTGAAATCTGCTGGCAATCTCGATATACTTTTCCCAGTCTAGCATTGGTCGTCGCCTTTGTTAGATTGCCCTAGCTCACAAGGCTGGGGCTTTTGTTTATAATAGGCTTGCCTCTTTTGCTCGATACGATAAAACCGCTCTATGTCCTCTATGTTTGCCAGCTCATTCTTTAGCCTTCTGGATACGCTTTCCAGCTCACCGATTAGCCTTGCCAGCTTTCGAGTGTGCTCTGGCATTTGCCTTAAGGTCTTTCGCCTATATGCCATTTACCTGTCCCCTTTCCTTTAGTATTGAAGGCAAGGTCTGGCGATTAGCTTTTGGTTTATTCGGTTGTTAAGGTGCATTTAGCTTTATTTAGCTTGCTTTAGTATGTAACAAAATAGGCTTTTGTTCATTAAAAGAATGAACCTATATTTACATGGAAATTTTGGAAATGAGGTTTTTGAGGTAATTTTGGGTGATGGAAGTGAGGCTTGCCTCGAAGTAGCCTTACGTTGTCCCTATCCGTAGAGGGCAATGAGCGGGTTTGACCACGCAGCCTCAGAGGCAGCCCTGCCAGCAGTGGTAAGGCGGTAGTACCTTCGTGGCTGCCCAGCAGGGTAGTTGTCTTGAAGAGCCGAGGGCTCTTCCCTTCCCGTGAATTCCACCCAGCCCAATCTCTGAAGGTTGGAGAAATAAACAACGAAGGAATGATAGCGGCAGCTGGTGGACTTGTATGGAATTAAGGCCAGATGTCTTTGAGTAAGTCTCTCGATGTTCTCAGGGTCAATACGGCGTTTCTGACGCTTAGCCAGGCGCTCTTCTTCCCTGGTAGCTCTATCCAGGGCGATTGCCTTGAGAAGACACATCTTGTAGTGGTAAAAGATTTCTGCCTGCGGAGCGCCCTCATCCGGGTCTATTTCAGGTGATCCATTAGGGCCATGACCCGTGAGAAACTCCCGGATGAACCAGCCACAGCCAAAAGGACGCAAGAAGCCGCCTCTCTTGGGTCTTAGCAGTTCAACCATCGGCTATGTCTCCTTGCTCCACAGTTTTTCATACCACTCTCGGTGCTCCTCGCCAGCTACTTTTCGATATTTGGCCGTGGTGTCAAAGCTAGCGTGTCCCAGATGCTCCTGGAGTAATCTGAGGCCATCGCCAGAATCATCGAGTTTCATGGCATGGACAGCGAATGCATCCCTGAGGCGGTGGGGGCTTATACCGTGCACTTTACCCGTCTCGGGATTTATTAGAGGAGGCAGCCCAGCTCTGTCAGCGCAACCTCTTACTATTTGCCAGGCTCTATGTCTGTTGATGCCGAAAATGCATTTCTTGCCATGTTGGAAAACCGGACCACCACGGCGAATATAATCCTTCAGCATCTCTCGCGTGTCCAAATCGATAGGCAATGTCCTAAGCCTGCGATGCTCCACCTCGCTTCTTGTTACCTGCTCTACCTTATTGCCGCATACAGGGCAAAACTGGTGAGCCTTAGCCAATCTGGCTTGGCAATGATGACAAAACAGCCTGGCCCGACTCTTCAGATGGACAATAGTAACCAGGCTTTTGCTTAGATCTACATCGTCCACGGTTAGTGCCAGAGCCTCAGAGACGCGGCAGCCCAGCCGAAACAGGAGTTTGATAAGCAACTTATCCCTCAGGCAGGTAGCTGCCCGTTCCATTAGTTCTATATCCTCTGGCTTAAGGTATGTCTGAACTTCTCGATTTCGCCTTTGAGTCTTAGCATGCGATGTTTTACTCATATTCCGCGGTGTACCCCGTTACAAAATAGTGTCAGAATTAAAATTAAGGCTGACTCTGTGGCTCAGTTAGCCTTTCACGAGCCTTGATTACACGCCGTACAGTAGAGAAAGTAACCACGATACCTTCTCGTTCCAGTTCACGAGCGATTGCCCGGTAACCAAGTCCATCTCGATAGAGCGAAAATAGCTTTGGCATTAAGCTTTCAGGTATGGCGCGGGGGCGTCCTGGGTGCCTTGGTCCGATGTCACTCTTTGTCATAGGTTCTCACTTGTTTATTTTGTTGCTATACTGGAGGGGGGAGAAAAGCATATGAAAGGCGGGTCCGTATCCTCCTTTTTATATATTTGCTTGCTCCCCCATGCCCTTTAGAGGTAACTTTCTCGGTCTGCCTCCCAGCTTGCCCCATCTTGACGCCCATCCTGGATATCTTTGCCTCATAGCCGCTTGACCCTTCTTGCCAATACCGACATAGAATTCCCGACCATGTCTTTGGAGTACTGCCAGTCCTCCTCTGCGACCAGCCTCGTTTACTGTAATAGGCATTCCTAAAATCCTCGAACTAAAACTAAATAAAAAAGCAGGGCATCTTTAAAAACGTCCCTGCTCTCTGTAGCCGCCTTGATGAACTCTTTCTTCTACACCATCGTGCGGCTATTGACTAATATTCAATTGTCTAGTTTTAGTCTAGACCCAATTCTAAAATGCGTCAAGTGCCTAGAATCTTGCATGGCTTGAATTGCCAACAAGTAAATCCGCAGGACTTGCCTTCTCATGGGCCTTTAAGGCATCTTCCATGCCTAAAGTTGCTGTATACAGGCGCACCATTTCAAGAGAATTATGACCAAGCAAATATTGAAGGTTGAAAGGATTTCGGTCTGCTCTGAGGAAACTCAAAGCGAATGTATGCCGGAACCTATGTACACAGCCCCCCTCGTTGATCCCTGCCCGCTTCTTGATCCTGTCTATGGCTGATTGTATCCCTGAGCCTTGTAAGGCACTCCCTTCCTCTGTAAGCCAGAGTTCTTGCTTGTTATCGTGCCCCCGGTACATCAAGTAACGCCATAGGGCCTTTTGGGCAACCTTACCTATGCGGACCACTCTTTCCTTAGCTCCCTTACCTAGAACCTTAATCCACCCTCTTTCTGCATCTACATCCTGAAGCCTGATGCCGGCCAGCTCTGATAGTCTAAGCCCACTATCTAAAAGGATGAGAATGATTGCCTTGTTTCGGTTGCCAAGCAATTTGGCATTATGCTGGCAATCATAATCGCAAACTTGAAGCATCTTTTTGAGTTGAACCAAAGAATAAGGTTGGATAACTCTCGGCTTCGATTTGGCCACTTTCACTTTGGCAAGCGGACTCTCTCTCAGAAAACCTTCTTTAACTGTCCAGTTGAAAAAGGCTCGGAGGGCACCATAGTAATGATGGATTGTTCTTGGCGATGCCCTGCGTGAAGATGATTCTGAACCATTCCCTTCTTTACTCCAGCGATTTATCTCTGTGCGAAGATAGCCGAGAAATTCTCTGATGTACCACTCATTAAAGAACCTAACGTCATCTGGCCATCCTTGTCTTTGAGCATACCATAGGAAACGGTTTAGCATGCCGCGGTAATATTCCACGGTGTGGATACTCGAACCCTCTGTTTGGTGAGTGAGAAGATAACCCTTGACCAGGGACTTGAGAGACGTCCCTGGCAGTGCTTCTGGTTTGATAGATACGGCCATTTTTCATTTTACGGACCCGCCCCGGAAAAGACCATGAGGTCTAATTCCTATCTACTTATATTTAGCCCTTTTAATGGGCCATGCGGTCTAAACATCTTATTCCCTATCTATGGTCGGGGTGAGAGGACTTGAACCTCCGACCTCATGGTCCCAAACCATGCGCGCTACCCACTGCGCTACACCCCGTAGCAGAAAGTATAGGTTAACCAGTTTGACAGAGTCAAGGAATTAGTAGAAGGCTTCAAGGTGGTGCGATTACTTGCAATCGGGGCAGATATCGAAGAATTTCTCAGGTAGATGCAATTTATCCCTGATATAATCTAGCTGCTTTTCTGGTGCCCAGTAATTACCGCATACGTTACACTTCTTGAGTTTAAACTCAACCCTCCAGTTATGTATTATCCTGGTATCTCCCTTATCTTCCATCTTTATGGCACCAGTAGGACAAACATAATAGCAGGAACCACAACCAATACAAGCTGTAGCTGACCCAAAGAAAGGAGGAGCAACCTCTTTGGTTATCCCCCGATTAACTAGGCTAATAGCACTCACCCCGACAATTTGCTCACAAGCTCTAACACACAAACCACAGAGAATACAGTCGTTGTCTTCCAAATATTCTGGCTTGAACGAGGGCTGCTCAATACCCATCTGTGCGGCTAATCCTTGGATTACCTTGTTTTTACAACATCTGGCTAAAAGCAGCTCCAATATCATCTTGCGGTTATCTAATACCCGAGGTGAACTGGTCTTTACTTCTAACCCTTCTTCCACCGGATAAAGACAGGAGGCTACTATTCTAGAACGTCTTCCTTTGGAAATTTCTACGACACATAGCCGACAGGCACCATAGGGCTCCAAAGCCTCATGGTAGCAGAGGGTAGGTATATCAATGCCGTTTTCGCTAGCTACCTGGAGAATTGTTTGCCCTTTTTCGGCTTTCAATTCACGGCCGTCAATGTTTAAGGTTATCATCTTATTCTATGCCTATAGCCCCTAATCTACACACATCGTAGCAAGCACCGCATTTGATGCATTTTGATTCGTCAAGAACCACCGGGTTCTTCTTACCCATGGAGGTTATGGCTCCCTCGGGGCAAGCTTTAACACAAAGACCACAACCTGGACATTTTTCCTCTATCACGTAATAGTGAATTAAAGCCTTACAAACACCAGCAGGACATCTTTTCTCTTTAATATGAACTTCATATTCATCTCTAAAATAGCGAATAGTACTCAAAACAGGATTTGGTGCTGAAGTGCCCAAGGCACAAAGAGAACTGTCTTTTAAAGTAGCTGATATCTGCTTCAAAAGGTCAATGTCTTTTTCTTCGCCTTTGCCCTCAGTAATGTCATTCAAGATTTGCTGCATTCTCTTGATTCCCTCACGGCATGGCACGCACTTGCCACAAGACTCCTCTTCAAGGAAAGTGAGAAAATAGTTAGCCACGTCTACCATACAATTATGTTCATCCATAACAATCATGCCGCCAGAGCCCATCATTGAGCCAGCTTTTGTCAACTCATCGAAATCTACTGGCAGATCAAGCAAGCTTTCAGGCAGACAACCACCCGAGGGCCCCCCGGTTTGCACCGCCTTGAACTTTTTACCTCCCTTTATACCGCCACCAATATCATAAATGATTTCTCGCAGAGTCATCCCCATAGGCACTTCCACCAAGCCGGTATTGTTCACTTTGCCAGTTAAAGAAAATATTTTTGTTCCTTTATTACCCTCGCTACCCCTAGCCTGGTACCAGTCAGCACCTTTATTGAGTATCAACGGCACATTCGCCCACGTCTCTACATTATTCAGGTCGCTGGGCCTATCCCACAACCCCTTCTCCACCGTATGAACATATTTGGCTCTCGGCTCTCCTACTTTGCCTTCCAGAGATGCCATCAGTGCCGTGGATTCACCACAGACAAAGGCGCCTCCACCTCTAGTTATGCGGACATCAAAGTCAAAACCTGAGCCTAAAATATTATTGCCAAGAACGCCTAGCTGCTGTCCTTGCCCGATAGCTGTCATCACGTTGGTTAGTGCTAAAGGATATTCATTACGAACATAGATATAGCCTTCTCGAGCACCGATAGCGTAGGCACCAATGATTAACCCTTCAAGTATGCTGTGTGGATTCCCTGTAAGTAGACCTTCATTGGCATAAGCTCCGGGGTCACCTTCATCAGCATTCACAATAACATACTTAATATCTCCTGGAGCATTACGGCAGGATTCCCACTTTATTCCAGTAGGAAAACCACCACCACCACGTCCCCTTAGGCCAGATCGTTTTACCTCATCAATGACCTGCTCTGGTGTCATTTCGAAGAGGGCTTTAGCTAGAGCAGTGTAACCGCCTATAGCAATATAATCTTCAGCACTGGTTGGGTCAATTTCACAATTACTACCTAAAATAAGTCTCTGTTGCTTTCGGTAAAAAGGTATCTCTCGTTGGTGCACAAGCTTTTTCCCGGTAGCAGGGTCGGCATAAAGTAATCTATCAATGATATTACCACTGGCAATTGTCTTGCTTATTATCTCAGGCACATCCTCCATTTTTAGCTGCTGGTAGAAAATATCACCTGGTCGTATAACCGCAATGGGACCCCTTTCACAAAGGCCGTGGCAGCCTGTGATTTTTAAATCTACTTTATTTTCCAGTCCTTGTTTCGCTAGTTCTGTTTTGAAGGCTTCACTGATTTTCACACAACCGTAGGGATGACAAGCTGTTCCGTTACATACAGCAATTCGCGGCTTGTCCGATTGCATCCTACTTACTAGCCCCTTTTGCAGAACTTCCAACTCTTTTCTTGAGCAGAGTCTATTCAGCATCTTATCTCTTTTTACCTACTCGAAATTTGCTAATACTGGATCAATCTTGTCAGTAGTCATTTGACCGAAGTACTCCCCATCGATTTTCACTGCTGGCCCAACAGCACAGCAGCCCATACAGTTGACTGTCTCCAGCGTGAATTTATGGTCTTTGGTAGTTTCACCTCGCCCGATGTCCAAACTTCGTTCAATTTTATCCAGCACCCTGGCCACACCTCTAATATGGCAGGCAGTGCCCAGGCAAACATTAATTAAGTGCTTACCTCTAGGTTTCAGGCTAAAAGCCCTGAAAAAAGTAGCCAGGCTATATACCTTGCTTAAAGGAATGTCCATAGCTTCACTTGTCTGGACCAAAGCCTCCTTGGGAAGATAATAATATTCAGCCTGGATATCCTGGAGTATGGAAATTAGCTGACTTTTGTCTCCATTGTATTTGTTGATGACGGCAATAACCTTTTCATTCATCGTCACGAACCCTGGATAACCTTCCTCTTAAGCTTGGCATATTCAGTCTTTACCCTCTCCTGAATTTGAGCTACTACTTCTTTGGAGAGATGTCGGAATCTCCCCTGTAACTTCAGGTAATCTTCAACCGGGCGAAGCTGTGGGAAATCAAAATTCAAAGCATATTCACCCGCTTCCACTTCATATAGCGGGAAAATGCCTGTTTCTACAGCTAACCGCCCTGCCCTGATAGTCAAATCAGAAGGCAATCGCCAGCCTGTGGGGCAAACAGATAATATATGTATATAAGCTGGTCCATCAACTTTCATAGCTTTACGAACCTTGTTCATCAGGTCAAAGGGATAACTAGTGCAAGCAGTAGCCACATAAGGGATATCATGAGCAGCGGCAATAGCCGGCATATTTTTCTTCCATGAGGTTTGCCCAATGCTTATTTTGCCTGCAGGCGATGTAGTAGTAGAAGCACCAAAAGGTGTGGCGCTCGAACGCTGAATTCCAGTGTTCATATAAGCTTCGTTATCGTAGCAAATATAGATAAAATTGTGCCCTCTCTCCAAGGCACCTGATAGAGCCTGGAGACCAATATCCACAGTGCCCCCATCACCAGCCATAGCCACTACCTTGGTTTTTGGGGAATATTTCCCCTTACGGCGCAGGACTTTTATCCCGGCTTCTACCCCTGAAGCTACAGCGGCAGTATTCTCAAACAGAGTGTGAATCCACGGTACTTCCCAGGAAGTATAAGGGAATGGGGAGGAAACAATTTCCATGCAGCCAGTGGCATTTACAATAATTACATCTCTGCCTAACACCTTGCATGTAAGCCTTACAGCTAAGGCTTCACCACATCCTGAACAAGCACGATGCCCTGAAGCAAAGTAGTCCTTGGTAGTTACCAGGCGTGGGACATATATAGCCAAGCTTTCCACTATTCTCTCACCTCAATCATTTCCAGTTCATCAAGACGCCCTTGCTTCGCTTTAGCCATCCCACGGCGGATTAAATCTTCAAAAGTTGGGACAGCAATATCTCTGCCTCCGAGACCACCGACAAAGTTAATAATCTTCGGCTTCGTCTCCAGCGGATAAAGAGCTGCCTGAATTTCAGAACAAACTGGCCCGGTAGGGCCGCCAAAAGATAGGGCACGATCAAGAACGATAAGCAATTCAGCTTGGGCTACCGCCTGGCGCAATTCATCGAAGGGAAAAGGTCGCCATAAGCGCAGCCTTATCAACCCTACTTTCTGCCCCTCATCTCGCATCTTATCTATAGCTATCATGGCAGTCTCGCTAAAGCTGCCCATAACCAATAATAATACATCAGCATCCTCTGCCTTATAGCTTTCCACAGGAGAATAACTACGCCCGGTGAGCTCGCTGAACTTTCGCCAAACCTCCAGAATTACCTCCTTGGAAGCTCTCAAAGCTATATCCTGTGGCTTCTTGGTTTCAGTATAGATATTAGGTGGAGCGAAAGCACCTATAGTTACCGGCTTATCTGGATTCAAGGCATAGGGATAGTGATATTTGGGTAGAAACTTATCTACCTCCTCCTGCTCAAGTAGATACAAAGACTCTATCATGTGGGAAAGATGGAAACCATCAACATGAACCATCGTCGGAAAGAGAACCGCTGGGTCCTCAGCGATATGGAAAGCACATAGAACCAAATCAAAGGCCTGCTGAACATTTTCAGCAAATATTTGAATCCAACCACAATCCCGAGTTGCCATAACATCAGAATGGTCACCCCAAACACTCAATGGCCCAGAAAGTGCTCGGTTAGCCACTGTCATTACTATTGGCAACCGTAATGACGAAGCAACATACAGCACCTCGTGCATCAGCTCGAGTCCCTGTCCAGCAGTAGCAGTGAAAGTTCTGGCGCCAACAGCTGAAGAGCCAAGGCAAGCGCTCATTGCTGAATGCTCCGATTCTACAGGTATATATTCAGCATTTAATTCACCATTAGCTACCAATTCAGCCAGGCGTTCAACTATATGGGTTTGGGGAGTAATGGGGTAAGCAGCTACAACATCGGCATTGGCTAGTTTAACAGCCTCAGCTATAGCAAAGGAACCCTCCATGCCTATTCGCTTTGTTGTCATTGCTATGCTTCCTCAATCATTGTTATAGCCTCTGTCCAGCACTCACGAGCACAAATGCCACATCCCTTGCAATAATATAAATTGGCTTCGAAATCGGCTTCCTTATTTTGCCCGATACAGCCCTCAGGACAAAAGAGAGAACAAATTCCACATTTGATGCACCTTTGATAGTCCCACACTGGATGCTGCGACTTCCAGTCACCGGTACGATACTGCTTGGCATTCCCCGCCTCGGTAACAACGCAGCCAGGGAGCAACTCTTGCCATGAAAACAATCTTTCTGTTTCGAATGCCTTACGTGGCTTTTGTTCAACAACACTCATCTCAGCCACTAGGGTTTCCTCATAGGCTCTATGACAAGCATCAATATTATTCTTAGCTCTGGGTCCAAAACGTTCTTTTATCGGTTCTACCAGAGATTCTAATCCAAGTATCTCTGTAGCCTTTACTAGCGCCCCAAGCATAGCAGTGTTAACGATGGGGACTCCAAGCACCTCACGGGCAATGACAGTTGCATTAACCACCGCCAGTTTCCACGGCCCGCTTATCTCTGACTTTATGTCAGCTAACGACTTTGGGGTATTCACCACCACTATGCCATCTTGTTTAAGCCCTGACATGACATCAGCAATATCAAGTAAGCCCGGGTCCAAAACTACTACAATGTCAGGATGCGTTACCGCAGCTCTAATCCGAACATGGCCAACGCTACTTATGCGATTGAAAGCCAGGACTGGGGCACCTCTTCTCTCTGGACCAAAGCTAGGAAAAGCCTGAGCAAATTTTCCCTCGCTTATAGCCGCCAGTGCCAGCAACTCAGCTGATGTTACTGCCCCCTGTCCACCTCTTCCATGCCAGCGAATTTCGATAGCTTCGTCTTTCTTCGTCAACTTACCAAGTTTCCGTAAACGCCCCTGGAGGGACTTGAACCCTCGCGCCCGGCTCCGGAGGCCGGTGCTCTATCCCCTGAGCTACAGGGGCCTTGTTCATTATATACGCCTTTGCCCTAGTTTCACAAACCATCCGACCAGGAGCCAATACCTATTACTCTCGTTGGGCAGGCACCTCAGGCTCGCCCGCAAACTCCGTCTGCTTTTTGAAAAATGGTTTGAGCATTGCCGGTGTTACAAGCGTTGTAATTACGCTAACTGCAACAGCAGCACCAAATAAGTCCCGGGTTACAGCTCCAGCTAAAAGCCCGGCACCCGCAATTATCAATCCCACTTCCCCTCTCGGAACCATCCCTATGCCAATTATCATTCCCTCATTGTGAGATAGCTTGCCAGCAAAGCGAGCTGGAATATAACAACCGACCATCTTTCCAATTATAGCCGCTACTATCAGAATAACCGCTAGTACAGCCCCAGCCCACAGCAATCGTGTGTCAACCTGCATGCCCAAGTAGCAGAAAAAGAAAGGTGCCAGAAAGAGCATTATTGGCCTTGTCTTATCCAAAATGTCTTCTCTTTCATCGGTAGCAGCAAACATAAGCCCAGCCACATAAGCACCTACCACCGGATGCAGGTCAACCAGCGTAACCAGATAAGCTATCAGAAAGCCAACAATGAGAGCAAAAATGGGCATTGTCCCCGATCTCTTAAAGGGGTTAAGGAGAAACCGCGATATATATTTGTGGAACTTGACTCCAATGATTAGCAAAGCAAACCATACGGCAAAACCAATCGCCGCGATTCTAAGGGCATCCAAGCTAATATGAGCTATACTTATCTCACCGCCAGCTTTCGCTATAGAGCTTATACCAATGACAATTGATAAAATAACAATGCCGATTATATCGTCAACCACAGCTCCAACCAGTATGGTTGTCCCCGCCCGCGTCTGGAGTTTGCCCATCTCCATTAATATCCTTACGGTAACGCCAATGCTAGTAGCCGTCAGCGTAGCCCCCATGAACAGCCAACCGACTATTCCACTTTCAGGAACCAACCACATAGTAATAAAATAACCAAGGATAAAGGGCAGAATAACACCACCTATAGCTACTAAGGTACCCGTTATTCCCTGCTTCAGGAAAGCATGGACATCAGTTTCGACACCAGCAACAAAAAGCAAGGTAACAACGGCTATCTCTGAAATAATCTCCATCGCATTAAACTCGTGGAGGCCGAAAGCACCTGGAATCGTAGCAAAATTCAAAATCACAGGGTCATTAAGAAGGCCCCCTAAAGCAAAGGGGGAGATAACGATTCCAGCTACCAGTTCACCCAAAACTGGTGGCTGCTTCAAATAACGCTCAAATAGCTCACCACCAAGCCTTGCCGCTAGCAGAATTAAGGCAAAACTAAGTATGAATTTAAAATATATGCCGATTTCCATCAGACCTTGTGTTCTTCCAGCACATCAATAATTATATCGAAATAGCTTATTGCCCCTACCACCTTCATTCCTTTATCCACCACAGGTAATTCATAAAAACCATGGTCTAACATACCGTTTATAGCCTCTTCCACCCCATCATTAGCGTGAACGCTCACTGGAGCACTCATTATGTCCTTCGCAGATTTTGAGGTTAGAAGATGTAAAACCTCAGGGCCAGCAAAGAAGCGTCCCCTCACAGCTCCAAAGTCACGCACCTCAAGTGCTTCTAAAATGTCCCTCGGTGTAAGCAAACCTTTCAGCTTACCCTCTCTATCTACAACGCAGGCAATCGTAGTTCTTCTGCTGGCAGCTATCTTTTTCACCGCTTCATATATTGCCTCATCTTCGGAGACCACATCAAACGCAGCTTTCATCAATTCTCTTACCTGTTTCCCCATGACCACCTCCTGAATTCAAAAATAAAAAAACGACGGATAATTCTAGCACATTCCATGATATACTGCCAATCACTGAAAAAGAGGCGCAATCATCACCGGCTGATAGTCAACCTCTGCCTCTCCACATTCCACCGACAGTATCACGAGTCATACGGAACAGGCAAGCAGCCCGCCCCCTATCTTTTAAGAGCACGCCTAACGTAACGGCTAGATATAAGGCTGAGTAACCATAGCGCACTAGCGTACTAGTCATACCCAATTGGCTGGCAAAAAGAAGAAACAAAACGCCAGCAGCTAGAAGGGAAAGGCGTAAGCGGCTGAGGAAAATCAGTGCCAGAGATGACTGAGCTGAGGTGAGTAATATTTCCTCGACCTGCCGAGCATCTAAAGGCAAAGCACCTGGTGCGCCTAATGATATACTGAAAACTAAAGGAATCATCCCTATTAAGAGGGTCCATTGATTCACTTTAGCAGAGACCAGCATTCCAAGAGCAGCGGCGGCGCCCCCATTGAGGACAAAAATAGTAGCTATTATCAACTCTGGTGCCTCAGAGGCCAGGGGCGCTATCCATTGCACCATTATGAATTCATCCATTCCAAGGCCCTCTGCTGTCCCCAACAACCCCTGAGCAAAAGGCTCAGCCGAAGCTAAGATAACTGCACCTGGAAATAAAAATAACCCGACAATGGCTGCTCTCCTAGCCCTACTGGGGAGAGCTGCTAGGGTTGCCGATGGACCGGCCAGCTCTGGCTCCACTTGCTCCGACTTTGAGCTAGCCCATATATAGAATCCAAAAAGCGTCACAAAAACCAGGGTGTCCCACAAGGATATGTTACCCTTTATAGGGATTATAAAAGAATACAGCGTAGCTAAAACTAAAAAGGTAATCTCTGTAGTCTGAGGCTTGTCTAATTTGACAACTTTATCCCTTCGCTTCAACCATGAAATTAGCACTACCAATGGCCAACCGATGCCGACAAGAAGACGATTGGCTCCGGTCATATTGGCCGCAGCATAGCTAGCATATTCCGGTTGCTTGGCAGCCGTCCAGGCAAAATACATGTCTACTGCATATTCGGGGAGCACAGCAACGATGGCCAACACTGCCAGAACCAGTGCTTGGGAAACCTCAAGCTGAGCTGTTTCCGCAGCCCAGGCTAGAAGGAAGGCAGCACTGACAATAGCAATGCCAAAAACAACAGCGTTTACCCAAGCATCTAGTGGTAGTTCACTTAATCTCAGATAAAGTGCTGGAATCGTGAAAGTGCCGGCTGCTACTATCCAGAGCCAATTTTTCATTCACCTTCCCTAATTATCCCAGCATGCCTAGAAATATACCGGCAGCTACAGCTGTGCCGATAACACCGGCTATATTTGGCCCCATGGCATGCATTAAGAGAAAGTTCCTTGGATTTGCCTCCTGACCCAATTTTTGGACTACTCGGGCAGACATAGGCACTGCTGAAACACCGGCAGCACCTATCATCGGATTAATCGGCTCTTTGGATACAACATTCATCAGTTTGCCTAACAACGTGCCGGCAGCAGTAGACACCGCAAAAGCTATCACACCCAGGAAGAAAATAAATAAGGTCTGCGGCTTGAGAAACAGTACCGCTGGCATTGACGCTCCAACGGATACACCAAGGAGAATAGTCAAGATATCCATAAATGCTCCACTGGAGGTTTTAGCCAATCTATCAGTAACACCGCTAGCCATCAACAGATTGCCAAACATAAACATGCCGATAAGAGGAGCTGATTTGGGAACAAGCAAAATGATGACCACGGCTCCCATTATCGGAAATAGAATTCTCTCTAATGTTGATACCTCTCTTAACTGCGGCTTCATATAAATCGCCCGCTCTTTTTTGGTAGTCAAGGCCTTTATCACCGGCGGCTGGATAATAGGCACCAGTGCCATGTAGGAATAAGCAGCTACTGCAATAGGACCAAGTAGGTGAGGAGCCAACTTAGCAGATAGATAAATACTGGTCGGTCCATCAGCCCCACCAATTATGCCTATAGAGCAGGCTTCTTTAATATCAAAACCAAAAAGGAGAGCTATGAATAAGACAAAGTAAACTCCGAATTGTGCTGCAGCACCGAGGAGTAACGTCTTAGGATTAGCAATAAGCGGGCCAAAGTCAGTCATAGCCCCTAAACCAAGAAATATAAGAGGGGGGATTATTTCTCCGGCAATTAGATAAGTGAATATCTTGGCCAGTAACCCCTCAGGCATTTCTCCCACGTATTCAAATAAGCCACCAAGCGGCAGGTTGACAAGCAGCATGCCAAAGCCTATCGGGACTAATAACAAAGGCTCCATTCTCCTGGCGACGCCCAAATAAATGAAGCCAAAAGCAATAAGCCACATTACCAGGTTGCCCCAATGAAGTGAGCTAAAGCCAGTTTCAAATAATTCCACTATATCTTAACTACCTTCTTGTTTAGACTTACCTGGCTTGCCGATTACCTTATTAAGCAGCAAATTCACTAACCACAGCACCAAAGATAGGATACCAAGAACTACAAAGACAGTTAGAAAACCAATGCCGGCAATTTGCGCAGCGAATCCCCAATCTACCATCAATACATTTTCCTCAATGAGGTTGAGGCAAATTATAACATTCCAGAGTTGGTGAGACAATGAGGCGAATTGAATCATCTAAAATGTAACCCGAGAAGATTAAGATATAGTCTGGCTACTACTCATAAAGGAGGTTCAGTCCGGGCTATATGGAGAAGATGAACATGCATTCAAGAAATGAATATTTAAGGGTTCTGAGGGGCAACCCAGATAGCTTAAGGGACAATAACGAATATGGTCAAAATAACAGTAAGAATCAAGAAATGCCTCAATGTCCTACTTGTAATAGCCCTCTTACTGTCAATGTGAATTGCATAATACCGGGAATTCGGCACATGGCTTTGACAATTTCGGGAGATGCCAAGATTTTGTCCCAATTAGAAGTATTGTCAGATACTTCTTCAGTACATGCTTCGGTAGGCTCGGTTTGCTCTTTCTTAAGATTGGAGGTATTTCCCGTGATACCCCTACTAAAACAACATCGGATAAAACGTCAACTACAACCGAGCGGAACCTGGGCTCTAGGGATGTGCGAAACTCTGTTTAAAGCTGCAATACGTAACATTGTTTTAATCAGACTCCTCCCTTAAAATATTAGGAGAGGCTTGCCCAGTCAGGGCAAAGGATTGGAGATACTTTGAAAGCGTTACTGCAGCGAGTCACTGAAGCTTCGGTAAACATCGACGGTGAGGTAGTTGGAAGAATCGGTAAGGGACTAGTTGTCTTTATCGGCATAGCTCAGGAGGATACAGAGAGAGACGCCAATTATCTAGCTGATAAAGTAGTTAATCTTCGTATCTTTGCTGATGACGCCAGCAAATTCAACCTTTCAGCGCTGGAAACCAGAGGCGAGATTTTAATTGTCAGCCAGTTTACCCTTCTGGCCGATGCACGGAAGGGGCGGCGGCCTAGTTTTGCCCAGGCAGCACTACCAGAGCAAGCTGAAGCTTTATTTAACCTTTTTGTTGACCTCGTTCGTAACAGTGGACTCAAGGTAGAAACCGGGCGCTTTCAACAGCATATGTTGGTGGAAATCCATAACGATGGCCCGGTTACCATAGCATTAGACAGCAAGGAAAGGTTCGCCTGATTTTCAAGCAATTTCAATTGCAACTGGTTGCAAATTGATCCAAATTATGCTATAGTCTGCTTTAGAATGAGTTGTGCTCAGGCACTTCAGGAAAAAGGATACCGGTTAACACCACAACGGATGATGGTGATTGAGGCTCTGCACAATGCTAATAAACACGTTAGCGCCGAGGAGATTTATGCCCAAGTGCAGGCCAAGTATCCTTATGCTAATATTTCCACAATTTACCGAACACTGGAATTGCTGAAAGAGCTCGGTCTAGTTACCGAGATTGCCTTGGGCGATGGGTGTGTCCGCTATCACCCGGCGGAAAAGGGGCACCACCATCACCTTGTGTGCCACAAGTGCGGCAGGACAATTGATTTGCCTGAGCCCGCACTATCTCCCTTAGAAGACACCTTGCTTCATGATTATCATTTCAAGGCTGATTTAAGGCATCTGGCTATTTTCGGGCTATGCGCCGATTGCCAGAAATAGGTTGCAGGAGATGTGACAAACTGAGAAGGAAACATTTTAGCAGCTTTTATTTTTGGCTTTTAGTGCAATTAGTTGCAGTTGCACTTTGTTGATGTAAATCTGATTCAAAGGAAGTCTTATGCATATACCTGATGGTTTCGTTAGTACACCGGTGGCAGCGGCTGGTTGTGTTGTAGCTGCTGGCTGTATAGCCTACGCCGTCAAGGCAACGAACAAAAAGATGGGAGAAAAGCAGATTCCGCTGATGGGAGTATCGGCTGCATTTATTTTTGCTGCTCAGATGCTTAATTTCCCTATAGCTGGCGGTACATCAGGACATCTTATTGGGGCTACTTTGGCCGCCATCCTATTGGGCCCCTGGGCAGGAGTGCTGATAATGACCTGCGTGCTGGGCGTTCAATGCCTGATTTTTCAGGACGGAGGGCTTTTTGCCTTAGGGGCTAATATCTTTAATATGGGTATTGTGGCTAGCTTTATCGGTTATTATGTTTACCGAGGTGGTGCCTGGCTCTTCGGTGGCCAGAGGCGAGGGAAACTGGTCGGTGGAGGCTTAGCTGCCTGGTTCTCAGTGGTAATGGCATCTGTCGCCTGCGCCCTTGAGCTGGGAATCTCAGGCACTGTGCCTCTGAGTATAGCTTTGCCAGCAATGGTGGGTATTCATGCCCTGATTGGCATCGGTGAGGGTTTGATAACTGCAGCAGTGCTCAGCTTGGTGCTGGCTACTAGAGCTGACCTGCTGGAATTACAAAAGGCTTAAATGAGGCCAGATTAGAAATGAAGTTTAAATGGTGGCATGGCGCTTTGATTTTAGCCTTGTTTTTGGCTATATTATCTCCTTTAGCTTCTTCATCTCCTGATGGCCTGGAGAAGGTGGCTGAGGATAAAGGGTTTATCGACACTGCCCTTGAGACTTCCTACAATATCATTCCTGGCTATGTGATGCCGGGAATAGCGAATGACGCTGTAGCCACAATTCTGGCTGGAATAATCGGTACCCTTGTACTTTTCGGCATTGGTTATGGATTAGCAAAACTATTGAAGGCAAAAGATGAAGCATAGCTTTATTGACCAGTACAGCGATTTAGATAGCTTTATTCACAGGCTTGACCCGCGAACTAAATTCATTACTAGCCTGGCCTTCATCATGACTGTAGTATTGACACCAGCTAGTAATTGGCGAGTTTTCACCTTTTACTTCTGTCTTATTGCTGCCCTGCTCATCATTTCTAGATTGCCATTGCTTTATGTGTTAAAAAGGTCTCTGGCAATTTTCCCCTTTGTTCTGATGATTGCCATTTTCATCCCCTTTTTCACGCAGGGTGAGATAGCTGGTAGTTATAACATCTGGCTGTGGCAAGTCTCGGTAACTTACAGCGGCCTGTTTATTCTGGCAAATGTAGTGGTGAAAGCCTGGCTTTGTATCTTCAGTCTAATTTTGCTGTCATCGACAACGAAGCTTGCTGACCTGCTAAAAGGCTTGAAGCAATTGGGCATACCCCAGGTGATGATACTGATTCTTTCTTTTATGTATCGCTATCTTTTTGTTTTAGTAGATGAGATGATGCGAATGCGGCAGGCGCGAGATAGCCGCAACTTTGGTGGCAGTCGGCTACACCGGTTGAAAACCCTCGGCTACATGATTGGCGCCTTGTTTATTCGGAGTTACGAGCGAGGTGAGCGGGTTTATGCTGCCATGTTATCCCGTGGCTTTGACGGTGAAATTCGCACATCGCACAAATTGAGTTTCAGGCAAGCTGATGCTTACTTCGGCATGGCTTTTTGCCTCATGCTCGTTTTTTCCGGCATTGTCTGGTGGTAATTTAAGGGGATTATGGATACAGTCATAGAGATTGAGAATCTTTCCTTTACCTATCCTGATGGGCATCAGGGACTCAAAAATGCTGATTTAGTCGTCTGCCCTGGTGAGACCGTAGCAGTGATTGGTCCTAATGGTGCTGGCAAGTCAACGCTTTTGCTTCATCTTAATGGCATCCTCCGCGGTAATAGTAGGGTGAAGATTTGCGGGCTGCCTGTGGAGGAAAAGAATTTAAAGGAAATAAGGAGAAAAGTCGGCTTGATATTTCAGGACCCCGAAGACCAGCTTTTCTCGCTGACCGTATTTGATGATGTCGCCTTTGGTCCTATAAATATGGGCTATTCTGAGTCAGAAGTGAAGCAGCATGTGGCTCAAGCTCTGGAGTGGGTGGGGATGAATGGCTATGAGCAGCGCTCGCCCCATCATCTCAGCGTTGGCGAGAAGAAACGAATTGCCATCGCTACTGTCCTTTCCCTGAATCCTGAGCTTTTGGTTCTCGATGAACCTACCAGCAACCTTGACCCAAGGAGCAAGTGGGCTTTAATCGAATTATTAAGACAACTTCCGATGACCAAGATCGTTGCTGCTCATGACCTGGAGCTGGTAAAGGCTCTATGCCAGCGGACTGTGGTGATGGATGCAGGGAAAATAGTGGCTGACGGCAGTACTGAAAATATTTTGACTGATGTTTCCTTACTGAAGGCGCATGGTTTAGCGCCAACTGGGAAGTTAGTCTAGTTCCAAGCTGATATCCAGGGCTTTCGCAGAATGGGTGAGAGCTCCTATGGAGATGAGGTCAACGCCGGTCTCGGCAACGGCTCGAACTTTATCTAAGGTGATACCCCCAGAGGCTTCGATTAAGGCATGACCTTTGATCAAGTGGACAGCCTGACGCATATCATCTATGTCCATATTATCCAGCATGATGATATCGGCTCCGGCTTCGGCAGCTTCAACGGCTTCCTGCGGTGTTTTAACTTCTATCTCAACTTTCAATTCAGGCGAAGCCTTTTGGCGAGCTCTGGCTACGATTTCTTTTATGCTTAGCCCCTGGCTGCGAAGTACTGCCAGGTGGTTGTCCTTAATCAGGATAGCGTCTCCCAGATGCATGCGATGGTTCTTGCCGCCGCCAGCTCGAACGGCATGTTTTTCTAGCGCCCTCAAGCCCGGTATAGTTTTTCTGGTATCAGCGACTTGAGTAGGCAAGCCTTTGACGGCTTCAACATAACAGGCTGTCTCTGAAGCGATGCCGCTGAGGTGCTGCAGGAAATTTAAAGCTACTCGCTCGGCCTTTAGTATGCTGGCAACCTTCCCTTCTATTTTAGCTATTATATCACCAGGCTTGATATTAACCCCGTCCTTAATAAGGATACCTACCTTTAGCTCCGGGGCAACTTTAAGAAAAACCTGCTTGGCGACTTCAGTCCCGGCTATGACTCCCTTTGCCTTAGCTATGATTGAAGCCTTCCCCTGCTGGTCATCAGACACCAATGCTTCAGTAGTAGCATCTCCCCAGCCGAGGTCCTCGGCTAGAGCCCGGTCTATAAGCTGCCCAACCTGTGAATTGTTTATCAGTTCCATTTTCCTAAAGGATATTTATTTGTCACCCTGAGCGACAGCGAAGGGTCTCTAGATTCTTCGCCCTGCCCAGGATGACGGGCAAGATGGCTCTAAGCAATCTACCTCATTTTCTTACCCTGATTCTACCAGATATGGAGGAAATTACAAACAGTTTGCAACGTTTTCGCATATGGTTATGATACCCTAGGGCAAGAGCTTACTGTGACCTGTTAGAATAGATAGGCTTCATGGCAAGATTTTTCACATTACCGCGCCAAGCCATTTCCCTACAAACAGCATTGGGGTAGCTTGGGAAAATGAATATACGTTTAAGATTAGCGCCTAACAATTCTCCCTTGTTTGATTGTGTAAGCTTCGTTGAAACGTCTCTTTAGAACTCCACAAAATAGCTACGCTGCCCCCAATGCATCCTTTTCTGAGTTAATGGCCTTTTTAGGATGGACGTATTGGTTTCGAAGTTCCCTAATTCTATTGCCCTGTCACGAATTATCGTACCAATTCATAAATTAGGGTTGCCGGTATGAGAGCCGGCTACATGGCCTCGCGAACCGAATGCGGGCATGTAAAGAACTACATTGACGTGGTCTTGGAGTTTCGCAACAAGCTCTATATTGACAAATGTCCAAATCGAGACTATATTAGAATCAGAACACAAAGAAGACTCAAGAAACAACTTGAGTCAGGGTAAGAGAGATAAAGAGTGAAATAGGGGTATCATAATTGCTTCTCAGTGGCAATTATCGGTGCCCTTCTGTTTTTCAGGACATCCCAGTGGAAAAGGAAGACGACAAGAATGAAGGTACAGAAGTCTATTGAAATTGGAGTGCTGCCAGAGAAGATCTGGCCATTTCTGGTCGAACCAGAGAAAATTCTGAAATGGTGTATCACCCTCGAGAAATTCGAGTATACTGGTAAGCAGCGCAGCGGTGTGGGCACTCTGTTTTATTTTGAGGAGAAAATCCCCGGCCAGCTTATGAAGTTGAACTTTAAGGCCACAGAATGGGTAGAGAACGAGAGACTCGCCTTCAGCATGACCTCAGGGAACTACGCCAAGAAATATGACCAGAGATGGACAGTTCAGACTATACCATCTGGAAGCAAATTCACCTTTACGGAGGACTTCGAGTTTCCTTATGGGATTTTGGGCAAAGTCCTGGGCCTGTTCGCCCGACTTAGTTCACAGGCCACTGTAGGTAAGATGCTAGCGAGGCTGAAGAGCCTGGCAGAGGCATGAGCAATTAATCTTTTAATGAAAGAGATGAGTAATGAAATCTAGTATCACAGTAACTAAATCGTCTCGGTTGGTCACTACCACAATCCTGGGAGCTGTCTTTGGCGTCATATGCATGCTGTTATCCAGATACACGGCCGGGGTTGCCTTTTGGCCCATCGGTGTATCCTTTTTGCTAAACCACACGGTCATGGGGTTGGTAATCGGGGTGAGTTCGCTAAGAATGAACTGGGCAGCTCATGGAGCGCTATGGGGAATTCTTTTCGGTCTATTCACAGCGATCAGTCGCATCGGGACAGGCCAAGACCCTTGGATAGTCTTTGTCGTTGTAGTCATCTGGGGGTTCTTGATTGAGACCCTGGCTACCAAGGCATTCAGGCAGCCACAGTAAGGCCATCTGGGAAACCCCGATTGTTTTTGGAATAGGTAGAGATTTACTAAATCAAATGTCCCTATCTCTCACTACTCCCACCTGGATTGGCTCCTTCTTTTCCATGAGCACCATGAGCTTCAAAGAAACTGGGGACAAGGTCTTATGTCAGGTAGTTTGCTATGACTAAACATCATGTCTATTTGTTGTACCCACCTGCGCCACATATGATGCGCGGCAATTCAGTATCTTCTCTGTTTTCCCCCACCAGACCCACCGCCTCTCCTAGTATCGTAGGATCCGCTAGCTCTACTGTCAGAACGAGGACGAGCCTCGCTAACATCAAGCGTCCGGTCCTTTAGTGTTTTTCCTGTGAGGCCATCAATTGCCGCTTGGCCTTCGGATTTCGATGGCATTTCAACAAATCCGAACCCCCTAGATTGCCCGCTATATTTGTCTTTAATAATAGTCACAGATTTCAGCTCTCCAAAAGCCATGAATTCTTCCCGCAATTCCTCTTCAGTTACCTCGCGTGATAAGTTACCCACATAGATATTCATACTGCTACCCCCTTCATTAAGTTGTGCTATCCTCTGCTGACCAATGCTACAATAAATAGACCAGCATGTTCAGTAACATACATAGGCTAGGTACCCCCAGCCTATGTATGTATTTAAGGCCCAACTAGCGTTATCTAGTCAGTCTGACCTTATTGTAGCAATCGCTACAATACACTGGTCTACCTTCGCGGGGCTCGAACGGAACTTCGGTGTCTTTGCCGCACTGGGCACACACCGCCGGGAACATTTGCCGCTGGGGTCTGTAGCCATAGCCACTATCTCCGTAGCGCTCTGACTTCCTTACCTGGCGGCATGAGAGGCAACGCTTGGGCTCATTAGTATAGCCCCTAGATTGGAAAAGCTCTTGCTCATCAGCGCTAAAGGTGAAGGTAGCCCCACAGTCCGCACATTCGAGTGTCTTGTCTGAAAAAGCCATTTGATGACCTCCTCTCTTTAATTAGTTGGTTAGAGTCTTCTGGCCATCCAATGCTTGTCTAAATCTAAACTGATCAAACTAAGTATGCGATAACCCAACAAAAACCACCATACATACTATAACACTACAGCTATCCCTTTTGCAAGAGCTAGTTCGCTCACCCAAAAGCATTTGCTTGGGGATTACAGGAGGGCTCCCGAGTTCAGCCCGCTCGGGGGCACCTGTGTACAAACCGTATTCCATTGGTTCCAAAGGCCATCTCTCCAAAGCGAACGTGCGATAGAAGGCAGCTCAAAGACCTATATTTGATACCTCCATTAGTCGCTGTCAGAGCTAAATTCAACAATATCCTCATCCCGTCGTATTACAGCCAGGGCTCGGTTGACATCAGCCTTCTCCCAACCCGAAGCAGCCACGATTTTCGCCAAGAATTCAAGGCTCGCTTCGTATTCCGGACTCACCAACTCTGTAACTCCAAGCCTACTGAGTGACTCGGACTCCCTCTTACGGTGAGTCCTCGCCACAATCTTAATCTTTGGATTGATGCTCAGGGCTACCTTCACAGTGGTCAACACTGCTATAGGATCGGGGAAAGTCACAGCCAATACCTTGGCTTGACTGAGTGCTGCGCTAGAAAGGACATGAGCGTTGCTCGCATCTCCATATATACAGGCAATGCTACTGCACCGTAACTCGAATACTAGTTCTGGATCAATCTCGATAACGGTATACTTCAGACCAACATCCTGTAGCCCTTGAGCAATGTTTTTTCCGACTCTGCCGAACCCAGCGATTAGCACTGGGTTTGGTATCTCGAATGGCTCTGGCTCGGATAAGACGGAAGATCCCACGGGTTCTGCTTCGATACCTCTTGGTGCCCGTGTTATTTTGGCGGACAAGCGCGAGACTATGCTCATTGTTAGCGGTGTCAATAACATTGTGATTACGGCACTGGCAATAATTAAAGAATAGGATTGGCTAGACATAATACCAGAGTTGACTCCACCTTTAGCCAAGATAAAACTAAACTCACCGATCTGGAAAAGCCCAGAACCGGCCAGTATTGCTACATTCCAACTATATCCGAAAAGTCGGATAACGCCAAAAACAACGAGGAATTTGATGCAGATGATAAGAGCTACTGTCGTTGCTATTAGCCACCAGTAATCGACTACGAATCTCGGGTCTAGCAACATGCCCAAAGAGACAAAGAATAGAGCAGCGAAGACATCCCGTAGTGGTGTGATCTCCGCAAGAGCCTGGTGGCCAAACCTCGTTTCTCGGAGAACTAGGCCAATCAAAAAAGCGCCAAAGACTACCGATAATCCGAAAATCTGGGTCCCCAAAGCAGCTCCAAGAGATAAGACGATAATGGTCAGTAGAAATAGCTCCCGAGACCGAACTCCACCAACTCTACCCATCAACCAGGGTAGCAACCATATTCCTAGTACGATTGCTGCTCCAACCAGAAGGGCCACTTTCGCCATTGACATTAGGAAGGCTAGAACTAAATTATGTGCTGCATTGCCCAAAACAGGCATAACCACCATCATGATGACCACACTAATATCCTGAAGAATGAGGACAGCTATCATAATGCGCCCATGTACCGAATCTAGTTCGCCCCGCTCCATCAGTATTTTGAGGCAAACCATTGTACTGCTGAGGGAAATAACCAAGCCGAACAACACTGCTTCTGTTAGAGGCCATCCGAGCAGGATGCTGCCAGCTGCTATGCCTAAAGCAAAGGTGACCAAAATTTGCGCCACGCCACCCCACACACCTACCCTACCCACCTGTCTCAACTGGGAGAGAGAGACCTCCAGGCCTAATGTAAACATCAGCAAGGCAACACCGATTGTAGCCGCACCCTCAATCAACACGAGGTCATTCACGAAACTAAAGGCATGGGGGCCAATAACCATGCCCACTATAAGATACCCCAATATCACAGGCTGCCTCAGTCTGTGAGCTACCATGCCACCGACCAAAGCCGCTCCCACTAGAACGGTGAAATTTATAACCAGATCTGATTGGACCATTGTTCTCAGAGTAAGCCGTTAATTGCCATTTTATCGCATGCACTGTGTTGTGTACAGGTAGCATGAGCAGACTAATATTTAGCGTATCTAAAGACTTGGTAGGGTGGGTGAAGATGTCCCACTTTCAATCACTGTGAGTAAAAGTGGGTTACACTAACCTTAGAGAAATTATTATACGTGAGACAGATTTCGAGCCACCTAATGTCCTGCAAGCTAATTCCAGATGGGCTCGTATATCCTTTGTACTGATTATTACCAGTCCTTGTAGAAGTCCCCCGTAACTTTGCATTACGTCACCAAAGGGGCGCCTAAAAGCCCAGAAACGCGCCATAATAAAAGTATAAACACCGAAGGGGGTACCCAAGATGAAGGAGAAGTACCACGTGTTCTCGGTGAGGGCAACCGAGGAAGGGCTAAGGCCGCTCAATAAGTTGAAGTGTAAGAAAGAGCCAAGCTGGAACGGTCTTGTCCTGGACGTAGCCTGCACCCATTAAGCGTGTCCACTGCAGCAGAGGCATGTGTCACAGTGCCGTGCCTTTGCGGACAAATACACTGTGTTTGTTGTTATTTGAGAGCAGATGGTTTGAGATTCATTGGTCAGTTGTTTCAGCTACCGCCTAGCCAGTATCCTGTACAAAGCAAACACAACTAGCAGGTAGGCAATTAATCTAATCACAATAAGGAAAGCAGTAAGGCCTGCTGCCAGGCCAAGGAGTGTTAAAAGATGAGAGACACCAAAAAGCCCGAAGGCTATGCCGATATAAAGAGGTACATCATTCTTCTTTTTGCTGTAACCCCAGATGCCCAAGGCAAGTATTATTACACAGAGCACCAAATTGACTATTGTAACCGATGCCATTATTGACTCCCTCCTTTTATATTAGAATTTTAACTGTCAGCACACTCACGCTCACGGTCATGTCCACGAGACGCTTGAATGCCTCAGTATACCAGGCGTGTGGGCACCAAACAATACCTGGTCTTTCATGTAGAAATTTTGATAACCCTATAGCATTGCGTCACGAAGGAGACTCCCAGAAGGCAGGAAACGCACCGTATTACATGCGTAGACACAATGAGAGGCGGAACCCGCTCGGGATGGTTAAAAAGAAAAAGCACGAAGCCAAGAATCCCGAACCCACGCCTCCATTGGTTGCGGGGGTTGGTTCAACCTGTTAACTAGTTTTAGTAAAAGAGCTGACCTCAGCCTATTACATACTTTATGACCAGCTCAATCACCAGTTAAGCATTTCTACAAATGATTTCGCCTGGTTGCTTTCTTTGCCCCCAAGGCATAAGCCGAGTAAATTCCGTTGTTCGAGCAAATCAAGCTGTGCTACAATCTAACTGTAGGGCTAGCCCAGATACCCCTTTGATTTACGGCTAGTCCTTTAGGTGTTTGGAAATGAATTTGTCCTGTCTACTCTCTCTAATCAAACAAGCTCCTGAGTACCAGCAGCTAAAAGAAAGGCTGCTTAAACCACGTGAGACCGAAAATAGGCTGGTGGTGCCTGATGCTGTCAAGCCTTATCTTATAGCAGCGCTCTTCCAGGAACTAAGCTTACCCATTTTAGTAGTAACTGCCCAGCCTGAAAATGCTAAGAGGCTCTATGACGAGCTCCAAGCCTGGTGCCCGAGCTCAGCTTCGTTACAGTTTTTTCCTGAAATTGACTTCCTGGCTGACGAATACTCCGCAGCCGACCCTGTCACCACAACAGAGAGGTTACAAACACTGTCAACTCTCACTCTTTGCCAAGAGACACCGCCAGGCAACCAAAACTTCCCTTTAATAATAAGCTCTGCCTTAGCCGCAGCTAGCAAGACCATACCTCAGTCTAAGTTCACTGCAGCCTGCCACACCCTGAAAGTAGGAACGAGTATCGCTCCGCTACAGCTTATAAAGAAATGGCAGGATATGGGTTATGAATTGGAAAATATCGTAGAAGTGCCGGGAACAATAAGCCGACGGGGCGGTATCATCGACATCTTCCCACCAAATAATGAGCTCCCTGCTCGAATAGAGTTCTTCGGCAACCAGATAGATAGCATCAGGCTTTTCGACCCGAAAACACAGCGTTCATCAAGCCTGGTAAACTCAGTAACGATAACCCCAGCCAGAGAAAGCCAAACTCGCCTTAATACCGACACTATTCTGGATTACTTGCCCGATAAAGCTCTATTGATTACAGCTGACCTCGATGAAATTGAAGTTGTCATCAATAAAATGAGCAGTCAAGCTGAGGAATTCCGGCAGATGAAGACAGAACAAGGTAGCCTGATACCGGATTCTCCTTCTTATTTAACCTGGGCGGAGTTTGGAAGAAAAACCAGAGAAATCAAGCAGCGCTTGACACTATGCTCATGGAACATCGATAGCACTGGCGAAACTCACCTTCAATCTTTACCTTTGACTCCAGTGCCAAGCTATGGCGGCAGACTTGAGACACTCTCCAAAGAATTGAAGGAAATGCTTGAGGAAAATCACCGCATCATCATAGTCAGCCAGCAAACAAATCGTCTCTCCGAGCTTCTCCAGGAACAGGATATCCTGGCTCAGCCAGTCGCACAGATAGAGCAAGTACCTCCTCCGAGGTCAGTCACTTTAGTCCAGGGGTCAATGGTTGAAGGTTGGGCGATAAAAGATATACTCACTCTGCTTACCGATAATGAAATATTTGGCTTCATTAAGCAGCGGCGCCTATCCAGGAAAAGACCAATACGCCACCACTGGTTTGCCTCTGAATTAACGCCGGGGGATTATATAGTTCACATTGAGCATGGCATTGCCAGGTTCGCTGGGCTAACTAAGATGCTCGCTGATGGCATAGAACAGGAATACCTTCTTCTGGAATATGCTGCCGGTGACAGGCTTTATGTGCCTACTGACAAGATTGACCGTGTTAGCCGTTACATCGGCGCCAGTGACCAATCACCAAAGCTGAATCGACTAGGAACCCAGGAGTGGGCACGAACCAAGCAACGAATTAAGGAATCTGTAGCCGACACTGCCCAGGGGCTTCTGGACCTTTATGCGGCGAGAGAGATAATCCCTGGCTTTGCTTTTTCTACAGATAGCCTGTGGCAGCAGGAACTAGAATCCTCTTTCCCTTATATGGAAACACCTGACCAACTGGAAGCTGTTCAAGCTGTCAAGGCTGACATGGAAAAGCCAAAATCAATGGATCGACTTGTTTGCGGAGACGTCGGTTATGGTAAGACTGAAGTTGCTCTCCGGGCTGCTTTCAAGACAGTAATGGACAATAAACAGGTAGCCTTACTAGTTCCAACTACAGTACTAGCCCAGCAACACTGTACCACCTTTTACGAAAGGCTACAAGCTTTCCCGGTAAAGGTCGAAATGCTAAGCCGCTTCTGTACGGAAAAAGAACAGGCCAGCATAATCGAAGGTTTAGCCATGGGCACAGTGGATATCTGCATCGGCACTCACCGCCTATTGCAAAAGGACGTCACATTTAAGAACTTAGGGCTGATAATCGTCGATGAGGAGCAGCGCTTCGGCGTAACTCATAAAGAACATTTTAAAAAACTAAGACAGGAGATAGATGTTCTCACGCTAAGCGCTACACCCATTCCACGCACCCTTCACATGTCGCTGGCTGGAATTAGAGATATGAGTACTATGGAAACACCGCCGGAGGAGCGCCTGCCAATCAAGACTTACGTCGGTGCTTACGATGACAGGCTGGTTCGCCAGGCAATACTACGCGAGCTAGAACGAAACGGGCAGGTCTTTTTCGTTCATAACCGGGTTCAGACTATTACCTCGGTTGCTAACAAGCTAGGCAGCCTGGTTCCTGAAGCCAGGCTATCCATCGCCCACGGGCAAATGCCTGAGGACAAACTGGAGGAAATAATGACACAGTTTATTAGTCACAAAAGCGATGTTTTGCTTACCACCACTATTATCGAGTCTGGTTTGGATATGCCTAATGTCAACACCTTAATCATCGACCAATCAGACAAGCTGGGCTTAACACAACTTTATCAACTGCGGGGTCGCGTTGGTCGTGGCAGCAACCATTCCTATGCCTATTTCCTGTTTGACAAAGGAAAACAATTGACTCCCCAAGCTCGGAAACGGCTCAGAACTATCTCCGAAGCTACAGAACTAGGCGCTGGATTCGCTATTGCCCTGAAAGACTTGGAAATTCGAGGGGCCGGCAACCTGTTGGGAGTGGAACAAAGTGGCTATATAGCCGCTGTAGGCTTTGACCTTTATTGCCGTCTGTTGACCGAAGCAGTAGAAAATATAAAGGAAAAACAGGCAGGCGAAGGCAGAAGAAAAATACTCCAACCTACAGTTCCCACCATAGCTTTACCGATCAATGCTTATATCCCCGAAGAATATATCTTCACCCCAAGCACCAAGCTGGCCTTCTATCAACGATTAGCCGCTGCAAAGCGAGCCGAAGAAATAGGGGATATAGCCCAAGAACTCAGTGATAGATTCGGAGCACTACCACCGCCAGTTAAAAATCTCCTTTACATAGTAGAAATAAAGCAGCTCGCTGCCGAAGCAAAGGTAGAATCTATTTCTACAAAGGATAAACAAATCACATTGCGTTTTGATGACACAAAAGAATTAACCAGACTGCCCCTATCTCAAGACTACAAAAGTGGAATCAAAATACGTACCAAACAAATAGAATTAGATATCAAGCGCATCGGAAATAACTGGCAAGAAATGTTGAAAGAAGTTCTCCAAGGGGCAACTACAAATAGTTAACTACTTCAAATAAAGTAACAGCCGAAGGCACCCTTAATCCTCTACACCATAATCGTTAAGAAAATCAATAAGATTTTGAACTGTAATAATTCCCTCTGTATCCTCGTCTGATATTTCCAACTTCCGCTCCGGAGTGCTGAATTCCTCTTCTACTGCGATAATAAGCTCTGCCAAATCAGAAGCATCGATATTAAGGTCATCAACGAAAGATGCCGAAGGCACTATCGATTCCTCATCAACACCAAGTTGTTCCGCAATTACCTTACTAAGTCGCTCTAAAACTGTTGCCACTCTTTATCCCTCTAGATATCAGACTCGCTTAGCTTCTTTCAATCACTTCTTGACTTCTTCCCTGCTGTATGCAAGCAGCAACTACCGAACCTAAAACTCCATTAATAAATCTTCGAGAGGAGGCACTGCCAAAACTCTTAGCTAACTCAACAGCTTCATTAATAGCTGCTTTAATCGGAACTCTATTATCAAACAAAATCTCAGAAATAGCAAGGCGAAGAATATTTCTATCAATAACAGCTATTTGATCCACAGGAAAAGCAGGAGCAAATCTTCGAATCACATCATCAATATCTCGCTTATTCCGAAGAACTTTGCCAATCAGTCCCTGCACAAAGTCGGTTGCTTCCTCTGGCAAAGCTTTTTCTTGTAGCAAGCGAGCTAACACCTCTTCAGGTTTGTGAGACGAGCAGTCGATTTCATAAAGTGTTTGCAAGGCAACAATTCTAGCTTTCCGTCTAAATCCAAACACTCTGACACTCATCCCTCAGCAAGTTAATATTTTCTAGATGCACGCGGATGTAATCAAGACATACACAAAGGCTTCAAGAAATGCAGACATGTTCCTTGCCGCACTAGCCACACCTAGTGACAATTTTAAGAGGTAAACTATTCTTCAGCATTCCAGACTACAAGTCCACTTCAAAGTTCAATCAGTTTGGCAAAGCGTAACCTCTGCTTTTGAAGCTGATAAAATTGCTATGCCCTTACCGAGACTCGCCTAGAGCTTAAGCAATGAGCAATTAACCTCTACGCCATCTTGTGATTTCACCAGCAGTTTGGGCATTGTTGATGGTGAAAGTCTGCGCTCCCGGGCTAATCCGCTTAATTAACTTGGTAAGTATCTCATCAGGACCAATTTCAAAGAAAGTAGTTACACCTCTCGTAATCATATTTTCAATAGATTGCTGCCACATGATACAATGAGCAACCTGGCTAATAAGTTCTTCCTTTATTGCTTCAAGCTCGGTCAGCGGTTGAGCAGTAACATTAGCCACAATTGGAATTGAGGGTTTTTTAAACGTAAACCCTGCGACAGCATCTCTCAATCTCCCCAAAGCTGGCTCCATGAATGAAGAATGGAAAGCACCACTTACCCTCAAAGGGATAACCCTGCGAGCGCCCTTTATCTGCATTAGCCTTCTAGCTTTGGTCAAGCTTTCTTGGGTACCGCTGATGGTAACCTGGTCTGGAGCATCGATGTAAGCAATTTCAGTGCCTGCAGAAAGACAAACGTCTCTAACAGTTTCTAAAGCTAGGCCAGTTATAGTTAACATCCCACCCGGAACTCTTTGCCCCGCTTCGTTCATCAATCGCCCTCTCTCACGAACCAAACGCACTGCATCAGACAAGCTGAGCGATTCTGCAACGACCAACGCTGTATATGCGCCTATGCCATGCCCAGCAACAAAAGTGGGAGGGGGCAAACCATTGTTGCTAGCTTCCTGAGCCGCTCTCAGGCAAGCAACACTTGTAGCTAATACTGCCGGCTGAGCATTAATGGTCTGCTTAAGGTCCTCATCAGGACCCTCGAAGCATAGACGAGACAGAGCAAAACCCAGTGTTTTGTCAACTTCACCAAAAACATCCCGGGCTGAAGAATAGTGAACATACAAGTCTAATCCCATGCCCACAGCCTTAGCTTCCTGTCCCGGAAAAACATAAGCAACTTTTATTTCTTCAACCATATCTCTTTCTCCTTATAATCAAAGCTTACCTGATACATCGATTATTTTCCAGTTTCACCTACCCAGCAACTCTAAGTAATGGCTATCTCTCTGTCTAAAACAGCTTGTCTCTAACCAGACGCTTTTTTGGGGCTCTTAATCTCAATCACGTCTCTCCCGGCATAGCTACCACAGGTAGGACAAACATGATGAGGCAATTTAGGACTATGACATTGAGGGCAATCAACTAACACAGAAATACTCAAAGCTAGGTGACTACGTCTTTTCCCCTGCCGTGACTTTACGTATTTTTTTTTCGGCAATGCCATTTAAGTTCCACTCTCCTTTCCCAACCGGACCAGCTCTGACCAGCGCTTGTCATAAACTTGAACAGAATTTATGCCTTCCTCATTGACACTCTCGTTTATGTAATAACTACGACTTGCGCCTATCGGTTCTTTAAATAATTGGGCAACGTCAATACGCATTTCACTATATCCGGATTTACAAAGTTGACTCATTATAAGTTGAGCTATTTTTAAATGTCAAGCTATGGCTATCGCTATCAGCGAGAGGTAACTTTTTAACAGGCGATTAGTCTTTTCTAATCCAAGAATGAGCCTGAGAAGAAAGAGCCTCAGGCACCTCGGTTTGTATGTCGAGAGATGTGTTGAAAGAGATTGGAACGTGCTTTCACCATCCTTTCTGCAAATGCATTATCGC
>Ga0307378_10001640_pt1 | contig 35879 bp, 28 predicted proteins | sample UN1MG_FD_202238 | JGI IMG/M metagenome (GOLD analysis project Ga0307378, IMG submission 202238) | Soil microbial communities from Risofladan, Vaasa, Finland - UN-1 | ecosystem: Environmental > Terrestrial > Soil > Coastal area > Acid sulfate soil | place: Finland: Risofladan, Vaasa | collected... | reverse complement strand
GCCAGATTGTTGATTTCTGCTTTTGTTTATAAACGAAGCACTTTGCGACATAATTTGTTTTAACTGCTTTGTTAATAATAACTTACGTAATATTATTAAAATGCGACAGTACAGTTAGGAATCTATTAGTTTTAGAGTCCGATTGAACCGAAGCATTCTGTAAACAAAAGCTACTGACGATAATCACTGCAGGAAATATAAGAATAGAGGTAAGAGGCGCTTAGGAGCATTGGGAATTTTGATGAGAACTTTAGATCATTGGCTTTTGTAGGCCAAACGTGTCCTCAAATTTATTTAGCGTTGTCGGAGTGAGGTATTTATCACACTGGATTATTTTGATTCACCAACTGCTTGGATTTTGCTTTCCTTGGCTCGCAGAAGAATGCATTTGAGAATATCTGATCTGCTGATAACTCCTACTACTTTGCCTTTTGATGTGACCGGGACTCTTCTGATAGAGTTATCTCTCAAGCAGTAACAAACATCCAATAAATTTTCGTCTTCTTCAAAGTGGATGGCAGGCTGTGTCATAAAATCGCTTACTGTCCTGTCTTTTTCGTCATCAAAGGTGTGGAATAATCTAAGAACATCCTGTTCTGAAAGAATTCCGACCAATATCATGTCATCTTCGACCACAGGTATACCGGTAACGTTGTTTGTCGCCATGAGTTTTATTGCTTCACATATAGGAGTGTCTTTCCTTATGCAAATAACATGCTTTGTCATAATATCTTTTGTTTCAAGCATAGCAATGCCCCATCGTACCGGTTTATTTAGTTAGCCGGATATAGCTTTCCAGCTTTGATTTAGCTCTTCCATAAGCTCGATTACTTCGCGAATCTTTTGAGGATCACGTTTTATATTAGCCTCTGAGAGGCGATTATTCATGAAACAGTAGAGCTTACGAAGATTAGAGGCTATTTCGCCGCCGGCGTCCATATCCAGGACTGCATTGAGCTCATTGATTATATCCTGAGCTTTATTTATGTATTGACCCTTTGCTTCGTAATTTTCCGCTTCCAGCTCTTTTATTGCCAGTTTCATAAACTTGATTGCGCCATCGTATAGCAGAACAATTAGACGGCCTTTGCTCTGTGTCGTAACCGCGTTATCTTGATATGCTGCGATTCCATTCATAGTATCGCTCCATTATCTATTTGAGGATTTTGAGCCCTGGGTGTTCAAGCTATGGGGAGATGGCTGACGGTTTGTGCCCCAGTCATCTCCCCAGTAAATCATTCAATGTTCGAATCTTGCTGTTGTTATCTGAGCAGGCTCAATGCCATCTGAGGCACAGCATTAGCCTGTGCTAACATAGCAACGCCGGCTTGTGCCAACACCTGGGTTCTGGTCATAAGCGCCATTTCAGTTGCCACATCGACATCTGAAACACGAGATTCGGCTGCCATCAGGTTCTCAGCCTGATTGTTGATAACCGATATGGTGCTTTCCAAACGGTTCATCTTGTAGCCGAACATGGCACGAGAAGTGTCTTTGGCGGTGATAGCGGTAGATATAGTTCCCAGAGCAGCCTGAGCGCTTTCGGCAGTAGTGATACTTGCAGTAGTAAGACCCAGAGCGTTGCTGGTCATATCGGTACCAGTAATATTGACATTGTCTGTTTCCGCTGCACCGAATTGAATCGATACTGAAGCAGTAGCGCTATTGAGCAGCGTGTTGCCGTTGAATCCGGTTGCTCCTGCGATACGGTTGATTTCTGCGGCCATTTCGTCAAACTCGCTGTCCATAATGACTCGCTGTGCATCAGAATACGAACCAGTAGCGGCCTGTTCAGCCAACTGTTTCATACGTACCAGGGCTTCATCCATCGTCCCCATAGCACCTTCGAAGGTCTGCAACATACTGATGCCGTCCATTGCGTTACGAGAGCCTTGCTGGAGCACGGCGATGTCGGCACGCATCAACTCGCGGACAGCCAGGCCGGCAGCGTCATCTTTTGCACTGTTTATGCGCAAGCCAGATGACAGTCTTTCGACTGACGCAGCCAGGGCGTCGTAGCTCACGCCCAGTTGGCGGGCAGCGTTTGCCGCCATAATGTTGTTCTTAATTGCTAACATATCTTTGACTCCTTAAATAGTACCAGACGAATCTGTTGTGGCCTTGTCAAAAAGCCCCCAAATATTAACTTGGGCATGCAACGAGCACGCCGTAAAGTCTGCTTTCAAAAGCCTTCTTTCAATGGTCATTATCGGCGAGAATGAAAGAGACTTGAGGAATTTCTTTGAGGGAAATAGGTGCAAAATCATTAGACCGGTAATCCGGATGAAATCGAGGCTAAAATTGTAAAAAGGCTGCTAAAAAAGAGTCAAAAAGTACAAGTAATTTTGCGAAATTATAGGACGATTTGTTCAATTTAAGCAATATATGCTGGGGCAAGAAGGACATACTCATAAGAAACACTGTTTTTATTTAATATTCTGCCGCAATTCTACGGGTTTCGATCCGTAGATGAAGTTATCCGACGAAGTCGGACGGGTGTAGCCCGAAGCGTCAATGCCACGGGTTTTAACCCGTGGTTGTTTACTTATCACAAAGCATTGGTATATTAGCCTGGGGTATCAGGATGTGCTTTTGATATAATCATAAGCCTTAAAGGCAGATACAAACAAACCTGAGCTGAACAGATGCGGCCGGAGCCATCTACTCGCGGTTTATTACTGTAACCGAAGCTCATTGGCCTCAGATGCGTTTTAACTGAGTCATAACGCACAAAATAATCGATCTGCTGGACGTTAAGTTTCGACCGGAGCTACGGATTATTGTTATTCATTTGCTGAGTGAGGCCCGATTAATAGTGGAAAATCCGGTACTGCCCGTCATAAGTGGCAGAATCGAAAAGGTTAATTTGTGACGAATTCCTCGAAGCTTTGTCTGATATTATAAGACAAACTCTGTATTATGGGATAATGAAGAGTCTCGTTTCAGGACAGATATTTCGTCTATTTGACGGCTTTCTAATTCGCTTTTTATTTCATTTAATTGGGCCATGACATTATCGGTCGTTTTTGAAGTGGAGTTTTTCCCTTTGTATGCCATTTCCGCATATAACTCTCCAGTTAGCCATTTTTTCCCGAAGTGGATCATATCTTTTATTTTTAATATTTCGGTGCTTGCATCTGTTGATGACCCGGAAGCTCCACACTCATGGATACCTCTTGCGCCGGCAATCCTCCATACCTGCCAGCCTCTTGATCTGGCAGTAAAACAGTAATCACTGTCGCTGCCGATAAAGACAAAATTTTCGTCCAGTAAGCCGATTTCCTGAATCATTTCTTTTCGGAAAATCATGCACGCCCCGTTACACCAGAGAATTTCTTCATCTTCATTGAGTTCAAATAACTGACCATGCTGATGTTTTCCTTCAGGAAAGGCTTCGTAACCTCCGGCGAAAATCACATAATCGGGTTTTTTGCTATATAATTGTAATGGAGCACCAATACCACAATCAGGATGTAAATCCATAAAAGCTATCATTTTTTCAACGGCCGAAGGCTCCAGATACATGTCCTGGTTCAATATAAGAATGTATTTGCAAGGTTGGCTTAGATATTTTTTTATGCCTTCATTAACTGCTGAGGTGAAATAGATATTATCGCTGTTGTTATCTCTAACAAATATATCCACCTCAACTGTTTGGTTCTTCAAATGAGCTATACATTTTTCAAGTTGATTTTTATTTTTGTAATAAGGAATTATTACGGGTATCATTTTTTTGCCTTTTTACCATTATTTTGAGTTCTTCAGCAACTTGCTGAAATAAATGGTCCCATCGGTTCCAGTTACTCTGTCGAAAAAGCCTCATAGTGGGGTACCAAGGGCTATCCTCGCGATCCAGCATCCATCGCCATTCAGGTACAAACGGTAAAAGTGTCCAGACCGGCCTACCCATAGCCCCCGCTAAGTGTAGCACGGAAGTATCTACTGAAATAACCAAGTCAAGATTCTCAATCGCCGCAGCGGTGTCTGTGAAGTCCTCAAACTCCTTTGAGATATTTGTTACTGGTATTGTATCGGCCAATTCATCCATTTGAGTAGCCGCTTTACCTTTCTGTAATCCGAATAGTCGCACGCCGTCAATCTTAGTCAATGGCTTAAAGAATTCCAGCTTACAGGAACGGTAACGGTCGTTACCATGTTCGGGTGAGCCTGCCCATACAATGCCTACTTTGAAATCCGGTCCTGTAAGCTTACTCCGCCAGTGCTTTGCCTTGGCCGGGTCGGCGTAAATGTACGGTACCTCGGCGGGAATAGTTTCCAATGTGGTTCCGAATATATTCGGCAGGTCCAGCAGGGATGTGTAGACATCAAACTTCACAGATGCTTTGTTTGGCGGGCAGTACTCTATTAGTTCATCAATTCCCGGAAATCCCTGCAAAAGACCAATCAGTGGTTTGAGCGTCTCAAATATCACCGTTCCTCCTCGGGCTTTGACTCTGGGCAGGTATCTGACGAATTGTATATTGTCACCCAATCCCTGTTCAAAGTGCACGAAAAGCCTTTTATCTTTAAAGTCTGAACCATCCCAGCGAGGTTTGCCAGAGCGGTGGAAATCCGTAAGAATCTTAAGGTCGGCATTTCGCCGCCATCTGTACCCCTTCCATCCTTCCATATAATTTCCGCTTAGCAGAAGAGTAAGTGACATATTCCAGTGTGCTTCGGCGTAGTCGGGTTTGTTTTGAATAGCCTGCTTGTAATTTTCGATGGCCTCGGTGCATTGTCCCTCGTCCCGCAGACTATTGGCCAAATTATAGTAAGCCTCGGCAAAGTCATGTTCAAGCTGAAGAGCCTGCTCGAAACTGGTGATGGCCTCGGCGAATTGCTCCCGTTCTTTCAGAGCAATTCCAAGGTTGTTGTAAACCTCAGCATAGTCCGGATCAAGTTGAAGTGCTCGTCTGTAATTTTCAATCGCCTCAGAGGACAGGCCCTGACCGTTTAGAACGACTCCAAGATGGTTATAAGCCTCGGCAAAATCCGGCTTGAATTTTAGCGCCTGCCTGTAGTTTTCAATTGCCTCTGCGTACTGCTGTTGTTTTTCCTGGGAGAAAGCCAATGTATTGTATGCCTCGGCATAGTCGGGCTTGATCGATATTGCTTCTCTGCACTTTTCGATCGCAGCGGCATACTGACATTGCGATTGCAGAGCGATTGCCATATTGTGATAAGCCTCGGCGTAGTCAGGCTTGACAGAAACTGCCTGTTGATAGGTGAGAACGGCTTGTTCAAATTTTCCGAGGGCCTCTAAGACCAGCCCGAGAGTGTTGTGGAATTGTGGAACCTGAGGATTAGTTTCAATCGCTTTGCCAATTAGCTCGACGGCCACGTCGTGTTTTCCAATTTGATGAGCTAATGTCCCTAACGAATGTAGCGCACCGGGATTGTTAGGATTGCTTTGAAGAACAAGCCGGTATAGTTGCTCAGCCTGCTGTAGATGCCCATCTTGATGGTGTCGTACTGCGTTTTCCATAGTTTCGGCAATGGTTGGCATCTGTGTATGAAGTCCCTATTTTGAGAATCAGCGAAAACTGACGCCATTAAGTTTTACATCAACAGATTGATAGAACCGTCAGTAATAAGCGCTTCCTGTAGTTCGGAATTGTTCTGGTAGTCGTTATTGTTTGTTAACCACTCGTTACTTTGGCTTGTATCTATGTTGTTTTCCGGTGACCCTGGATTTGTCGAGCCTTGTTGTTGTGAACTCCCGTTTTGTAGCGATTGGTCCTTAAAAGCCCCTTGCTCTGATTGTTCCTCATTGGATAATACAACTTCAAGACGTTTTATCTGGATACCACTATTTGTAAGGTTCCGGATTATCTGCGGTAGTGCTTGCTCAATCTCTAATCTGGTTTGTGTCTTACTAACTTCCAATAAGCCGGTTAATTGGGCGTCACGCTCCTGGAATTTTATCAAAACCTTTCCTAATTCGGGTGGATTAAGGCGAACCGTAATCTGCCGGTTTTCGCCTTGTTGGGAAAAGGATTTGTGAATGGATTCAAGAATCTGTTTGCCAATATCTGCGGAGACATCATTGGGCGAAGTCTGCCCTGTAAGATTGGTTGCCTTTGCATTCTCCGCAGAGGTGTGGGATTGCACTGTAATTGGTGTTTGGGGATTATTTTGGGAGAATATCTGCTCGAAGGCCGAATTAGTGCTATTGTTGGAGGTCGAATTACTACGGCTTTTTGTTTGGCTGGTGGAAATTTGGGCCTTAGTTTCATTCAACTTTTGGATAGCAGGACCAGTTGGGATATTGTTCGCAGCATGCAAAGACTCTTTGGCATTGCCTTTTGATGATTCCGAGAGCATTTGAGGTGCGGTATCTTTGTTGTTAATTTGTTTCTCAGCAGTCAGAGTGTATTTTTCCGGACTAATTTTGGCTGACTGGGAGTTGGATTGACTGTTTTTGAGTTGAGCCGCAGGAAGATTGGTATTTATTGCCGGTGTTTTGTTACTGGAAGAGGTTGTTTTGCTTTTGCCGTCAACAAGAGTTTCAGACATCGATTTTTTTGTGCTCAACAAAGCTGTTTTTGAAGTATTGTCGATAGTTGAACTGTCTGCTATTACAGGTCGTTTCCCTGTCGATGTTGTTTTGCCGCCGTTATTAACAAGAACTTCAGGCTTTATTAATTTTGTGGTATTTTCCTTGTTTGTTAGGGCTTTTGTCCCGGCAATTGTTTTATTTATTACATATATCTTATCGGCTTTTTTACTTTCTTCAAGCTGGGTGTTGGCGACAGACACACCTTTGGATGTGTTAGGTAAAACGGTTTTGAGCCCCAATTGGCCCTTGTCTGTTGTGATGAGAAGCTTGATTTCGGCTGATTTGGCCGCTTGTCCCGTAACGGGAGGGGACTTCTGAGTCTTCAAATTGGCGAGCAGTTGGGCGAGTTGGAGCCCGGCTTTCGCCTTGATTTTCGTGGCAGCCCCATCCTTACTTTTCTCCACGGCTTCAGAGTATTCGGAAATCCAAGTCTGGACTATGTTCGCCTGCTCGGCTGCTTTGGAGTTTTTGCTTCGCTCTTCTGGCTTAGTGCTATCATAGGGCTCTGGTGTTGTTTTTTTGCGAAGTGTTTGGCTGAAGTCTCGTGGTGGTTCGTAGACAAACTCTTCCCGGGTGTCAACAGGAGAATTATTGATCTTAGTTGTTTTGTGGGTATTGACATTTGGTGGTTTCTCATCTCGGGCAGGGGAAAATTGCGAAGTATTGCTCATTGTATCAGGCCTTGATGAAACAGCAGCAGCGCTGGTTGTTCCAGCAAACATATTATCGAATGTTAATAAGTTTATATTCATTCAGCGGTCCCTATAATACTAATATATTGTCAGCAATTGTTATACCAGCACTTGGGGCGGGGACTTCCGGCAGATGGTAAGTGCCTGTAAAATAAGAACTAATAGATATGAAAAAGATGGCGATTGGTCAATGACGCTCTAATATTACTGATGTTGGCGGAGAAATATTCCTATGCACAGGAAGGAATTTCCGGCTTATATTCTGAGCCAGATTACATTTTGCCAATTCGGACTCGCAGATTGAGAACTCGAGTAAATTGGGGGACTTTGTGAGGGAGTATTAAAATGTAAAAAAACCCGCCTCGCTGTATAAAATCCTGACATGTTGCTGATGTCCAAAAAAGTGGTTATTTATACTTAATGTGGTTTTGTGCGTATGATAGGGATTAATAGATTGAAAATGATGAGTCTATAGCATTTGGCACGATTATTGCTGTTTTTCTGAGAGCAGACAAAGTTAGTGTTTAGATATTGGGAAAATATAGATGTCCCGAACAAACAGCATAGTAGATATTATCGAGGCTGGCATAAGGGCTGAAAATCTTCGGCAGAAAGCGATATCTAATAATATTGCCAATCTTGAGACCCCTGGCTACCGAAGGATTGACGTCAAATTTGAAGATTTTCTTGCCAAGTCTTTGGATTCGTCCGGGAAGATTGACCTTGGTGAGGTTGAGCCCCAGCTTTATAGGCCCCAACAAACACCAGTAAAGTCGAACGGCAATGATGTTAATTTCGAAACCGAGGTGGGCCAAATGATAAACAATACTCTTCGTCACAAGGCATATATTCGGTTGCTCGCTAAGAAATATAGGCAAATTGAGTTAGCTATGGACGTAAAGTAGTGCTTAATTGACGGTTACTGGTATTAGCGATTCGAAAAAATACCAGCAGGGGTATAGAAAAGGACAGAGCGTATGGAAGTTGAAAATAGCTTCGGACCTATAGATATAGCGATTTCAGGTTTGCAGGCACAGGGTAAACAGATGAAAGTGATTTCATCGAATGTTGCCAATGCCCGCACAGCCGATGCCGGCAAGGGTGAGCCTTATCGCAGGCTTGAGGCGGCGTTCAAATCGGAAGGAGATTTGGGTGGTGTCAAACTGGATAAGATACTCACAGATATGAACGACTTTCTTAGGGTCTTAGATCCCGGTAATCCTATGGCGGATGAGGATGGATATGTTGCGATGCCAAATGTTAATTTACCAGTTGAGATGATGAATTTGAATATTGCGGCAAGGTTGTATCAAGCCAATGTAGCAGTTTTGAAACGTTATCAGCAAATGGTGGAAACTACACTCGAATTACTTCGATAAGTTAGGGAATAATCCATGGTTAACATGAATGCAAATGTAAGTGGCCCATTGAACTCAATAAAGGGCTTTTTGGGACCCAACTCCGTACAGCCCGGAACCAGTCCTGATTCTTTCGGGATGCCGAAAGTAGGAAGTACCGACAGTAAAAAAGCAGATTTTTTAAGTACTGTTAAGGCTGTCGAGAACTATATATCTAATGTTGATGACCTTCAACAGTCATCAGATATGTCTATAAAGGATTTGTTATCAGGTAATAGTGAGGATATTACCTCGGTGGTCTCAGCAGTGGCTAAAGCTGATATGAGTTTCAAACTTCTTGTCGGTGTGAGAAATAAGCTAATTGAGGCATATAAACAAACTATGAATATGCCGGTGTGATGAATTTTATTCCCTTGATTATTATTGGTGTCTTTTTAAATCGTCCATTATCAACTAACAAAGAGGATTAATGGGTTTTTTCCAAAAGATAGTTTCGGTTTGGCAAAAGATAGGTCTCGTTCAGCGAGCTTTGCTTGTTGCGATTGTTTTGACATTTGTTCTTGCCGGTGCGCTGCTCACTTACTGGGCTCGCAGACCTGATATGAGAATGTTGTACCAGGAGCTTGCTCCGGATGAAGCCTCGGAAATTACAGAGAAGATCGATGAAAAGGGCATTGCTTACGAATTGCGAAATGGCGGTACAAGTATCTACGTTCCTAAGGAGCAGGTTTATCAGCTTCGTTTAGATATGGCGAAAGAAGGGCTTCCGGCTGGTGAGCAGGGCGGTTACAAGATATTTGATAATGAAAAGATTGGCATTAGCCCATTTGTTCAAAGCGTTAACCTTAAGCGGGCCCTACAGGACGAACTTGCCAAGAGTATCCAGATGATTGACGGCGTGGTTCACGCCCGGATCCATATAGTGAGTTCCGAACAGACGCTTTTTACATCTGAGGCGGGAAAAACTACTGCCTCTGTAGTTCTTCGACTAAGACCGGGCTATAGATTAAGCGCTTTGAATATAGCGGCGATTACTCATTTGGTCTCCGGCAGTGTTGAGGGACTTACCTCAGAAAATGTCACCGTTATAGATAGTCAGGGACGTCTTCTTTCCAGTGAGTCAGACCAGGCTTTAGCCAGTGGAGCTGGGACCGTTCAGGATTACAGAGAGAGAGTGGAGCAGAATTTGGAGAACAAGGTTGAAGAAATGCTCACTACTGTTTTAGGACCCGGACGGGCAAAGGTGAGGATTCATGCAGTTATTGATATGAATAGCGTGAGCACAGTCACTGAGAAGTATGAACCGAAGGGAGTTGCTACAAAGGAGGAGATTACAAGTGGTTCCGAAACAGGAGCCGGTGCGCCGGTTACAGGCGAGGCAGCCGCATCAGGCAGCGTAAAGAAAGATGAAACAATTCTTACCGAGTATCAGGTCGGCAAAACTGTAATGCAAGAAGTTATTTTGCCGGGCGAAATAAAATCTCTGTCGGTAGCGGCTGTTGTTGACTTATCACCAGCTGATGTGAATGAGGCGGAGACTGGCGGACAGACTGCAAAGATAATGGATCCTAATGATGTGGAAAAACTTATCGAAAATGCACTCGGTCTTGACCTTTCAGGGACAGACTCGCTGAAAGTCGTTGACGTCAGGTTTCAACGTCCGACCGAGTCGCTGCTGGATGGAGAGCCATCTGGTGGGTTTGATTATATAGCAATTGCCCGCCAGTCTTCGTTAGGAATTATGGCAATTTGCGCACTGCTTGTTCTTCGAATGTTCAGAAGCGCAAAGAAAAAACTGCAGTTGGAATCTGTGCCGGAGCAGTTGTCCGGGACTGAGAGTGCCGCCGGTCTTCTTCTGGGTGAAACGGCGAGTTCTGAATCATTAGTATTGCGTAGACAGATAGCTAGTGCTTTGGAACATAATCCTGAGCGTGTAAGGCAATTGTTTACGAGTTGGATCGAAGAAAAGGGGGATTAAATAAATGGCATTGACCGGTAAACAGAAAGCCGCAATGCTGTTGATGAGCTTGGATGCTACCACTGCCGGGGAATTGGTTAAAGGTTTTGATCCTGAGGTGGTTCAAGAACTGGCGGTGGAATTGGCATATTTGGATGCCGCTGGTTTTAGAAGCAGCAAACAGAGTGTCGAAGTTGTACAGCAGTTTCGCGACTCACTAAAAGCCAAGGAAACATTTCATCTAAACAGCTTTCTTAACGAAATGCTAAAAAGTACAGTAGGCGATGAGAAAGCAGGGCAGATTCAGACGCAAATACAGGGTCTTTTACATAGACGTGATCCTTTTATGTCTATTCGTTCCTTTGATCCGCAAATGATAGCATCGGTTCTCGAGGGTGAACATCCCCAAGCTGCCGCGGTGGTTTTATCAGAGTTGCCTGCCAAGAAAAGCTCGGAAGTAATCGGTCTTTTGAGTGAGGGTATTCGGCTCAGTTCTATCAACAGGATGACCAATTGTGAAACGGTGACTGTGGAGGCAAAAACGCGAATAGCGGAGACAATCTGCAAGCGCCTTGAGGCTATCATGACCGTGAGCCCTGGTCGGGCTTTGGCAGATCGACCTGAACAATCCCTCAGAAAAGTGGCCGTAATTTTACGAAACCTCGGTAAAGAACTTCGAGATGGTCTGCTCAGTGCTATACACGGAAAAGACGACAAAACAGGCGAAATTGTGGCTAACCTAATGGTGGTCTGGGCGGATATACCACAAGTGTCTAACAGGTCGCTGCAAGAGGCTTTGAGGGGAGTCGATGCAAAGAAATTAGCGTTAGCGTTACACAAGGCTGATGAGGTAATTACTGAAAAGATTAAGTCTAATATCTCCGAACGAGCTGTTGCTACAGTGGAAGAGGAAGCATCACTTATGTCAGAACCCAAGAAAGAAGATATTGAAGGTGCGAGAGAAGAAGTTGTTCGAGTTTTGCGCGAAATGAATGAAAAAGGTGAACTTGCATTTGTGGAAGAATAATACCATGCCTGACTCACTTTCGATCAATCTTTCCAGACCGATAACATCGGCAAAAATCTTGGACAATTATACTGCATCCATTGGTAGTGAGCAGGCAGATGCCCAGCAGATTCCGACACAAAATTTAGAAGCTCAGAAAAATGTGTTTTCGCAGGTCTGCCTGGCACTTAATGCCGTGGTTACCAGGCTCAATCAGTTTTACGACAAAGTATTTGTCGAGCATAGGGAAGAGATTGCCAGGCTTTCGGTGGAAATCGCCAGAAAGATACTTATGCAGAAAGTAGAAAATGGGGATTATGAGATAGAATCTATAGTAAAGGAAGCACTTAAAAAAACACCTACCCATCAGGATATAGTGGTGCATTTGAATCCTGTAGACTTTGCGCAATGCCAAAAGGCACAGCAGGATGAGCAGAGAGGTGCCTTTGCCGGTATTAAGTTTATTTCAGACGCGAATATTGGGCGGGCGGAATGCCTGGTTGAGAGCCCAAAAGGGATTATTGAATCGTTGATTGACCGGCATCTGGAACGAATTGGTCAAGCACTTAATAAAGCAGAATAAGTTATGGCAAAGAATCCATTCATAAATTCCGTAAAGGATAATATGGTTCCGTTCGATGCTCCGGCTGTTGATAGTGTTGACTCCACGTTGCTTAGTTCCAATAGTGTGATGCAAAAAGAAAAGATTTCTAACGAAGCAGGTGAAGTCAGCCGTAGTTTGATTGATTTTGAAAAGTTTCACTCGGCGCTTCGCAGCGTAAATTTGTTGAATTGTCAGGGTTATGTGATCCGAGTCTCCGGTCTGAGAGTTGAATCCGCGGGTCCGGCAGTGGGCTTAGGAGAACTTTGTGGGATCCAGATTCGCGATGGTCGGCGGGTGTTGGCTGAAGTAGTTGGATTTCAGAATGACCATCTTATTCTTTTGCCGCTGGAACATATAGAGGGAATAATGCCCGGCGATACAGTAACCGCTCGGACTACTCCACGCCATATTGCCTTGAGCGAAAATGTTCTGGGCAGAGTAGTAAACGGGCTGGGGGAACCAATAGATAATAAAGGACCTTTGGTAGGTACGGATAAAAGGGCATTAGATACAAGCAGTCCGGAACCTTTGAGTCGAGAGAAAATTACCAGACCTTTAGCTTTGGGAGTCAGGTCAATAGATGGGGTATTAACCTTAGGTAAAGGACAGAGAGTGGGTATTTTCTCGGGCAGCGGAGTAGGCAAGAGTGTTCTACTTGGTGATATTGCCAATTCGAGTGAGGCGGATGTCAATGTTGTGGCGCTGATAGGTGAACGTGGCAGAGAGGTTCGGGAATTTCTTGAGACAGACCTTGGTGCTGAGGGTTTAGCACGCAGTGTTGTTATCGTTGCCGCATCGGATTCGCCTCCGATTCAGCGAGTAAAGGCGGCATTCGTGGCTGTTACAATTGCTGAATATTTCAGAGACAAGAGCAAAAATGTTTTGTTTATGATGGACTCACTTACCCGCTTTGCCCAGGCCCAACGTGAAATAGGTCTGACCGCCGGTGAACCGCCGGCTACAAAAGGCTATTGTCCAAGCGTTTTTTCACTAATGCCAAGACTCATCGAGCGTCTCGGCTGTGCCGAGAGTGGCAGTATCACAGGTATACTGACGGTACTGGTTGAGAACGATGATTTATCCGATCCTGTGGCTGATAGTGCCAGGAGTCTGCTTGATGGGCATATAGTTCTGTCACGGAAATTAGCCGAGAGGGGCCATTATCCTGCCGTGGATATTCTGCAGAGCGTTAGCCGTTTGATGCCTGCGGTAACGAGCAAAGAGCACAAAATTGCTGCGCAGAAGCTCAAAGAGATATATGCCGTTTATCTTGACGCTGAGGACTTAATAAATATCGGTGCGTTTTCGCCGGGGAGCAATCGTCGTATTGATGGAGCGGTTGCTTTGATTGACAGGATAAGCAATTTTCTTATTCAACCTATCCGAGACAGAACTGATTTTGAAGAAACTATCAAGCGATTGATTGCTATTACCAAATCATGGAACGAGTTGTTGGGTACCCAAAAGCGATAAATTTCTTTTGGTGTGCCATTTGGTATTGAGAGCTGAAAATTGGAAATTAAATGAAACGTTTTGTATGGCGACTACAACGTGTCCTTGACATAAAGAAAAAAGAAGAACAGAAAAAAAGATCAGAATTGCTTAAATTGATGGAGAAATTAGCTCAGACACGAGGAGAACTGCTGACACGGCAGAAGATGTTAGAGGTCATAATCGAAGGTTTAAGCGGAGAAAATCCTAAGAAGAGATTAGGTGGACAAGAATTCTTTTTACGATATTCGGCGGCAAGTGATGAGCAGATTAAGAAACTCAAAGAAAAAACAAACAAGCTGGAATCACAACAAAAAGAAAAAATTGCTGAAGTTTTAGAGGTCAGAAGATTCAAAGAAGGTTTGGAAAGATTACGAGTTGAGGCAAAAGCACAATTTATAAAGGAACAAGAAAAGATTGAGCAAAAGGAACTGGATGAGGGGGCTACAGTTTCATTTGTTCGAAAAGCACGAAATTAGGAGAAAACAAGTGAATAAGAAAATGATAATAGTGATAGCGGCAACGGGATTATTAAGCTTTGCCGGAATGTTCATCTTCGCGTGGCTTACTAATCCGTCTCCGGCGCCCCATGATGACAAGGAACCTGTACTTGCCGGTGAAAAAGCTGAATCAGGGCTGCAGAAGCCACAAGTCGATGCAATAGGTGCCATTGAAACGGCTTCCGTTATGACGATAAAAGCTATGACAGAACAGCAGCTCAAGAGTCTTGTCCAGGATGTCCGGGAAAAAATGCGGGAGTATGACAACAAGCTGCAGGGTCTAGCGGTGCAGGAACGGAGGTTGCAAATGGCGCAGGACGTGCTAAAGAATGACATCGAAAATCTCAATAGTTTACGAGTAGAGCTGGCTTCAACCATTGCCAATCTTAAAAATGAGCGGGATAAGCTGCTTAAAAGCAGGCTTGAAATTGATCAGATAGAAAAGGCCAATTTGATATCAATCGCTGCTACCTACGACAAGATGGATGTGAGCGGTGCCAGCAAAATATTGACTAATATGTGTGCAACGGAGGAACCCAGCCAAATACAAAGTACTGAAATTGGCAAAGACAGTGGCAGCTTTGATGATGCGGTCAAGATACTACACTATATGACTGAAAGGACTAAAGCCAAACTGTTGGCGGAGTTAGCCGCTTCTGAGCCAACACTTGCGGCAGTTTTGTGCCAGAGACTAAAACAAATTGTTGAGGGAAAGTAGTCCTATGGATATTGCGACTATAATAGGAGTAGTTTTCGGATTTCTTGTTATTACCGGTGCCATTGTTGTTGGCGGTGGGTGGCAGTCGTTTGTTCACATTCCTTCGTTGGCAATCGTAATAGGGGGTATGTCGTGCGCTACTCTGATACATTTTTCTCTGCCTCAGTTTCTGGGAATATTCTCAGTTGTCAAAAAAACGATTGTTACGAAGATTCCCTCACCATCGGTGTTGATACAAAATATGGTTAATTTTGCCGCTATCAATAGACGGGATGGGGCGTTGGCTTTGGAGCAGGAGATACCCAAGATAGGCGATTTGTTTTTCGTTAAGGGTCTGCAAATGCTCGTGGACGGACAGGATCCAAGTGCGATAAGGGACCTTCTGTCTCTCGAAATCGATAGCCTTCGAGACCGCCATTCAACCGGCAAAAAGATTTTGGAGTTCATGGGTGCGTCAGCTCCGGCCTTTGGGATGGTTGGTACGCTTATTGGATTGGTCCAGATGCTTAAGAATCTGTCCTCGCCGGATCAAATTGGTGCAGGTATGGCAGTCGCTTTGCTCACTACTTTTTACGGAGCGTTTTCGGCCAATTTGATTTTTATCCCATTAGCGGGCAAGTTGGGGATTTACTCAAAAGCAGAGACGACGGCTATGGAAATGATTGTAGAGGGTATTTGTGCCATTGCACAAGGTGATAATCCGACTACTATTCGAGAAAAAATGCAGGCATTTATCTCCCAGAGCAGGCGAGAGGAGGTAAAGGCTAATATATAATGGGACGTGAACGCAAACAGGCAGAACCTGAAGGAGATGCAGGTGCACCGGAATGGATGGTAACTTTCAGTGATTGTATGACACTGTTGTTAACATTCTTTGTGCTTCTTTTGAGTTTTTCATCTTTTGATACGAGAATCTTTCGGAGATTGAAAGTAGTCTACTCTGAAGCTCTGACCAGTATTGCCCCTTCGCGTCGAAGTGACAGGGACGCGCTTTGGTTTCAGCCTCAGATCAGATATATAATTGAACTGGACAAGGGCAGTGAGAAACCCACTTTAGTTCAAGGACTGATGGATGGTTTGTTGAAAAAAACAGGGCTTGTGGACCTCCAGAGTGGCATGACGTTCTTGATCTCATCGAAGAAGCTTTTTTGGGGTGAAGGGACAACTCTTTCGCCCAATGGTTGCCGTATTATGGACACTTTGGCATCGTTTTTGAGAGAATTAACCAGCCTAATAGTCGTCAGCGAAAACGGACCGGTGGGCAACCAGAGCAGCGAGTACCTCGGTTTGCCGCGAGCCTGGGTAGTGATGGAGTATCTCACGACAAAACAAAACCTTGACAGGAGGCGTTTTAACATCTCAGCAGCAGGCACCCTGGTTCAAGGTAACTTTGGAGGCAGTAAGCCGGATACTGGGCGGCGGGAACCTGAGCGTACAGTTGAAATAGTCCTGTTAGAACGGAGCATCTACAATTGAAACGTCAGCGCTTAGTAATTGCGGAGGAAGGCCCTAAAGTACCAGGATATATCGTTACGTTTTCAGATATGGTCACGCTGCTGCTGACTTTCTTCGTAATGCTGCTAAGCTTGGCGGAAGTTCAGGATCCTGAACTTTTTGATAAAGGTAGAGATGCCTTTCTTGAATCAATTAGATATGTTGGGCTTGGAACACTTTTTGGCAGACAGGAGATGACTCATTTAGGCAGTCTTAAAAACAAATACTACATACCTAATCCTGATGAGATATCCGATCGCAGGACTATTGATGCAAAAGCAGAGAAACTTCATCGTATTTTTGAAAAACTCAAGCAGTCAGCGACAATTATGCCTTCGCAAATAGTTGCGAAGAGGCCTAATTTTTCAGTAACCAATGTTCATTTCCCACCCGGTAGCTTTGATCTAAATGAGCCAGCCATGAAGTTTCTGACAGGATTTTGCCGGGATTTGCAACAGGATACCAGCCGGAAGCCAGTCAAGCTATTTGTGCTTGGTCTGGCTTCCGATGGAAGCAGTGAGAAAGAACAGTGTTTACTCTCAGCTAAGCGTGCCCAGGTGGTGGCAGATTTCCTAAGAGATACTTTGTCTTCGTCGTCCATTAACCAGAGGCAGCGTGATGTTTTCGAGAGTCAATCCAAGTGGTCTGTTTATTCCTGGGGAGCAGGTATTGGAGGCGATTGGGTGAATAAGGATAGCCCGATTTACAGACAGTCTCAGATCCTAATCGCTATCCTGAGGCAGAGCGATTAATTTGTGCGCATGTAAAGTTTTTCTACAACTTTCACGATTATGCACCCGATTTGAGTAGTAGTATTGCTGCTGGCAGTGTATTAAATCCCATTTTGGCATTTCGGCACGCTATTTGCACAATAAATGACCATAAGATCGCTTTTAGTATGTCGCTAAGTGACGGCCTAAGAATTATATTTGATGTGTCTGTGTAACGTGGCTGGATTTAAGAAAAAAATCGTTGTTTTTTTGATAACGGTTGTTTTGGGTGGCAGTGTGTTAATCGTTTGCTCAGCTCAATCGGCTACAAATGGAATCCAGTCAGAAAAATTGGATTTCGATCCTTGCCAGCCAGAAACAGTGACTGAATCCAAAAATGGTTCCTTGTTTACAAATGACTCTGATTTTTCCGGGGGGCCGGATTATAACTCAGGTGGCAGAGAGCTCTACTTTAGAGCAATACTTGCAGTATTGTTCGTTGTTGTCCTGGGCGTAGCAGCGATTTATGTTTCAAAAAAGCTCCTGCCAAGGATTGCTAACCTGCCGGGCAAAGAAATTCATATTGTCGAAACAGTCCACCTCGGCCCCCGCAAGGCGGTGCATGTGCTTGAGATAGGCAGTCGAAGGTTTCTTATTGGTAGTACAAATGAGAACATCACAAAATTGGCTGATATAACCAGTGGCTTAAAGGATTTGCCAACGCAGGAAACAAATTAGAAGTGAGAGTATAGATGGGTGACAAACTTTTTGGAATACATTTTCTCGCATTTGTTGTTTTGGCAACAACTGGATTATCCTTTGGTCAGGATGTCAATGCGTTCAGCCAGCCTGAGCTGCCGAGTGTGCCCGGTAATATTTCTGAAGTGAATCCTCCGACAAACGGTATTCCAAGCATTGGAGATTTGTTGACAGTCATAGATAAGGCAACGACGAACGAGACCGAAGGTAAAGACTGGTCAACCCCTGTCAAGCTTGTAATCATCTTTAGCGGTCTGGCGATTTTACCAAGTCTTTTAGTGATGATGACATCCTTTACGAGGATAGTTATTGTTCTGGCCTTCGTTCGACGTGCTTTGACCACGCAAACCATACCACCTACTGTTGCTATAATAGGTTTGGCCCTGTTTCTGACGCTTTATACAATGGCTCCAACATTTGCGAAGGTCAACACAAACTCGATTCAGCCTTATCTTGCGGACGAGCTTGATTTTCAAACGGCTGGAGCTAGGGCCAGCAGTTGTATCAAGGAATTTATGCTTCGGCAAAGCCGAGAAGCTGATTTGACTCTTTTTGTGCAGATGGCCAAAATAAAGCCTCCCACCAGCGCGATGGATTTAGATTTGCATATTGTCATTCCGGCATTTATTATCAGCGAATTCCGCACCGCATTTGAGATGGGCTGCCTCTTGTTTATTCCTTTTCTGCTTATAGATATGGTCATTGCGAGTGTTTTACTTAGTGCGGGTATGATGATGTTGCCGCCGGTGATGATTTCGCTGCCGTTCAAGCTGATATTATTCATTCTTGTTGATGGGTGGGGGTTGCTGGCAAAGAGCCTCAGCTTGAGTTTTAATTAAAACACAGATTTTTTTGTAGGGATTTAGCAGATGGACAGCAGTTTCGTTCTTTACTTAGGCAGGCATACCCTTGAGACGGCCTTGCTTTTGGCTGCTCCGATACTACTGACGTGTATGATTGTGGGAGTCGTGGTGACCTTGCTTCAGGCGGTGACTTCCATCCGGGATATGACCTTGACAATCGTCCCGAAGCTTCTGGCCGTCGGTGTTGTCATATTGATTTGCGGCGGCTGGATGCTGGAAGTCATACTCAGATTTACCAACGATATTTTTGGGCATGTTCAAAATATCGGGCACTGAAAATAAATGGCACTGATGATCGAAAAGCTGCTTGGTTTTGTGATGGTGCTGACAAGGATTTCGGCGTTTTTTCTGGTTATTCCTGTTTTTGGGTGGAAAAGCATTCCGATCAGAATCAAAGTTGCGATGACGGTGATGTTGGCGATTTTCTTTTCGATGATAACACCCGTCCCCATTGTTACAGGCCGGGTTTCTACCGCGGAGGCAGTATTATTGATCGCTAATGAAGCTACGTATGGATTGGCTCTGGGATTAGTCGCTGCTTTTGTGTTTGCCGCGGTTAAATTCAGCGGTCGGATTATAGAACGGCAGATGGGTTTGGCTATGGCCGAAATACTGGATCCATTGACCGGTGAGAGAGCACAGCCGCTGGGCAGTTTGCTGGAGATGATATTTATCATGCTGTTTCTCAGTGCCAACGGTCACCATTTGTTTTTGTTGATAATTTCACGAAGTTATGAGTCTTTTCCCGCCGGCAGTATCCCGACAATACCGGTTCTGACCGAAGGGATAATTCAAGCCGGCTCGACAATGTTGATACACGGCTTGAAACTGGCCGCACCGATATTGGCGGCGTTTCTGTTGTTGATGGTTGTCCTGGCTGTGTTAGCACGCGTGGTCCCGGAAATGAACATTTTATTTATCAGTTTGCCGTTGCGTGTAGGGCTGGGGCTGTTAATGGTGGCTATATTTTTGCCGTTCATTAGTTCATTTGTAGGTGAATTTGCTAAATTGATGAGCAAACTGTTGCCCTTGTGAAGTGTAAAAGCGAGTACCGGAGATGAGGACTAAAAGAGTCCTGTCTCTCGTGCCGGTATCGGGGAATAATCATGGCAGAGCAGCCGGTTGCTGAGAAGACACACTATCCAACATTCAGGAAGTTGCAGAAAGCCAGGCAAAAAGGGAATCTGCCGCAGAGCCAGGAGTTGATGTCGGTTATGACACTTCTGGTGTTGGTGGTGATGGTTGCTCTGTTGGGGCCGAGTTTGGTTGAATGGTTCATCGTACAAATTCAGCACGGTATGTCGTGTGAAAATGGTGTTTTTGCCAACACGGAAGCATTTTTAGGCTTTCTTAATAGAAAAATTGTCGATTTAATTCTTGTTATCCTTCCGATTTTAGCAGCCCTTTTTGCAGGTTCTGTTATAGCCGGCGCAGCTATTAGCGGCCTGAATTTTGCGCCGGAAGCTATAAACTTGAAATTCAGTCAGCTTAATCCTGTTGACGGGTTTGGGAAGCTGGTGAATGCTCGATCTGTCGTGAAACTCCTGTTATCTATACTCAAATTGTTCTTCGTTTCACTGATTGTCTGGTTCTACCTTAAGAGCAGGCTCGATACGCTTGCTACGCTTCGATGGGCCTGGTCTGCACAGATACTTGCAGTTATCGCAAAGATAATACTTGGCCTTTTAATACGTGTTGGCGTTGCGCTGCTGGTTATAGCCATTGCCGACGCTTTTTACCAGAAATGGAAGTACATCCAGGATCTGAAGATGACACGTCAGGAATTAAAACAGGACCGCAGTGACACAGAAGGTTCGCCGCATGTCAAAAGTCGAATTCGGAAAGTCCAGTTCGAATTAGCCATGAGACGCATGTTGCAGGAAGTGCCCAAGGCGAGTGTGGTTCTGGTCAACCCAACACATGTAGCTGTTGCACTGCGTTATGATGCCAAAAAGATGGAATCGCCGGTGGTAGTAGCCAAGGGAGCAGATCATTTGGCAGAAAAAATTAGAGAAATTGCACGAGCTTACGGAGTACCTATCATAACAAGACCTGAGCTGGCCAGAGCGATATATTCAACAGTTAAACCTGGCAATCCTATACCTGAGACTTTGTACGTGGCAGTAGCAGAAGTGTTAGCTATGATTTATCGTTTACGTCGTAAGAAATAAAGCTTCCAGACACAATAAAGGTTTTTGAATGTTCTTTAAATTAGTTGGCCTGATGTGAAACTATCTAACATCCTTACCTTTATGTTTGAATACCAAAGCCCAGAGCAGACATCTGGCATTGTATCAAAGCTAAGGTTTTTTCAAGGCGGGAAAATCGGGCTACTAATCTTTCTTCTCTTTTGGTAAGGCGGTATTCTTCAAGTTCAATTTTTTTCTGGATTTCTTTTATTTGGTCGTCCACGTGTTCCTGGTCTATTTGCACCGAGCCGGTTGTTACCTTGAGCATATTGTCCAGTACATCTTCTATTGCTCCGGCAAAACCTTGCTTGACTCTGAGCGTGGCTGTAAAGGTGCTGTCCTGACTCAGGTCGATGCTGAGCTGAAGGGCGTTCTCGGGGTACACAGGCTCGCCGTTATCGTCGAAGGTGCTGTCACCGGTGACAATATTTCCGCTATATGTTGCATCTCGCCATGTCGATTCGGTTGATAGTTTCATTTTGGCGCTGGTGATTGCCCCGCCGCTTACAACCACCTCAACGTCGTAGTTGCCCGCTGTCGTATAATTGCTGCTGGCATTATAAAACTGAATAGTATTGCTGTTGCTGCTGCCGGTTTTGTCCGCTCCAATCAGGGCCAGGACGCCCATATAATCTTCGGCGAGGGCTTCGTCGAAGACGTTTGTGTTCAGATTTAATACTCCGTCCCTATCAAGCTCCAGGCCGATCTGGCCGGGCATCAGGAAATTGTCGATATCTTCTATAAATCCGCTTGTCTGGGCAATAATAGGTGTGCGAATCTCGGACCTGATTGACGAAACGACGTAATCTCCCATTAAGATACCGGCAGTTTTTAGAACGTTGTTGAAGCTTGTCTTTTCCTGAATATAGACAACAGCAAGATTGTAGGCATTGACCATAGCGGTCAGTTTGGTTTTTACCGATTGGATATCTCTGGTCAGAGTTATTTCTTCTCCGGCCGCATCAGTCGTATCGTGCAAATGCAGCGTTACGCCGCTAATGACATCGTCAATGGTATTAGTGCTTCTGCTGATCCAGGTACCGGAAGGGTAGCCATCTACCCGTATTTGGCTATCCTGAGCTGATTGGGTCTCGGTGAAGTCCGCTTCTGCAAAGCCTGTAAGGTTTGCTGTTGTGCTGCCGCCTTCCGTCTTAACGGCCATAGTAGGCAGAGTCAGCTCTGCCGACGACCCGGTGCCCTGTGTGAAAGATAAACCAATTTCAAGTCCACTGGTCCCGTCAAGGTCATCAGTTAAAACAATTTTTCCATTTACGAGAGTTGTCTTGGCTACTCCGTCAAAAGCGTCGTTAATCTCTGAAATAAGATGAGTAAGTTTGGTATTACTGGTAACAGTAAGCTCTACAGACACTATATCCGCACCGCTATGATCCTTACCGGTGATTGTAATTTTATCTCCCGTCCCGAGACTACCTGTAAACTGGTCGAGATCTATTATCTTTGTGCTCAGTGTGGCGTTATCACTGTCGACTGTAAAGGCACTGTCGGCTTCCCATGTTTCGGTACTGCTTGCGTTGACGGAGAGTGCGTAATCTGTGCCGGCATCATTTCCGTTGAGGACCAGATGATAGCTTTTGTTGTAATACAGCAGGCTCGCTGTGACACCAGGATTATTTGCATCGTTATTGATTAGACCGACCATGTCTTGGAGTGTTGTAGTAGCCGTGGTCGTTATAGTTGTTTCCTGATGGTTATATGAATAAATAAACGTGCCTGCCCCTACGTAATCCTCGGTGTATTCTATGCCGGCTGTGTGAACCCATCGCTCAGCGGTGGCCAACTGGTTGACAACGACTGTATGGTTGCCTTCAAAAGCATTATAGGATGCTTCAGCAGTTACTTTGTCAGTGTCGCTGGAAGCGATGCTAAAAGCGCGAAGCTCATCGGCGTCGGAGAGGGCCCGAACGGCACTTCTTAAGTTACTGAGTTTGGTTTCCAGGGTATCCAGTGTGCTTTTTCTTTCATCCCATATGGTTTTACGTTCTTCGTAAATATTGAGCGTTCGACGCTGGACTGCCATCAGTTGGGCGATAAGTTGAGTTGTATCAATACCTGTTAAGAGCCCTGGAAGACGTAAAGTTGACATTTTTGTCTGCCTTTTCGGTTAGGTTTTCATACTTTTATTAATATATAAACACAATGAACTCATACTCCCCCCCATTTACTTCATTATCGTTCAGAAATACTTTTTGCTTAACTATTTATCTTATAGACTCACCAATTAGAGGATATCCACAAGCTGGATATCAAAAAACAGGTCTTTTCCTGCCAAAGGATGGTTGACATCCAGCTTCACGTTCGTTTCGGAAACCTCAGCTACCTTGACATTAATTATTCGACCATCTTTTTGATGATCCTGTAATATCTGCCCCACTTTTGGTTTCAAGTGCTTCGGAAATTGGTCTCGATATATTATTTGTGTCATTTCCTTACGATGTGGGCCGTACGCATCGGCCGCCGGTATTTTGACAGTTTTAGATTCGCCCGGGCCCATACCAATTATGGCGTTTTCAAAGCCCGGGATTACCTGTCCCTGGCCTATCTTTAATTGCAGAGGAGCTTGGCTACTGTGAGTGGCGAAGACTGTGCCATCCTGTAATCTGCCTGTATATTGAATACTTATGGTATCACCATATTTGACCTGTAATGTTGAAGTAATTTCTAATAAATAAGTATTATCAAATTGAGAAACCTCTCCCCAATTGCTTAAAATCTCTTTCGGCCAGGTAGAGATATGTTTTTCGTGTTCGTTGTCGTACAGTGCTTCTTGCAGCAATACTCTTACTGGGGTTGCTATCATGGCGAACTTGGTTTTTTCTTTGATTGAATTTAACAAAAAAACTCCATCTCGCTCGCTCAAATGTTCCAACATGTCAGAGCAGATGATAATGTCATAGTGGCCTAAAGTGGGTAAGATGTCTATTGCACTGCCAATATAGATATTATCGTAGATTTCTCGTTGTAATCGAGTTACATACTTTTCAAAGATTTCTATTCCATCTATTCTTGTTTCCCAGTTGAAATATCTACCGAGCCTAACATCTGTATATTCTCTTGCAAGAAATCCGAATTTTCCAAATCCGATTCCTATATCCAGAACCGACATAGGATTATTTTCCATTATCCTGTTACACATGCGAGCCAAAGCAGATGGTCTTGAGCAAGGCATACGTTTTCTCCTTTCCAGGCTTCAGACGGTTTGTTTTGCATGTTTCTCATATCTTTGCCTGCCAAGCTCACATTTTTGCAGCAGCTCTCGAATTTGCCGGTTGTCAGGGTCAATTTTGAGACAGTCATGCAGATCTGAGCAAGCATGCTCGAAGGCTGTGTTGGCATAAAAGCGCGCCGAATTCGAATTTAAGAAGTCCTGCCCTATAGCAAGATAATTTACGACGGCCAGGCATTTGGCATGTAATTGCTTCTTGTCGGCAGGTATCTCGTCCCATTCGACATCCGGAAACAACTCGTCATGACTGAACGTCTCGACAAACCGCTTAACCAGATCGAAATGGGATTTTGCCTTCTGTGCAGTGAAATTTCTTGAAAGACTATCGGTGTGCATTCTTCGTAGATGCAGTGGCTCGTTAAGATGATGGGCCTTTAGGCCGGCCTTTACGAAACGCCGCATCATATCGTAGTCTTCGCCAACGAGAAAGTCCTCATCGTAAAAACCGATTTTATCGAAAACACTTCTTCTTATACCGAGTCTGAACGGCAAGACCGGGTGTCCCGCACGGAACAGGTCTCTAATCAGATGCCTGCGGTCCTGATATTCGGGCTTCTTCATTATCCGTATCGGATTGCTCTTGTCATCGATCAGTAAAACATCACAATAGACAAGGTCAACATCAGGATGGTTTTCAAATTCTATCAGGTGCCTGGCTATTGAATCCGGTGTCATCATGTCATCTGCATCCAGAGGTATTATATACTGTCCTCCGGCTTTGCTGATTGCGAGGTTTCGCGTACCCGACGGGCCGCTGTTGCCCTTGTAGAAGTATTTGATTCTGTCGTCTTTGAAGCCTGTCACGATGTCTTTCGTATTATCTATGGAACCGTCATCGACAACGATCAGCTCGAGATTTCTGTAATTCTGAATCAGAACGCTTTCAATTGCCTCGGCAATATGTGCGGCGGCATTGTAAGCCGGCATAATCACTGAAACCAAAGGATTGTCCTTACTCTTGTACAGAGGGATCACCGATATATATGGATTTCCGTACCGCCTTCCGACTATATATCTTTCGTATAAACTGTGAATCTTCCGGGCATGTTCGATGCCTTGTTTGTTATAATAGTAGAGGCCCATGAAATCGAGTATGTGTTTGAATTTGTATTTGCTTGAGATTCGCAGCCAGAAATCCCAATCGCCTGCGCAAGCTAATGATTCATCAAAATTGCCCAATTCGTCATGGAGCGATTTTCGCCACATCGGCTGCGAACCCACGCAACAGCCGAAAAGCAGTCGTTCCTGGCTGTATTCGGGTCTTCTGGCCATCTCGGTAGCGTGATGGTTGGCAAAGGTGCCGTTTGGTGTATCGGTGCAAATCTGGTCACCGTAGACAAGAGCGATATCAGGATTGGCCAGCAGTGTTTCAGCCATTATTTCCAGGGCATCTTTACGGTGCCGGTCATCTGTGTTTGCGTTGGTTAAGAAAGTCCCTCGGGCCATACTGACAGCGCGGTTCCAGGCGGTGTAAATTCCCTCACGTTGCTCAGTTGTAATATAGACGATATTACTATATTTTTGCCGATATTCGCGGACGATTGCTTCTTCATTTTCCTGCGAGCCGCTATTGACAATAATAATCTCCAGCTTGTCTGCTATTGTCTGCTGCTCCAAATCATCCAGACATCCTCGAAGGAATCGCTCCGAGTTGTAGGTCGAGACTATGGCCGAGACGAGATACTCCCGGTGCGGTTCGGCAGGTACTAAAGGATCAGATTTCGGCCGTACTGTGATGTTCAAATTTTCATTTTTGTCTCTGTTGCTGTCTTCGAACTCAGTATCTATAAGTGCAGCATTTGAACCGGGTTCATCCCTATTAGCTGTAAGCGATGACGGCAGGAAAATGTGCCTGTAATCGGCTTTGGGGAAAATAATCAGATGACCGTCCACCGTCGCATCCACAATCCGTCGGCCATCTGCCTCGAAGGCTTGCTTGGCCAGGCTGTAAGCCGCTTCCGATTTTGCCAAATCCGGCAGATTCCAACAAACGCCTTTGCCAAAATAGTGGGGGTGGAAGTGATTTTGATCGTCACCCTCTGAAATAACTTCTTTGTTGGCGGGTCCCTGGTCCTTGAAATAGTGGTCCACACCAATGAGGATTACTTCACTGAAACCCATGAAGTAGGCCAATTGCATAGCCACATAAGTAACGGTGTGCCCTTCCCAGAGTCCATTTCGCGGGTCCTTTGAAAAAGATGGGCTGCGAATGCTCTGCAAAAAGATGGTGTCTTGATGGTTCCGGATATACGGCAAACCATTAAGACCGAGAAACTTAGGTGATGTGATTTTGCATATTTGTTCGGTGCTTTGTTCGATAACCAGTGGATTCACAGAAACATAGTAGGTTGGCCTGAAATCCCACTTATCAAACAGCAGATAGATTCTGTTCATACCGAAGGTGATTTCGTTTTTAAGGAAGGATAAATCCATTTTGTTGAGACTGGGCCCATTGCCGATGATCACACACCGCTGCCCACGATGCCTGTCTTTGTATTGTGATAGAAGTCCTCTCGATGCATTCAAAACCTGCTGTTGCTTTTGTGCAAAATTCGACAACTCCAGCTTTCGACGTATCTCAGCGTTTATCTTCTCGACCTCCTGGTCTTTACCCTGCGAACGCAAATTCATAATATTTTGAGAAAATATCGTCCCCTCAGAACGACGCTTAAAATATTCTCTGGTCATGCGAGATGCAGGCACGTGATGATGAACGACTGCATCAGGGGTATAATAAACTGAATGTCCCAAGGCATGAATTCGCTGCTGTATTTCAGTATCTTCATTTCCGAGTAGAACCGTACCAATGCGTCCCAGGCCTGTGTCAAAAAAACCAATATCGGTGAAAACCTGCCGTCTGAAAGAGCAATTCGTGCCGATAATTCGCTCGGGCCAACCCAAAGCCCGGGGGACGTTACCCCAATCGACCAGACTCAGTTGCCTGAACTTGTCTTCTGTAATCCAATCTGGTTTTGCAGCGTCCCAAATCGGCAGAACTTTGCCGCCCACAGCCCATACATCGGGAATCGCTTCGTATATTTTTAGCAACGCTTCCAGCCAACCGGCAGAAGCTTCCGCATCGTCATCAATAAATGCAATTATATCGCCGCGGGCAGCCTGGACCCCGGTGTTGCGCGCATGTGAAAGGCCCAGATTCTCTTCAAAGACATAACGCACTTCAGGATAATGGTCAACAACCTGCTTCGTCGAATCACCTGAATTGTTGTCCACAACGATTACCTCATACAATCCACGCCCGATTGTTTGTACGCTGAGACTCTCCAGGGTCTTGTTCAGTAGAAGCGGATTACGGTGTGTGCATACAACCACGGAAATTCGAATCGAACTTCCAATAGCAGAACCCTCTTTCATCTTGCTATCTTCTTGTTTTCTATCGTTTTCTATCTTAGAAATAGCGTCTTTAGCCATTTGAACAAACGCGGTTTTTTCTTTCTCCAAAAGCCCCTTCAAACAACACACTCGCTTATATATCTCAACGACCTTCTCATGCTGCCCCCTCGCTGCATGGTAATTCGCAAATTCACCCGCCAGCACGACCTTTTGTTGGTTCGGGCAGTGGTTGTTGGAGAAAAGCTTCTCGTATCTTCGCCGTGCTTCGGCATATCTGTCCTGGGCCAGTTCACACTTTGCAAGCCCAACGACAATCCAGAACTGCTCCTCTGGATCGATGCTCCCTGTCGACGCTGCTTCGCTGAACTTTTTTTCCGCCTCTGAATACCGGCCCTGCACCTCGTAATAGCTTTCAAGGGTTTTAAGCAAATGATATTTGTCCTTACCACGAGCCTGCCCGATTACTCTCAAGCATAGCTGTTTAACTTCTTCATATTTCCCACAGCTCGAATAGTATTTAGCAAAAGAAAGCGCGGCATCGACTTTACACTCCACAGAAATATTCCCCGAAGTCAAAATCTCATCTAATATCCTGCTCATCTCTGTGACTCGGCCTTGCATGCAATAAGAAGCCCCAAGACCCTTAAGCGCATGATACCTCCCCCTGCCCTGGACCTTTCCAAGCATCCTCGTATACAACTGTGCGGCTTCAGTATATTTTTGATGTTTGAAGTAGTATCTGCCGAAACACCGCATAGCATCGACCATTTTCTTCTCAGAAATCCCTCCCAATGCCAAAATCTCATCGAATCTCTTTGCCATCTCGGTAAAGCAGCCTCGCTGCCCGCAACAGGCTCCCAGACCCTTGAGCATGTCAAACATTGTCTCTCCCTCTGCAACGCCAAGAGACATCGCCTTTTCAAACTTTTGTTCGGCCTCATCATATCTATCTTGATTCAAGTAAACTTTCCCTAATTCAACGAGTATCTTACAGGCTTGTTCATCGCCTAATCCATCCAGTATTAAACCTTCCGTAAATCTCCTCTCGGCTTCTTCAAATCGCCCACGCTGCGAGTAATATCTTCCAAGTATACGAGCAAACTTTGCTTTAATCGCAGCCGGAACATCACTAAGACCCTGCATAAACTCTGAGTATACTCTGCCCATAATCTGCGCCTCTATCGGGCCCTCCGATTCATCGGTGAACTCAGATGCCATATCATGAAACCTGTCCACAAATCGGCGCGCTTCTTCACCCTTGCCGCCGTCACGCAGAACTATAAACATCTCGGACAGAGTATTCCCCAAAGTACGCCGGTCCATATATTCCTCAGTCATTCTCCAGGCAGGCACATGATGGTGTACTACAGCCTTCGGTGTGTAATATACCAAATGCCTTATTTCATGAATGCGATGTTGAACCTCTGTGTCTTCAAAAGACAGCATATAGCTTCCAAGCCGCCCCAGACACGTATCAAAGTCGCCGGACTCTGCAAATACTTCTCGCCTAAACGAACAATTCGTGCCAATAATTCGCTCAGGCCAATGCAAAGCCCGTTCAACCTCTCCCCACTCCAACAGGCTTAAAGATCGGTAATATTCTTCCGTAAGCCACTCCGGTTTTTCCGCATCCCATATCGGCAACACCTTGCCGCCAACCGCCCATGCCTCCGGAACTGCATCGTACACCCTCAACAATGCAGCCAGCCAGCCACGGCAAGCTTCCGCATCATCATCAATAAAAGCAATGATATCACCACAAGCTGCCCGAATCCCTGAATTACGGGCCCGGGAAAGGCCGAGTTTCTCCTCAAGCACGTAACGAACTCCGGGATACTGCTCCACAACCTGTTTCGTCGAATCACCGGAATTGTTATCTACAACAATAATTTCAAAAAGGTCGCGGCGCAAAGTCTGATTTATCAGTTTTTCAATGGCCGAGGTCAGTAGCTCAGGATTGCGGTATGTACAGATAACCGCTGAAATCCGCACGTTATTTTTGTCACCTATTTTGTTTCTGGTGCTTTGTTGCATGATTGCGGTCGGAATTTGACGAATAGTTTTTTCACTCAGAATACTTTCAATCACTCGACACGACTCTTCTGGCGCCATGTTTACCACCTGAGGAAATTGTTTAGCAAGATGAGCATACTGCTCAGAATGGCGGCGATAACAATCCATAAGCATCCATTTAGGTGATCCATCAACCTCTCCGGGACCCTGACACCACGTACAACCTCTTTCAGCAATCAATCTCGCAATTGAGTCGGTGCGGCTGGACGCCAACATTGATTCCAGCGATCTTTCATTCACATTGCCCAACAGAATCTTCGGATTATAAACCTCACAAGGGTAGACGCTCCCATCAGGAGTAACTACAAGCCGCTTGGATAGCCCGGGACAATCAAACGTGTCCGGCAAATATTCAATCTCTCTAAGCCGCGATTTCATCCGCTCTGGCCATGTGGAGTGCTCCTTGTCGACCGAACCATAACGCTCCCATTGCCGTACCCATGAAAACATCAACCGGATATCTCTCTCAGCACAGAACCGCTGCATATAGGACAAATCCGCAATTGTCTGTGGCATCAGGCTCATCGATGCAACAACCGGTACCCCGGCTGATTTCAATGTTTCCAAAAGATAGACTGCCTTCTTCCAATAACCGGGCTCTCCCCTCGTCGCATCATGCGTCGCCTCATCGCCGTTTATCGAAACGTGCACCTCTAAAGAAATACCCATCTCTAAGATCTTTTGCATGTGCTTCAAAATCTTCTCTGGCTGAATACCGTTCGTTGCCCCGGAAAGCTTGCATTTTGGCAGATACTTATGCAGCAACCTCGCAATATCCACAACTTTATCTGAAATATATGGTTCACCACCCGTGACATAACAGGTGGAAAGACCATAAGGTCTAAGCCCGGAAAATATCCTCTCAATCGCCTCCAAACTAAGCTCAGGCCCGTTTTTCATCCTCCATATCCCACAGTAAGTGCATCTGCTGTTGCACATTCTTGTATAATCTAAAACAAGATGGGAGAACTGAGGATTTCTTTGTGTTGTGATTTTATTCTCTGCGAGATGATTCTGGATTTGTTGTACTTTACCGCCGCTGTCGACCGCTATGGCCGATTTTTTTTCATTGCCGGCATTTGCCGTATTCCTTGTTTCATTAGCTTCTATTTTCTGCTTTGCAAATAAACTTTCATAATTAACTCGTGGAAAAATCTCAAGTTTGCCTCCAACTGTGGCATTAAAGATTTTTTTCCCATGTGCTTCGAAAACTTCTTTTGCCCTGGTGTATGCTTTCTCCATTCTGTCCAGTTTCGGATCATGCCATCGCCTGCCCTTTCCGAAATAACCAGGATGAAAGTGATTAGGGTCATCTGAAACCGAAGTGATGATTGTTCCATCCACATTCGCGTCGGTTGGAATGACATAATTATGGTCAAATCCGATCAGATACACCTCATTAAATCCCATATAATACGCGAGTTGCATACACAGGTAACTTACAGTACCACCAACCCATATGCACTGAGATGCATCTTCTGAAAAATGTGGAAAGTCCGGATAATTAGAGAAGTCGTAAATTACGTTAGTCCATATTAAGTCTGGAGAGTCCTTCAAGCAGTACTGAAGCTCTGTCCCGAAGATTTTTATCATTCCCGTCAGCGTGTTAATCTCTTCAGCACGGTCCTCGGCGACAAGCTTATCTTCAACTACATAGAACGTAGGCTTAAAGCCAATCTTGGGGATAAGATAAAAGATATTATTAACACCAAACGTGATTTCATCTTTCAGCTTCGTCAAATCCATCTTGTTCAAGCTGGGGCCATTACCGATAATAAACGCCCGCCGACCAACATATTTGTTTGCGAATATCTCCAGGTTTCTCCGATTGGCAAGTGGTTGCTCTTCTGTTAGTGTAATCGTGTTGTCACAAGATAGGGATTGACTATATGCGAAAGCATTTCCGAAGTTATTGTTCCGATTGATATTTGAAGGTGCATTCACGAAGTATCCGGTCGGTACTATTTCTACAGATGACAATCTCTTTGCTGCCAGCAGACATTGAAAGCTTTCCAGGATGGAGTGTTTGCCTACAACCATCATTTTGTGGCTGCCTTTCGCAATTATCAGATACCTCAGGTTTCCAAGAAGCTTAAGCAATTCGCTGGAAGGTGTTTGAGCAATAAGATATGAACTTGATGCCTTTGTTGGGTCTGCCGAAAAGTTGCCTTTTTTGGAGCGTGAGATGTCACGAACCTTCATATATTCGGCGATAACCATATAAGGAAGAATGAGCGTTCCTTTTCCAAACAGCCTCGGAAAAGGATATGCTTCTGTCGGTTCCATATCCTGTAAATCGTCTATGATAACCAATCCATTCTCAGAAAGGCTTTGTGCAACCAGTTCAAACTCCCGCAGACAGCATTCTGGCCCGGCTCCGCCGTCCAATAAAGCGAAATCAACCGACTGCATTTCATTTAAGGCCTTCGGAAGCATCTCAAGGCTGTTTCCACAAAGAAACTTCACCTCAGACAGCAATGCGGGGGCAAAATCACACAGCATCTGTTTACACGCATCTATATGCTCAGAATCGGAGTCGATTGAAATAAATCTTCTTTGCCCTCTAAGTTGTTGTATGAAATGTGCGATCCGATATGTGGAAAGCCCTTCGTTCGTTTTGAACATACATCCTACTTCCAGGGCATTCAACCTGTCCGGGGCGGAATGTGTCGAAACGGTTTCCAGTCCCAAATCTATTATTGTTGTTCGGAAGTTTTCTCGAAGTTCTTCCACAGTAATGTCTGTGTTTTCCGTTTCGTATTTAGGAATGTTTTCTTTAATCGTCTCTTTTTTAAAAAATAAATATCTCCCATGAAAATTAGAATAGCTGTAGCCGAATGATTCCATAAACTTAAAGACCTCGGCGGGATTTCTCTGTCCCTCAGGGTCAACACCGCTGTGGACTTCAATGAGAAAACTCGTTTTGCCCTCACTTAGTATCCTTGTGGCGCCTTTAAGAACCCTAAGCTCGGCGCCTTCCACGTCTATCTTCACGAAATCAGGACTGCTGTCTTTAAAAAGACTATCCAGTCTGAAACTATCCACAACGTTTTCGCACCAGTTTGCAGATTCACTGCCGAACGCCCGCTTGAAGAGACCGCCGCTTTTGGTTGAATTGGTGGCATAAAATGTTTCTTTCCCATCCTTCTCGCATATGGCTGCGAACAAAGCGGTAAGCTTATTGCTGGACAAACACTCCCACTTACGGCAGTTCCTCTTCAATTCCTCAAAACGAATAGAATCGGCCTCAATCGCAAAAATTTCACCTTCATTCATGTGCTTATTTGCAAAGAAGGTATATTGGCCGAGACTAGCTCCAACATCCACGAAAACTTCTACTCCATCCAGAAGCTCCGGCAGATGTTCGATTATCTCCTTTTCGTGGCATTGCTTAGAAAAATAGCACTTGTTTAAACCTTCATAAATTTTATGTTTATCTTCGCCTCGTGGTAAAACTGCACTGAACTCATCAAGGCCTTGATTTACTCTAAGAACGTCCTTGGTTAAAACAGCTCTGGACCTCTTTCGCCATACTTCCGTGCAGCCGCTTACTTTCACAAATTCATAATTGGGGTCATTTTCCATCCTTTGACAAATAATATCAGGACCGTGGGAGTTATCTCTTTGCCGTATTTTATATATAGTTTGACTAACTCTCCTGTAAGCGTCGTGGACTGCAATCAAACCACCAGCGGACACAAATGGAGACCATTCTATAAAATCGGCAATCGCACCCTCGGCTGAATGATTACCATCAACAAAAAGGAAACCAATTTTATCTCTCCAGCTTTGAGCTATATCTGAACTAAGCCCTACTATCAAATGAGCATTTTCAAGCCTGGATAGATTTTGTTTAGCTTTTAATGCATGTTCGTGATCAACCTTGGTATTTTGTGCGTTCATTCCCAGATAAGCGTCGATGCCGTATACTTCTAAATTCGGATTATTCTTCGCTACAAAGTAAGTACTCGAGCCATCAAATACACCAATGTTTACAGATTTACCCTTTGAGTTAACAGCACAATATCGTAATGCTTCTAAATCTCCTTTTGATAGATATCCAGATATTCCATCCACCATCTGAGCTCTTCCTAAACCAGCAGGAAAGATATATGGGAGTTCCAATTGCCTCCGAGTAGCGTTAGTGTTTTTCCACAGGGCTATGATTTTTGCGTTATCAGGGCCTGCTTCGATTGCTTGCTCAATCCGTCCGCAAAATTCTTCGGATGCTTGGTCAAAAAGAGCCAACGCTTGTGCGTGGTCTCCACCATTACCCAGATTGTGAGCCTGCGAAAACAGCTCCATAATCCGGTCCTTACGGCCAGTCTCAATCGCACCAAACTGGTTCATAAAGTATCTCCTATCTTGCAACTACTGGGTCATGCGGGCCGGCGGCTTTGCCGATTCCACCTGCAGCGCCAGTTACCAATACCGTTTTCATTTTATGTCCTTTCACTATGACATAGCTCTTTTTCAAGTTCACGCAGCAGGTTTTGAACCGTGTTTTGATGAACCCGCTGCCATGCCTCAGGGCTGCTGTTTGCGTTGTGCGAGGCCAGCATAACATTGTCCATTTTCAGCAGGGGGCTTTCGGCCGGCAATGGTTCCTGTTCAAAGACATCCAGCGCAGCACCGGCAATCTGCTCGCTCTGCAACGCCCGAATCAGAGCAGGTTCGTCAATAATCGGGCCTCGAGCAGTGTTGATTATCACAGCCGTGGATTTCATCAAAGCAAACTCGGTATCGCTTATAAGATGAAAGCTGGTGGGATTTAGAGTGCAGTTAAGGCTGATGAATTCGGCCTGTTGTAAAAGCTCCTCTTTCGAAACCATATCGATTCGGTTTTCAGCCAGAAAATCAAACGGCATTTCCACCACATCATTGCCCAGCACCCGCATACCGAATGCTGCCGCACGATGAACGACGGCCTTGCCTACATTGCCGACCCCGATGACGCCGAGAGTGCACTCTCGTAAGGCAACGCTCGGCAGCTTGGTCCATTTCCCCTGGCGCATAATGCGGTCCATCCAGGGCAGACGACGGGCAAAGTTGAGGATGTAACCCAACACCGAATCGGCCACGGGTTCGCTAAAGGCGTTCGGACTGTTGCGTACAGCTATGCCCAGACGCTTGCAGGCCGCTTGATCAATCGAGTCTATCCCCGTTCCCCACTTCGAAAGCACTTTCAATTTTGGTGCCGCTTTAAGGACACGTTCTGTGAATTGGTCGTCGCCGCAGATAACTCCGTCGACATCTGTTACCCATTGAAGCAGCTCTTGCTCGTCAAAATGCTCCTTCACTATCGGCACTATAAGTTCTATACCTTTTTCTTCGAATATATAGCGAAAGCGATCGATCACCATCTGCATATACGGAGCCGTCACTAATACTTTAAGGTACATGATTTTTATCCTTTTACTTTTATGCGTTCGCAGTATAAGAATTCTGCTATACGGAAGTCCGTCTCGTTGTCGATATCCCAGGCTTCCTCGGCATTTATCTCGAACATCAAAGGTCGCTCGCCGATACGATTGTGCCGTTTTTCCAGAGTGCTCCCGCTGAAAATATACAGGCAGGAATTCTCCTCGTAGACGGGCGGTAAATCCTGAGTACGCAGGAGAATCGCCGGGTTATGATTGATTGCTCTTCCCAGGCCGTCCCATAGTCGCGTCTCGATACGGGTAACGGAAAAAAGGGAATCATAAGACGGGTATTTATCTAAAAACAGGTGAATGGCCCGAGTGATAGTCTCGGTACTTAGCAGGGGATTGGTGCTGTGCGTTTGTAAATAGTAGTCGGACTCCACCTGTGTCACATCGTAGAGCAGCACATCGTTCATGGGCACGGTGTCGTCTCTGAGCTCTTGTGGCCTTTCAATCAGCCGGACCTGCGGGAAGTGCTCCGATGCATCTTCCATTATCCTGGGACTGTCGGTGTTTATAGCCACTTCGTCGATCAGCTCGCAGTCCAGAAGGGTGTCGATGATGTGGTGGTAAAGTTCTCTGCCGCCCAAAAACCGATAATTCTTGCCTGGGACTCGTTCACTGTAATGGCGCATAGGGACCAAAGCAACAATACGAGGTTTCATAACTTCACTCCTATTGTTGATGGTTTCTCATTGACTTTGGGTATTCGTCGCAGTATAGCTCTGGCAGGCGCTGCTTCGACGTCGACCAGTTTCAAGGGTAGGCAACTGAGTTCATAGAATCCGGTTTTCACATTGGACAGGTTTAGTCCCTCCAGAACAATCGTATCGGCGTCCAAAAGAATCTGATGAGTCAGGTTATCATCACCGTATCGCTGGACTGACA
>Ga0307378_10001638_pt1 | contig 35911 bp, 30 predicted proteins | sample UN1MG_FD_202238 | JGI IMG/M metagenome (GOLD analysis project Ga0307378, IMG submission 202238) | Soil microbial communities from Risofladan, Vaasa, Finland - UN-1 | ecosystem: Environmental > Terrestrial > Soil > Coastal area > Acid sulfate soil | place: Finland: Risofladan, Vaasa | collected... | reverse complement strand
ACTTGTTAACGATCTGTTCCGGCGTGTGTAATCTGCGTTTCATCTGGGTATCCCTTTCAAAAAAACCTACCAATCTTATCGGATACCCTCTAATCCGCAATGGTACAGTTTTCGGGGGTCACGCCACTTCGATTTGAGGCCACCGTACATTACTTGCTTTTCTACTTCTGATACTCGCTTGGTTATTGCGTTGCAAATTTCACTACAGGCCAGAATTGCATTCATGATATCACGCAAGTGAGTAGCAACTCTTATCTTCATTTCTTGCGACAGAAATCCATGAGAATTAATGATCTGGTAATTCTGAACCATTATTCTTGCGACAATCCAATTAGACGTTCCAATATCAGAGACTTTTTTTGACATTGCTGGCATATCAGGATTAGTTTCTTTTGGATCCAATGATTCTGGTGGGTAGATTTGGTAGATACCTCTTGTTGAATACACTTCTAAACACTTATCCACCGGACATAACAGCTTAGTCTGTCCCCCCTCATCTCCTAAATTACTGGAGAACGCATTGTACCTTCTTCCTTCTTTCATCAAATACTCGCCCTGTCCTCCCTAGCAATTCCTTACAAAGGAGGATCCAATCTCTTGCCTTTCTCCTATGGAGTCCTCCGTAACGAGTCCCAACGACTAAGGACAGCGAATTACGTCCTTTCGTCCCTTCCGCCTGCTCCCGCCCGGAGTTCTGCCCATTATCTTCTTTTCCCATATGTATTTGTACCCCTGAATTCCTCACAGCCATCTATGCTCAAATTAGTTTTTCGTATCCAATTTTGCTCATTAGTGCTGTCTGTATTACTCCTATCTTAGTAGAAGGTGTCAGCCACATTAGCAATAATGTAATAAGGGGCCAAAGTACAGCAATAGCAACCAGTAAATAATCACCCTTTATAAAGAAATAGATTCCCATCCCTATGGATACTGGCCACTTGACAATTATGACCAAAGGTCCCAATCCGCCTAATATGATATTCACATATTTATAACGTATCAGAGCCCATACCCAGGTTAGGATTACAACTGTTACAGCAATCTGCCACCACTGGAAAAACAACAATAATACCGGCGCAACCAATTGAGCGGCAAATAGAGGCCACTGCCCCCATTCTACTGCCCTTAGCCAGCACCATTTCAAGTTTTCCTCATCAGTATATAGGAGCGGATTGTGAACTATAAAGTCTCTGAGTTGTTTTGTAATCTCCCCGTTTTTCATAACGCTACCAGTGTATGCCAAAATGTATTAAAAAACAATATTCCGCCAGCTAACAATCTGCGTTAATCCGTGGTTCAGTAAATGAATCAATCTTTTCCCTGCAGCCTTCTTCATATCCCGACATTATACCCAAAACCGACAACCCCATACCAGTTTATTTCATCCGTTTGGCCCGCTAAAGTTTTTCCAAATAACGTACAGTGTGCTCCATGAGACCTATATTATCAAGACCCGCTTCTTCTGTCACCAATTACTTGGGAGAATCCCGCATTAAGGATAAGGGGATAGGGGGGGCAAGGTGATAAAGGCTGTTAGCCTTTCAGGATGTACTTTGCCATCTTGGGCGGCCGGTGCAGAAGCTCCGTGAAGTGGTAAATCAGCGTCTTTTCAACCTGCCCCAGAGTTTTCTCATCCGCATCGGCAAGCAGATTCAGGTTACTCAGACAATTCGCCGCCGCCGCCGTCATCTTGACCTTGTCCTGAAAGCTCCCCTCGCAATCCCGGCAAATCACCCCGTTGGCGGAACTGCTGAAATAGACCTCGTATCTCGCATCTCGTATCTCGTATCTCGTCTTGCAGTTTGCGCAGGCATCCAGAACTGGCTTTAGACCGACTTCTTTGAGCAGAGACAACTGATACAGTATAAGCAGGGCAGTCGTGCCGCGTGAATCATGCCCCGTGTCACTCATATTCTTCAGCAATTCAAGGAAGCGGTCGAAAAGCTGCGGATGCGGATCGTAATCCTCCGTCATTTTGTCCGTCAGCTCGCCTGCAAAGAGGCAGCAGTTGAATGTAAAAAAATTGGCCGACAGGTTGGCAAACGCGGGCTCCTGCTCGAATTCCGTAAGCGCGGCCAGTTTCTCTCGGCTCGTATCGGAAAAGACTATTCTCCCGTGAGCAAATATTTCGATAGGCCCCTCGAACGCAGATTTCGGACGCTTCGAGCCCTTGGCGATTAAACCCACCTTCCCGTTTGCTCGTGTGAAAAAGGTCACGATTTGGGATGTTTCGGAATAATCAACGGTTCGTATACAGATAGCATCATCTTTGATTAGCATAGGCTGCACAGAGCGGCGCGTGTGGAGTTCATTTCACGTTTCAACCCTGGGAATCTTCTGTATCCGGATTCGTTTGATCTTTCTCGCCTCGGCCGCCGTGATGGTGAATTTGAGGTTTTGGTAGTCAAAGGTCTCTCCGGCCTTGGGAATATAGCCCAAATGCGAAAACACGAAACCGCCGACCGTGTCGTAATCTTCGTCTTCAGGCAGCTTCAGCTCGAACTCGTCGTTCAGGTCGTCGACGTAGGTTCTCGCGTCGGCCTCCATCGTGTTTTCATCAATCCTCTTGATCCGTTTACTCGGAGTCTTTTCGTACTCATCGGTAATCTCGCCGACAAGCTCTTCGAGAATGTCCTCTAAGGTGACTATGCCGGCCGTGCCGCCGTACTCGTCAAGCACCACGGCGATGTGCAGCTTCTCATTCTGAAACTCATGCAGCAGCGCCCTGAGCGACTTGGTTTCCGGAACAAAATATGCCTCGCGGATCTTGTCGCGCAACCTGAAATCCCCCGCCGGCTTGCCAACCTCCGCCAGAAGGTCCTTCGCATACACCAGGCCTATTATGTTGTCTATATTCGCTTCAAAAACAGGGACCCGCGTATGCCCCGCCCTATTGATGGTATCGATAACCGTCTTCAAAGGGGCGTCGGCATCCAGCGCCACTATATCTGTTCGCGGAGTCATGATTTCCCCCGCCGTCGTCTCACTCAACTCCAGCACGTTCTCAATCATCTCCTGCTCTTCTTCGTCTACCACCCCCTCCATCCGCCGCTGCTCCAGTCCGCTGAGAAACTCTTCCTGTTTTTCTTCCTGCTGTTCCTGCGGCGTCGCTTCCACCACCCCGGCCAGGCGGCGGACCAGACCATCATGCAACGAAAACATATAAAGGATGGGCCAGGCTGTCTTTGCAAAAAACCTCAGCAGCGCGTGTGTTCGGCAAAGAACGTTTTCGGCTGCGTACTTGGCCCAGGCGTGCGGCAGCGCCACGCTGAATATTGCAAACACCACCACCGCCACAATGAAGACAACAACATAGTCCCTGATAAAAGGACCGCCCTCGTGCAGCCTGACAAAAAGACCGACCAGCAGCAGTAACATCGACATATTGAGAATAAGCCGGTACAAAGAGCACGTAAGAATCAGCTCTTCGGTCTGTCCCGCCAGGCGGTCGGTCAGATTCTCCGCCGACTTTTCTTTGCCTGCTCTCCTGAAGGCTTCCTGCAGCCTCACACGCGAAAACCTTCGCAACGCCATGACATTGACCGAGAAGAAGAGCGTCCCCGCCGCCAGAGCACAAATCAGAATTATTGTCCAACCGACATAGGTCACGGCATACTCCTGTCCCAAACGCCTTCTGTCATAAGCTCCTCGCACGTTTTCGATTCATTGTCTCTGTACATCATATACCGACCCGTACCCATGGCGCTGTAAAATTTGGTCTTCGGTCACGTGCATGAGCCTTGCCCCTTCCTCTGTGGAATCATCGAATCCGAGATTATGCAGCAGACCGTGCACAGCATAAAGCGCGAGTTCCGCCTCCGCCGAATGACCTCGCTGTTTCGCCTCTCTCACGGCCCTCTCGCCGTTAAGAACAAGCTCGAACGCCCTGACCGGACGGCGCCTGCCCTTCGCCCCGCCCGTCTTCCGCAGACGCGGCGATTCCTGCCCGTCCGACAAATCGAAGCTCAAACAATCCGTGGCGGAATTCCTCTTTAAGAACCGCCTGTTCAGTCTCCGGATTTCCCGATCATCCACAATGGCAATGCCAACCGTGGCCCTGATGAGCTTGAAACGCTCGCATGTCATTTTCACAACTCTTTTTAGCCGTCGCGCAGAGAATTCTATACCGCTGAAATCCCTCGTTATCTGAAAAACTATCTCATGATCCGGCTTAGTGCGACCCATGACTTTCATCCGCCGTTTTGCTCAATCCGCTATGGAGATGATTGAACCTGCTGCGTAATCTCCCTTCTGCCCTCTTTTTGAGCCCCGCTCTCCGCAACATCCGGAGGCTTGGGATATGCGATTCTACCGTGATAATGAGCGGCCAGCGTCTTGGATATGCTTGCCTCTATCTGACTCAGCTCACGCAGAGACAAATCGCATTCGTCGAACTGACCATCCTGCAGCCGCTTCATCGCCATATTCCGAACGACGGTCTCTATCTTCGCCGACGTCACTTCCGGCAGCGACCTGACGGCACCTTCGACCGCATCGGACAACATCACAATTGCCGCTTCTTTCGTTCGAGGCTTCGGACCTGCGTACCTGAATTCGCTTTCCGAAGGCGGCGGGGAGCTGCGAATGCCCTTCTTCCCGTCCGGGCCGCTCAGCCCCTCTTTTTCCTCGTACTTCTTCCTTGCCTCGTTGAAGAAATACTCAACCAAAGTTGTTCCATGATGTGTTTCGATGAATTGCCGCAACACCGCCGGCAGTCCGTACTCCTTCGCCATCTCTATGCCGTCTTTGACATGTCCCACAATAATAAGCTGGCTCATCGCCGGTGACAGCTCCTTGTGCCGGCTCAGCGACCCCATTTCGTTCTCGACGAAGTAGCTTGGCTTATTGATCTTCCCGATGTCGTGATAGTACGCCCCCACCCTGCACAAGAGGCCGTTGCGCCCGATCGCCTCCGCCGCCGCCTCCGCAATCGACCCAATCAGCAAACTGTGGCTATAGGTCCCGGGCGCTTCCATGGCAAGCCTTCTAAGCAGGGGCTGATTGGCGTCGCTGTAGTCCAACAGTGTCATGCTCGTGGCGATTCTGAAGACTCTCTCAATGATTGGCAGCAAACTTTGAATGAGCATGCCGACAACTAGGGTGATGCCGGCGTGGAAGCCGGCGCTCTTGACGATTTCCATCCATGGAACGCTCGGAAGACGCGGCGATTGAGCCAGGGATTGACTAAAAAAAGCGGTCAGAAAGACTATTACCGCCGCGAACGTGCTCACCTTGAGCAATTTCATTCTTGTGCGGATTTCTTTCAAGGAGAAACAACAGGTAATCGCGCCCGCCGTCATGGTTAGGAAAAGGTCGATTCCGGCCTTGGGTCCCGCCGCAAAACAAGCCAGTATACAATAAAACATGCTCATCCCAATGGCAAATCGCTGATTGTATGCGATGGTCAATATGATGGCCGCAGTCACCGCTGTGCCGGTCGCCCACCACAGATTGTTCGTCAACAACACGCCCATCTTCGCCGCTGCCAGCGACAAAAGGAACAACCCAACCAGCGCCATAGCACGGATCCGGTTCTTTATTATTCGCTTTTGGTAGCGATGAATGTAAAAAACCGCGGCCACCGAAACCAGAACAACCAGCACGGTAATCGAAACCACTTCCCGGTAGATTCGCCGTCCGATCAAGTCAAAAGACAAGATCGGTGCGCAAAGCGCCACGAACAGCAGCCACAAGAGAGCCGAGTTGAAGAAATCCGCGTTGGCCAGACGAGCTATCTGCGAGAACCTGTTCGCGGCGAGCGTCTTGCGCACCTTGTCGCGCCTGAGACTCGTTTTCTTCCTGAAGAACCGCATGCTCTCAATTCCTTAATGTTATTAGGACAACAAAAACACACCTTTGACGTTCGTTTATCACCCCTTGTCTTTGGCGACTTTCCTGTAGGCACGTACGATGTTCTGAACCAGCCGATGTCGGACGATGTCGCTGCGCGTCAGCTCCACCACCGCTATGCCTTTTATTCGCCGAAGTATGTTGATGGCCTCGACCATCCCGCTCTTCTGCTCCGGCGCCAGGTCAATCTGAGTAATGTCGCCTGTAATTATCATCTTCGACCCATTCCCCAGTCTTGTCAAAACCATCAACATTTGAAGTACAGACGTGTTTTGAGCTTCGTCGCAGATAATGACCGCCTCGTTCAGGGTCCGACCTCTCATAAAGGCAAGCGGGATGATCTCGATAACATCCAGCTCCATGAATTTCTTCATCTGGCCAAAATCCATCATGTCTTCGAGAGCGTCAAAGAGCGGACGCAAATAGGGATTCACTTTTTCCTGGAGGTCGCCGGGCAGAAAGCCCAGCTTTTCCCCGGCCTCAACCGCCGGACGCGCCAAAACCATTCTTCTGATCTGCTTCTGCCTTAGCATGGATACGGCCATCGCAACCGCCAAATAAGTCTTGCCGGTGCCGGCAGGACCTATACAAAACGTAAGGTCGTTGGCCAGCATCGTTTCGATATATTTGGATTGTCCTTTGGTTCTTGCCTTTATAACCTTCTTGTGTGAATATACGGCGATATCCTTGCCTGCGCCGCCAATTTCGGCAGAATCCCTTCTGCTGACAAGACAGGCAACATCATCGGTAGTCAGAGAGCGATGTTTGGCAAGGTGTTTTCGCATTCTGTCGATAACGCCCACCGCCTCTTCCACCTTCTGTTGTTCCCCCGTGATTACCAGGCTCGATCGCCGAGCGGCAATTTGGACGCCCAGCACCCTGCGCAGAAGGCGCAAGTGACTGTCGGTCGGTCCGAACAATTCAAGCTGCTTGTCGCCGGAATCTAATTCTACAACAGTTTCCAACGTTTTCCTCTGTGAGACGTCCTTCACTTTTGCCCCCCATGTCAGCAAATCCGGCGTCCCACCGTCAACAAAAAGAACAAATAAGCGAATGGCGCCGTAGCCAGGGGCGAATCTATTATATCCAATATGCCGCCAAAACCCGGCACGCTTTTGGCTGAGTCCTTCTGTTGAGCGTCTCGCTTCATCATTGACTCGGCCAAATCACCCATCTGGCCTATGAAGGCAGCGCCGCAACCGAATATCGCGGCCAGCCGCCACGACATTATACCAAAACCTGTGGCAAAGAGAATAGAAACTATCATCGCCGCCGCCGCCGCCCCGCCCATTCCTTCCCAGGTCTTCCCCGGGCTGATCTTGGGGGCGAACTTATGCCTTCCAAACAACTTGCCGCCCGCGTAAGCGCCTATGTCGGAGGACTTTACAGCAAAAACGGACATCAGCATGGGCCAGAGCCCAAAGTCGATCCGCAACGCAACCACAAACCCGCTCAGAGCTCCGAGGTAGAACACGGAAAACCAGCTCGCTCCGCAGTTGGCTAAGACGCCCGAGGTTCCGCAGCAGACGTATTGATACACCAGCAATCCCGCGAGACAAAAAGCAGAAAGCAGGAAAAGACAAATCGCCGGAGACATTTCGATAAAAGGCATCCAATACCAGCTGCTGGCAAATAAGATCGAGGCCGCAATTGCAACAGGGGCAAAAATCCTGATCTCCTTCGCACGCGCAAGTCTGCCCAATTCCAGCTGTGCCGGAACCATCAATATCGAAACAACAATACAAAGAAGTGTTCCTTGTATGCTGCTGTCGTCCGCGACCGAAGCGGTTAACGAACCATCAAGCCAGCCGTCGCAAATGGCAACGGCGGCAAAGGATGCGGTCATGAGCGCTCCAAAAACCAGTCTGTACGTGAGCATAACTTCCTGTGACTTCCTGGGTCGCAGTATGGCCTGGAAACACACCGCGGTTGCATACCATTACCGCATCCTGACAGTGCCGAAACGCCGGTTTCTGTTTGCGTATGCCAGCACCGCCTTCTCCAAATCTGCCCTTCTGAAGTCCGGCCACAGAGTCTTGGTTACGTAAAATTCACTGTATGAAACCTGCCAGAGCAGAAAGTTGCTGATTCGCATTTCGTGGGCAGTGCGTATCAAAAGGTCAGGGTCGGGAAGACCCGCGGTATACAGGTGGCGGCTCACACATCCTTCGTCAATATCTTGCAGTCGCAGCCGGCCGCTCTTGTAGTCCTGGGCAATCTTCCTCGCAGCGTCTGCGATCTCCGCTCTGCCTCCGTAGTTTAACGCCAAAGCAAGAACCATCCCCGCGTTCCCGCATGTAAGTTCTACTGTCCTCGAAAGTTCTGCTCGCACCGCCGAGGGTAATTGAATCAGCCTGCCAAGGTGAACCAGCCTTACGCTGTTCTTCATAAGAACCGGGCGAATTCCAACAAGGTACTGGGCATACAAATGCATAAGTGCATTGACTTCGGTCTTCGGCCTCTCCCAGTTTTCTATGCTGAACGAATATAAAGTCAGGCATTCGATGCCAATATCAACGCAGCACTGGGCTATCTTCTCGACCGTCTTGCCGCCCCGCCGATGGCCTTCGGCACGCTGCAGCCCTTTTCTCTCTGCCCAGCGCCCGTTCCCATCCATGATTATGGCAATATGCCTGGGTATCTGTGCGGGTGACAGACCCAGCCGGTCCGCCGTTCTCCGGCGCTTTTCTTCGAAGCTCTCTTGCAGCTTACACATTACGAGTTTAAGCCCTGTTGCCTCTTACATCACATCGGGAACCAGGACCCCGGCACGTGAAGATGAATTTCGTCAAACCCGCCCCGACTACAAAATCCGAAATCATCGGAATATTGTCTCGCTTCGCTTCGGTCCGACCCCGATCATTGTGACGGGTCTCTTAACCATCTCTTCAATAAGCATAACATAGTCTTGAGCACTTTGGGGCAGATCGTGAAAATCACCCGCATGGCTAATGTCCTCGTCCCAGCCGGGAACTGTCTCATAAAGGCAGTCGGCCTGCGAAAGTCTGGCAATGTTCGCCGGGAAAAACGTGGTTTCTTTGCCGTTTATCCTGTACGCCTTACAGACTTTTAGCTCTTGCAGGCCGGCAAGTGTGTCCAGGTGCATTAATGCAACGGAATCTATAGCACCAACGGTCACTGCATAAGACACCGCCACCGCGTCAAACCAGCCGCAACGCCGAGGCCGACCCGTTGTAGTGCCGTACTCATTCCCACGCTCCCGGATATATTGGCCGACCTGGTTATCCTGCTCGGTAGGGAATGGCCCGGCCCCAACTCTGGTCGTATAAGCCTTCGCTACGCCAAGGAACCTCTCAACCAATTTGGCCGAGACCCCACACCCCGCCGACATCCCGACAGCGCTCGAATTGGAGCTCGTCACAAAAGGAAACGTCCCGTGATCAAGGTCCAGCAGCGAACCCTGCGCGCCCTCGAACAGGATCGATTTGCCCTCGCCAAGCGACTTGTGCAAAAGCTCGGTCGTATCGGTCGCGAACGGCAGTAGTCTGTCCGCATAATGCCGGCATTTCTCGAAGATAACATCCCAACTTATGGGCTCGGCGCCGTAAACGGCCCCGAAGACCTTGTTCTTGTATGCTACGATAGCCTGTATCTTGAGCTTCAGCTCATCCAGGTCTCTCAGGTCGGCCATCCGAACGGTATGCGTCCGGCCCACCTTGTCCGAGTAACACGGGCCGATACCGCGAATCGTCGTGCCGAGCTTGTTCTTGCCTAATGCCTCTTCCCGCAAACGGTCCTCTGTCTTGTGATAATCCAGCACCAGGTGGGCGCTTTCGCTTATGAAGAGCCTGCCCGCCAACACAATGTCCTTCCCGGCAAGAGTCTCAATCTCACCAATCAAAACCTCCGGGTCCACAACCACCCCGTTCGTGATAACACATGCAACGTTTGGCCTGACCGAACCGCTTGGCAAAAGGTGCAACGCAAATCTGCTGTCTCCGACGACAACGGTGTGCCCGGCGTTGGCGCCGCCGCTGTATCGAACCACCATGTCACTCCGCTCGGCAAGGATATCCACCACCTTGCCCTTGCCTTCGTCGCCCCACTGCAATCCAACAACACAACAGTTCATTTTTTGCCTATGCCTTCTCGAAAATCCTGCAAAATATTGAACCAGCCGAGCCTGCGAGCGTCGCCCGGTCCCGACGGGCCGCCGACTTTGGACTTTTCTCCAGCGCCCTCAGCTGATCTTGGTGATAAGCACCTCCAGAACGGCTCCAAGATTGTCGTAAGCGCCGTCGCTTAGCTTCCGATCCACGCTGCGTCCGTCGCTGCCAACATACGTTACGATGAAAAAACCTTTCAGCTTAAAATTGGTCTTGTCTATCTGTTTTATGGAATCATAAGGCACGCGGTCTTTTACGCCGAAAACAAGCTCCTCTTCTTCGGCGACGATTCTACGCCTTCTGATTGCCGACAAATACCCCGCCAAAAGCACCGCCGCCGCGATAAGCACCGCCGGCGACTTCTGATTGAAGAACAGTGTCCCGTCCGCCTTGCCGTCGACCGTATGCTTCTGCCTGAACTTTTCATTAAAATAGCCGTCATACCCGAGCCACACCGCAAGGATTATGCAAACCAAGATATAAATCTTCAGGTTGGTTTTCCTGCGTTTGCTTACCGGCGCCTCAACAGCCATTGCAAGTGCCCCTGAAAAATCTATCTCAATCTCTTCTGTGCGATTACATTGGTCAGCGGCTGGACGAAATTCGCAACTATTCTTTCCGCCATAAGCTCTTCCGCCAGCCGGCATTGATTTGCAAACGACCTCAGAGCGTCAAACCTCTCCGTGCTCAGGGGATATTGACGAACCGTAAAATACAGAGTTATCGCCTCATCAGAGCTTTGCCTTTTCTTGTCGGACTCGTAGACGCTCGTCTTGGAATCCACGCTTATCCTCGCCTGAGTACGGCAGTCATCAGACAAGGCCATAATCACCCCGGGCGAAAATCCGAGGGGCCTTGCAGACGGCATGTCCAGGAGGCACCCGAACGCCGTCGAAGTGAACAGCGCCTCGGCTATCACCTCGTCGTGACTGCCGCGACAATCAAAATCCATCGCGAAAGTCACATCAAGCGAATCGATATCCAAAGGCGTCACACTGAGCATGTAAGGCATAAGCTCCAGCACCAGTCTGTGCAGGTCGTAGGCGTCGTTGAAGCTCGAAGGGTTGACCACACCGCAACCAATCCGGTCGGCTTCCAGTGCAACCCAGCGGTACTGCCCGGCGCCGCGATCCTCTTCCAGGCAGAATTCGTTGTTTTCCCGCCGATAGAAACACCCCATCGAAGGAAACTGCTTCTGGATTCGCTCAAAAAAGGCCAGAACCGTGTCTCGCTCCGCAGGAAGCTCAAGCTCGGTGTTAACGTGCATGTCTACATAAAAATCATCACATAGAGAACCGTAACTGTTCGACATAATTAAAGACATCCTCAAAAACCGGCCCCGGAAAAAAACGCGAAGCCAAGGTCTCATTAAAACTGTTATAATCCCAAAACGATAAGAAGCTTCAGATAATTTGTCGGTCCTTTGGCCCTTAATTGAGTAAGACTAACCGTCTATACGCTCAGCTACTCCTCTTGCCACATATTCTCCGTCAAAGCCTGCAGCTCTTCGTCATATCTTCTTAATACGTATACTCCGCTCAAACACCAATTCTTGCACAAGTCAAAACTCATCTCCATAATTGAACTGACACAGAACAGCCGAGACTATACCAGCAAAACCCGGTGAACACAAGCTTTTTATTGGGCCGCCGGCTCGGCAAGCCTCAGCTCGGTAATCACAGCTCCAACGGTCGAGAGCACCGAAAAAGCGAATGCCCGCCAAACACAGGTCTTCGCAAGTAATCCTGTGCTCACTGCCGTGCCGCCGTGAACGATCATCGCCGTACCTGCGGTATAAATCAGTCCGCTCAAAATACCGCAGAAAGCAGCCGCCAAAATCCGCCTGCCCAACGTTGCCCCTCCACAACCCAATGTCACTCCCGCCCCCGCCAGTAAGGGCACAAACAACCCGAGCCACCAGACCTCACCCAGTATGGCCACTCCCGCTGCTTCCTGGAAAAAAGCATAATCCGCCAATGCGAGTATCGCCGCGGCGACAAAGGCGCATAAGCCAACGTGCCAGTATCGCGCCTTCAGTTGGGTGCGAAGTTCGGCCCGCCTTCGCATCCGCCGCCGAATCGTCAAAGGCCGGTTGTAGAACAGGCAAAACACCCAGTGCTCGAGCAGTGCGCCACGCTCGCCGAAGACAGGCACGATATGAACTGTCTGCGTCGCCCAATGGGCCGACATGAATCTCGCCAATACGGGATAGCGATAGGTCATTTGAATGGGGAACGCCAGATAGCCGATGTACTTTACGAAGCTCAGAAATACGGCGATGTTGTAGTTGCTGAAACTGCGGTCGTATACGGCGATGCCCACCGCATATAAGCCGCGGGCGAATGAGCCGGGCGATACCGGCACAATCTGGAACAGCACGAGTATGCCGCCGGCGCCGAGCTCGTCGCCCGTTCTGTGCCAGTAAATCCACGCGACGATAACCGAGACAATCTGTGTCAAAGGCAGCGTCATCAGGTGGACCACGAGGCTGGTCAGGTATCGCTGGATGTACGGCTCCTTTATTTGCGAAAGGATGGTGTTGGCGTCTTCGTCGGTGAGGATGTGGTTCTTCCTGCCTTCCTGTACCATCTCACGCAGCCACTGCTCGCGCAGGTGCGAGCTGAAGTAGAGTTTGAAGGGTCGCACAAAGATGTAGTGGAGCTTGTCCCTGAAGAATTGCCGGTCGGTCAGGAATCTGTGCAGGCCCGCCGGCAGAATTGACAGAGGCAAATGACAGAGGAATCGCCAGGGTCTTTCGGCTATTGCCTGTGCGCGGTCGGCGCCGACGCGACCGGCCCTGTGCCAGTTGATTAGCTTCTCGGCGATTCTGCCGCGCAGGGCCCGGCGAAAATAACCTGCGCTTCTCAGCATGTCCCTGTAATGCCTTCGCCAGTCCGGCCGTCCCCAAATTCGGCGAAGCAGCTTGCCGAGAAACGGTATCACGCCAATCGCGCAAAATACCAGGGTCAGCATCCTGCTGCTTCGCAGCCTCTGTTCCGAGGTCTCATCGAGCAGATTCCGCACCTTGTACTGCGTCGCCGCGCTGTCTAAAATCGTTGACCACAACCGCCCGCTGTAAAGCAGCCGAACGTGGTTGTGCGTAATATCGGGCAGCGAGTCACGATACACCCGTTCAGCCGACCTCAAATCTATCACCAGCTCGCGCATATCGGCAAACTCGTCGGTGTGCCGCTCGACAAACGCTTCTAACTTGTTCAGGTCGCCGCGGTCGAACTGCACGAGGCTTCCGCGCCCGATGCCCTGCGCTATCAGCTTGAAATCGCCGGGGCTCATCGGCAAAAAAGGCAGCAGGGCAAGCCCCGCCTTGAAGTCAACCGCAACCAGCCCGCCGGACGCATCATTCTCAGTTCCGCGGCGCTTCAGACAATTAGGCTGGCTCTTGCACGTCCACCATTCGTACTGCCGGGCAAGCTCATCGGCCCCGACCTCGTGCAGCAGCCCGACAAAATCCGCCATGAACCGTCTCTTGGCCCGATACTCCGGCGAGCCAACCAGCGTTTCATCGACCGCCTCGCGCCGACGCCACTTCTTCAAGAGGTCCAATCGGTCATCGACTTCCAGCCGCCACGTGCGACCATCAATCCACTCGCTCAGCTCGCCGCAGCTGCCTAAGTTCTCGTCAACGAACGTCGCGTGCACATCGACCACCGCCCGTTCGTCGCCAAGCCGAATGGCCGCCGCCCGCCTGATGAGCTTCTGCCAAAGCGCGCCGGCTCTCGCCGCCGTCGGGTTCACCTGAAGCTGAAACGCCCCCTGAAAGCCGAGCCAATAGAGAATGTTGCGAAAAAATCGCGAAAAAGCCGAAGCCGGAACGAATATCTTCATCGCGTAAACCTGGCCCGTCTCAAGGCCCGCTATTGACCCGTCCCCGGCCTCGAGCGACTGGAGCCTTACGCGATATACCTGCCCCGCAAATCCGCCGCCGACGAAATCCTCCACCAAAACTCGCACGCGCGCCTTCTTGCCATCCATCACCCCCACAACTTTGTATGTAAGCTCCCGCCCCGCATCGTAGCGCTCAACCCGCATCGGACGATGCAGACCAGCCTGATGAAACTTCTCGCGCAGCTCATTGCAGACCTCGATGGAATAGTCACTCGGCATCCGTGCGTCCTTGTCCTCCAAGTCAGGCTGACAGTGCTCCCGGCCAAAGCCTTGCCAAAATCAGCAGCCCAATCCCTGCGTATATTCCAGCCATTAAATCATCCGCGAGCACTCCCCAGGCCCCGGGCAGCTTCTCGAACCTGCAGATCGGCCAGGGTTTGACAATATCGAACAACCTGAACAGAATGAAGCCCGCCGCAGCACCGCCCCACGAGCACACAGCCGCACCCAAACCACCCACCAGAAAGGTAAGCGCCTGACCCGCAAACTCATCCGCCACCACCTCGCCGGGGTCCTCTTTCCGCGTCGCCGCAATCGCCGCCGGCCCACACGTAATGCAGATTACGCAGCCGACCACGACGAGCGCTGCCATTACTATCGCTGCCGACGCCTTTGACGCCCCAAAGTGGCACATCAGCCCGAAGGCAAGCGCAACCGGCAGCGAGCCCCACGTTCCCGGCGCAATCGGCAGCCGACCAAGACCAAAACACGATGCAAGCACCCTTTTCATATCCGCCGAAGCTTAACCCACCAAACCCCCTAAGTCAAAAACTATTAGGCGGATCGCCGCGCCTATGCCGTTGTATTTAGCCCGGTCCTCTGGGCCGGGGTGCACACGTGAGGAATGCTTTCCTTTTCCCTCCCCTTGCCCCCCATCCTCATGGCGGGCTGCGCCCTGGGGTTTGCCCGCCGCAGGCGGATTTACCCGCCGCTCCGACAAGGCAAAGACCACGCCGAAAAAACCCGCAAAAAACTACTCATCCTAGATGCAATCTTTCTTTACAACGTACCTGCGACATTTATAATTTAGCAGAGCGAAGCCCGTCGACCTCAGAGTAAGCTTACAATACTTGGTCAACGGAAGGCTTGCTTGCTAACGCCAGAAGATTACTCAGGAAGACTATGAGTTCTGAAACTTACAATTTATTGTCTTTGATTATTCAGGCGTTGATAGCATTTGGGACTGTGTCCGTGGCAGTCCTTGCCATTTGGGGACCTTGGATTCGGTCCAAGCTTGTGCCTCCGAAATTGACGCTTGTGCCGCATAACCTCCGAGGCATCGTCACTCGCTTCACAAACGGGCCGCGCGTCATTTACTACCAGTTGAAGGTCTGCAATCTTCGACCATGGGTACCAGCGCGGAACAGTCGGGTGCTCCTCCGACGTATTGAACTCCGTGGTCCAGATCAAGTCTTCAGACCCCTCCCGGAGACGGTCCCACCACAGTTTGTTTGGTCGCCTGCACCGCAGACCCCTCCCCTTCTGAACATAACAAAGGAACAGTTTTTGGATTTTGGCCGTTTAACGGAAGGTGCATCACATTTCGAACCAGTCCTTTATTGGTATCCAAACAATTTTCAAGGATTTGTGGAGAAGAACCAGGCAGTTCGCTACTGCCTTGAGGTTGACGCCGATAGTTTCTCACAAAAGGAGTTCAAGGTTTTTGAGATAGCCTGGAACGGAAAATGGACCGCCAATCTGGATGAAATGAGGCAGAATCTGACTATTCGGGAAGTAGCAACTGGCGATTAGCCACCTTGCCACCGCTAAGCAAAAGAGGTCGCAGGCCTCACCCCCCAAGGCTGTTTGTTCGGGGACGGATTGTATTATAGAGCGTGTTGCTATAGAATATGACCCAACAGATTCCTGTTATAAATCTAATGCCATAACTTGTTGACATGACTATCTTTATGGTATAAACAAAGAAAACACTTGACTTTTCTGTCGATACTGTCGATAATGATTGTAGTCTCATCTGCCATGTTGCAGAAGGAGCTCATTCGCCGTCCTTCGGGGCGGCGATTGCATTTTATGCTGTTCGAGATTCATATTTTCTACTGAAGTACCTTCTGTTCGACTTGCCATCTACGTGATAAGCGGATTTCAAGAAAACGATCGTCCGAGCGAGCTTCTGTTCACCGTTGACTGTTTTGCCTGGCAGCGTTCGCTTCTCAAGGATTACTACATAGTCATAATCTTCAAGCCATACATAGCACGTCAATTTTCCACGCTCATTACAAATCCAATACTTCACTTCTGGTTGTTGTGAATTATTCAATGTCGGTGCACACCAAGGTAGCTTCTCCGCCCTGCGAGGGTCGAAATTACGATTTCCGTCTTTAACATAATCTCTGGTAATCAGATGCCAGAAACCTTCCTCGTAGGTCTCTCCAGGCTTGACTGTCCGGTCATACCACACGTCCATATCGGCTAATGTCGGATGGCCTTCGATAAAATCTCGATGGAAAATATTGTACAAACGGCTTACGATTTTATGAAATTCACCGTCAACGCAAATCATTTCCGGTAACCAAGCGGGTAAATCACTCATAAAAGTCCCTTCTTGTTTCCTTTCCATACAAGCAGGTTGAATTTTGGCTCGCAAAGCCACGTCGTATCCGACAAGGATTTACCCGAGCGCCTTTGAATCCGCCGTACTACTTTTAGTTTACCGGAGTTTCCATTTCGCTTCTTCAAGTCACCTACCTGATTTCGATGATGATAACCCACTGCTCCCAACAGCAAATCAGCGAGTTGCAATATCTCCGACTCATGAGAGCGAATTTGCTGCACCTTCTCAATAATCTGTCCCACACTGTCACAACGAGAGTTTCTCAGAACATCTTCTAATAATTGTCGTTTTTGCTCACTGCGAGTGTCCTTAATATCCATGTATATTCTGTATCTGTGCAAGGGATTGATGATGGGTTCGAGCATGACAAACAACATTTTGTAATACCAACTGTCATGAGTCTGCTCAAACGCCTTGTGATCCAAAACGCTTTTATCTGGCATCAACACCCCGCGAAAATGCAAGTCATTGTCGTCGAAGAAATAGTCCACCAAATCAACATAAAAATTCACCTTGGCCTCTGATACCTTTGTCCATTTAATCTCAAAATGTGATGAGATATTATCTTTGCATTTTATTTCTCGAATTTTCCGGGAAATTTCCCTAGTTTTGCTAGCTAATGACCAGACACAGCCAAGAACCATTACTGAGGCTTTGTCATTTTCTAGATGACAGCTTTCATCACAGTATATGTTGTAAATTTCGCTCATGAATTCTTCTCCACAAGTTTTTCTACATCTTCAGCAAAATATTGTTGAAAACCAGTCTGGTTAATGAGCAGTCGCATTTCCTCGGAGCACTAAAGGTCGCTGCAAGCCACCCATCAATCCAATGCTTTCAAACCCTACCCTACCCAAAATGTTCAGACTCCGTCAGAACCGGCTCCCAGGTGCCCAATATCAACCAACAAACTAATTTTACACACAAATTCTCTCTTATACAATACGACACACGATATATGGAATCGACCCGCTATAGAAAAAAACCGTTTTTGCAGCTTTGTGGACGAAGCGCAACCCGCGCGCGAAAGCTCGCTTTACGAGCGCCTTCCCGTCAGTCCGCAGGTCCGCCGCCAGGCGGAGCGCCAAGCTGACTGATACCCAACAATCCGCTTCCCTCCGCGGTATCCGTGGTTCCCCTCTTCGTGCCCACCTGTGCCCAAGTTATTCGTGGTTACCATTTATCCTCCCGGCGACCAACCACCCCACCAATACCCGCTGTTTGGCTAATTTGAAATTCGAATTTCCACATTGTCTAGCCTGCCCCGTTATCTAACCGGGGGATTTCGTGCTTAGGATTTCGAGTTTCTGTGCACACACAGTTTTTTCCCTTTACATCCAACCCAAAATCTTGTATAATACCCCCGGTTTGCCCCCCTTAGGGGCGGAAGACAAACTGAACTTGCCCGCCGTTTGTCTGGCGGGTAGCGGAAATAAGCATGAAACCAGCCAGTTCAGCCCAATCCGTGCTAAATAGCAAATCTGAAATCGTAAATAGTAAATCGACAAGCCTTCCTATCGCAAGCCAAATTACCCATCTTGCCAACACGACCCGATCCGTCCCAAATAGTAAATCTGAAATCGTAAATCGTACATTAGATAAGCCTGCCTATAAGGCAGCTATCTCACCGGGACCACCCATCTTGCCAAGTCATTACAAGTCACGAGCCACCAGCCACGAGTCACGAATTACAAGCCGCCTAACCCCCAGGAATCTGACTGCCCCGAAAGTGAAAATGTACGAAGGATTACGTACGAATTTATCAGCAAATTATGCAAAACGAACCCAATCTCCAAAATGCCCAAAATCACCGCAACCCCAGTCGCCACAAAGGATTACGCAAATCAAGGCCCTTCAGCAGCACCCAAAAACGAACCCAATTTTTCGCTCGTCAGGGGCTCCCAAAGGCAAAACGAACCCAAACGAACCCAACTTGTCGCGGCGAAGCCTGCTTGCCACGGCGAAGTTTCATACCAAGCTGGGTGGCGAAGCGGGAACAAACCCACACAAATCCGCCTCCAGCGGGCAACCGGTGGATTGTTGGTATAAGTGTTGACTAATGTGCTTTTAATGGTAATTATGGTCGTCGGCAGGTGTGGCCGTAGATGGTTGTTTGGCGAATTTGGAGCCCCGTAAGGATATGTCGGCAGGCCGGACGCATTTTTCATTGGAGGAAGCGGCGGCGGTGGTGAGCCATTACGACGTCGGCGTCATTCATCAGACGCGCAGATTGTCCGGCGGCAGCCGCGACGTGCCGAAAATAGTCGTCATCACCGACCAGGGTAAGTTCCTCTTAAAACGCCGGCCAAAGGGCAAGGCGAACCTGCATCACGTTGACTTTGCCCACGGCGTGCAGGGCCACCTCGCCGAGCATGATTTTCCCGTGACCACGCTGATGGCCACGCGCGAGGACAACAGCACGGTGTTTGAGTGGGAGGACAGCATTTATGAGCTGTTCAAGTTTGTAACGGGTTCTCGTTACGATGGTTCTGCGGAGGCAACGGTGGAGGCGGGTCGGCAGTTGGCCGGATTGCATCTGGATTTGACGGATTTTTCGGGGCAAGGCGAGCCGTTGAAGGGCAGTTTTCACGATGCTTTGATCGTTCGTCGGCATCTCAGGGCGGCGGGCGGCAGGAAGGCGGAGCGGCCGAGCAGGCAGTTGCAGCACATTGCCGAGGTCCTGATGGAGCTGTATAACGCATCGAGCGTTCGGGTCAATGAGCTTGGTTTCGACTCCTGGGCCGAGCAGGTCGTCCACGGCGACTGGCATCCGGGCAATATGCTTTTTCGCGGTCGCAAGCTCGTGGCCGTGCTTGATTTTGATTCTGCGCGAGTCGCGCCGCGCGTGACGGACCTTGCCAACGGTATGCTTCAGTTTTCGATAGTCGGCGGGCGCCCGAATCCTGCCGACTGGCCCGCTTATCTTGATGAGCAGAAGGTGACGCAGTTCCTTGACGGGTACCGGGACGTTATCGAGCCCGGTGAGCATGAGCTGCGGGCGGTGCTGGACTTGATGATTGAGACGATGATAGCCGAGGCGATACTTCCCGTGGCGGCGACGGGTTTTTTCGGTCATTTGTGCGGCGTGGAGTTTTTGAAGATGATTCGGCGAAAGTGCGAGTGGATAATCGCGCATCGCGAGTCGCTTGCCGAGGCGATAGGTGTGTGACCCGTGCTCGGCGGCGGGAAATTAAGAACCTGTAACAAAATGAGGCTTGCGTTTGGCAAAGGTCTGAGATTGCCACGCGAACCCATTCGACTGTGCTCAGGGCAGGCTCTGCGGTTCGCTCGGAGTGACAGTCTTTTTGTTGGAGGCTCTAACGGTGATGATTGATGAACGTTTGTCGCGAGGCCGCAGATAAGTCTTGAGTTGTCTTGTGCTGCGGTGTTGCTGGTCTTGGCGACGGCCCTGGGCCAGACGCGGCGGGTGATTCGCCCGGCCCTCGGAAGGTCGGTCAAAAAAAGAGAGGAAGCACAACGGTGCTTCCTCCGATGTTCACGGCCAGACAAAGGTGATTATTTCTTTTTCGGTTTCGCCTTGCTTCTTGCAGGCTTGGCCTTGGGCTTGGCCTTCTTGCCTGACCTACAGCCACATGTGTTACACATATCTTTCCCCTTTCACATCAGGCGTTAAATCAGCGTTTGGCCGCCGGACCAAACGTGTTACGGCTACTTTATATTAATCGTCCAGTCGGGGCCAAGTCAATCAGGATTGTTTGTGAGAGCTGCCGTTCGACGATGCCGCTGAGCGAAAGAGCTGGATTCGCGGAAGATAAGATAGTATAATGTCGGGTACTGTGCAGCAGGCTCAACCTGGAGCAGCGTTTGGTCCGCAAAGAATGGACGCAGGATTGCGAGTTCGTTGCTCGTAACTGCTTTTAGATACAGCATTTATATTCTTAGCGAGGAGGAGTATTGTGTGCAGGAGAGCGTATTTCTTAGCGTCTGTATTTCTATACCTGGGGCTGTGCAGCGTGTCTTTGGGGGTGGAGCTTCAGGTTGATATCGGGATGTGTTATGGCGCTACTCCGCAGCCCGGGTGGCTCGGTCTGGATGGCTGTCGTACAATTTACAATGTGGGCGGCACTTTGATCGACTTTTCGGTGGAAGTGGGCTTTGGTCCTGATTCGAGTACGTGCGAATGCCGACTGGAGAGCGGCGCAACGCACGAGCTGAAGTGGGTGCACCAGACGTTCATAATGCAGGACGGTCCGAATCCGCAGCCCCCTAATTCGGATAAGGTCTTTACGCTGTCGGATTTGACGCCGGGGGCGGAGTACACTTTGTTAACCTATCATGGCTACTGGGACGCGGCTGACAACGTTATCGATAGTATTACTGTTACGGGCGCGACGAATGTGACCAAGCCGAGCAGCATACTTCAGAACCATGATTTTGCGCCCGGTGAATTTATCTTCACGGCGGGCAGCGGCGACGTTGTTATCAGGTACTCGTGCCTTTCCGGCGGTCAGCCTTATTTTAACGGCTTCGAACTGTATGGCGGCGGTACGAGTATGCAGTTCGAGTCGGCTTCTTCGGGCGAGCTGGAGACTGTTACTGCCGCGCAGATTCCTGTCACCATCAACGGTCCGAATGAGAGTGCAACTTATACGGTCAACTACGCAGTAATCGGAGGTACGGCGACCGGCGGCGGAGAGGATTACACTCTCGATGCGGGAACCCTTACCTTTTTACCGGGTAGTTCAGTCGAGTTTATCACCATCGATATCAACGATGACGACGTCCACGAAGAGGACGAGACGATAGTGATTGAACTTTCGAGTCCGGGCGGCCCGGCGGCGGCGCTTGGGTCTCCGACGCAGCACACATATACGATTATCGATCCTCGGCCTGATGTTCTTTTCTGGCGTCGCTCCGGCAGCGGTATGGAGGACGTGACTACAGCTTATGCACCTGTTCGTCTTACGCGTCCTACGAGGAATACGGTGACGGTAAATTATGCCGTAATCGGCGGCACGGCGGACGGCAACGGCGTCGATTATACACTTGCTCCGGGCACAGTGGTGTTTGGTCCGAACGAAATCAATAATGAGATTCCTATCGCGATTGTCGCCGATTCGAATGACCAGGAGCCTATCGAGACTATCATAATCGAGTTATCCAGTCCAACGAACGCGCTGCTTGGCAGTCAGACCCTGTACACGCATACGATTGTATCGCAGCCGATCGATATACAGGTGGATTTTGCTCTTCCATATTGTCCGCCGGATAACGACACAGTCAGACCGGAAACGGCAAAACCGGGGTGGTGGATCTGGGCTGCACCAAAGTGGTACGATATGTATTCGCACGATGCCGTGTGGGAAGACGGCAGCAGCAGCAAGCCCAGCGATTCGGGCATCGCCGAAACGGGGATTCATGCGGCGGCAACTTTGCTTCGCGAGGGCGACCTGGGCCTGAAGGTGAGCGGTTTAGTAATGCCTAATCTGGACGGCGGGTGCCCGACCAGCTCTCCGATTTACGAGCCTATCTGCAATAGCTGGCTGCAGGCGGTCGACTGGCCCACGCCTGATTCGGGGCTGGGCAGCATCCAGCTTGCGCTGTACGAGCTCCCGGCCGGTGCATACATTCTGTACAGTTACCATAACCAGTTCGGCTGCTACAGAGGAAGTCCGGTACGCTGCGACTGCATTTGTAATGTCGTACCTCCGATGCCGGTTATTAAGGCCATGTCGGGCAAGGATGCATACGAGCTGCCTCATACGCAAGGGTCCTTCGGCAAGTTGTTCCCCGGCTATGACCTGGACGCGCTGCCGGAAGGCGTTTTCTCGATACAGGACGCGTGCAATGTGCAGACGCAGCAGGTTACCACCGATGCTGAGCTTGTCCCGTCGGAGATTCGGTTTGTGACCGATGGGTCTCCTGTGCTGGTTCTGTATCAGGGCGGTTGCTGTGAGCCTGATCCGGTTCGAGACGACCGTGACGGAGGCCGTGGTATCCTGAACGCTTTTCGGCTGGTATGGCTTGAAGATCCGGGGCAGGCTTGTGGTCCGGCGCCTCGCGACGGCGTTGCAGGCGTGTCGCCGGATACGACACTGAGCTGGAACAGGGGCCTATATGCGGATTCGCACGATGTGTACTTGGGTACGGATTCCAATGGCGTGGAGGATGCCAATACTACCGAGACGCTGGATGTATATATGGGCCGACAGGATGCCTGCGATTGTGAGTACACTCCGACGGCAGGGCTTGAGCTGGGGCGGACTTACTATTGGAGGATCGATGCGCTCAATGACGCTAACGTTTGGCAGGGGGCGGTTTGGAGTTTTACTGTTGACGATGGAAAAGCCACGTACCTGAGCCCGGCCAACGGGAGCCCGGATAACCCGCCCGGCGTGACGTTGAGCTGGCAGCCAGGCGTCGTTGCAGCTTCGCACGATGTGTACCTGGGCACCGACTTTGACGGCGTTGAGGACGCGAACACGTCATCGGCGGAGTTCAAGGATAACCTGATCGTCGATGTCAACACGTACATGCCTGCCGTCGCCCTTATGTTGGGCCAGACTTACTACTGGCGGATCGATGCGGTCAATCCCGGCTACTCTGACAGCAAAGGCGACGTTTGGAGCTTCTCGGTGGTTCCGTTTATTGTGGTGGACGATATGGAGTCCTACAATACCGGCGGCAACATGATAAATGATACATGGCTTGACGCGTACTATTATTGGGTGGGTGCATGGCTATATCTTGGGCAGGACCCTTGCGAGCCGGTTCACTCCGGCGGGCAGTCGATGAAATATGAATACGAGAACGACGGTGGCTTGTGGGATGATTTGAACTATTACTCTGAGGCTGTGCGGACATTTTCCGGGCCTTTTGACTGGTCCGGGGCAGCAATAGAAGTGCTAACGCTGTACTTCTACGGCGATGCGGGCAACGACGCCGGTCCGACTGAGCAGATGTATGTGGGGCTGGAAGACGGCAGCAGTTATGTGCAGAGCGAGTACGGTGACAACGGTGAAGATATGAACGATATCAAGATCGCAGAGTGGCAGGAGTGGAACATCAGGCTGCAAGACTTTAATGACGGCGGCGTTGATTTGAGTGACATCAGGAAGATATACATTGGCTTCGGAGACAGGGAGAATTTTAATCCTGGTGGTACGCCTGGCGGAACGGGTGTTGTGTACTTCGATGACATCCGGCTTTATCCTCGCAAGTGCGCCGCATCGCTTGCCAAGCCGGCGGCTGACTTCGACAGCAACTGCTTTGTGGACTTCAGGGACCTGGCCATACTTGGAAGTCAATGGCTTCAGTCGCCCGGCGATCCATCGGCGGATATAGCTCCGGAGGTTCCGGACGGCGTTGTGGATTGGCGGGATTTGAGTGCGCTGGGTAATGAGTGGCTTGAGCAGCAGTTATGGCCGTAGGGCATCCGGCTTTGGGCCCAGAAGCTTGTTTTATCCGGCAGGAATGGTTATAATACCATCTGGTCTCAATTGTAATTACCCGGCCGAAGGCAAGGTTGTCGTTGGTTTGTGCCTGACGGAGATAAGATTAGGTCTTCATTCTTGGCAACTGTGCTTGTGGCCAAGGAGGTTATCTTCTTCGAGAGGAGGAGTATCATGTGCGGCAGAAAGGTATCTTGCGCGGCGTTTCTTGGATTACTGCTCAGTTCTTTGGTGACTGGCGGCTATGTGGCGGGGCAGGAGTATTTTCCGAGTTTTGCGGACGGCAACACCATAGCATTGTGGCTGTTCGATGAGACGGGCTATCCTTATGCGACCCTGACGGATGCGAGCGTGTACGAGTATGACCTGTGCCTTATGGATGCGGGGGACCTGGAGGCGGGTAGGTTCGGCAACGCGCTTCGTATTTCCGGCTCGAGCTTCAGCAGCGCTTATGCGGGTTTCAAGGGGGCGGTTCCTATTGAGGAGATGCGCGAGGGGGACGGCAATCCGAGCGGAGAGTGGGGGCCGACAGTGGCGCCGGAGAGGATACTGGATGTGCTGGCCGGCGAGGACTGGACGTGTGAATTCTGGCTGAAGCTTTCGTCAACCCCCGGCAGTGAGGTTTCAATACTGGACATCGGGGACGCTTATGAGCCGGGTGTTCATTACAACTTGACCGGCGGTGCAGGCAGTTTCGAGATCGAGGATGCGTATGCGGGTTTTGAAGCGAGCTGTCCGACCAATTCGGGGCTGTTGACGGATGGGCAATGGCATCATATCGCTTTTACTTACGATGCGAGTTTAGGGGCGTTGGTCCATTATGTTGACGGTGCGGCTCAGGCGGCGCCTGTGGTGACGGGCATCGCGGTTGAGCCGACTCCTGCGGTGGTATGGCCGTGGAGCCTTGCCCATGACAGCTTCGGGTTCACGGCGTCAAGTCCGCTGGAGTGGCGTCGTCAGAATCGGTTCAACATCACAGTGGGACATAGTCGTTCAGGCGCAATGGCGATGAACGGGCTGGTGGACGAGGTGCGCCTGTCCGATACGATTCGCTATTCGGGGAGCTTCTCTTTGCCCGGCAGCTTTTCTCGCAACTACGGCACGGGTCCGGCGGAGCCGACGGGACCGCCGCTGCTGTTTCCCGCAGGTTCACCGGCGGTAATTCCGGTGCCGCTTGGCTCGTCGAAACACCTCTTTATTGATGATGTCCTGCTCGAAAGCAAACAGGGCCTGCAAACCACCATGAATCCGCCGGGCGACCGTCAGCAGCTAAATATTGCGGTGGCTGATAATTCGTGGCGGCCGGCGATTTTCGACAAGGATGGGAAAGTGCATATTTTTATTCCGGACGGCTACTCTTCCGACGAGGGCATTTGTCGGCTGCGCTGGTCGCAGGACGGGATAAACTTTGTGACGCCGAATTGGGGGATTATTGATTACGCAGGGTCCACGAACAACGACTTTGTGTTTTACCGCACACCCATGTACGGGATGGCTTTTGACGACCTTAACCCGAATGTTGGAACAGACGAGATGTATAAGATTACGGCGTGGGTTGCGAACCGCGGGATTTATATGTACCTGTCGCCGGATGGGATTCACTGGCGTCGTAATGAGACGTGCATACTGCCGCTGGTGAGCGGTGGTGAGTCGGAGACGTTTTATGATGACCAGGTGGGCCGGTACGTGACGTTCCTCAAGCGTGACAGCAGCTTTAACAATGAGGGTTGCAGCGAAGGTGGTGGTCGGCGTGCGGTTTCGTTCCAGACGTATGAGGTGAATAAGGCGTGGCCTTTTCTTGTGCGGTCGAATCCGTATTTTGAGGGTTGGCCTTTTCCGGCGGTGACGTGCGAGGGTCCGATTGCGATGCCGACGACTGACGCGGGGCAGGTCTACCGCACGCGGGCGATGAAGTATCCGTGGGCGGCGGATGCTTACCTGGCGTTTGTTTGGAGGTTTCCATCCAGTGAGGCGAGGAAGGTTGACCTTGGAGTAAGCCGGGATGGCGAGAATTGGAGTTTCTTCGCGACGAGCGAATCGGGGCCGTGGTACATCGCACCATACGGCAGCTACGTGGAGGCGATGTCGCTTTATGGTATGATCCGGCGCGGCGATGAGCTGTGGCAATATGCCGAGTACGGGACGGGCTCTCACGGCGGGGGCTCACGGATTTACACCCGTCTTACGCAGCGACTGGATGGTTTTGTTTCGCTGGACGCGGGGGGCACGACGGGGACAGCGACGACGCTGCCATTGATTTTCGAGGGGCGGGAGCTTGCTTTGAATGTTTCGGCGGCGGGGGGCTGGGTGAAAGTGGGGCTGCTGGACGAATACGGAACCGCTCTGGCGGGTTTCGATGTCAATGATTGTGACACTATCGGCGCCGACTCGGTGGAGCATATCGTAAGCTGGAATGGCGACTCTTATATCGGGATGTATTCGGGCCAGGTGGTTCGGGTGCGGTTCGAGATGCAGAACGCCAAGTTGTATGCGTTTCAGTTCGGGCGTCTTTGCGAGGGGGCGGCGGACAATCCCAGTCCGGCTGACGGGGCCGAAGACGTGGCGCCGGATGCAGAGCTTAGCTGGTCGGCCGGGGTGGGTGCGGCTGAACATCATCTGTTTTTCAGTACGGATTTGAACCAGGTCAGTGAGGCAAATCTTGCGGCGTGGAAAGGGGCCCTGCCGGTTGAGGCGAATAGTTATGATCCGTGCGGTCTTCTTGAGCTGGGCACGACTTACTACTGGCGGATTGACGAGGTCAACGACGGTAACCAGGTGCGAGGCGACGTCTGGAGCTTTACGACAGCGGACTATATTGTCGTGGATGACATGGAGTCGTACGACGACGTTAGTAATCCGATGTATGAGACCTGGGTAGACGGGTGCGGAGACGCCAACGGCGTGGGAGGCAACGGCACGGGCTCATGTATAGAGGTTGCGCTGATGCCGGTGCATGGGGGCGGCCGGTCGATGCGGTATTCTTACGACAACAATAACCCCGATCCGCCGGTCGACGGCAATCTTTCCGAAATCGAACGTACATATTCGTCGCCGCAGGATTGGACCATCCTTGGTGTGAAGGCCTTGACTCTGTATTTCTATGGCGACCCCAACAACGATGTGGAACCGATGTATGTGCTTTTAGGCGACGACTCGAATGAGGCTCTGGTGGTATACGGTGCTCAAGAAGCCGAAGATACGAATGACGTGACAGCAGGCGAGTGGCACGAGTGGAACATTGACCTGCAAGATTTTAATGAGGGCGGTGTGGACCTCAAAGAAGTCGTAAGAGTCGGTATCGGCTTTGGGGACAGAGCCAATCCTGAGACCGGCGGTTCAGGCGTGGTGTACTTCGATGATATCCGGCTATATCCTCGCAGGTGCCTTGTCGAGCTGGCGCCGGCAGGGGATGTAACAGGCGATTGTCGTGTGAATGACCAGGACCTTGGCGCGATGGCGAGGGACTGGCTCATAGGCGACGAACATATTCTGCGAGTGCCGCACTACCCAACGGAGATGCAGGGCTGGTACCGTTTGGATGAGACTTCGGACGTCAACGTGCATGATTCTTTGGGGGGGCAGCGTGACGGGACCATATATCAAGACTTTGGCACACCGGAGCCGGACTGGAGGCCGAGCGAGGGGAGGTTCAATGGGTGTCTGCGGTTCAATGGCATCTACGGCGTGAGACTTCTCGACGAGGGCACGCCGGCGCCTCACCTGTTCAGCGATGTAAATGAGGCGGCGACCGTTGCGTTCTGGTTGAACGCAGAAGCGGCATCCCCGGGTGAAGCAGTGGTCTTCCAGGCGGCGAGGACGGGCGTTTCGGGTGCGGTGGTGATAGGCATTTATGTTGATTTAGCGGACGGCCGGATGCGGTTTGTCACGGGGCCGAGTCAGTCGGAGAGTCTGAGCATCGAGGGCCCGGAAAACCGGATTGGCAGCTGGAACCACTACGCGCTTGTTAAGGATTCGACGGCAGGGATTCAGTCGGTTTATCGCAACGGGTGTCTTGCGGGCAGGAGAGTCGATGCATCCGAATCGATGGGGGGGGTGGAGGTGTGCAGCGTTGGCAAGGCCTCGGCGGGATTGTATGCGGCGTATGCGGGAAAGATGGACGACCTTCGCATATATAGTTATCCGATGTCGCAAGGCAACGTGGTGTATCTCATGGGTGAGCGGGAGTGGTATTGTCCATTGGAGTCGCCGGCGAATCTGTACGACGAAGAGCCGATGCTGTCGAAGAGAGTTGACTTCAGGGACTTCTGCGTCCTGGCAAATAGCTGGTTGGCCGAGAGCCTGTGGCCGTAGCAGGGGGGCAGTGGACTTGTGGAGGCAGGTCTCTTGGTACCGCCGGCGGAAGATTGAAATGAGCAAGAGCCGCGCGCGGGGGGTAGGACAGGCTTCAAGCCGGTCAGTCAAACATGCGGCAAGTCTAACAGTGGGATGGTATCTTCTCCGTCGCCAGGAGGCTCTCAAGATACTCCCTCAAGTCTTCATCCGTGAAATTATTCAGCACTTCCGGCGTCGCATTGCTGTTGATTTGGCAAATGGATTCGATCAGTTCTTCTTTGCTCTTGCTCATCGCAATACTCCTTCAACAGGGGTAGAAGTTCCTTATGTATGGTTATCGGCTTGGTTGAGTCAAAATCTTTGGCGGTTCACGCCGGGCGATCTTTGAGCAAGCCGGCCGACCCAGGGGCTGACCGTATGACTGACGGGAGTCGGATAAAACAGGTTGCATCGGCGGCGACCAAAGAAGCTGCGAAGGTTTTCGTTGTGAGCGCACAAAAGCGTTGGATTTGTTCGGGCGGAGGTGTTCGCAACAGGAGGCGGCAGGGGGATGAGCCCCAGACAAGGCGACATGAAATCCATATTTTTTTGTCTTGCACAGAGAGACGTCGAACCGGATTTTATTGGACATTTGTCGTCGCCATCAGAGGCCGTGATTCTTCTTTGCTTTATGTTGTGGTCCGGGGCGGCGAGCCTCTTATATGTGGTGGTTTGGGTTATAGGGCGTTAATCTGTCGATCGCGCGGATGGTTAAAGAAAAGAGGTGCGGTCTGTCGATATTGGCGTAAGCCAAGAAACAAGAGTCGAAGTTGGTTTTCAAGGATGGGTGTGTTATGAGCAAAAGGGAGTTGATAGATTGCATTTGCGAAATCAACAGGGGCGCCAGGCCGGAGTTTCTTGCGGGGTTTTCTGAAGAGGACTTGAGCGTTTACCTTGAGCACCTGATGGAGCTGGATCTGGCAGAGCTGGCGGTCTGCTGCTGAGCGTAGCATCTCAGCGTTTATATTTGGTCTTGGGTGATTTCGCACCTTTTTTGGAGGGTGGGGGGGAAGGTTTTTTCGGCTCGGTGACCTGAGAGAAAGGCACCGCCGGCGGGGCGGCTTCGGCAAACAGCAGTGTCGGCACTTCAACGATATTGTTTTGTTTGAATTCGAGAAAGACAGGGACAAAGCCGTTCGGGACAAAGAAGGCGAAGTCGATCCATCTTACGGAGGACTGACCTTCGAAGTGGGAGTATGCGACGGTTATCTCTTCACTCAGCCGCGTGATTTTGAGCCTGTTTTGCGATTCGATATATCCGAGGGGATAAGCGTTCACTGCTGCGCCGGCAGTGGGATTGTCTGCCAGTGCTCTTTGTTTGCAGATGAGTCTCAATTGACAAGGCGTGAATTTTCCGGCATCCTTGATGGCGTCTCTCTTGAATCCTGTGCGGACGATCACGAGGTTGTGTGCTGTTTTTTGGGGGACAGGTTTGCCGTCGGTGGTATTGAGCTGTTCCGGAGCGTTCCATGCGGCGGCGCTGTTGGGGTCTGTTCTGCGACTGGGCAGTTCGATAGCATCGGCGGAGGACGCCAGAGGTACGCCGTCGGCGGCCTTGTGTCGGTTCAGGAAGGCCTGGTCGAGGAAGTCCGGGTGAAGGGCCGCGAAGCTCGTCTTGCCGCTGAGACTGCCGTTGCTTACCGTGCTAAACCATCCGGCGGCGAAGCCGTCGGCGTTTAGCAGTACAATGGCGGGCTCGTCGGGGTTGGGATTGGCGTCGTTGAAACGTGGATATGGGTACTTGTTAGGCAGAGGCGTCATGGCGAGAGCCGCCAGAAGCAGGCCGGACATTTCGAGGCCAAGGAAGAGTCCGCAGGCAACGCGCCCGATGCGTTCGGGCAGCGGTGCGAGCTTCACAGCTTGGCGCATCAGTTGTGCCGCGATTGTCTGCAGGACCGCGAAAGCCACGACGAACAGCAGGGTGAAGGAAATGAAATACGCCCAGGGGATGAGCGCGGCGACGCGCTCGCCTCGGCTGATGAGCAGGCCGGCCAGCAGCTCAAAGTAAGCGAAGGCGACGATACTTGCGCAGACGGTGATGATTGCGGTTGTGAAGCCTTTGACCAGGTTGCCTTTCATATACTGATAGCCGGCACAGGCCAACATGAGGGCCGCCACGACCAGGTTACCTATCGCCATATAAGCTCTCCGGTTTCTTTGATAGTCACTGCCCCTTATCTGCGCAGCTATTCTTGCCTACTTCTTGCTTTTTGATTCAGAAAACACTCTGAGCATTTCGTTGATGGACGTGGTCCCATCCACGACCTTTCTGAGGGCCTGCTCCTGCAAGTACCTCATTTTAGCGCCCCGAAAGAGCGAGTTGATTTCGGAAACGGACTGCGACTCCTTGATGGCGGCTCTTAGCTCCTTGTCTATCATGATGGTCTCGAATACGCCGGTGCGGCCGACGTAGCCTGTTCCCTGGCAGTTGTCGCAGGCGAGGGGTTTCCCATGTTTGTCATAGATGACTTTTCCGGCGCGGTAAAGGACTTTTGCCTTTTCCGGCGGGATGCTGAACTTTCTTAACAGCTCCTTGTTCGGCGCGTATGCCTGTTTGCACTCGCTGCAGAGTCTTCTCAGGAGTCTCTGGTTACTTATGCCGAGGAGATTTTCGATGGCGAGGTTTGTGTCGCCGGTCAACTTCATCCACTTTCGCAGTGTTCTGAGCACGCTGTCTGCTTCGAGGGTGAGGTAAATGATTTTAATGTTCTTTGCGGAGTTGCAGACCACTTGAGCGGTCTCGGAGTCTTGACAGTCGGCCACGCCGACGATGTCCGGGCCCATCCTTATCATCGCCTGCAGCTTTTTGTCGAAGGTGGTGGTGCCGGTGTCGGTGAGGGTGAAGACTTCCTGGGTGATGTTGGGAAGTGGGACTGCGATTTCCCTCTCGAGCGTGTGGATGCTGTTGATGAAAGCGTCGTGATTTCGCAGCAGGGCGTAGAAGGTGGTCGTCACGCCTGATTTTCTCGGTCCGGCAACGATAAACAGACCATGTTGAGCCTCGCGCAGGCTGTTAAGCCGGTCGTATTGGTGTTGCGTAAATCCGAGCTCGGAGAGGCGGGTGATGTTGTGCTGTGTGATTTGTTTGATGATGATTTGTTCACCGGCGGTGGAGCCGGCGGTGGCGACCTCCCACTCGGTGTTGCGTTCCCCCTGGTGGATTCGAAAGCTTCCCTTTTGGGGTTTCCGCCTTTCATTAATGTCGAGATCGGCCAGGTTCTTTATGAATCGGACAAAGTATTCCATTTGCTCTCGGTCTCTGTCGGGCTGTTTTAAGCCCGCGCCGTCGACCTGATAAAGGACCTTGTAGTTCTCGTGCGTGGGGGTGAACACGATATTGCTGGTTCTTCTCCAGATGGCGTCGGTGAAGATTTCGGATGCGGCCTTGTAGCCGAAGAAGTCCGGGGTTTTCGGCGGGGGCAGAGGCACTTCGTTGTTGTTGGCGGTTATGAAGACGAAGGCTTTCAGGGCGTCAAGTTTTTTCTGCTCGCTGATGAACAGGCCTTTGATGTGATCGACGGTGAGGATGCGATCGTAATCCATCACCCTCGCATTTCGGTGGCTGACGTAAGCGAGGGACGTGACGGCGACGGCAATAATGAATAAGAGCAGGCCGATGATGAAAACGGGTATGAGCAGCCAAAGGACGGCTCCGACGGCGCCTGCCGCGAACACGACGCCGGCCCACGACTCGGCGCGGGCCTCGACCGCTTTTGCGTCCTGAAAGACCCACGCGACCAGCCACAGCCAGAGAAAAAACAGGGCAAGCAGGACAACAAGCTTGGGTAGAGAGATGTAGCCGCCATATTGTGCAGCGATCAGTAGAAAGTGCGGCATAAACTGCTCCGTATGGAAAGTCGACGCAATGTCATAAGATACCGCTTGTCGAGGCCCTGATGCCTTTCAGGGCCATCTTCAGTTCCTCGATATTCGGCGCATAACGATATGCCTCTTTCGGGTCTATGCTTCCATCCTTTATCAAATCGCAGAGGCTGCAGGTGAAGTCCTGCATACCTTCGTTTTGAGAGCTTCTGATGACGCTGGGCAGATCGCCTTCTCGTCCTTCGGAGATGAGTTTTCGCACGACGGAATTTCCAATAAGGATTTCGATAGCGGGTATTCGGTCGATTCCCTTCTTGAGGCAAGGCAGCAATATCTGGCTTATGATGGCTTTGATAGTGAGGCTCAGGGTCTGTCTGACCAGGTCTCTTTCGCCGGGAGGGAAGAGGTCGAGCAGTCTCTGAACTGCCTGTGGGGCGTTGGCCGAGTGCATGGTCCCGAAGACAAGGTGCCCGGTTTCTGCAGCCCTCATGGCGGCGGTGACGGTGTGTGCGTCTCGCATTTCGCCGACCAGAACGACGTCGGGGTCCTGTCGCATCAGATATTTCAGGGCATCTTCGAAATTATCCACGTCGATGCCGATTGCCCTTTGTGAGACGATAGCTTTTGCGTCTCTGAACAGATATTCGATGGGGTCTTCGATGGTGACGATGTGACAGGAGCGGGTCCTGTTAATGTGGTCGATCATTGAGGCGATGGTTGTGGTTTTCCCGCAGCCGGTTGGTCCGACGACAAGGATGAGTCCCTGCCCTGTGTCGGCTATTTTTTCGACGCTGGGTGGGATGTGGAGAGTTTCGAAGGGCGGGATGGTTGAGCTTACACGTCTGGCGGCAAGGCTGATGGCGTCGCGCTGCCGGAAGATGTTGATACGGAATCGGTCCTGATGCTCGAGCTCATAAGCGAAGTCGAGGGTTCCACGTTTGGCGAAGAATTCTTTTTGTTCGGTGGTGAGGATTTCGAAGACGAGCTCTTCAATTCTTTCTTCGGTCATTACTTCGCCGGTGGTGTTTCTCAGCTCGCCGTAGACGCGTACTTTGGGCGGCTGACCGACTTTCAGGTGCAGGTCGCTGGCGAGGGTCTTGACGGCTACGCGGAAGTATTTGTCAAGACCGGGCTCGTGGTCTGGTTTTTTGGAGGAACTGATGGGCTGTCCTTCAACCATAGTAATAACCGGCTCCAAAAGCTCTGAACGAATCAGTTTTGCGACAAATGGGATATTCGGTATCCGCCGTTAAGCGGAAAACCTTATTCAGCGTAAGATTTGCAGCAACAAACCTTTACAAAAGATATTATAGGATTTTGCGCCGTAATAGTCAACACTGATGCGGGAATTGACGTAATTTTTAGCTATGGCCGGGATTCGTGAGCCCGGTATGGGGCGTTCAGGAGTGTTGAGGCCGCGTAAGTGCTGAATTGGTTTTGGCTTATGGCGGGTCACGCTGAGGATTATGGGGTTGATTCGAGACCGGATAAGGCGTACAATAAAAGTTTAAGCCTGTCTTTCCGCACAAGATGGCGGGATTGAATATGCACGGCCGAAGAGCATTCACTTTAATAGAGCTGCTGGTGGTCATAGCGATTATATCGCTCTTGATGTCTATACTGCTGCCGGCGCTTAGCAGGGCGAAGGACCAGGCCAAGAGTACCGTTTGCTACAGCAACATGCGGCAGATAGGCCTGGCGGCTAACCTTTATGCGCAGGATTTCGAGATGCGTGTGCCGCGCGGGACGGGCAGCCCCGTGCCGCCGTGGTTTCAGCTATTCATGCCCTATTTGGCGCAGCGGCCGATTGACGATGATTATCGCACTGTGAAGATTTATCGCTGCCCGAGCTATCCTGACAAGCGGCAGACGGTGTGCTACGTGGTCAATGGGTGGGATTTTGATAACGACGAGGATATGGTCGGGTATGAGGAGGGCTGGCCGACGAGTCTGACGAAGGTCCGGGGGTGGGGCTATACGATCTATCTTGCCGACAACGAGTACGGCGAGTGGCGCGACATAATCCTCAATGCGGACGCCGAGGGCATCCGCCGGTGCGACGTGTGGCATCCGGGGCATCTGCCCGGCTCCGATACGGAAGATGAGAGCCACGGCCGCCGGATCGCGCGGAAACGACACCGCCAGGGCTCCAACTGCCTCTATCTCGACTGGCACGTCGGCTACGTCCCCGCCGACGATATGACCGCCGATATGTGGAGATTTCACTACGTCCGGTAGCCGGTCAGATACTGCGGGGGCTGGGTCTAATTGTCAGCCTGGCGGGTTTTGCTCTTGCGGTTGTTGGGTTTGGCCGGTTGGGACGGTTTTGAAGAGGGCTTCCAATTCCGGGCCGGGCGAGTGGTCGAGGATTATCGTGGCGTTTAGCTGCGGGCTTCTGCAGTCGATGAGTTTGGCGGCTGGGGCCTGGTCGGACTTTAGCCTGAGGCTGAATTGCCATGTCAGGTTGCCGGCGTGGAAAGAGATTCTGTGCGTGGGATGGAAGTCGGACGGGCTGTTTTTTCTGACGTATCGGCAGTGGCTGCTCATGTATTGTGCGAACCGGCGGGCGATGGAGTTGGCGTCGTCGCCTTTTAGGGTGGTGGTCTTTTCGCAGAGGATGGCGGGGCCGACGGTGCATTTATCGATGCGCCGGGTCTGGAAGCTGAGGATGCGCTCGAGCCTTTTGGCGTGCAGCTTCTTTCTGTATGCAAGGCTGGCGGCAACGACAAGGGCGAAACACACCAGCAGAAGCAGAGCCGCCTGACCAAAGAGCGATATTCGTTTCATCGGTGACGGACTATTACCTTTGTTCGGAATTATTCGTTAACAACGGATTTTTCAGGCGAATTCGGTACGGTCTTTTTCGGCGATTTCGGTCACGTGGCAGTCCTGTGCGTATGTTCTTTCCGGCAGCACGATGAGGACGTTTGCCACGCCGGCGTTATGCGCGAATGGTGCGTGGTGCCAGACGCCCGGATATAGCGAGACGAAGGTGCCTTTCGGGACGCGGAAGATTTCGATTTTCTTTAGCGGGACCTCGCCTGTTGGAGTCGCCGGCGCGACGTGGATGCAGGCGTCGGCGTCGAGCGGGAGGATTCCTTCGCCGGTGTAGTTGTGGAACTCGGTGACATCGACGACGGGCGGGCGCTTGCAGACGCGGCAGACGGAGAAGGATGCGATGGTGCGGCCGCCGAGGTCGAGACGGACCATGTCGCGGTAGAACTCGATGGGCTCGGCGCCCATTTTGACCGTGTCGGGGTTTATCATGTTGGCGTAGCTGCCGTACTTGGCGAATGCCTTTTGACTCAGCTCCTTGATTTTTTCTTTTCTCATAACGGGCCTCCAGAGAAATTGCACACAATTTAGATATTTAGCTATCGGTGGCCGGACTTTACCACAAATTGCTGCAAATTGCGAGTATTAGTTGGTGAAGAAATCGAAGATATTGCCGAGCATGCTGGATGGGGCGCGGTAGATTTCGGTGTATCGGCACTGCGTGCAGGTTACGGTGGTGAACCGCTTGGACTGCACGTCGAAGACCTTGCTGAGGAATCCGCCGGTCGCCCGGAATTCACCGACTTCGTACTGCGTATCCTTGCATTTGGGACACGTGTAATGATTTTTGAGCTACATTAAATAATAATGGCCAGAACAAGCCCAAACAATAATATTGTGACAACAATCGTTTTTTTAAAAGTGAAGTACATTTTTACTAAATTCGCCGTTTATGTAGTTAATAGAACAATTTCAGATATACTGAGTTCTGTACCGCCTTGGATTTTTTGGACACAGGTTTGTAGATAATCATGCGGCAATCTCCACGGCAATGCAAGCATCTTTTCGTGCCTGGGCGGGAGTTCGATAGCCCAGGCGTTCCATGATCCACTGAT
>Ga0307378_10001637_pt1 | contig 35921 bp, 38 predicted proteins | sample UN1MG_FD_202238 | JGI IMG/M metagenome (GOLD analysis project Ga0307378, IMG submission 202238) | Soil microbial communities from Risofladan, Vaasa, Finland - UN-1 | ecosystem: Environmental > Terrestrial > Soil > Coastal area > Acid sulfate soil | place: Finland: Risofladan, Vaasa | collected... | reverse complement strand
GGCAGGGATAACTTTCGAGAAATTCTCAAAAGCATTGGGAAAATAACTTACTACCTGGAAAGATTTATATAATGAATTATGAGATTGCCACGCTCCCTTCGGTTGCTCGCGTGTATGAAAGTGCTGCAATTAGAGAACTTTCATCTTTAAAAAAACAGGAGGAAGAATAATGAACACTCATGTAAATACCCAGCAAAATCTACTTCTATGACAACGGCCTGAGAAATTATTACTTTTCTATGTACTCGTTCAGGTTTCAATTACACTTGCAGAATATAAAATAAAACAGAGAGAGGTATATGGATTATTAGATTCAAGTAGAGAGTTGAATGTGAAGAATCTAATTATAATAATTGAGGATGAAGAAGGGGAAGAAAAAATAGGTAAAACAAAAATTAAAGTCATTCCTCTATGGAAGTGGCTGCTGCTGGAGTAGAAGGAGACGGAATCCGACCCTAAATATACTAAATATAATAGATTAACTTAAAAGTTTATGTAGTTGTTAGAAGAAGTTATGTCTGGTAAAATTACAGGACGAAAGAGTAAGAGTGGAGGGATAATGAAAATATTTGAATATACAGCAATAGTTTGGAAAGAGGAAAAAGAGACAGGATTGTGAAGCTAGAAGGGCATTTAAATAAAGCAAACCAGATAAGAGCAAGCATAGAGAAATTAATTCCTGACCTAGAGGGTAAAAATGTTGTAGCAATTGTAGAGTTGACATATGGTGTTGCTCAACATTTAATTGCTTATGGCCTAGAGAAAAAATATAAACAGCATCTTGATACCCATGTTGGGTTGCCTAAACTGCTGAGGGATCTGGGCGAAGTGAAAACAGCTGAAGATTTCGAACGATTAGATACATTTAGGCAGGGAAGATGGTATGGTAGTCGGGGCAATGGAGAGATAGTTAAACAATGTCTGAGGATAATTAGAAGCCTTGAGGAGTGGACAAAATGAATATTCCTGAGGACTTAAAAGGTGCGATAATTGATTTTATAAACGAAGCTGATAAAATCCCAAATTTAAAATATGTTGTATTATTTGGATCTATTCCCAAAGGTGAGATTTCTAAAAAGAGTGATATAGATCTACTTATGCTTTTTGATGCAGAGCATAATCCTGAAGTAGGAAAAGAAATGGATATTTGTTTAGGAATTTCTTCAAAAATTGCACAGAAGTATGATCTGGCTCATTCATTTTCATTTGTTATGAAAAACCTGAACGATCCCGATGATATTGATACAGATTTCCTTTGGAATATATCAAAAGAGGGAACAATTATTTGGGGAAGACCGGACATTGAGCTAATTAGAAAGCCGGGAAAAAATTTACAACCTAAGTCTTTAATAACTTATTCTACAAAAGGTCTTACTTCAAAAAATAAGTCAGCTATTTATAGAGGTCTATTTGGCTACAGATTTTCTCAAAAGGTTAATGATAAATCATATTATAGCCAGAAAAAGGGCTTAATTGAGAGGAAAGAGTATAAATTGGGAGACGGTGTCCTTTTGGTGTCTTCAGATATGGAGGAGGAAATATTGCAATTACTGAGTGAAGAAGGGGCGAAATACAAAAGCACAAAAATATGGAGGTAGCCATATTTTGAAACTTTGATTGCAAAAAAGGATGTTTTCTGAGCATTTTGAAACCTTAATTGCAAAAAAGCAGAAAGGTGGGCAAGGCAGATACCTGATCCTAAAACAAGGATGAAAAAGCGAGTAACTGAAAAAAATCAGCTGATAAATAAATTCCTTATTTATTGCTTTTATCCACGTTCTCCTTATGGAGTAGCAAAACAGTATGCGTTCTGGATCGTGAAAAACTACCGTGAAGCATACGACCTCTTTGCATGTAATGGGATATTGTTTAACCATGAATCACCACGGAGGGGCGAGACATTTGTTACAAGGAAAATTACACGAGGATTAGCAAATATAATTGCTAAGAAAGAGAAGAAAATATATCTTGGCAACATAGAAGCAAAAAGAGACTGGGGATATGCTCCTGAATTTGTTGAGGCAATGTGGCTTATGCTTCAGCAAGATGAGCCGGATGATTTTGTCATTGGTACAGGAGAGACTCATTCAGTAAAAGAATTTTTAGAAGAAGCATTTGCTTACCTCGATTTAGATTGGAAAGAGTATATTGAAATTGATCCTATATATTTTCGTCCAACAGAAGTCGAAAACTTAAAGGCAGATTTCTCTAAAGCTAAGAACATATTAAATTGGTCTCCAAAGATTTCATTTAAAGACCTGGTTAAGATAATGGTTGATTTTGATTTAGAACTTGTAGGACTTCCTTCACCTGGAGAGGGCAAAAGAATCCTTCAAAAAAATGGATTGGACTGGCGAGCCTAAGTAGGTAAAGATGGATTTAAGTAATAAAAGAATTACAGTAACTGGAGGGAAGGGATTCCTTGGGACGCATCTTATTAGAAAGCTCAGGGAAGAAAGAAAATGTCAGAATGTATTTATTGCTGATTTACCTGAATATGATTTAAAAACATTAGATGGAATCAATAAAATGTTCGATGATCAAAATCCAGATATAATCATCCATCTAGCCGCTGTTGTCGGAGGAATTGGTGCAAATAAAGAAAATCCAGGCCAATTTTTCTATGACAATGCCATAATGGGTATTCAACTTATGCATGAGGCATATCTCAGAAATATAGAGAAATTTGTTGCACTTGGGACAATCTGCTGCTATCCAAAATATACACACGTACCCTTTAAAGAAGAAAACCTCTGGAATGGCTATCCAGAGGAAACAAATGCCCCCTATGGTCTTGCAAAAAAGATGCTTCTTGTTCAGTCTCAAGCCTACAGACAGCAGTATGGATTTAACTCTATATTTTTAATGCCAGTAAATCTTTATGGTCCAGGAGATAATTTCGATCCTAAGTCATCACACGTTATCCCTGCTTTAATAAAGAAGATTGTAGATGCCATAGGCGGAAAAGAAGTTGTTCATAGAAGGATGCAGATGATAAATCAACCTAAAAAACGAGATAAACTAAATAAACTTGATAAACCAATTGTAGTCTGGGGGACAGGCAATGCTTCAAGAGAATTCCTTTATGTAGAGGATGCAGCAGAAGCAATAATACTTGCCACTGAAAAATATAATAAACCTGATCCTGTAAATATTGGGGCAGGGTTTGAGATAAAAATTAAGGATTTAGTGAAATTGATTGCCAAACTCATAGGATTTAAGGGAAAAATAGTCTGGGATACAACAAAGCCAGATGGTCAACCGAGAAGGATGCTTGATACCTCAAGAGCAGAGGAAGAATTTGGGTTTAAAGCAAAGACAGATTTTGAGAAAGGGTTGATAAGGACAGTTGAGTGGTATATAAGAAGCAATTGAATAAAAAATTTAAAAATATTTTGATATTAAAAACGGTTCTGAGGACTTCGAAATACCAATAAGTTCGAGATGATATTTAAGAAATAAGGAAAGATCTTAGTACTCATTAAAGACTAAATAACATGGTTAACACAATGACTTAACAGGAACTGATGCAACAAATAGCAATGTTTGTTGCAGAGTTTTACAATGTTAAATATAAAGACAGGAAATTTATCCAAGGTGAGACCCCAATAAATTATGCTGGCAGGGTATTTGACGAAAAAGAGATTCAGGCCGCAGTCGAAGCCTTGCTTGACTTCTGGCTGACCAAAGGGCGCTTTGCCCGGCAATTACAATCCGAACTTGCCGCCATGATTGGAGTGAAGTATGCCCGGCTGGTCAACTCCGGCACATCCGCCAATCTTATGGCCCTTTCGGCTCTGACCTCGCATTTATTGAAAGACCGCAGATTAAAACCCGGCGATGAAGTTATAACCGTTGCAGCGGGTTTTCTGATAACAGTAAACCCCATAATTCAGAACAGCCTTGTGTCGGTCCTTGTGGATAAGGAAATGAAGACCATCTTCATCGGCACATTTCTGGAAATCGGCAGCGAGCGAGACCTTTGCATAACCCTGTAAAGCTCATGGAATATGATTCTTCGATTCTCCTGCCCGCACACAGACAGGCATTTTACATACCACTGAATGCGGTAGGGTGTAAAACATGATCCTACGAGCTTGTGATTTTCGGCTAATAATATCGTAGGGTGGTATTTTATATGCCACCGTTTACTTGATTCGCGGGCGTATTCATATTTTTCAGTTTTGCAAAGCTCTCCGAGCAGACAGAATATACAACGAATATTATCGGCAAATTTATGAGGACAAAATAAAGACAGTTATCTTCTGTGGCGGAATTGGCGCCCGCATACCCGCCAGGAAATTGATTTGAAACTGCAAGGGAATTGGGATAGTGTGGCATAACGCAGTTAGACAGTACGCCCCCCATTTCGTCAGGAGGGTCAGCTGAGGGCTTTGTTTATCATGTGCCCAACGGTGTAAAGTGCAGAGCGGGAGGGCGCAATCTAAAATGTGTCAAGAGTGTAGCCTTGACCCCTATGCTCTTCTATAATTATTCAATTCACTTATTTGTAGACGTCCCGCATGTCCGCAATTTGTAGGACCATAGCAAATGAAAACTATGATGGGTGGCACAACAACCCAATTTAAGAAGCAGCTTCCGCGCAACGCATTGATGAAGGTGCTCTCTTTTATCAGTGCGCTGGTTGTTGGTTTATGGCTGGTACCCTACCTCGTGAAACAAATGGGGACTGCTGCCTATGGGCTGGTGCCGCTGGCTGGGTTGCTTACACAATATGTCGGGATTATCAGTAATTGCCTGGCACAATCAGTCACACGCTTTCTAACCATTGAATTGCAGAAGGATGGTGGGAGGCCTAACGTTGTATTCAATTCAGCTATAGCTCTTTTTACAGCCCTGGCTGTTATCCAGGTCCCGCTCTTTTTATTGGCTATTGTCTACATGCAGAAGATCTTCTCGATTCCCGAGGATTTACTCTCTGACGTTACCATCCTGTTGTCTTGTAGTGCTGTCAGCTATCTTTTCACCTTGATTGGCGGCGTGTTTCAGGTCTCCACTTTTTCACAAAACCGTGTAGACATTGATGAAGGCATCAATCTAACGCGCATCGTTGCGCGCATCATCCTGATTGTTGTTGCCTTCAGTCTACTCGGTCCGGCCCTGCGTTACATAGGCTACATTGATCTTATGCTGACGGTTTTCATTCTTTGTGCAAAAGTATACTATTGGCGGAAGCTAACCCCAGAACTTCAATTATCTTTATCCGATATTGATTTTAGACGTCTGCGCCCGATACTTGGCATGTCCGGTTGGATACTAATCAATTATTTGGGAGCTCTACTCTACCTGCGAACGGATATTTGGATAGCAAACAGATTCATCTCGGCTGAAGCTGCCGGTCAATATGCTGCCTTGCTTCAGTGGGGCACTCTTATCCGTAGTACGGCTGGTACACTCGGATTTCTGACTGCTCCCATGGTGCTTATTTATTATTCACGGAACGAAATGGTACAAGTAGCCAATTTATCAAGACTTTCCATTAAGCTGCTCACAGGGCTACTGGCTATTCCGGTTGCACTTATTGCGGTATTCAGTCCCCAATTGCTACGAATCTGGCTTGGCACTGAATTTGAGCATCTTTGGCCGATCCTTGCCATTATGGTTTCTCATCTTTTTATTAATGCTGGTGTCACCCCCGCTTTCCAGTTGCAAACGGCTACCAATCATGTAAAAGTTCCGGCGCTCGTCACATTCGGTATGGGGGTTATAAATGCCGCCTTAGTACTTGTCGTAGTGATAATATTTGATGGTGGGCTGATGGGCATAGCCATTGTGGGAGCAGTTATCTTAACCCTGAAGAATGCCATCTTTACTCCATGGTATGCCGCCCGTATAACCAGGACTCCGAAAAGCAGTTTCTTCAAACCACTAATTGCGGGGCTGCTCATGGTGGGATTTGTGACTGCATTAGGTTTGTTGATTCAACAATTCTGGCAGTCCGGCTCTGTTGTTGGTTTGGCTATGCGATGCATTTTAATCACTATTCTTTCGCTTGGTGTTTTCTGGTTGCTTGCTCTCAGGCAAGATGAACGAAAACATTTGATTGACCTTATGCCAGGGCGAATAAGGACTTTTGCTTACCGTTTATGTCAAAACACATAGATAAATCAATTAGTCCCCGAATATTTGCGGAAGTTGTTGATCCCGGATACTGTTGCGGTTGCGGTGTTTGCGCAGGGCTTTGTCCGAAGGACTGTCTCAAAATGTTTTTCAACCGCTATGGGGAATATAACCCCGTGATGGCAGGTGATTGCGTGGCGTGCGGTATTTGCGAAAAAGTTTGTCCTTTTCTCAACAGCAATGCTAATGAAGACACCATTGCCTCTGAATGCTTCAGCGGAATCCAAGGAATAAAACACCGACCTGAAACCGGCTACTATCTGAACAGCTATGGTGGCTATGCGCCAGACCCGGGAATGCGCTGGGACGGCGCATCCGGCGGTATGCTTACCCGAACGCTTTGCAAATTACTCGAACTTGATATTGTCGATCATGTTATTACTGTATCGCCCAATCCCGATCCTGAGAAGTTATTCCACTATGTTATTGTCTCAAAACCTGATGATGTCAAAAGGTGCGCCAAGTCCGCCTATTATCCGGTCGAAATATCGGAAGCACTCCGATATGTGCAGCAAAATAAAGGCAGATATGCCGTAGTGGGTTTGCCCTGCGTTTGCAAGGCCATCCGTCTTGCGCAAAAAAAATCAAAGAAGCTTCGTGACAGAATACATGTGATTCTTGGGCTTGTGTGCGGTAAGCAGCAGTCGAAATACTACACGCAGCGGGTTTGCCGTATGGCAGGCATGACAGAATCGCCCGTTTCCGTCTGTTTTCGCAACAAACGAGAGGGTGATCCTGCAACCAATCTTATTTTCTCAGCATTTTCAAATGATGGCACTAAGTTCGAAATCCAATGTATAGAAGGCGTTTCTAAACTATGGGCCGATGGCTGGTACACCTTAAAATCTTGCTATTGGTGTGATGACTTATTCGCAGAGTGTGCGGATGCCACATTCATGGATGCGTGGTTGCCGGAGTACTCCAGCGATTCAAAAGGAACAAGTCTGGTGATTACACGGAGGCCGGAGATAGTGTTGCAGGAAGATACCTTGCATGCAATTTCCATTGATCAAATTATCCGTAGTCAACAGGGCGTTTTGTTTGCGAAGCGGAAAGGTTTGGCTGCCATCCTGCTTCTGAATCGACTGTTTTCAAAAAGAACTCTGAAAAAAAGAAATTTCCTAAACAGTCGAGTCCAATGGTCAAGAAAAGTGATTCTCCACCTTAATCAATATATCATTTCACGTTTGGTACGCTCTAACATGCACGAAGGAACACTGACACTAAACAGAAAAACCGCACTCTATTTCAAGGGTGCACCGTTTTTCGCGCTAAAATTCATATTGACCTTAACAGGCAGGATAACAGGGAAATTAAAAGCTATTATAAACGGATGAGACAAAATCATCTTGAATTGGTAGGTAAAAAGATGACAAGAAACCTCTTGGCCCCAAGAACATGAAGGATTAGTGCGGGAGTAATAAATCACATTATGGCAAGAATTCATATACTGGACAATGGGAACCCATTCAACAATGGCGTGATGGCAATGGCATTAGGGACGGGTTGATTCGCATTTGTGGATGTGACCATTCGGTTACTGTTTTGCTCAACACACCATCAATTTTTATTTCCTCAGCCCATCGATTGTAAATGTCAAGTATTTTTATGCCTCTACCCCGAATGAACAGAAAGATATAAAAGGTATTGTATCAAAACAATTAAACGAAACATTAAAAGACCTCCAAACCGATTATTTGGATTTGTTGCTAATACATTGGCCTCATCCCGATTACTTTGTAGAAGTTTGGAAAGCCCTTGAGGATGGATACCGTGCCGGGAAACTGCGTTCTATAGGCGTATCCAATTGTCGCGAGCGGCATTTAAAGAAACTCATCGAGGCAGGCACAATATGTCCCATGGTCAACCAATTTGAACTTCATCCGCTGAATACAAGAAAAGAATTGATTGCTTATTGTCAGCAACTTGGTATTCAGGTAGAAGCATACAGCCCATTGCTGCCAGCGGTGCATCGAAAGCTGGAAAGCCCCATTCTTAAATCGCTATCTCTGAAGTATAACAAGTCCATACCACAGATCATTCTTCGCTGGGATATTCAACAGGGTGTAATTCCGATTCCCAAGTCCGGAAATCCGCAGCGGTTGCAACAGAATATCGACATTTTTGATTTTGAATTGACCGATGACGATATGAAAGGAATCGATTTAATAAATGAGAACTACAAAGGTATAGTAGAGTCTACGTATTGTCCCGGTTATTAATACGAAAGAAAATTATGAGAAAAATATTAAAAAAAATTATAATACAGGGTTTTTGTGTCCTTATTGTGGCCGGCGTGGTGTATCTACTTGTGGGATCACTCATTATAAGCGGTATTGTAGCTTTCACTCTGCTGTTTTTGGTGATGATTAAACCGGTTATTCTGGTACTGAATAAATTGGTTCAACACACAAATTGGTATAAGAATCAACTTGCCAATGGCTTAAAGTTTCGCAAACAAATATTGTCCGATTTAGACATCTGCAACTTAGGAAGTAATTCCGGGAAGTTTTCTTTCTCTTATGAAGGAACAGGAGTGAAAGGTGAAAACTGGGCAGTGGGACCTCAAACTCTATCTTATGATTTTCGTGTGTTAAAGAACTATTTCAGTTATTTGAGAGAGGGAGCTACCGTATTAATTCCCATTTGTCCGTTTAGTGGTTGCGTAAAAGAATATGAAGGCGATGTAGTTAACTATAAGTACTACTCCTTTTTACATCCTATTTTAATCTTGAATTATTCAAATAGTACGAAAGAAAAGGTGATGCGATTTGTGAATACCCCTTTTCAATCTTCACCCCTGACCGCTATTAAACGGCTTATAAAAGATGTACCGGCTGCTAACGACATATTGCTGAGCCCTAACTCAATGGATGTAGAAAGTTTTGAGAAGGATGCCAATAAATATTTGGAAAAATGGAAACTGGAATTCTTCATTTCGGATTTGAACGCTCAGGTTTCAGAACGAAATCGTGACTGCATTGCATACAACACCAACTTACTGACCGAAATGATTTCCTTCTGTTTGGAACGCAACCTGAAACCTGTGTTTGTCCTCCCGCCGACTACTAAAGCATTGAGCTCAAAACTTTCAGAAAGATTTCGTGAATCATACATTTATTCGTTTATCCGCAATGCCAACACACATCAAACTCCTTTTCTGAACTACCTGGATGATGCTCGTTTTTCTGATAATGAGTTATTCTTGAATTCGTTATTCTTAAATGCCAAAGGGAGAAAAGTATTTACAACTGTGGTGCTGAACGATTTAGGATTGCTATGACAAATGAATTTAGCAAAGAAACTTAAACAATATATTTTATGAAAATAGGTATCATAACCTTCTACTGGGCGTCCACTTCGATCGGCGCGCGCTACAAATTCTAAGACTTAACAAGCCTTACTGATGGCATATTATCCTTTGCACTTCTTGCTTGTCGGTAACGGCCCCTTTGCCAACCGCGGATGTGAGGCAATAGTCCGGGGCACGATAGCGATTCTACGCTGCGAATTTGGCTCTAGCATTCGCTTAACCGTGGCATCCTTCGGGTCACCGGCAATAATCGCGAATCAGGCGGCGGCAGAAAACGACCCTGCAATAACCCACGTGTCGCTGTCGTATTTCCTCAAACGCTGGAGTCCCATATGGTGGGCCCGCAAGATAGACCAATATCTGCACACCAATATGGGGGTTGAATTCCGCCCTCTCGACCGTCCCGCCAAGACGGCCTATGTTGCTCTTCAAGTGGGCGGAGATAACTACACCCTTGACTATGGCATTCCACCATATATACACATGGCCATCGATCGGTTTCTTTGGCACGCTCATGTTCCACTATGTCTCTGGGGAGCATCGGTCGGTCCCTTTAGTGCTAAGCCTGCCATCGAACGACGCATGTTCCGCCACCTGAGGCGGATGGACGCTATCCTAGTGCGCGAAACAATCAGCTATGGTTACCTGCGTGATCACGGGCTTACAAGATTGCATCGAGTTGCCGATCCTGCATTCGCCATGGACCCCGCACCGCCAGCAGGTGTAAACGCACATGTTACCATCCCAAATGGGGCAATTGGCATTAACCTTAGCCCCCTGATGGCCAGCTACATTACTGGCGGAAACATGATGACTTGGGAACGCCTGTGTGCCGACATCATCAGGTCTGTCGCCGACGCCACTCGCCGGCCTATTGTGTTGGTTCCTCATGTCACGGTGCCGAATGGCGATGACCACAGCTTCTTGGTTCGTGTCGCCAACTTATTTCCTGCGGGTGCTGCCCCTGTTGTACTACCGCGAGATTTATCAGCAGCTGAACTGAAGTACCTAATCTCGCGGTGCGTCGTGTTTGCAGGTGCCAGGACGCATTCAACAATTGCCGGGTTATCAAGCTTGGTGCCCACACTCAGTTTCGCGTACAGTATCAAAGCTTACGGTCTAAACCAAGATATCTACGGAAGCCAGGAGTTTTGCTTGAAGCCCGGCGAACTGACACCGTCTGTTGTAACGGAGCGTCTAGTTTTTATGCTGGCGAATTGTGAGCCGATCCGTGCCCGCCTGGCGGACCGCATTCCGGATATCATCGCAGATGCCTATAAGGCTGGCCCAGTGCTCCGAGAGACTCTGGAAGCTAGGGGTTACCGGGCAGAGAAGGATGACCCAGCCTTGTAACCATCTTCGTCGTGATCTCCCCTCAACAACAAGACAAGGGAAAAAGCAATAAAACAACCAATTCCCCAAACTAACTGGCTCGAAAGCGGGCGGAAGTCGTTTGCCTGCGACCGCAAAGAAGTGTTCGGGGATTTTTCGGATCCTCACTATACGATACTGTATCATAACCGTCTGCACCGTGTGGTAGATCTGGTGATGAGATATACAAGGCCGGGGGGCAAGATACTGGATTTGGCAGCAGCACAAGGCAATTACACTCTGACGCTTGCCGAACACAGCTACGACGTTACCTGGAACGATATCAGGGCAGAGCTTGCCGATTATATTAAATTGAAATACGAATGCGGTACTGTTGCATATATGGCCGGCAACGCCTTCGAGATGGATGTTCTCGAATGCTTTGATGTGGACTTTGCGCTCGAGATCATTGAGCATGTGGCACATTGAGGTGGACCCCATCCCGGTCGATAGGGGAGGTCGTGAGGATAATCAAAAGCAACAGCGGGCGGGGTTGTTTCGCGAGTTCCCGGGATTGAAGAAGAGGTTGTGGGGGGCGAGGAGATAAGGGAAGATGGATATTTCGTCCGGACGGTCGGAGACCGGATCTATCGGGACATTATAGTCAAGACATCGAGCACCATCGCGACCTCGAGCAAGGGCCTGCGCAGCTTGCTTTGAAGCTGCGCTCTTAATGCCCCGCGGCTTGCCAGAGGGATGGTTTACTTGAGATGATGCGTAGTAGTTTATAAAGCCATCCCCAACGTAAGAGACTTGGGAAAAAAATGAAGCAGAGGATATATAAAACTCCTCGCGTCCTTATTAAGCAATTTTTTGTTTATTATCTCCTCACTCTTTTGCCTGTTCTATTTCTCTGTTATGTGACCTGTCATTATGAACATGCCGAGAGCCTTTTGCCATTGTTTTTCGTCGAGTGGACGCTAGTTGTTGCTGTCTTTTTTTCCCTCTGTCCATGGCTTGGGAAAAAGGGCGTGCTTTTCGCCACCGTGGTGTTTTTGCTTTCCTTTTGTGTTTCTGCAATAGTCGTGCGCGAATCGATTGTAACTTATGGGGCGATATGGATTGGACTCGACGATTTAGACTATTTGAATCAAGCTGCAAACGTTGTGCATTCTTTGCATCACTCTGGCTGGGATCTGTATGAAACTTGGACTGAGCTTGTGTCTATTGGGAGCGGCGCATGGACACTTTCCGGATGGCCATTTCTTCTTGGATTGGTTAGTTCGTTTGTTACGTCTACGGCACCATTAGAACTACTTCACGCTGTTGCATTAAGCCTAAACGCGACGTTTCTCACAATAGTTATGGCACTCGTCTACTATATTCTAAATCAACGTTCAAGGCGATCCCCGCGAATGGTCTTATTTTGTTTTATACTCTTGATTGGAGATCCTGTTATATATACTGGCAGGTGTTTAAAAGAGTCTCTGTTGCAGCTAGTTTTAATGTTAGCGTTTGTTGTCTGCTGGAAGTTGCCCGATCGTAAGCGAGTGCTGTGGGGGATTGTTTTCGGGTTCAGCGCGTTTGGAATAGCGACTACACGTGTGGCTTACGTTCCTTTGATACTAGCTGTTTTGTATTGGAGGGCATTAGAGAGAATCCGCATCGGCCCAACTCTGAGAGTTGTGCTGGGTATTGTCATCCTTGCTTTATCGGCGAGATTTCTTCTTCAATATGAAATCAGGAATGTCGAGGTCGCGACGTTTTTAAAGGGCACCCTAGAAGCAGAAACGGGACTCGCCTTGTCCGTTTACAAGATCCCGCTGGTCGGTCGCTTACTCTACTACTTGATTGTTCCGGTGCCGTCCTTTCCCTGGCAGATATTCGCCAGTACGTCCTTTGTTACCATGATGATACGGAGCATCGGATCGGTAGCCTGGTTCTTCGCCACATGCTACGTGCTGTATGGAATCACAAGGAACCGGAAATTGCTGAAGGACGGGCTTTTTTTTGCAGCATCGTTCATGTTCCTCGGACTTTTCATTGCCGGAGCTCTTAGTGGCGCTGATTGGCGATACAAGCAGTCGACGAACTTCTACCTTGCAATGATGCTTTTTATAACATGGTATGACAGCCGGAAGTTACGGCAAGCGATGGGAGTACCAAAAGGTCCCTATGCTGTCTAAAGAATCGGGAGAGGGTCATGTGGCCCTGCCTGAGTCAACATCTATTGTCGAGGGCAGCGCGTGAATATCTTGCATATCAGTAACACCGATCTCGTGGGTGGACGGTTTACCGGTTACTATATGCAGCAATCGCTGGACAAGTCTTATAATGTGGAAATGGCGGTATGGAATAGGACAATGCAAAACGATCATGTACACCCAATGCCCCCTGGGAATCCCATATTGCGCTTTTTTGCTAAGACGGCCATGATGTTTGATAGCAGAGTAGGTTTGGAGGGGCTTACTGGATCTAGTGGTTGGATTTTGCCGCCACGTGATTACTTTAAACGGGCAGATATTGTCCACCTGCATTTGATTCACAATAACGCCAATTTTAGTGTTTTGTCATTGCCCATGCTGAGCCGCCTAAAGCCTGTTGTTTGGACGATCCACGATCCGTGGGCAATGACGGGAGGGTGCGAACATTCTTTCGAGTGTGACCGCTGGCTGACCGGCTGTGCGCCCCGGTGTCCCCATCCAAGACGTAGATCGCTTTTTCAGCATTACATGCCCTATCTGAATTGGAGAATAAAAAAATGGGTTTATCAGCGCGCAGATATGACATTGATCGTCGCATCTCAATGGATGCAAGATCGCGTTGAGAGAAGCCCATTGTTGCGTCATCTACCTTGTCATCATATTCCTTTCGGCATTGACCTGGAGGTCTTTAAGCCAAAATCCAAAATAGAGTGCCGCAGGAAACTGGGTATTGCTTCAGATAAGAAAGTCATCGCATTCCGGGATGTCGGACTGGACTCTGACCGGTTCAAAGGCATGCGTTGGTTGATGGCGGCTCTAAAGATATACGAGCCACAAGAACCGACCTGCTTGCTGATATTTGAAGACGGTGAGGGTTTTAAGATTTTGTCGCCAAAGTATAGTGTTACTACACCGGGCTGGGTTGATGGTGAGGATCTTGTCGTTGCCTTATCTGCGGCAGATGTGTTTCTGATGCCCTCGATTCAAGAAGCTTTTGGGCTTATGGCTGTGGAGGCAATGGCCTGTGGTACACCCGTAATTGTTTTCGAGGGAACATCGTTGCCCGACGTGATTAGATCTCCTCGGGGCGGGCTGGCCGTACCCGCAATGGACAGCGTGGCATTAGCGGGGGCAATTAAGCGATTGTTGGATGATGATGATCTGCGGAGTGAATTAGGCGGGCAAGCACGTCAGATTGCTGAACGTGAATATGCGTTTCCGCTGTATGTCCAACGACACATAAGTCTATATGAAGAAGTGATTGAGCATCATCATAACGGTGATCGGGGATAGCGATGAGAATCTTGATTTTAGGCGGTGAAGGGATGTTGGGGCACAAGGTTTACCAAGTGCTCAACCAGCGTTTTGAAACATACGCTACTTTTCAGGATAACAGGGTCTTGTGGACCAAGTTACCCATATACGAAAAAGTAGATCGTAGATGTGTGTTGAGCAACGTCAACGCGCTAGATTTTGATAGCGTGGTGCGGGCAATAGCCCAGGTCAAACCGGGTGTGGTGATAAACTGCATTGGGATCATCAAGCAACTTAAAGAAGCCGGTGACCCGATCATAAGCCTGACTTTGAACTCGCTTTTTCCGCATCGCTTGGCTGACTTGTGCGCTGCTGCAGGGTCCCGCCTCTTCCACATTAGCACAGACTGCGTCTTTAGCGGGCGGAAGGGCAATTACAGTGAAGATGATGTGCCAGACGCCGAGGACTTGTACGGCCGAACCAAGTTGCTAGGTGAAGTCGTCCGTCCAAACTGCTTGACAATCCGTACTTCGATCTTTGGGCGGGATTTTTTCAAGCAGAGTGCTTTCCTGGAATGGTTCCTGAGCAACCGTGGCGGAAAAGTCAAAGGTTACAAAAATGCAATTTACACAGGGTTTCCCACCCAGGTATTGGCGCGGATCATGGGAGACATTATTGCAGATCATCCAGATTTATCCGGTTTGTTCCAAGTCGCTAGCCGACCGATCAGTAAGTACGCGTTGTTGGTCAAGCTGCGAGAGGCTATGGGATTGGACATAGAGATTGAGTCTTACGATGACCTTCCATGTGACCGTAGCCTGAGCGCGGCACGATTTGTGGCCGCTACTGGTTACCAAATTCCCAGATGGGACCAGATGCTAGCTGAGCTGGCTGCCGATCCGACGCGATATGATGAATGGAGAAAACAATATGCAATTGCTTGAAGGTAAACGTCTTTTGGTCACCGGCGGCACCGGGTCGCTGGGCAAGGTGCTGGTGCGCCGTCTTTTGTCTGGCGAGCTGGGACAGCCTCGCACTATCGTCGTGTTTTCGCGCGATGAGGCTAAGCAACATGCGATGCGCGTCGAGTATATGAATCGGCGGGTGGTTACGGATGAGGTCATCTACCACAATTTTGAACGGCTACTGGATTTTCGGATCGGTGACGTACGAGATATTCATAGTGTCACCAGTGCTGTGCGCAATGCTGACGTGGTATTTAATGCCGCGGCTCTCAAGCAAGTGCCTACGTGCGAATATTTTCCTTTCGAAGCTGTGCAGACCAATGTCGGGGGGCCGGAAAATATCGTGCGGGCGATTCGGGAACACCATCTGCCAGTGCAGACGGTCGTGGCGGTATCGACCGACAAGGCCTGCAAACCAGTCAACGTTATGGGAATGACAAAAGCGATTCAAGAAAGGGTCTTTATCCGCGCAAACTTGGATTGTCCAGAAACCCGCTTTATCTGCGTGCGTTATGGAAATGTGTTGGCCTCGCGCGGTTCGGTGATACCTCTTTTTCGCGAGCAGATACGGAACGGCGGCCCGGTGACAATAACAACACCTGATATGACGCGCTTCTTGTTGAGTCTTGAACAGGCCGTGGATACGATCTTTGCTGCCCTGCGTGGAGCCAAGCGCGGAGATACTTATGTTCCTCGCGTGCCTTCTGCTAGAATGACTGACATCGCGGCAATATTGATCGGCGATTTGCCGATCAAGACAATCATGACCGGCATTCGACCGGGCGAAAAATTGCACGAGATCTTGGTCTCGGAAGAAGAAGCGCATCGCACTACGACAAGAGATGACTATTATGTGATCTTGCCGATCCTGCCTGAATTGCGCAATGAGGAGGGGGACAGTCAATGGTTGGGAAATGAGTACAGTTCTGCAGACAATCTCATGTCTTTGGAACAAGTACGCGAACTCTTGCGTCGCCATGGTCTTTTATCACCGGACCAAACTGCGCTGGAAGGAGAATTGCTGCGATGAAGGTCTTAACGGTGCTGGGCACGCGTCCTGAGATTATCCGGTTAAGCTTGATCATTCCTCGTCTCGATCAATTGTGTCAACACGTGTTGGTGCATACCGGACAGAACTTTGACCCTCGATTGAACGAGATTTTTTTTAAAGAATTAAGGTTGCGCACGCCAGATCATTTCTTAGGAGTGCGCTGCGATACTTTTGGCGAGCAGATCGGCGGCATCCTAGCTGAAAGCGAGAAAGTGATTCAGGCAGAGCACCCTGACCGGTTGCTGATACTGGGCGATACCAACAGCGGCCTAGCTGCCCTGGTCGCCAAGCGAATGGGCATTCCGGTTTACCACATGGAAGCGGGCAACCGCTGTTACGATGATCGGGTGCCGGAGGAAGTCAATCGACGCATCATTGACCATTCCAGCGATGTGCTCATGCCTTATACTGAGCGCAGCCGTCAGAATCTCTTGCGCGAGGGTATTCCTGGTGAGCGCATTTATGTGACTGGCAATCCCATCTATGAGGTCATTCAACACTATGATCCTCAAATCTGCCAGACCACTGTCTTGGCTGACCTGGTACTGCAAGCCGGGCGCTATTTCCTTGTCACTATGCATCGCGCTGAGAATGTGGATATTGAAGATCGCTTACGAGGGCTGATCACAGCCTTGAATCAAGTGCAACGCGAGTATCAAGTACCGGTTATCGTAAGTACGCATCCCCGCACACGCGCGCAAATGGAAGCATTCGGCGTAGAATTGGAGAATGATCAAATTCGGTTCATGTCCCCATTCGGTTTTTTTGAATTTATCTCCCTGGAGCGCAATGCGCTGTGTGTGTTGAGCGACAGCGGCACGGTGCAGGAAGAGAGCGCCATTTTTGGCGTGCCCAATGTTACCATCCGCGATGTGACAGAGCGGCCTGAGACAATCGAGTGTGGTAGCAACATACTCAGTGGAGCGAAAGCAGAGAAAATCTTGAGTTGTGTGCGCGCAGTCTTGGCGCTGAAGGGCAAATGGAGTCCGCCTCGCGAATATGTGGCGTCGAATGTGAACGAGACAGTGATCAAAATCGTCTTGGGTTTCCTCTATCGGTAGTCCTATGTCTCCAGTTGTCAGCGTCATCATCCCTGTCTATAACGGCACAGACTATCTGCGCGAAGCAATTGATAGCGTTTTGGCGCAGACGTTCACCGACTATAAGTTGCTGGTCATAGATATTGTAGATCAGTAGTGTCCCAACGTTGAAAACAAAAAATCCTCCATTACGCACATAATGAATAAAATAAAGAACATTTCAACCGTAATCGATTTGAACGCGTTTTTGTATAATCGGTGCTCTTTCGTACTCCAAGGAGCGACCGATGAACATCCCGTCTACCGTCTTCGCCTAGATCATGGCCTTTCTGTCGATGCACGAAATTCGAAAATGCGTGCGGCATTATCAAGGAGACTACAAGGTCAAGAGATTTTCTTGTCTCGATCAATTCCTCTGTCTGGCCTTTGCCCAGTTGACCTACAGGGAAAGTCTCCGCGATATCGTATCCTGCTTGCGAACGATGAAAAATCGGCTCTATCACATGGGCATCCGTAGCCATGTCTCCCGCAACAACTTGGCTCATGCCAACGAGATGCGCGACTGGAGGATCTATGCCGACTTCGCTCACGTCCTCATCGCCGAGGCGCGGACGCTCTATCGCGACGAGGACATCGGACTGGATCTTCAAAATACGGTCTACGCCTTCGATTCGACCACGCTCGATCTGTGCCTGTCGCTTTTTCCTTGGGCTTTTTTTCGAAAAAGGAAAGGGGCCATCAAACTCCATACCCTTCTCGACTTGAGAGGCGCCATCCCTACCTTTATCCATATAACAGAAGGGAAAACGCACGATGTTCGAATCCTCGACGTTCTCCCGCTCGAGCCGGGTTCTTTCTACATCCTGGACCGAGGATATTTGGACTACTCCAGGCTCTATACTCTTCATCAAGGCCGGACATTCTTCGTCACCCGAGCCAAATCGAATCTTCAATCGCGAAGATTCCGCTCGCGAGCCGTCGATAAAACCATGGACTTGACCTCGGACTAGACGATCGTCCTGACCGGTCCCAAATCCAAGACCGAGTATCCCGAGCCGCTTCGTCGGGTGCGGTTCTACGATCGGGAAAACGATCGTCACTTGATCTTCCTGACGAATAACTTTCTTCTGCCCGCTTTGACGATCGCCAAACTCTACAAGCTCCGCTGGCAAGTGGAACTGTTCTTCCGCTGGATCAAACAAAACCTGCGGATCAAATCGTTTTACGGGACATCGGAGAACGCGGTACGAACGCAGATCTGGGTGGCCATCGCGATTTACGCCCTCGTCGCGATCATCAGGAAAAGGATGGACCTGAAGCCCTCAATCTACAATATTTTGCAGATTTTGAGCGTGACCGCATTTGAGAAAGTCCCATTGAATCAACTGCTTACCGAAACAGACGATCATGATTCGATGGTCGTCGATTGTAACCAGTTAGTTTTGTTCAACTTATAATGGGACACGCGTGATTGTGGATGTTGAATAATTCATCAAATCCGCATTGAAATAACAAGAAGAAAAAGCCTTGCCATCAACCAAAAATCAGAGATAAAGATGAAAACCACATCGCCCCTTTTTACAGTGATTATACCGTGCAAGGATCGGGCGAATTATCTGCAACACACGTTGCGAACTTGCATAATACAAAATTATGAACCATTAGAAGTCCTCGTGTCGGATGATGGCAGCGCAGATAACACACGAGAGGTTGTTGAGGAAGCTTCGCGCCGTGATTCTCGTATTCGTTATATCTCACCGGGCGCGGGCGTTGGAATGCGAGAGAATTTTGAATATGCCCTACGGCAGGTCAAGCCTGGATTTGTTATTGCTCTGGGTGGAGATGATGGGTTGTTGCCTGACGGGATAAAAGGGATGTGTGAAGTCTTGCGTGATACCGGCATGGAATTGCTGGCCTGGCCGGCACCTGTGTACTCCTATCCTAATGTCCGTGTATCAAAAGGACAATTAGCTATCAGTCATCGAAAGGATTCAAAAATCATTGACTCTCATCGCTTTTTATGCCGACAAGCAAAGAATCTTTATTATATAAGTGATGTTGAATCTCCAATGTTTTATGTCAAAGGAGTTGCATCCACTAAGATAATTGACAGAGTTCGCAATCGCTCTCCAGAAGGACGATTTTATTCCTGCCCGACTCCAGATGGCTACTCGGGAATTGTATTGGCTGGCGAGGTCGTTCTCTATGCCTTTTCTGGGAAACCATTTTCAATCTTTGGTCGCTCGCCCGCTTCTCAGGGGATTGCCTATTTGTTGAATGATGATAAAGCTAAGAAATCATCCGAGATATTCTTTCAAAATCTATCATCAAAAACAATACATTTTGAATTGGCATCGCAGCCGTATTCACCGTTGATTACGATAATGACCGTTGATTATTTACTCACGGCGAGGGATTTGCCGGGCTGGCCCGGCCGTTTCCCGCCCATAAATTATCGACAAGTATTATTAAATGGAATAAAAGAATTAGCGCATGGGTTGTATGGAGATGAGAGAATCGGCCGGGAATTAGGGATTTTGAATCAGATTGCAGAGAAACATGGGTTAGGCGATTTTTTCCGTGATAAAGTCCGTCAAACAAAGCGTTGCCGTAAGAAGTCTTATTTTGAAGGATGCGGCATTAATGCAAGTGCATTCTTTTTGGATGCAAACTCATACAATCTTCACAATATATTCGATGCTGCATATGCAGCGCAAAATATTTATCAAGTATATTCTGATATGAATCTATCATTCTTAGTTAAAATGGTTGCCCGATCTTTCGTGTATAAGTTTCGCACCAAAGGCAAGGGAAACCCTTTTCCTCATGAGTCAGAATGGAGAAAGATCAATCCATTAAAAGATTAGAGGGTTTCCATCACAACATCGTGAACTCTTTAAAAAATCGCCTACACTTCTTCCGAAGAGTATCGGAAGGAGCAGTGGGGTGGACCCCATATACCGGTATTGCTTATCCAGGAACTAGCGCAAACGTTAAAGAGAAAGGGTCACATGAAGAGCCAAAGGCCCACCGCCATCATCATCATCTGCATCATCGGTTTTTTCGCATTCGGGCTGGGTGAGTTTTCAGTCCCAATGCTTACCTCCACCTACGGAGCCTGGTCCGGGCCGTTTTGGCTTACGTCACTCGCGCTGACCATCGCAATCTTGATTGGCTACTGGCTCATGAATAAATGGGGGATTTACGTTTATGTCGGAGCCTTCGTTGTTGGAACGATAGTGGGAGTTCTCGAGGGGCTGCCTTTCACTGTCCTCGGCGTGGTGGTCCCCGTGCTCGCCTCAGCGTTCGGCCTAGTGTATTTACGCAAGATTGAACAGACGCTGCTTCCTTCCTAACAAGCGGCTGCAGCGGACGGCTATTCGCCGCCGCTGAGCCGCGACGTAGGGCGGCATTGAAAGGAGATTAAGAATGGACGAAAGAATCAACCGAATAGCAGCTTTAGCCAATATTTCGGCTTATGACGCAAAAGCCACTAAAAAATACATTTATGGCGCTCCACATATTAAACACGCTTCATTAAGAATGCTTTACGGCAAGTTGGTTGTGCAAGTTTTCGATTTTGCTAAACAGCATACAAAAATTCCTAAGGTATTAGATTTGGGTGCTGGCGAAGGGTCAGTGACTCTGCCATTTCTAGAACTTGGTGCAAAAGTAGTGGCGATTGATATTTCTAGTAGTCAGCTTGATGTGCTACGGAGCAAATGTGAGCGTTTTGGCGATATGTTGGAAGTGCGGTGCGAAGACATAAACGATACACTTAGAGATAAAAGTGAGAAGTACGATATTATTGTTGTCAATTCATTCTTGCATCATGTCCCAGATTACATGGGAATGATTAGAGAAACTATAACGATCCTAAGCCCGTATGGCCAATTCTTCTCCTTTCAAGACCCACTTCGATATGACACAGTTGGAATATTCACTATGCTGTTTAGCAAGTTGGCTTACTTCTCATGGCGTGTTTTCAAGGGTGATGTAATAGGTGGGCTAAAACGACGCTTACGACGTGCTCGTGGAATTTATCTTGAAGATTCTGTGCACGACAATGCCGAATACCATGTAACAAGAAACGGTGTTGACCAATATGCCATTCACGGATTGTTCAAAGAGCAGGACATTGATATCGTGTCTTATTTCAGCACTCAAAGTTGTTTTTTTCAGACCTTAGGTACTGTATTAGGTATGAAAAATACGTTTGCCGTAGTTGCCAAAAACGGCAGTGTGAGCTACTCCCCAAAAACTGGACAGGGGGTATAAGTGGATTTTGAGCCTGCCATATCTCAGAAGGAGGTTTGGTATGCTTTCCGAGTATGAGGAAGACGTACGACGCGGCCTTCAAGGCCAAAGTGGCTTTTAAAGCGGCCAAGGGGGAGAAGACGATCACCCAAATCGCGAGCGAGTTCAGCGTCCATCCCAACCAGATCCGGTTGTGGCGAAACCATCTGATGGAGCAGCTGCCCGAGCTTTTTTCCAGTCGCTGGCCGCAACAGGAAAAAGCCCGGGAGGAGCTGGAGGCGGAACTGTACCAGCAAATCGGCCAGCTCAAGATGGAGCTGGAGTGGTTAAAAAAGTCACAGACGCTCCTCTCGCGATGAAGCGGGCCGAAGTTGAAAAAGTTTTGGCGACGATGTCCGTTGTCCGGCAATGCGGGCTTCTGGAGCTTTCGCGCTCGACGTTCTACTATCAGCCCGTAGAGGTTAGGAAAAGTACTTAACATTTACAGCATGGGGTGCTGCTACGTGATGGTGAGTTCCTGAGTGTTCGAGGGCAACGGCTGGAACAGTATGGGCAACGGCGGCGACCGCTTCAACGTACTCTCGGGGAATGTATGCGTTGGTAATGCCCAATGCGGGATTCTCGCTAAACGACGGGTCGGATAACTCCATCGTGGGCAATATCTGCCTGAATAACTCGGCGGGGAAACCCGGGGCTTACCCCGGCATCCTCTTGCAAAACGTCAACGGCATGACCGTGTCGGCGAACCGTTGCGTAGACGATCGTCAAGCGCCCGCCCAGTCCTTTGGCATCGAAGAGACTGGCAGCATTGACGTTAACCTGGTCATGGGCAATCACTGTCGGGGCAATGTCGGAGGCGGGATCCGACTGATCGGCAAGGCATCGCTTGCCTTCGGCAACCATGAGAGAGTGTGCGTTTCTCGGCTGACAGCCGGTCGAACGGAGGTCGCATTTCTTTGCATGGAAGAATACGTTGTTGGTTCATCTCAAGCGTGACCCCTATTTGAGATCACTGTTCCCTCGAAAACAATCGCTTATCTGGTCTGTGGACGTTCCATCATCACGTGCACGGCGAGCGATGCCGCGGATGTCATGCGAAGCGCGGGGGCCGGATTAGTGTGCATGCCCGAAGCCCAGGTAGCGCTGGCGCAGGTGCTTAGGACTGTACCCTTGGTTGTACAAACGGCCGATAAAACGCCGGACTGGGTGTGATTATCGCGAAAGTCGAGAATGAAGAGTTAATAATGCATGTGTTAATTGATGCTTCAAATGTTAACGCGATCGGGCCGCGCGTGCTGGTATTAAATTTGTTGCCGGCTCTCATGCGTGCGATGTTCGGATGGCAAGTTACTTTGTTTTTGCCGAACACTCAGGATTTCATGGATTTGCCCGTCAACATCCAGACACGGGCTATTTATTGGAAAATAGGCCGTGGTAAATTGAATGATTTTTACAGACTTAAGCGACTATATTGGGATTTGCCACGCATGGCGGATAAATTGAATCCGGATGTGGTTCTTACTTTAGGAGACCTAGGTGCATTGCGATTGCATTGTCCTCACGTCATATTTCTACATAACTCATATTTTGTCTATTCCCGTTCCGAAGTTAACAATTTCACATGGCCGTTGCTTAAATACGTTTATATAATTAAGCATTTTACGTGGATTATACGTTCAGCTCGCCGTGTAATTGTGCAAACGCCTGTTATGGCTGAACGTTTGGCTCGAAGATATTCTATTTCACCTGGACGAATCGTTCAAATTGCTCAGCCCGTGCCTCAAAATGTTCTCCTTGGGTTGGACAGTCAGACTCGCTTTACGCCGATTGAGAATTGCACGAAGCCCGTTCGTTTGCTCTTTCTATCTGTGCATTATCCGCATAAAAACCACGCAATATTACCTTCTGTAGCGAAAGAGTTGCGGCGGCGTGGATTGGCGTCGCAGGTTCATATTTTTACTACGTTGGATGAAAATCAGGACGGATGGTGTTCGCTTCAAAAAGCAATTGAGCAATATGCTGACGTTATCACAAATTTAGGCAGACTGCCATCCGACCAGGTAGCGGATGCCCTCCGCTCATCGTCGGCGTTGTTCTTGCCGACGCTGGCCGAAAGTTACGGATTGATTTATCTTGAAGCTATGGCATGCGGGGTTCCTATCCTTACTTCAGACCGTGATTTTGCACGTTGGATGTGTCGCGATTTAGCGTTCTATTTTGATCCGTTTGATTCGGCTTCCATTGTTGATGCAGTTGATTTGTTGAGAAATAATATGCCGCCACTGGATTATTCGCAAAAAGCGAAACAACGCATGGAGAGTTTTCCGAAGGATTGGGATGAAGTTGCGCATTCATTTGTGGAGGTGTTGCTCAATTCAGCGGGGGTTACTCATGATGGACTTGCAAAAAGTCTGTAGTACGTAAAACGAAGATAATAAATTTCGCTTTTCAAAGAGCCGTTCGGAAAAAGTCCGAAGCGCACCGTTTTTTCGGGTCACGCGGCGTCTCGTAACGCTTGCTCGCCTCCAACCGCTGCATGACTTTTTACGAGGTTATCATTGAAGGTTTTAGTTGTTTATCACCAGACAATCGCCAATCCAACAAGATGAGTCAAAGAATCCTCGTCATTGCGCCATTCATCAGCTTTTCCACCAGCACGAACCGCCCTGCATTTGTGGCAGACGTGCTCTCAGAGTTTGGCGAAGTGGAAATTGTCACAACTGATTTTGACCACCAGACCAAACAGCGAATCGCAGTGCAGGCTGATATCCAACCCTATCATGTTCACTACATCCCCACCCTACCTTACTGCTCCAATATCAGTGTGCGCAGGTTTTTGTCACACATTATTTTTGGAATCCAAGCAGGTTGGTTCTACTGGCGCCGCCGAACCAGCTATGATATTGTCTATGCTACGCTGCCGATCAATCTTTCAACTTGGTTGGTGTTGTTGGCTAGCAGTGAGAAAGCGCGGATCGTTGATATCGTTGATATTTGGCCCGACGTGCTGCCGTTTCCGTCTATTGTACGGCGTGTTCTATCTCCCGTTTTCTGGCTTTGGAAACGTCTTTTTGTTGCATCGGTACAAAATGCAACTGTGCTTCTTGCTGTATCCAATAGCTTTCTTGACGAAGCTCGTCGCTATATTATTGGCAAGTCTACCCCGTGTCACATGTTTTATATCGGTCATGCTGCTTTGCCTACGTCCAAAGTTGCCAAAGAGGAGATGATGACGATAAGCTATGTTGGAAACATAGGACATTTGTATGACTTTACAACTCTAATTGATACGTTAAGTTCAAAAGAATTCAATGAGTGCGTACAGCTATTCGTGATTGGCGAAGGAGATCGCAAGGACTGGTTGATCGACGAACTTCAGCGCCGAGGCATCCGGCATCAATACTTTGGCATCGTCTTCAACCCAGAGGATCTCGGCAGCATACTGCGACGCACACATGTGGGTTTCAACGGCTACGTCAATACCAATGCTGCCTTTTCGTATAAAGCATCCACATACTTTTCGGCCGGTCTACCTATACTAAACTCTATGGGCGGTGATCTCCACCAATTGATCGTTTCACGCGGGTTAGGTATGAATTATGAGGGTGGAAATATTGAATCGTTGCGGCAAGCATTGCGTGAATGCACCCCTAAGACCTTGCAGCAGATGTCTATAGCTGTCCAAGCGTTTGCTCAGTCTGAATTGGAATTTCCTGGGCTGAAGCTGCGAATGAAGAAATATCTTGCTCTGGCACTTCAGCGAAATGAACTACAATATCATAACATATGTAGTTTTTAGACTCAAAAATGATTATCCAGCATTATAGTGCGTCATTTGAATTGCATAGGGGATATTGAGCTGAATTAATTGCATAAAATTTTCGTCCCGGGTGTTGGGTTTCTTAGATGAAAACTCAACCTAAGTCGATCAGTAATATAAAAAACCTCCTCAAAGGTGCGGAGTGTAAATAGAGATTAGGATGCCTGAAGTATCAACCAATAAGTATGCCGCCTTCTTCAAACATACTCTTGATAAAATATTCGTGGTACTTTCTGTTCCTTTCTGGCGCCCGCTTGCCGGAATGGTTGCAGTGGCTGTTGCGCTCAATTTTGGCAAGCCCATAATATTCCGTCAGACTCGGCTAGGCCTTCAGGGAAAGCCCTTCCAGATGCTCAAGTTCCGCACCATGTTCGATCTCCGTGACGTGTACGACAGGCCGCTGCCCGACGAACAGCGGCTGGGGAGGTTCCTGCGCGCAACGAGCTTGGATGAATTGCCGGAGCGAGGCCATTGCTTATGCAATATCTTGATATGTATACTTCGGAACAGGCAAGATGGCATGAAGTTAAGCCAAGAATCGCAGGTTGGAGATGGGTAAATGAAAGAAATGTTAAAGAGAACACTTGATGTTTTGTGCTCTTTATTTGGATTTACTATTCTATTTCCTTTTTTATTAATTATATCTATTATAATTAAGCTGGATTCTAAAGGCCCAATATTTTTCAACCAAAAGCGTCCTGGTAAAAATGCAAAAACATTTTATCTTTATAAATTCAGGACTATGAAGGACTTAAGAGATGATAATGGAAATTTCCTTCCTGATGAAAAAAGACTAACGAAATTTGGAAAATTCTTGCGTAGACTCAGTCTTGACGAATTACCTGAATTATGGAATGTGCTAAAAGGTGATATGAGTTTAGTGGGTCCGCGACCCTTATTGGTTGAATACTTGGATAGGTATACACCAGAACAGGCAAGGCGACATGAGGTGAAGCCAGGGATTACAGGATGGGCACAGGTAAATGGAAGAAATGCTATATCTTGGGAAGAAAAGTTTAAGTATGATGTCTGGTATGTGGATAACTTGAGTTTGTGGCTGGATATAAAAATCATTTTTATGTCTATCATTAAAGTAATAAAAGGAGAGGGCATTAATCAGCCGGGGCAAGCGACGATGGAGGAGTTTAAAGGTAATGAATAATGTTGCTTTATCGAGAAGCCAAAAGATGATGCGGAAATTTTGGTATGCATTTTGGAGACTCATTGAGAGATATTTTTTTCAAGGGCGTGTTTATTCCTTGCATGTCCCCTATGGATATCGAATATTTACTCCTTGGTTTGATATGATTATGTTACACGATGTATTAGTGCGCCTTCACTATTATCCACGGGAGGGTGTTTCATGAAGAAAAGTCTACTCAGGTCATTCAAATATTTTCTTACGTTTATAGGATCAAGGTTGTCGAAACGATATCTCCATCAACTTCAAATGGTTGTAAATTATATGAAACTTGGGCGTTGGATGTCCGAACATAACTTCCACTTCAAACATCGAGTTCACGATCGCGATGCTGTTTTTGCTGCCGTCACAAGGCAGATTCGCAACCAACGAGTCTTATACCTTGAATTCGGTGTCTTCAAAGGTGCAAGTATGCTATACTGGTCCCGTGAACTTAAACATCCAGAAACAAGGCTGCACGGATTTGACAGCTTTGAAGGATTACCTGAAGATTTCGATGTTGATGGCCCCTACACTAAGGGTACTTTTGACGTTGGCGGAGTGGTTCCAGACATTGATGATACACGAGTGCAGTTCTTCAAGGGTTGGTTTGATCAAGTCCTTCCAACTTATTCTGTTCCCAAACACGATGTGCTTGTAGTAAATTTGGATGCTGACCTTTACTCCTCGACCATCTTAGTTTTGCGTCATTTACGCCCGTATATAAAACCAGGCACATTTATATAGTTCGATAACATGTCCCGACCAGAACACGAACCTAGAGTATTTGATGAATTTATGAAAGAAAGCGGGTTGAAGTTTCAACCAGTGGTTGCTGATCAGTCACTCAATTGTGCATTCTTTCAATGTATTTAAGGCTAATGTTGTATGGATAAGTCATTGGTCAGTAAAGACCTTGTGTGTTTAGAAAAACTCCAGTGATCGGGGCTAACCAGCTGTTGTATCTGATATGCTCCGCTTCCGTCGCTTTGCTCCCTTTGCTCCGTGACGGGCTAAACTGCAGGCCGTTAGAATGAGGGCCCATAAAAATCATTTTTATGACAATTCTCAAAGTCATATAAGGAGAGGGAATTAATTAACTAGGGCAAGCGACGATGGAGGAGTTTAAAAAATAAATTTAACACCATTGGTTTCTGTATGTTATTCTTCAAAAGTTAAGAGTTATTAGACTGGAGGGGAAAATGGATTTGGTTATTGTTGGTGCAGGAGGGCTTGGCAGAGAAATGTATTCATGGATTTCTCAGGAAATCAAGGAAAAACCAAATTATAAAATAAATGGTTTTATTGATGATAATCTAAATGCCTTGGATAAGTTTGATTACCCAGTAAAAGTGATTGGAACAATTGCTGATTATTGGCCGAAGTCGGAAGAAGAACTTGTATTATCCATTCTTAATCCTGAAACTAAGAAACGAATTGTTAAATCTTTGTCTCAAAGAGGAGCTGAATTTTATAGATTAATCCATCCAACTTCCATAATAGGAACTAATGTTAAAATTGGGAAAGGATGTATTATTTGTCCTAATTGTGTTCTAACTAATGATGTTACTTTAGGCGACTTTATTTTCATTAATATAACTTCAACTATAGGACATGACACAATAATTGGTGACTTTACTTCTATCAATGGTAATGTACATATTACAGGAAGAGTAAAAATTGGGAAGGAATGCCTTTTTGGAGTTGGGGCTAAAGTTATTCCAGGAAGAAGGATCGGTGATAATGTTGTTGTTGGTGCGGGGAGTGTTGTTATAAGAAATGTCCATTCTAATGTCACAGTATTTGGGAATCCTGCTAAAAAGGTTTATATTAGAAAAAAATGAGTATTATGATAAATTCGGAAGGTTATGTTTTTAAAGGAGAATCATCATGGGCTGTTCTATAAAACATATAGAATATTATCTTCCTGATAAGATTTTAAATAATAAACAATTAGAAAAAGAATTTCCTGAATGGGATGCAAAAAAAATTGAAGAAAAATTAGGAATTAAAGAAAGACATATTGTAAATGAACATGAAACAGCGTTCCATCTTGCAGTAAAAGCAGCTGAAAAACTTTTTCAATATTATGATAGGAGCAAAATAGATTTTCTTATATTATGTACTCAAAGCCCCGATTATTATTTGCCTACAACTGCCTGTATCCTGCAAGACAAATTAGGACTAAGAAATAATATTGGTGCTTTAGATTATAACTTAGGATGTTCAGGATTTATATATGGCTTGGCTATTTCAAAAGGACTTATAAATTGTGGAATAGCTAAAAATATACTTCTTGTTACTTCAGAAACTTATTCAAAGCACATCCATTTTAAAGATAAAAGTAATCTCACAATTTTTGGTGATGGTGCCACGGCTACAATAATAGAAAAATCAAGCGACAATTGCATATTTGAATTTTCATTAGGCACAGATGGAAGTGGTTACAAAAATCTAATTGTACCTTATGGTGGTCTAAAACATAGATATGATCCAAATGCTAAAGAAATTAATGACGGCTCAGGAAATATTAGGACTAATAATAACCTTTATATGAATGGTCCTGAAATTTTTAATTTCACAATTAAAATGGTGCCAAAAGTAGTCTGTGAAGTGCTAAAAAAAAATAGGATCACATTAGATGGTTTAAATTATGTAATTTTTCATCAAGCTAATAAATACATTATTGAATATTTGAGAAAAATAATTAAAATCCCAAGGGAAAAATTTTATATGAATTTATTACACACAGGGAATACTGTTTCTTCTTCAATACCAATTGCAATTAAAGATTGTTTAAATAGGCATATAATTCAAAAAAAAGATAAAATACTAATAGTTGGCTTTGGAGTCGGCTATTCTTGGGGAGGAACAATTATTAAGATATAATCATAGGGTATATTATTTCTTTACTTTGAAAATAATTGTAAAAAAAAATAAAAAAGGAGAGCAATATTGTGAAAAAAGAAGAATTTATTCAAGAATTAGAAGAAATTTTAGAAATAGAAGATTCTAAAATTGAAATGAAAACAAATCTTAAAGATCTAAAGGAATTTGATTCTCTATCCATTCTTTCAATAATTGCACTTCTTGATGAAAAGTTTGGTAAGGCTCTTACTGCTGAACAGCTAAATTCTATAACTACAGTAGAAAGCCTGATGGAACTAATTGGTTTAGAAAATTTTCAATAATTATAAATTGTCGATCTTTATATCAATATTTTATAAATAGAGATATAGCATGAAAAATATATTCTCTCTAAAAGATAAGGTAATATTAATTACTGGAGCTTCTTCTGGTATAGGGCGGCGATGTGCAATTACTGCAAGTCAATTGGGAGCCAATATAATTCTAGTTGCTAGAAACAGGCAAAGGCTTGAAGAAACTTATTCCAAATTAGAAAAAGGAAAGCATTTGTTCTTTTCTCAAGATATAACTGAGTACAATAAAATTGAAGAAATTGTTAAAGAAGCTGTTGAAAGTATGGGGAAAATTTCAGGCTTTGTTCATTCTGCTGGAATAGAAATGACTCTCCCATTAAAAAATATAACATCTAATCATTATGAAAAAGTATTATCCGTAAATGTAATCTCTGCTTTTGAATTGGCTAAAATTATTTCTAAGAAAAAATATTTAGACGAAAATGGAGCTAGTTTTGTTTTAATTTCCTCAATTATGGGAATACTTGGACAAGCAGGTAAAATAGGATATTGTAGCAGTAAAGGAGCATTAATTTCAGGAGCTAAAGCTATGGCTTTGGAACTAGCATCAAAAAATATCAGAGTAAACTCTGTTCTTCCTGGTGTTGTCAAAACCGAAATGTCAAAAAAATTATTCGATGTAATTTCTGAGGAAGCAAAAGCTTCAATAATAAATATGCATCCGATGGGATTAGGCAAACCAGAAGATATTGCAAATGCGTGTGTTTACCTTTTATCAGATGCTTCAGGTTGGGTAACGGGAACGAATTTGATTATTGATGGTGGTTATAGCGCAAGGTGATATTATATGTTTTGATTATGAGTCAATTTCGTTTTTCATCTACAATAAGAATAGAGTATCATGATGCTTTAGAAAGATTATTCTTTTTCAGCCCACAGCAAAACCGTTATTATGATAGAATCATTGAAATTGTAGAGAAATTTGGAAAACCTATAATTATAAATAATGGTAAAACATTAAGTATGAAAGTTGAAGGAAATATAGATAGTAATTGCATTTTCGCTTCTCATGGGCCAAAGCTCGTAGGCGTTCTCATATATGCAAAAAATACATCAAAAAATATTCAATTACTTCATATCTCTATAGATGAAGATTATACAAGCAAAGGTAATTTTGCAAATATGATACTAGCAAGCAAAATGGTTGATAAATTAAAAGAAATTGCTCGAAATATTAAGGGAATTGAAACAATAACGATTGGCTACTGTAATAGCGTTTTGTTTGTTTCTGATATTCCTCGTAAAAAAGCTATTTAACCTTTTACATATAAATAACATGAATATCCCCCTTTCTCATCCTGATATTACTGAATTAGAAAAGGAAAAAGTATTAGAAGTTTTAAATACAGCAAATTTGAGTTTAGGGCCAAAATTGGAGGAATTCGAGAAAGGATTTGCCGCATACATTGGTTCTAAATATGCAGTTGCAGTAAATAGTGGAACAAGTGGTCTCCATCTATGTATAAGAGTTCTTGACATTAAAAATGGAGATTTGGTCTTAACAACCCCTTTTAGCTTTGTTTCGTCTGCGAATTGTATTTTATTTGAAAGAGCAAAGCCTGTCTTTGTTGATATTGATGAAAAAACTTTAAATATAGACATAAATAAACTTAAAAAGATTATAAAAAAATATCGGAAAAGAAACTCAAAATTAAAAGCAATTCTTCCTGTTCATGTTTTTGGAAGACCATGTGAAATGGATGAAATAATGGAATTAGTGGAAGAATATGAATTAAAATTGATTGAAGATGCAGCCGAAGCAACCGGAGCAGAGTACCTAATAAATAAATCAAAGATTAAAGCTCAAAAATCCAAATTTCAAGAAAAAACTAATAATAAATTAAATCATAACTTCCAAAAAAAATATGCTTTAAAAATAGGAAAATTCCAGAAAAATAAAGACAAAAAAACCTGGCAGAAAGTAGGAACATTCGGCGATTGCGGGGTTTTTGCATTTTATCCTAATAAACAGATGACAACAGGCGAAGGGGGCATGATTGTTACAGATGATGAAAATATATATAAATTATGCAGAAGCATGAGAAATCAGGGGCGTTCTGAAGACGGAGTCTGGCTCCAGCATGAAAGGCTTGGTTATAATTACCGGATAAGTGATATAAATTGTGCCCTTGGGATTGCCCAATTAGAAAGAATTGATGAGATTTTAGCCAAAAGAGAAAAGGTCGCGAGATTATATAATGAAAGACTAAGAGTATTTGAAGAATTAATTATCCCTGAATTTGAAGAAGGTAAGAAAATAAGCTGGTTTGTCTATGTGGTTAGATTGGCAAATAAGTTCTCTCAGGAAGACAGAGATTTTATTTTGAATAAATTAAAAGAGAAAGGAATCGGATGCAACAATTATTTTTCTCCGATTCATCTCCAGCCATTTTATCGAAAGATGTTTGGGTATAAAAAAGGAGATTTTCCTGTTACAGAAAAAGTCTCTGAAAGGACTATTGCTCTCCCTTTTTATAACAACTTAAAAGAAGAGAAAATTAATTATATTTGTAAAAACCTAAAAGAAATTATTCATTCACTTTGAATGAAAAATATGATATTCAGAATTGTATACAATTATATTAGATGAGGGAGGGTCGATTATATCAAGTGGCTTAGCTAAAAATCAGGGGGGAAGAGATTAAAATGGGAATTGATCAGAATTTGTTGAAACGAATATTCAGAAAAAGCGTCTTTAAAAGGAGATCATTCTTTTTTATTTCTGATGTTTTACTGATTTCGTTCTCAATGTATGCTTCATTCTGGTGTCGATTTAATGGTGTGATTCCAGATGAATTCAAAAAAACTTTGCCATATTTTATTCTACTAGCATTAGGGGTCAAACTTTTCTTTTTAATCTTATATAATCTTTATGACATTTCATGGCGTTTTGTAAGTCTTGAAGAGTCAATGAAAGTCTTTAAGGCTCTGTCTCTCGGTACATTAACCTTAGGTATGTCATTATACTTTCTGAGGCTTTCTGTGCCGTTTAAAGTATTCCCTCGGTCTATTTTATTAATTGATTATGTGTTTTCTCTTGTTTTAATTGGCTCTCTTCGAATCTCTAAGAGGATGGTATTGGAAGGCATAAAGAGCACCCTTAAATCTAAGAAGGAAAAAATCAAAGTCTTGATAATAGGTGCTGGAAGCGCGGGAGAACAGATAATAAGGGAGATGATAAGGAATAAAAAATCGAATTATTTACCTGTAGGATTTGTCGATGATGATCTGGCTAAAAGGGGCATTAAGATTCATGGTGTTAAGGTCTTAGGAAAAAGAGAAGACATCCCAGATATCATTAAAAATGATAATATTGATGAGGTCCTCATTGCTCTTCCTTCTGCCCATTCTAGAGATATTAGAGAAATCGTAAAGATTATCAAAGAATCCAAAAGCATGGAGACTATCAAGATATTACCCAGTACAACTGACCTGATAGATGGAAGAGTCTCACTTTCGGATATTCACAAAGTTGAATTGGAAGATTTATTGGGGCGGGCACCTGTAAAGATTGATTTAGCAGCTATCAAAGATTTTATTCGCAATAAAAATGTACTTATTACAGGGGCTGGTGGATCTATAGGTTCGGAACTGGCAAAAGCAATTATTCCATTTGATCCAAAGAATTTGGTTATCCTTGATATCGATGAGACGGAATTATTTTATCTTGTTAATAGAATTAAATATTCTAAAGCAAATGTCATTCCTGTAATTGGGGATATAAAGAATGAAACAAAAATGGAAGCTTTATATAAGAAATATTCTCCTCATATAGTTTTCCATTCTGCAGCGTACAAACATGTTCCTATTTTGGAATTCTTTCCAGATGAAGCGGTAAAAACAAATATATATGGAACAGAAGTTCTTGCCGAACTTTCCTTGAAATATGATGTGGAAAAATTCATTTTCATCTCTACAGACAAAGCCATAAATCCTACAAGTGTGATGGGTGCAACCAAAAGGTGTGGGGAAGAAATGATTAAGTTCTTGAATCAAAAGAACACGACAAAGTTTATTTCTGTAAGATTCGGAAATGTTTTAGGGAGTAGAGGAAGCGTCATCCCTTTATTTGAGGAACAAATAAGGAGAGGCGGGCCTGTGACTGTGACTCACCCGGAAATGAAGAGATACTTTATGATTACTTCAGAGGCTGTGCTGCTTGTTCTTGAGGCTTCGGCCATTGGAGAAGGGAGCGAAGTATTCGTGCTTGATATGGGAGAGCCTATCAAGATTGTCGATCTGGCTGAGGAAATGATACGACTCAGCGGTTATGAACCCGACGTAGACATTCCAATTGTCTTCAGCCATGTGAGAGCAGGGGAAAAATTATTTGAGGAAATATTAAGTGCTGAAGAAGGAACTGAAGCAACTGAGTATGAAAAAATATTCATTGCCAGGGATTCTAAGGGGGCAAGATCTAAGAATTTGATAGAGAAAATAAAACATCTTATTGAAATGAGCGACCACGAAGCGGGGAAAGATGAGATTGTAAGATTGCTGAGGGAAATTATTCCTACTTACACGCCAGCCCAAAATAAATCGCCAATCAATTACTGGTAGCACACTGAATGTGACCATTAATTCTTTTTTTTGTTAACCTTAGAGCTTGCGAGTCAAGCTCTTTTTTTTAATATGTCAATGAAGCGAATAAAAGTAGTTCTTTTCCTTTTTGTTTTTATTCAAGGTATTCTCTATATATTCCTAATCCCGCCAGGGCAGTCACCGGATGAATGGCATCACTTTGGATATGGAGTAGTATTATCCAAAGGAGGAAAAGCAATACCAACGGCCTATGAAAATGTTGATAAAAAAATTGTCGAATCAATGGCTGCTTTTCATGCATGGAAATACCAAAATATGCCTCGTCCAGATGTTCTTCCTAATAAATATTCTGAAGTTAAGATTTTTGGAGGAGTATCAGGCAACATAACGTCTTTATCTCGTCGAGCTCCTCTTTATTATGTGATAAGTTCTTTCTTAATGAAAGGAACTAAAATAAACGGGTTTTTAAATCAATTTTATTTGATACGATGCTTTTCATTAATACTCTTCCTCTTATCAGTTTATTTTACGTATCTATCAGCCAGAATTCTTTTCAAAGACAATCCTCTCTACTGCTTTGCTGCTGTTTCTTTTGTCTCTTTCTTACCACAATTTTTAATCATTTCAACTTCCGTTAACCCGATTAATTTGGCTGTTTTTTTAGAGACAATTTTTATCTATCTTATGATTTTATCTTTGCATAAAAGGAAAATACTTCTTGTTGGGCTTTTTGGCCCTCTTATTATAGCATTGGGTTTTTTTAACCACCGGGCTGCATTATTTATGATTCCACCTTTTCTGGTTTTATTATTGATATATTTTGTTAATTCGTTGAAAAACAAAAGAGAGTTATTGAAAATTTCCATTATTTCATTGAGCGTAATATTTTTATTGTTTGGTTTATATTTAGCTGCTAGTCGTTTATTTCCTGGTCTGCTAAACGTAGTCAGTGACTCAAGTATAAAAGCTCGAATAAACGAAATGGATCGTTTTATCGATTATATATCCACTGCTCACTTAAAATCTCTTTCTGTTTCTTTGTATGATTTTTTCAAGACCTTCTGGTACTACTCTGGTTGGTTGAGATTCGGTTATCTTCCGGATGTTTATTCTATTTTAACAGCCATTTGTTTACTGTCTTTCTTAGGTCTTTTAAAATATTTATATCACATTATATCCAGAAAAAATTATAAAGAATCTGTAGATTTGCCATCATTCTTGATTCTTATTGCTGCAGGTTTACCTATTATCTTAGGCACGATTATTAGATGTATTCCCATACATTATTCTCCTCAAGGAAGATACATTTTCCCAGCTATATGTGCATTGGGGATTCTTTTTGTGTTAGGTCTTAAAGAAATTGTTCCAAAGAAGTTTGAAAATTGGCTTCCAGTGTTTGTTATTGTTGGCTTTATTGTATTGAATGTTTATACTATTTTTAATTCTTTGATTAGAGTTTTTTACTATTTTACAAATGCCTGAGAATTTAAGTGGCGCTTATAGTCCGATTATTTTGTTTCTTGACTTATTAATTTCTCGTATTAAAATATAATTATGATTAAACGAAAGCTGTTATCGGATTTAAATGCTCATCTCTCTCAAAAAGAGATCACATTTATAAT